>Ga0111539_10007794_pt1 | contig 13673 bp, 13 predicted proteins | sample RhiMethybrSRZTD1_FD_79667 | JGI IMG/M metagenome (GOLD analysis project Ga0111539, IMG submission 79667) | Populus rhizosphere microbial communities from Tennessee, USA - Rhizosphere MetaG P. TD hybrid SRZTD1 (version 2) (version 2) | ecosystem: Host-associated > Plants > Roots > Rhizosphere >...
CGAGCACTATGAGAATGCTGTCGGACGGGGGAAGGGTGTCATTTTTCTGACTGCCCATTTCGGCGCATGGGAGCTTAGCTGCTTCGCCCATTCGCTTTACGGCAATCCGATGAAGTTTGTCGTACGAGAAATAGACAACCCCAGGGTGGAAAAGCTCATCGAAACATACCGAGGGCTCGCCGGAAATGCGCCAATCGACAAGAGACATGCTTCCCGCGATATTTTGAAAGCCCTGCGGAACAATGAAACCATCGGAATCCTCGTCGATCAGAACACCACGCGCGATGAAGGCATTTTCGTGGATTTCTTCGGGATCCCTGCAGCCACAACGCCGGCTGTCGCCACGCTCGCTCTCCGCACGGGCGCGGCAGTCATTCCCGGCTTCATGATCTGGGACTCAACCACGCGCAAATACCGCCTTCGCTTCGACCCGCCGGTCCATTTGATCGCGACCGGCGATCCGGCCCGCGACATCGTCGAGAACACCCGCGCCTTCAACGTCCTTCTTGAAAATATGATCCGTCAGTACCCTGACCAATGGCTTTGGATTCATCGCCGATGGAAAACCCGGCCCGAGGGAGAACGATCCCTTTATGGATAGGTTAGCAATCCTGCGGATGAGAATTGGGAATTGAGAATTGAGCATTGGTCAGATCAAAACAAATCTGACCAATACTCAATTCTCAATTCCCAATTCTCATCCGCAGGATTCGTCCAATTTCAAAATTTTCCTATAATCTCCCGCATGAACCGACGCGAGTTTCTCTACTCCACAGCGATATTGGCCGGCGCCCCGCTTCCCGTGGCATCGAAATATGACCTTGTGATCAAGGGAGGACGGGTACTGGACGCGAGCCAGCGGCTCGACCGCGTCATGGATGTCGCCGTCCGAGGCGGAAAGATCGCCGCTTTGCAGACGAGCATCGCAACGTCGGATGCCGCTGAAGTCTTCGAAGCCCGAGGAAGAATCGTTACACCCGGGCTTATCGACATCCACGCTCATCCGAGACCGGGCGAACTCAGCCCAGCCCAGGTTCTTTCAGCGGGAGTGACAACCGTAGTTGACGGTGGATCGCGAGGCGCTGACGGTATCCAGGACATGATCGACGTCGCGTCAAAGGCGCCAAACCGGGTTCGCGTGTTGATCAATGTCTCCCGGCTGGGGAATCAGCCGGAGGGCGAGCTACTCAAGTTTGAAACGGCCGATGCGGAAGCCGGACGCGCCGCAGTCCGCAAACACCGGGACATCATCGTCGGCGTAAAGGCCCGACTTTCACGCCCCCTGGCAGGAGAACACGACCTTGACGGGGTGAGGAGGGCACATGAGATTACCAGGACGTTCGGCATACCCGTGATGATCCACATTGGCGATACCCGGTCGCCCTTGCCGGACATCCTTGCGCTGCTGCGGCCCGGGGATATCGTCACTCACGTGTATGCACCGCCACCAAACGGAATCATGGATGCCAATGGCCGCGTGCTGCCGCAAGTCCGCGAAGCCCGACGACGCGGCATTCTGTTCGATATCGGTAACGGCCGGAACGGCCACATCACGTGGGAAGTGGCCGATCGCGCCTTCCAGCAGGACTTCTTGCCGGACACTATCTCCTCGGACCTGAATGGTGCGGGCCTGACCGATCAGGTTTTCGACTTCCCCAACGTTCTTTCCAAGTTCCTCATGCTGGGAATGCCCCTCGACCAGGTGATCGCACGAGGAACCGTCAACTCCGCCAAAGCGATTCCCGCATTGAAAGATCTGGGCACACTTCGAACGGGTGCTGTTGCCGATATTGCCGTCCTTGAACTGGCCCAGGGCGACTTCGAATTTGTCGATAACATCGCAGGCAAGAGGACCGGTCGTCAGAAGCTCATCGCCCGGGCTGCGTTTGTCGCTGGGAAGCGATGGACGCTGTAGGCGCGGTCTATGACCGCGCAACTTTCGCAAGCGAGTAGGCCAAATGCGCGGTCACAGACCGCGCCTACAGCGGGAGATTCGTCTCACCAGAGGTTGTAGTACCCATCGCGCTCAAGCAACTCCAGCGGACGTCCGAACAAAGCCGACAACCGAGGGGCGGTTAGGACTTCGCGCGAGGGACCATCGGCCACCACGGCTCCCTGAGACATCAGAATGACACGCTCGATTTCCGGAATCAGATCGGAGAGATGATGGGTGACCATCACGATTCCGATCCCGGATCGAGCAAGCTTCCGCAGGATGGCTCTCAGCTCGTATTGCGCGGACAGATCGAGTGCTGTCGTAGGTTCGTCCAGAATTAATGCACGCGGGTCGTGAACCAGTGCACGCGCAAGCAGAACTCTTCGCGCTTCACCGGAAGACATCTCATCGGTAAACCGATCCGCCAGATGAGAACTCTCCATCATTTCCAGTGCCCGCTCGGCACGCTGGATCATGTCCGCCGTGACGTTCTGATAACCCCAGATACCGATGGTGGAAAAGAACCCCGAGAGGACAATGTCGCGGCCCGAGACCATCCGAGTGCACCGCTCCATAAGGTCGCTTGAGACGATCCCGAGCATCGTCCGAAGTTCGAAGACATTCCAGTCATCCCTGCCGAACACACGGACCCAGGAACCCTCTTCAACCACCGGATTGCATTCCTTGGACATGGCCTTCACGAGGGTGGATTTCCCGCACCCGTTCGGGCCAAGAATCGCCACGTGCTCGCCAACCCCAATCTTCAAGGAAACGTCTCTTACTGCAGTGACAGAGCCGCGCATGATGGAAACGTGTTCGAACTCAATCAATACCGGACTATGCATAAATACAGATTCCCTGAACCGATTTCCTTATTCCCGCGTCTTAAGTACGGTGAAACGGGGAGTGGCATCCGAAAATAAATTGAAACATTTGGTACGGCACGGTCGTATTAAGTCATGAAGAATATGAACGCAACACCCACAATTCCTGTTAGCACGTGGCTGAGGACAGATCGGCCTGTTGTTCCGGTCAACCAGGTCACATGGAACTACTTGCCTGAAGTTGAAACCGCTCTTCACAGCGGTGTGCCAGCGACCGCGGACACTCACCATCCCGGATTCTATGAAATCGAGATAGGCGACAATTGGTACTACGTCCACGTCCCCAAACGCCTCAAGGCAGTGTACATTGTCGCGGTGCAAAATCGGTTGACCGCCGAACGATCCGGGTTTCTCGCGCATCAGCCCGCCTGCTGACAGCATCTTCCTGTTACTGCAACGCCCGCGACAGGGTAGAATCCACCCGTATGATGAAGCTCGTCGAAAACGGTTCGGGCCGCGGAGCACTGATGCGAAAGGGCGACACAACCCGACCGGTTCGCTATGAATTTCGGCGTTATCAGGGAATCATGGACGGCTCGGGCCTCCCGATTCCGGGCCTGTTTCGAATTGAGGGCTCAATCGACTTCGACACCGCCAGAGCTTCGGACGACTGGATTGACACTCCCCTGATCCTGAAACTCGAGGATGGGCGCTCGCTCGGAATTGTTCTGGTTGATCATGAGGGGCGCATTCTCAGCGAAGGCCATGGGCCGTTGAAGTGCATGTGCTGCTGAGTTCTCAGCCGAGGGCGGACTGGATGTCCTTCTCGACAGCTTCGGGCTTGGTTTGCGGCGAGTAGCGCTTCACGGGACGGCCTTGACGGTCGATCAGAAACTTTGTGAAGTTCCATTTGATGCGCTTGCTCCCCAGAAATCCGGGTTTGGCGCTCTTCAGAAACTCATACAAGGGATGCGTTCCCGGTCCATTCACATCGATTTTTGAGAAGAGGGGAAAACGGACTCCGTACCGAAGATCGCAAAACGCTCGGATCTCCGAATCTGAACCCGGTTCCTGCTGCCCGAACTGATTGCAGGGAAATCCAAGCACTTCGAACTCATTTTGCCTGAACCGCTCGTGTAACTCTTCCAATCCCTTGTACTGAGGCGTAAACCCGCATTTGCTGGCGACGTTCACGATCAACAAAACCTTCCCGCGATACGCCGAAAGCGAAATCTCGTCGCCGTCAATCGTTCTTGCTTTGAAGTCGTAGACCGTCATGATCTATTTCCTGAGCTCGCTGCAGACCAGTTGAAGGTTTGTTCGGGCTGAAGTTAACAAACCGAGTACAAGTCCGTGCTTCATGCCGTTCTCCTGCCGAATCCAACGAATCAGCCTACACCTTAACGCGCGATTGCGATTCGGATTTCCTGACGCTGTAAGCCGTCGACGACGAAGCGGTGAGTCTGAAGGTCTCTGGAGCCATCCGAGATCGATTGAATGTATCGATCGATATTGAGGGTGTCTGTGAACAAATGGTATTCCCCGGCCGTCATGAGAACAGAAAAGCGTCCAAAGTCGTCCGGAAAGCCGAAGAGAATTCGCGAGTCGGGATCGGATGCAACGAATCGCACGGATCCGGTCAGGGAAGGCAACGGGCTCCCATCTAGAGCAACGATTTGGCCGGTGACTTGAGTGAACGGCAAATCCAAAGAAGCATCTACCGGCTCGCGCGCGCCCACTTCGATTTCCCGAACGAAGGAGTTCCCGCCAGGCGCGCTCATTTCCAGCCTGTACTTTCCAGGGAGTACTCCTGCAAAGGAGAACGCTCCTTCCGCCGTTACCGGCACCGGACGAGGCTTTGGGATGCGGTCTCGAACTGTTGGCATGGCGTTCAACACCGACGGATCCAGGCTGGCACCGATGAACGCCCCATCCATCATGGGGCCATTGATGAGTTCAAACGTACCGTTCGTGGAGTCGGGCTTGAGGGTCAGGTTTACGGAAGTCACCGGTACCTTCAGGCGATCCATGACGCGCCCTCGCACCTCCACGCCAGCACTCACCCGGACTTCAAGGCCACTTACGTCTTCGTTACCTACGCTGATCGGGTGCGCCGCGGACACAAGTCCTGGCCCGACTGTCTGAAGCGCATAGGCTCCGGGAGGAACTTCGACAAAGGTGAACCCTCCACTGTCGTCCACCGTCGACTTCAGAGCCTCAACCTTTGCCATACGGACAATCGGAGAGGGGCTCGCTACGAAATCAAGCAGGCAGCAAAGAGTGAGCGAATCGATCCGAGGAGTCTGTCCCGTCTTTAGATCGACCACGCGACCGGAAACCATTGTGCGATGAAACACCATGTCCGCGACTTCGGTGGTCTGGCCGGCAACAACGGCAACGGTCGTCGCACGTTCCCGCTCAGGGAAACCAGGATGGTACAGAATCGAGCCAAGGCGGCCCACGAGGATGCGATAACGTCCAGGGCTCACGTTCTCGAGAACATAGCGCCCTGCTTTGTCCGTCAGACCGATGCTTTCCAGAACTTCTGCGCCGAGCGGGTTCTCGATGGGTTCAACCGCGACGCGCAACCCTTCCAGAACCACGCCGGTATTCGTCCGAAGGATTCCCGTGACAATGCCGGTTTGCGATTGACGCACCGGCGCCTGGAACACGGCCAATGCCAACAGCAGCTTTGCGGTAGGAACAGCCATGGCAAGAAACGATAGCCCTTTCGGAGGCGTTCTAAAACACAGAATTTGGATTCCGGATTAATCCTTCCCCAGCCAATCCTGTCTATGCTCGCAGGAGGCTGAAAGGATTATGAAAAAGGTCATCTCTGGCATTTTGCTCACCGGCATTTTGTGTACTCCTCTGTTCGCGGCCAACCCCGTCGACAGGCGCGAGCAGGCTCAGCGCGCCCGGATCCGACAGGGTGTGCGGAGCGGTGAATTGACAAGAAATGAAACGCGTCGCCTCGCCCAACAGGAAGCAAGAATTCGCGTCGCCGAAAGGAAGGCTAAATCCGACGGCGAGATCACGAAGAAGGAAGCCAGGAAGCTGGATCGCGTTCTGGACAAAGCCAGCAGGAATATCCACAGGCAAAAGAACGATCGCCAGGATCGCAACTAGAAGAATTCTCCCCGCAAATAGCCGCGAATTACGAAGATTACGAGGATTCAATCTTGGGTAATCCGCATAATCCGCGGCTATACTCTCCGCGAGTTTTCTCAATATCGTGCGGGGAGGCCATCCATGATCACATCCAAAGGGCGTTGTTTGTTCCTCATTGGACTGGCAATACTCGCTCTGTCCCCTGCCGTTGATGCCCAGCAACTTCCCAACTCAATCAAAGACGACGAGTTCTGGCGTCTGATCAATGATCTTTCGGAAACGGCTGGCGCTTTCCCGCAGCAGTTCATGTCGAATGAAGACTCCGCGCTGTTCGTCGTTCCCGCCCTGAAAGAAATGACCAAACGCGGCGGGGTCTATGTGGGCGTGGGATCGGAGCAGAACTTCACCTATATCGCCGCCGTCCAGCCCAGGCTTGCATTCGTTGTCGATATCCGCAGAGATAACGCCTTCGAACACCTCATGTACAAGGCGTTGTTCGAGCTCTCGGAAAATCGCGCAGATTTTGTTTCGCGGTTGTTCTCACGAAAGCGGCCGGCCGGCATTGATAACGCGGTCGGCGTTCGAGCTCTCTTCGATGCGTACCGACCCGTCGAACCTGACGGAACCCTTTACGAGACAACCCTGCGCGCCGTACTGGATCGCTTGACCAGGGATCACGGATTTCCCTTAACCGACGCGGACCGTACGAGCGTCACTCAGGCAATGACAGCTTTTCGCAATGCAGGGCCGTTTTCATTGAAGGGCTTCGGTGACACAACGAACCCGACCTACGCCGAGCTAATGGCGGCGACCGACCTCACCGGAGGACTTCAGAGCTATCTTGCTTCGGAAGAGAACTTCAGAATCGTCCGTGAACTGGAGCGGCAGAATCTGGTCGTCCCGGTGGTCGGAGACTTTGCAGGCGACAAGGCCATCGTGGGAATCGGGCGATATGTACGCGAGCGTGGCGCTATCGTGAACACGTTCTATGTCTCCAACGTGGAGCGGTACCTTTTCGAACAGGGCGATCACGGAAAGCAGTTCTACGTTAACGCCTCGACACTCCCGGCGGACGCATCGAGCACTTTTGTTCGTGCCGTGACGAGCGACATCAGCCGGCGTATGAACATCCCAATTCCGGACCAGCCAACAAAATGGCGGACGTTCCTCTATGGAATGCAGGAAAGCTTGAAAGGCGTTACTGGAGGCAAAATCCAAACCTACGCGCAGCTGTTTGAAATCGGCAGGAGATGAAAGAAAAGCCTGCGCGCATCTGCACGCAGGCCTCTCTCTTAGCTGCTAGTTTTGAACTGCGGGAAGGTTGGTCTCCGTACCTTCCACACCTCCACAATCCGGATGACCAAAACCGCCCGCGCTGACACCTGTGCCTCCATTCGGATTCTCAGTGATATCGAAAATAATGTTGTCTGGACGGTTCGCATCACCCGACACGCCTCCGACCGTACCAAGGTGGTCGAGCGTTAGATTGTTTCGGACGCGCCACGCAATGAAATGATCCGCGCACGACGTATCCCCGCTGACGCCCACGGCGCCTAACACCTCAGCCCCAGGACCGTAGAGAGCCAGCCCGCCGCCAAATACGTTGACGCCGCCGACTTTCTCTCCCACCAAGGGATCGTTGGATTTGCCGAAATTACTTGAAGGGCCTTTGTAGGCAGCTTCAACATTTACGGGATTGCTTTCCTGGAGGCCGAACAGACTGCCTCCCGGCTGGACTGCAGAGTAAAGGTTCGCCGTGGACAAAGCCAAACCAGTCGCCTTACCGGATCCGGCAGAAGAAGATGATTTATCCAAACTGAAGGAATTCGCAGTGTTGGCCTTCTGTGCCGAAATTACGCGGCTGCCCGGCCACTGGGCACCCCTGTCTGTACCGGAAAAAGCTACAGCGCAGACGATGCCGTCACGATTCACAACCGTGGCCCACATGTGCAGATTCAAGCCACTGCCCTCGGTGGCCACAGCACTAACCAGTGCCTCTCTTAACTTCGCGTAGGTAGGGAGCCCTTGGCAAGTCGCTCCACCACCTTTTTCGTTATTGCCCTGGCCGTTCTGAGCTTGAGCCAACATTGGCAGGAGAAATATCACAGTCACTAGCGCAATTCGCGTTTTCATCTTGTACGTCATTCCAACCTCCCTTGGTATGTCAAACAATCCTTGTGAAACGCTTTTATCTAAAAGCGGGCATTTGTATATCTGAACCCGGATTGAGGCGTCAAGCCGGGTCGATGGCGCTGCCAGGAGGAGAGGCGAAAGCATGGGACAGGATCATTACAAAATCGTGGATTCCGAAGCGGGTTCGCGCGAATTCGGTCAACGTCACCGAAACTTCCCCTAGAGTGATCTAAAGAACAGGCGCAGGTCCTCAACGAAAAGGCCCGGCTGTTCGAGGGCGGCAAAATGCCCGCCGCGGGGCATCGGCGTGTACTGCACCAGATTGAAGCTGCGTTCGATCGCGCTGCGCGGAGGCGCGAGAACAATCATCTCCCTGGGGAAAGCGGCAACCCCCGTAGGCACGGTTACACGTCCGGTTGCGCCCGCGCCGTCCTCTAAGGTCCCACGGTAAAACCACAACCCGGTGGCTTCCGAGCCGGTGATCAAATAAATCATGATGTTGGTGAGCACCTGATCCTTCGTGAACGTCTTGTCCAGGTCATCGCCAGAGTCGCTCCACGCCTTGAACTTCTCGACGATCCACGCAGCGGTTCCTACCGGGTTATCCGAAAGGGCTAAGGAAACCGTCATCGGTTTGCGCTGTTGAATGTTGAAGTAGTCGACCTCCGTATTGCGGAACGCCGTGGCGGCAGCATTCCATGACTCTTCCTCCGGGGTGCGTTGACCAGCGGGTGCGACGGCCGCTTGAACAGAATTCAGATGCAACCCGGTGATCGACTCCGGGAACTGGCGCGCCAGTTGGGTACTGACGACGCTGCCCCAGTCGCCGCCCTGGACTCCATAGCGTTTATAACCAAGCACCGTGGTCATAAGTTCGTGCCAGAGTTTCGCCGTCGTTACCGGCCCCACGGGCTTGTCCTTTGGCTTGGAAGAAAACCCGAAACCTGGCAACGAAGGAACGACGACATCGAATGCATCGTCGCCGTTTTCGGGGTTCGACAGGGGACCGATAACTTCCAGAAACTCAAATGCAGAACCGGGCCATCCATGGGTGAGGAGGATAGGCATGGGACTGCGGCCGCGTCCGCGCACGTGATAGAAGTGGATGTCGAACTCGCCGACGCGTGCCATGAATTGTGGAAAGCGATTGAGCTGGGTTTCCGCCTTCCTCCAGTCGTAGCGCGTGGACCAATACTGCGTCAGCGCCTTCATGTAGTCCCAGCTGACGCCATAACGTGAATCGGCGGCAGTGAAGCGGGCCGGCAGCCGCGTGTCCTTCACACGGCGGAGAATCCTATCGATCTCAGTCCTGACGATCTGAACCTTGAAAGGGCGTGCTGTTGACGGGGATTGGCCCGCGGTCACGGTAGACAAGGCAGCGCCGGACGCCATGAGCAGAAATTTGCGTCGGGTTGGCATGATTGCAGATTGTACCTAAGCCGTATTTCGGTGACGTTGACCAGAATTCGGTGAACGTCACCGAAATACGGTTTTCTTTTACAGGATCATGGATTCGAGGCGGGCGATGCGTTCCTCCATTGGAGGGTGGGTGCTGAACCAGCTTCTGATGCCTCCGCCGCGAAGCGGGTTCACGATAAACATATGCGCGGTAGCAGGATTGGCATCCATCGGCGCTCGGATCGTACCCATCTGCAGCTTACGCAAAGCGTTGGCAAGCGACCGAGGACTACCGCACAGTTTCGCTCCGCTGGCGTCCGCCTGGAATTCACGCGATCGCGAAATGGCCATCTGAATGAGAAGGGCGGCGATGGGCGCCAGGATAATCATCACGATCGCTCCAATTCCTCCGCCACGATCGTCCTCACGACGGCCGCCATAGCCGCCGAAGATCATTCCCCACTGCGCGATGTTGGCAATCATGCTGATTGCGCCTGCGATGGCGGCGGCGATCGTGCCGATCAGAATGTCGCGGTTTTGGACGTGCGACAGTTCGTGCGCCATGACCCCGGCGAGTTCTTCGCGGCTAAGCGCCTGGACGAGCCCCTCAGTTGCCGCGACGGCCGCGTGTTGCGGGTTGCGCCCGGTGGCGAAAGCATTCAAGCCGCCCGACGGGATAATGTAAACCTTCGGCATCGGCAGTCGGCCTCTCGAAGCCAGTTCTCGCGTGACGCTATAGAGCACGGGGGCTTCCCGATCCGTCACTTCTCTGGCGCCATACATCTTCAGGACGATCTTGTCGCTGAACCAGTAGTTCACAAGGTTCATGACCATGGCGATTCCGAAAAACAGCATCATGCCGTTCCGTCCCCACAAGCCACCGCCTACGACCACGAGCAACACCGTCAGACCGACCATCAGCACCATCGTTTTGATCGTGTTCATGGAATCCAAACCCCTCCAGGGAAAATCACTGCGGATTAGTATAGGTCAACCGAGGGCCCGTGCCAGCAACTCCACGGGATGCACGACCTCAAGAGCAAGGCCTGCACGGCGGGCGCCGTATCGGAACTGGAACATACAGCCGGGGTTACCGGTGGCGAGGATATCCACTCCGGCCTTCCGGATCTGCTCCATTTTGGCGTCGAGAATCGCCATAGAGAGATCGTTTTGGACAATATTGTAGATTCCAGCGCTGCCACAACACTGGTCGGCGCCTTCCACTTCCACGAACTGGATTCCGGGAATCGCTTTCAGTAACTGCCGCGGCTCCGCCTTCACCCGTTGTCCGTGAATCAAGTGGCACGGATCGTCGTAGCCGACGCGCTTATTGAGCGGAGTCTTGAAGAGGCTGGCCAGCCTCGTCGTGGCAAGGAACTCCGAGATGTCCTTTACCTTCGAAGAGAATTCAGAAGCGCCTTCCGCAATATGCGAGTATTCCTTCAGCATCGCGCCACAACCCGCCGCGTTAATCAGAACAGCTTCGATGTTCGGAGCCGAGAATGCGGCTACGTTTCGCTTCGCTGCCTCAACAGCGGTGTCGCGCAATCCCGCGTGGTTGGCCAGGGCGCTGCAACAGACCTGGCCTTTCGGAACAACAACGTCATAGCCCGCAGCGTTCAGCAAACGAACGGAAGAACGGTTGATCGAACCCAGCATCGAGTTCATGACGCATCCCGTAAAAAACGCGACAGTCCCGACGCGTTCGCCTTCCGCCGGATAGGTTTTGTTCTCCTCAACCCCGCTTTCGATCGGCAAATCGGGCATCAGCGTCTCGGCTTTCGCCATACCCGGCGCGAAGACCTTCAGCAGACCTGTCCACCGGATTGCCGACTGCAAGCCGGTATGTTGATAGAACTGGAGCAATCGGGCCGCGAGATGGAACCTTCGGGGATAAGGGAAAACATGCTGGAGCATAAGCCGCGCGATCCAGTGCGCCGGACGCTGACGAACTATCTCGGCACGGGTATCTTCCATCATCTGCCCGAAATGAACGCCGGATGGACACACGGTCTCGCAAGCGCGGCAATCAAGGCATCGGAACATGTGCTCGGTGAATGTATCGGTGATCCGAGCACGGCCCTCATCCAGGGCACGCATCAGGTAGATGCGGCCGCGCGGCGAGTCCATCTCGCTGCCGAGCACCCGGTATGTCGGACACGATGGCAAGCACAAACCGCAGTGGATGCAATCGAGGTAAAGCTTATTCTCCGTCGATGTGGCGACCAGGATTCAGTCTCCCTTCAGGATCATAGGTGCGCTTCATATCCAGCATCAAGCGCTTTGCCGCGCCGCGAACACCAAAAGTCCCAACCTGCCGTCGAGTGTCTCTCGGCGCTCTTTCAACGACCACAGGGAATTTCTGGCGGATGGCTTCGGTGCCCTGGATGTCCCCCAGTGCCATCAGCACGATTCCATTCATTGCATGAGCGATCCAGGCCGATGGTCCATAAGCCTCTATTATGCCCCGAAGTTCGGTCGGCTTTCCGATGACACGAACAACAACAGGTCCCATTGCCGTGTGGGCGCCACGCAGCCTTTCCCAGGCCGCAGTTTCTTCCGCGCCCTCAAAAACCTTCCAGGGCGCCGCCGGCAGATGCGCGATCTGCATTTCAACCGCCCTCGGATGTTCGCCGAATCGAAGCCAGACGGCATGCTTCGGGCCAGCCAACTCACACGCAATCGGCTGAAGCCCGCTCTTTCGCACAGCCGAGAGCACCTCGACGGATTTCGCAAGCGTCTCGAGCTCCGCGACGGCAGTCGCTGTCTTTTCGAAGCGTGGCCGCAGTTTGAAACTGATTTCTGCGATCACCGCCAAGGAGCCCAGCGAACCTGTGTAGAGCTTCGCGAGGTCGTAGCCGGTGACGTTCTTTACCACTCGACCTCCGGTTTTGGACCGGTGTCCGTCGACATGAACGACCGTCATGCCGATGATCCAGTCGCGTATGCTTCCGGTCGCGCGGAGCGGTCCCTGCGCATTTGCGGCGGCAATCCCGCCGATCGTCGCGGACCCTCCGTTCCAGGGATCGAGAGGCAAGGTCTGGTTGTTCGCGGCCAGCGCGCTTTGAATCTGATCGAGCGTTACTCCGGCTTCGACGTGAATCGTAAGTTCTGCAGGGTTGTACGTCGTGATCCGGTTGAGTCGGGCCAGACTTACGGCGCAATCCGCGCTTTGAAGGGGATTTCCGAACTCCAATTGGGTCGCCGAGCCGATGGGAACAATCGACCCCTTCTCCGACGCGATAAGTTCTGAGAGTTCGTCGAGGGTCTCTGGAGAAGCGATCCGGCCAGGGGCAATTCCGTCAACGGTCACCATTGCCTCGCAGGAGGACTGCTTCCACGCGCTTTCCGATTTCGGCGGTATTGGTCGTCGTATTCTTACCGATCTCCGTACAGGACCTGCGCGTGGGAAAAACCTTTGAAGGATTCAGGAGTCCATGCGGGTTGAAGACATTCTTCACCTGCATCATTACATCGAGATCGGCGTCATTGAAGACGAGGTCCATGAATTCCTTCTTCTCAATGCCTATGCCGTGTTCACCACTCAGCGCTCCACCGGCGGCGACGCAAACCTTCATGATGTCGCCCCCCATATCCAGGATCTTATCCACCTGGTCCTGTCGCCTGCTGTCGAAAAGGATGAGAGGATGCAGGTTGCCGTCACCCGCGTGGAACACGTTCGCGACCACAAGGCCATATCGATCCGCAATGCGATAGATCTCCGAGAGCACGCCGGGCAATTGGGTCCTCGGTATGACCGCATCCATGACGACCATATCAGGACTGATGCGGCCCATCGCGCCGAAGGCGCCTTTGCGGCCGAGCCACAGTTGAGCGCGTTCCTCATCGTTCTTTGCGACGCGTACTTCGTAGGCCTCGTTCTTGCGACAAATCTCTACGATCGCGTCGGAAGTTTGTTCCAAGCCTTCCCTGAAACCATCGACTTCAATCAGCAGGGCCGCCCTCGCATCACGCGGATAACCGGCCTTATAAACGGAAGCTTCCACGGCTTCGATGGCCTTGTCGTCCATGAATTCGAGCGCCGCGGGCATGATCCCTGCGGCAATCACGTCCGAGACCGTCTGACTGCAGGCGTCTACGGAGTGAAATGCGGCGAGCAGGGTCTTCACGGCCTGCGGTTTTGGAAGAAGGCGAATGACAATCTCCGTCACGATCGCAAACGTGCCCTCTGATCCTACGATCGCCCCGACAAGATCCAATCCGACGGCCTCACCGGCCGGGTTCCCGAGACGGACAATCTCACCGTCAGA
>Ga0111539_10007795_pt1 | contig 13673 bp, 16 predicted proteins | sample RhiMethybrSRZTD1_FD_79667 | JGI IMG/M metagenome (GOLD analysis project Ga0111539, IMG submission 79667) | Populus rhizosphere microbial communities from Tennessee, USA - Rhizosphere MetaG P. TD hybrid SRZTD1 (version 2) (version 2) | ecosystem: Host-associated > Plants > Roots > Rhizosphere >...
GCCGCGGCCACCAGGCCGCCGGCCTCGCGCCACTGCACCCGGCCGCGCTGACCCGGCTCGGTGAGGATCAGCGGGCCGACCAGAAGCGCGCAGACCAGCCACAGCCCGACCACCTGGGGCGGCTGGAGGAAGAGGAGCAGGAGCGGGCTCGCGAGCAGGCCCGCGCCGAAGCCGATGGCCGACTGCATCGCGATACCGGCACCGATCGCGCCTCCCACGGCGACGAGGGTCCACACCCTGTCCAGGCTAGAAAAATCAGGGCTGGAAGACCGTGAAGCCGTTCGTGCCGTTGCGGAAGCTCGGCGGCGAGGTGATGTGCCTCCAGCCGCTCGGGAGCCCGGTGGCCGGATCGGCGAGGTAGGCCTTGAAGACCTGCGCGGCCTGGTCGCAGGTCGTCGTCCCCCACACCTGCAGCTCGTAGGTGCCGGCGGCAAAGCCGGCCTGCGGATCGGGCCGGACGACGCGGAACGTCGGGCAGTTGCCGACCGAGCCGTTGGGACTCGGCGTCCTGGGCTTTCTGACCAGCACGAGCGAGAAGCCGCTGGAGGTGCCCCGGTTGAAGGCCGACTGGGTCGGGTCGGGCTTCCAGCCGCGCGGCAGCGCGCGCGGGTTGGTGAGGTACTGCTTGAAGACGCTGACCGCCTGCTTGCAGGTCACGTTGCCCCACGCCTGCATGTCGTAGGTCCCCTTGACGTAGCCCGTCATGGTGTTGTCGTGCAAAACGCGGAAGGTCGGGCAGGGCGTGGTCTCGGGCGCCGCGGCCAAGGCCGGCGCGGCGGCGAGCGGAACGGCGAGAGCGAGGATCACGATGAGGGCGCGCACGGGCCTCAGTCTGCAAAATCGGCCGGACGCTTTTCCAGGAAGGCCGCGATCGCCTCCGGCGGCGCGGCCCCGTAGGTGGCCATGATCTGCTGGCGGTCCTCGTACTCGGCCGCGGCCCGCTCGGAGGGCAGCTCGAGCGCCGTCCACATGCCCTGCTTGGTCAGGCGCACCCCCCACGGAGCGAGCTCGGCGATCTGCTCGGCGGCCCGCACCGCGCGCTCGAGCAGGCCCTCGTCCTGCACGGTGTCGGCCACCAGCCCGATCCGCTCGGCCTCCTCGCCGTCGACCCGGCGGCCCGTCAGCATGAGCTCGTGGGCGCGCGAGGCGCCGATCAGGCGGGGCAGGAGCCAGCTCACCGCCATGTCGCAGTTGGAGACGCCGATGTTGATGAAGGCGGCGCGGAACACTGCGCTGCGGGCGGCGAAGCGGATGTCGCTGCCCAGGGCGAGCGCCAGCCCGAACCCGGCCGCAGGACCGTTGACCGCGGCGATGATCGGCTGTGGGGTGTCGCGCAGGCGCAGGATCAGGCGCGACATGTGCTCCTGGTTGCCCAGACGGTCGCGGGCCTGGTCGCTGCCGTCGTTGCCCGGCGCGTCGCCGTAGCCCTGGAGGTCGAGGCCGGCGCAGAACCCCCTGCCGGCGCCGGTCAGCACGACGGCGCGGCAGGCCCGGTCGGCCGCGATCGACCCGAGCTCGCCGTGCAGGGCGGCGCACAGCTCGGCGGTCATCGCGTTCAGGCGGTCGGGCCGGTTGAGGGTGAGCAGCCGGACCTTCGGAGTCGGCCGCTCGCTCAGGAGGACGTCGGGCATGCCGTCGCTACTTCGCGCTGCCCACGAGCTGGATGTGGTTGGCCTCGGCGGCGCCGCCGAACGGCCGCGTGAGGCCGAACCGGTTCAGGGTGGCCTCCGGCACGCCCTCGACACCCGGCGTGTCCGAGGCCTGGCCGCGGGTGTGGGGATCGTTGGAGAAGCCGCCCACCTCGACCGAGTGCTGCGGCGTGCGGTAACCCGACAGGCCGATGAGGTGCAGGTGCAGGGCGCGCGCGAGCCGGTCCAGCCGCTGCGCCAGGGTCGGCTCGTCGCCCACGGCGTAGTTGGTGCCGGCAGCGGGGAAGAAGCCGAACTCCCCGCCGTGGGCGAGGAACCCGCCCGCGGAGATGAGCTTGTTGAGCCGTCGCTGCAGCGCCCGGCGCGCGGAACGGACGCTCGCGAGCCGGCCCGTCTTCTTCGCTCGTGCCCGCTTGTAGTGCAGCTGGTGCGCGAGCACGGCGTTCTTCAGCGTCGCGACCTGGTTGCGCTGCACGAGCGTGGCGGCCGTGACGCGCTGCTGGCGCGCGGTGAGGCCGCGCAGCCGGGTCGTCTCCCGGGTCACGGCGCCGCGCCGGGTCTTGACGGCGCGGATGGCGGCGACGTTGCGCTCCTCGATGCGGCGCAGGCCCTCGACGCGGTCGAGCAGGTCGCTGAAGCCGTGCGCGCTGAAGATCACGCTGACCACGTCGGGCTGCGGCGACTCGTAGTTCGCGACGAGCTGGGCCCTCAGCGCGTCGAGCCCCTGCTCGAGCCGGGCCCGCAGGATGGCCAGGTGCGCGCGCGAGGAGCGCAACTGGCTCTGCAGGCGCTGCAGCTCCGCGCGCTCGGAGTCGAGGCTTGCCTGGATGCCCGCCAGCCGCCTGAGCAGGTCGTCGAGCCGGCCCTGGAACCCCTGGATCTTGATCGTGTCCGAGTTGATCGAGCCCCGCAGCGCCCGCTCGCGGTCCTGGGCGCGCGAGACGCGGTCCTGCAGCCCATTGGGCGTGGGCGCGGCGGCCGCGGTGGCGGCAACGAGCGCCGCACCGAAGGCGAGCGCGACGAGCAGGTGGACGAGGCGGCGCGACATCCGGAGCGCCGCAACGATGCCCGTCCAGCGGCGCCGAGGCTGCAGCCGCGCTTGCAGCGGGCGTCAGGCGGCGCGCTTCGAGGTCCACTTGACCCCGTCCCACCAGCGGCGGCGATCGCTGCCGTCGGGGTCGGGGTAGAAGCCGGGCGGGATGAGGAAGTCGTCGTCGCCGCGCGGGCTCGGCGCCGCGACGACCGTCCGTGCGCGCAGCTCGCGCTGCGCCTCCTCGCGGCGGCGAGCGCGCGCCTCATCGCGTGTACGCGCCTCCTCGCGGGCCTTCCTGCGCTCTCCGGCGTGCGCATGCTCGAGGCCCAGCGCAGCGCCGACGGCCGTCCCGATGACGACGGCTACGACGGTGACGATCGAGGGACCGGCGCGATCCGCGTCCCAGAACAGCGCGCCGAGCACGATGCCCACCCCCAGCCCCATGGCGCCGCCGAGGAACATCGCGCGACGCAGCGGCTGCTGCTCGCGCTCGGCGGCCACATGGCGGCGGCGCTCGCGGGCGCGCTCGAGGACCTCCCGGCGACGCTGTGCGGCGGTGGTCACGTCCTGCCTACTCTCGCCTCCCCGCGGACGAGAAACAACCCCGGTTAACCCGGGCTTCGCGCTACCGCGATGACCGTGCCCGCGGATCGGGCAGCGGCGTCAGCCTGGCCTCGATCTCGTCGCGCTGCGACTCGAGGAACGGCGGCAGGATGATGCGCGTCCCCAGCTCCTCCACCGTGCCGTCGACCGTGAAGCCGGGCGCATCGTCCGCGATCTCGAACAGCACCCCGGACGGCTCGCGGAAGTAGATCGAGTGGAAGTAGTAGCGGTCGATGACCGGCGTGGACGGCACGCCGGCGCGCTGGAGCCGCTCCAGCCACCGCGGATGCTCGGCTGCCGTCGTGCCCCACGCGACGTGGTGCACGCTGCCCGCGCTCTGGCGCCCGATCCCGGGCGACGGGTCGTAGGCGATCGTGCTGCCGCGGCGCTCGCCGCGCAGCTCCCATGTCGCGCCGCCCGCCGGGGACGCGCCCAGGACGCGCTCGAGCAGCGCCGCCGAGCGCTCCGGCCGGTTGCTGTAGGCCCGCACGCCGTCAAAGCCGCCGAGAGCGAAGTCGGGCGGGATCTCCGGATGCTCGGCGACCAGCGGCTCGTCGGCGGTGGAGACGACGAGCTCATGCTTCAGGCCCTCGGGATCGGCGAACCGCACGCTTCCGTCCTCGCGCTGCACCCCGACGTCGAGGTCGGCCAGGCGCCGAGCCCAGAAGTCGAGCGCCTCCTCCGAGCCCACGCGGGAGATGATCCGGTGGACCATCCCCTCGCCGGCCTGCCCCGGAATCGCGCCCGGGTACTCGAAGAAGGTCAGCTCGGACCCGGGCTTCCCGGCCTCGCTTGCGAAGAACAGGTGGTAGACGTCGGGCTGGTCCTGGTTGACGGTCTTGGCCACCAGTCGCAGCCCGAGCACGCGTGTGTAGAAGTCGACGTTGCCCGGCGCGTCGCCGGTGATCGCGGTGATGTGGTGGATGCCCTCGAGCTTCATTGCGCGACGCACCGTAGCGATCGGCCGCCTTGGTTAGAGTCGCCACGGCGGACACTCGCCCGCCGAGGGCCTGAGCTTGGCGCCACTGCCGCCGCGCCTCGCGGCCGGGGGGATCCTCGCCGCGGCCGCCGCGCTGGTCTTCGGGATCGTGCTCGGCCCGGAGGCGCCGCTGGTGGCCATCGGCCTGGCCCTCGGCACCGTGGCCGCCCGCCTGGCCCGACAGAACCAAGTGATCTCTTCGATCATCACATTCGCCGGGGGCTTTGCGGCCATCAGCACCGTGTTCGGCGGGCCGCTGACGTCGTCGCTGCTGCTCTTCGAGGCCGTGGCCGCGAGCGGGAAGTTCGCTTCCGCAATGTTGCCGCGCTTCCTGCTTCCCGGTCTGCTGGCGGCCGGCGTGGGCCAGCTCGTGTTCACGGGCGTGGCGGGCTGGTCGGGTGTGCACGAGACGGCGCTCGACCTTCCCAACCTGCCGCACTACGGCAGCGTCCGCGTCGTCGACATTCCCTTGAGCATTCTCGTCGCCCTCGTGGTCGCCGATGCGATCTCCATCGGCGCCGGGTTCCGCGGCGGACCCGTGTTCCCCAGCCGTCTTCCCGGGCGCGGCAATGGGCGTGCTGGCCAGCGTCACGTTCGGCGGCTACTCGATCACGGCGGCGGTCGCGGTCGGCGTGGCCGCCGCGACTGCGGCGGGGCTTCGCACGCCGTTCACCGGCGCGCTCCTGGCCTCGCTCCTCGTCAGCCGCAGCCACAGGACCCGTCCGGTAAGGACGCTCAGCCCAACCGGGCGTAGTGGTCGGGCGAGTACCCTCGCACGGCGCGATGCCCGTCGAGGATCCCCGCAGCTCGCGCGCCCACGAGGCGGCGCACCGGCGCGAGATGCGCCGCCGCCAGGTCCGCCGACGCCGCGTCGTCGCGCTCGCCGTCGTGGCGGCAGTGATCGTGCTGCTGGTCGTCGCGATCACGGCCTCGGACAGCAAGCGACACAGCGGGGACGCCCGCGCCGCCGCGCGGGCGCCCGCCGCGTCGGCCGCCGTCGCCGACCGGAGCGTGCGCCGCCTCCTCAAGCAGGGCACGCCGGTCTACTGCGGCGGGCGCGACCGGCCTTACGTCGCCCTGACCTTCGACGACGGGCCGGGCCCCTCGACCGCGCAGGCGGTGCGGAAGCTCGCAGCCCTCCACGTGCCGGCCACCTTCTTCCTCATCGGCGAGCACGTCACCCCGTTCCGCGAGACGGTGGCGCTCGAGGCGCGCGGGAACGCGATCGGCGACCACACGTTCCACCACGTCCAGCTCACCGCGCTCTCGCTCGTCGACGCCGGGCACGAGATCGCGGACACGGCCAACGCGATCACGGCCGTCACGCACCAGCCGGTGCGCCTGCTGCGGCCGCCCCTGGGGGCGCGCAATCCGCCCGTCGACGCCGTCGCGCGCGCCGAGGGCGTGCTCGAGGTGCTGTGGGACATCGATGTCCGCGACATCGAGGGCGCCAGCGCGGACGAGGTGGTCGCCGCGGTCAGCCACCACGCGCAGCCGGGGTCGATCATCCAGATGCACGAGAACGCCCCCCAGACCCTCGCGTCGCTGGACGCCATCGTCGGCGCGGTCCGCGCGAAGCACCTGCGCCCGGTGACGGTCCCCGAGCTGATCGCCCTCGACCCGCCCAGCCCGCAGCAGCTCGCAGCCGGCCCGCGCGGGTGCGGGCTGCCCGAGCCGGTGTCGAGCGGCTCAGCGCCTTAACGCTTCGCTGGTTTGCCGCGCGACCAAGCTCGGAAACAGGACGCCGTGAGCACGCTCCGTTTCACGGTCGAACGCAACGAGGAAGGCGAGACGTTTCGCCTCGCGCTCTACGGCGAGCTCGACCTCTACGGCGCTCCGCGCTTCGACGACGAGCTCGTGCGGGCCGAGGGCGAGAAGTGGCCGGAGATCGTGATCGATCTCTGCCGGCTCGAGTTCATGGACTCCTCCGGCTTGCGGCTGATCCTTCGCGCGCACACGCGCGCGAAGCAGGAGGGCCGGCGCGTGCGCCTGGTCCACGCGGGCGGCACCATCGGTCGCATCCTGCACATCACCAGCATCGACCGCGAGCTCGAGGTCGCCGAGCGCGAGCCGGCCTTCTTCTAGCGCGCTGGAGCAGCCGAAAACCGCAGTACGCTCAGGTCGTGCGCAAGCGCGCGTCGTCCCTGCTGCTGGGTCCGCGCCAGCCCTCGCTACTGGCGGGCGTCATCGTGGCTCTGATCGGCGTCGCCGCCATCACGGCCTTGATCCTGCCGCTGCGCGAGGTGACGCCCGTCGTCGCCACCGGCGTCCTCTATCTCGTCGTGGTCCTGCTCGTCTCGGTCGTGTGGGGCCTGTGGCTCGGCCTGGCCACCAGCGTCGTCAGCGCGCTCGCCTTCAACTACTTCCACATCCCGCCGACCGGCCATCTGACGATCGCCCACGGCGAGAACGTCGTGGCGCTGGTCGTGTTCTTCGTCGCTGCCGTGGTCGCCAGCTCGCTCGCCGACCTCGTGCGCGCGCGAACCCAGCAGGCCGAGCTGCGCCGTCGCGAGGCTGACCTGACGGCGGAGCTCGCGCGGCTGCTGCTGGGCGCGCCGACGCTGGAGGACGCGCTCCCGGCGGCCGGCCAGCGCCTCGCCCAGGCCCTCGAGCTGCGCGTGGCCGAGATCCGCATGGGCATGGTCGAGCCACGCGACCGCAGCGCCACCTTCGCCGTGGACGACGGCGACCGCCGCCTCGCGACGCTCATCGTCCCGCTCCCGCTGACCGACGACGTGCGCAACCGCCTGCAGCGGCGCGTCGTGCCCGCCCTGGCCGCCCTCCTCGGCGCCGGCCTCGAGCGCGAGCGGCTTCAGTCCGAGGTGCTCGAGACCCAGGCGTTGCGTCGCAGCGACGAGATCAAGACCGCGGTCCTGCGCTCCGTGTCGCACGACCTGCGCACCCCGCTGACGGCGATCACCACCGCCGCCGAGGCCCTCTCCGGGCCCCTCGACAGCGAGGACCGCCAGCAGCTCGCGGCGGCCGTGAGCGCCGAGGTCGCGCGCCTGACCGCGCTCGTCGACAAGCTGCTCGACCTGTCCAAGTTGCAATCCGGATCGGCCCAGCCGCGTACCGACTGGGTCTCCGTCGAGGAGCTCGTCACGACCGCGATCGCGGAGCAGCCCCAGGGCGCCGACGCCTTCCGCGTCTCCATCCATGGCGAGATCCCGCTCATCCGCGGCGACGCCGCCCAGCTCGAACGCGCGCTCGGCAACCTGCTCGAGAACGCCGTCCGCTACTCGGCCCCCGAGCCCGTGCTCGTCCGCATCCGGCGCATGGGCGGACGGGTGATGATTCGCGTCGTCGACCGCGGCCCCGGGCTCGCCTACGGCGAGCACGAGCGCGTGTTCGAACCGTTCTACCGCGGCAAGGCGACCGACGCCGGCGATACCGGCTCCGGGCTCGGCTTGGCCATCGTCAGGGGCTTCGTGGAGGGCAACGGCGGCAAGGTGTGGGCCGAGTCGCTGCCGGGACAGGGCACCACCTTCGTGGTCGAGCTGCCGATCGAGCCGGCGAGCGTGCCGGCGGAGGCGCAGCCAACGTGACCGCGGGTCGGCGCGTCCTGATCTGCGACGACGAGCTCCACATCCTCCGGGCGCTGAAGGTGGTGCTGCGCGACGCCGGCTTCGACCCGGTGGCGACGGCGAACGTCAAGGAGGCGCTGGACGCGGCCTCGATCCGGCCCCCCGATGCGGCCATCATCGACCTCATGCTGCCCGACGGCCACGGCGTCGACATCGTGCGCTCGCTGCGCGAGTGGAGCGAGATGCCGATCATCGTGCTCTCCGCGCTGGGCGAGGAGGACGAGAAGGTGCGGGCGCTCGAGGCCGGCGCCGACGACTACGTGACCAAGCCGTTCGGGTCCCGCGAGCTCGTGGCCCGGCTGAATGCAGCGCTGCGCCGGGCCGGCAACGGCAGCGACGAGCCGACGATCTCGCTCGACGGGCTCGAGGTCGACCTTCGCTCCCGCGACGTCCGCCGCGACGGCGAGAGCATCCACCTGAGCCCGATCGAGTTCGACCTGCTGCGCGTGCTCGCCCGCAACCGCGGCCGGCTGCTCACCCACCGCCAGCTCCTGACCGAGGTCTGGGGCCCCGAGTACGCCGACGACACGCAGGTGCTGCGCACGACGATCGGCCGCCTGCGCGGCAAGATCGAGCGCGAGGCGTCAAAGCCCCGTTACATCCACACCGACCCCGGCATCGGCTACCGCCTGGCCGCCTGACGCGCACAGCCGCGGCGCCTCCGGCTGTCACAAGATTGTGATGGCGGGCGGCCGAATTGTGATGCCGTTGTGACGGATTCCGGCGCAGACTCGGTGCATGGCGATTTTGGCGGTCACCAACCTGCTACCGGGCCCTACCGGCATCGGCGGCGACATCGTCGCAGTGGTGCTCGTGGTCCTCCTGTTCGGCCTCCTGTACTTGTCGATCAGCTGGATCTCGCGGATATGAGCGGAGCGGACCTCTTCGGCCTGATCGTCGGGTTGGCCGTCTGCACCTACCTCGTCTACGCCCTGCTCCGGGGGGAGCGGTTCTAGATGGCCCAGGGGTGGCTGCAGATCGCGATCTTCCTGCTCGTCGTCGTGGCGCTCACGCCGCCGCTGGGGATCTACATGGCGCGCGTGTACCGCAACGAGAGCGTCTTCCTGACGCCGGTGATGGCGCCCGTCGAGCGCCTCACGTATCGCGCCATCGGGGTCGACCCCAGTCGCGAGCAGGACTGGAAGTCCTACGCGCGCACGCTGATCGTCTTCTCCGGCCTGTTCTTCCTCGCGCTGTACCTGATCCTGCGCACGCAGTCGATCCAGCCGTTCAACCCCGCGGGCTTCAACTCCGCGCCATGGGACGTGAGCTTCAACACCGCCTCGTCCTTCGTCACGAACACGAACTGGCAGTACTACGGCGGCGAGACCACGCTGAGCGACTTCAGCCAGATGGCCGGGCTGACCGTGCAGAACTTCGTGTCGGCCGCCGTCGGCATGGCTGTCGTGGCGGCCTTGATTCGCGGGATCGTCAACCGCACCAGCAAGAGCCTGGGCAACTTCTGGCAGGACGTCACCCGCACGCTGTTCTACATCCTGCTGCCACTGTCGATCGTGGTCGCCGTCCTCCTCGTCGCCGGCGGCGTGCTCCAGACCATCGGCCACGACGTCACCGCCAAGACGGTCGAGGGCGCCGACCAGCTCCTGGCGGTGGGCCCCGTGGCCTCGCAGATCGCGATCAAGCAACTGGGGACGAACGGCGGCGGGTTCTTCAACGTCAACTCGGCGATGCCGTTCGAGAACGCGAGCGCGTTCACGAACTTCATCGAAGTCCTGTCGATCATCCTCATCCCGGCGGCCCTGACCTACACGTTCGGGCGCATGGTCGGCCGCCAGCGGCAGGGCTGGGCGATCTTCGCGGCCATGCTCGCGCTGTTCCTCGTCCTCGTCATCGTCATCGTCCCGGCCGAGCAGCACGGCACCGTCGCCCAGCACGCGGCGGGGCTGCACAACGGCGGCAACCTCGAAGGCAAGGAGGTCCGCAACGGCATCGCCCAGTCGGGGCTGTGGACCGTTACCACCACGACAACTTCGAACGGCTCGGTCAACTCCGCGCTGGACTCGTACACCGGCCTGGGCGGCATGGTGCCCATGGCCGCCCTGGGCACGAGCGAGGTGATCTTCGGCGGCGTCGGCACCGGCCTGTACTCGATGCTCGTCTTCGTCCTGCTCGCGGTGTTCATCGGCGGGCTCATGGTGGGCCGAACGCCGGAGTACCTGGGCAAGAAGATCGAGGCGCGCGAGATCAAGCTCGCCTCGCTGGCGGCGCTGTTCACCCCGCTGGCGATCCTGGTGACGACCGCGCTGGCCATCGCCACGAAGTTCGGGCGAGCATCCATATTCGCCAAGGGGCCGCAGGGCTTCTCCGAGACGCTGTACGCCTACCTCTCGCAGGCCAACAACAACGGCTCGGCGTTCGCGGGCTACACCGGGTTCGTCCAGCCCAACGCGCCCGGCAACGGCGGGTCGTTCGGCATCACCTTCGCCGACCTGCTGGGCGGCGGGACCATGGTCGCCGCCCGCTTCATCCCGATCATCCTCGTCCTCGCGATCGCCGGCGCCCTGGCGGGCAAGAAGGTCGCCCCGGTGGGCCCGGGGACCATGCGCACCGACAACCCGACCTTCGTGGTCCTGCTCGTCGGCGTGGTCGTGCTCGTCGGCGCCCTCACCTTCTTCCCCGCGCTCCTGCTGGGCCCGATCGTGCAGAGCCTCTCGACCCAGCTCTTCTGACCATGAAGCGAACCCTCATCACCTGCGTCATCGCCGTCGTCCTGTTCACCGCCGTGTTCGGGCTCGTCTATCCGCTCCTGTTCACCGGGGTCAGCCAGGTCGTGTTCCCGGGCGCATCCAACGGCTCGAAGATCATGCGCGACGGCAAGCTGGTCGGCTCCAAGCTGATCGCGCAGGACTTCAAGCGCAACCCGCGCTACTTCCAGCCCCGACCGTCGCAGACCGGCTACAGCCCGTCGACCACCTTCTTCTCGAACCTGGGGCCCAACAGCACCGACGCCAGCGCCGAGGTCCGCAAGAACATCGCCGCCTACCTGCGCATGGAGCGGCGCTACGACCCCGGGCTGACCGCGGCAGCGATCCCGGCCGACGCCGTCACGCAGTCGGCATCTGGAGTGGACCCGGACATCTCGAAGTCCAACGCCGCCATCCAGGCCCACCGCGTCGCCGCGGTTCGGCACCTGCCCATGGCGACGGTCAACAAGCTCATCGCCGAACACACCGACGGGCGCTTCCTCGGCATCTTCGGCGAGCCCGGCGTGAACGTCCTCGAGCTCAACCTCGCCCTGGACGGGCAGGGCCGATGACCGAGGCGCACGCACAGTCCCTGCTCACCCGGTCCATCCTCGTCCCGGCGCTGCTCGACTCGCTGCGCAAGCTCGACCCGCGCGTCCAGATCCGCAACCCGGTGATGTTCGTCGTCGAGATCGGCGCCGCCATCTCGACGGTGGCGTGGCTGATCCAGGTGTTCGGGGGCCAGCCGCTCGGGGGCGGCGACGAGCCCGCGTGGTACACGTTCACGGTCGCGATCTGGCTGTGGCTGACGGTGGTCTTCGCGAACCTGGCCGAGGCGCTCGCGGAGGGTCGTGGCCGCGCCCAGGCGGCGACGCTGCGGGCCATGCGCGCCCAGACCACCGCGCGCCTGCGCGACGGCGGTGAGAAGGCCGCATCCGACCTCGTGCGCGGTGACGTCGTCGTCGTCGAGGCGGGCGAGCTGATCCCGGGCGATGGAACGGTGATCGAGGGCATCGCCTCGGTCGACGAGTCGGCGATCACCGGCGAGTCGGCCCCGGTCATCCGCGAGGCCGGGGGCGACCGCTCCGCCGTGACCGGAGGCACCCGCGTGCTGTCGGACCGCATCGTGGTCGAGATCACGCAAGAGCCGGGCCAGTCCTTCCTGGACCGCATGATCGCGCTCGTGGAGGGCGCCTCGCGGCGCAAGACGCCGAACGAGATCGCTCTCGGCATCCTGCTCGCCGCCCTGACGCTCATCTTCCTGCTCGTCGTCATGTCGCTGCGCCCGTTCGGGGTGTTCGCGGGCACCGAGGTCTCGGTCACCAGCCTGATCGCGCTGCTTGTCGCGCTCATCCCGACCACGATCGGGGCCCTGCTGTCGGCCATCGGCATCGCCGGCTTGGACCGCCTGGTGCGCCGCAACGTGCTCGCACTGTCCGGGCGCGCCGTCGAGGCCTCCGGCGACGTCGACGTGCTGCTGCTGGACAAGACCGGCACGATCACGCTCGGCAACCGTCAGGCCGCGGCCCTCGTGCCCATGCCCGGGGTCAGCGAGGCCGATCTCGCCGAGGCGGCGCAGCTCTCCTCGCTGGCCGACGAGACGCCCGAGGGCCGCTCGATCGTCGTGCTGGCCAAGCAGTACGGCATCCGCGCGCACGACCTCAACACCATGGACGCGCACTTCGTGCCCTTCACCGCCCAGACGCGGATGAGCGGGGTCGACTACGACGGCACGCGCCTGCGCAAGGGTGCGGGCGACGCGATCCTGCGCTGGGTCAGCGACGAGGGGGGCCAGGCGCCGCCGGAGCTGCAGGGCCAGCTCGACCGCATCGGCCGCGAGGGCGGCACGCCGCTCGCGGTGGCGCGCGACTCGCAGGTCCTGGGCGTGATCGAGCTCAAGGACACGGTCAAGGAGGGCATGCGGATGCGCTTCGACCACCTCCGGGCGATGGGCATCCGCACGATCATGATCACCGGCGACAACCGCCTCACCGCGGCGAAGATCGCGGACGAGTCGGGCGTCGACGACTTCCTGGCCGAGGCCACGCCCGAAGCCAAGCTCGCCCTGATCCGCGAGCAGCAGGACGACGGCCGCATGGTGGCGATGACCGGCGACGGCACCAACGACGCGCCTGCGCTCGCCCAGGCCGACGTCGGCGTGGCCATGAACACCGGCACTCAGGCCGCGCGCGAGGCCGGAAACATGGTCGACCTCGACTCCAACCCGACGAAGCTCATCGAGATCGTCGAAGTCGGCAAGCAGCTGTTGATCACGCGCGGCGCGCTGACCACGTTCTCGATCGCCAACGATGTCGCCAAGTACTTCGCGATCCTGCCGGCGATCTTCGTCGCCACCTACGCGCTCGCCGGCCACAAGACGGGGCCGCTGAACGCGCTTAACGTCATGAGCCTGGGGACGCCGCGGAGCGCCATCCTCTCGGCGATCATCTTCAACGCGCTGATCATCCCGCTGCTGGTGCCGCTGGCCCTGCGCGGGGTCCGCTACCGGCCGATCGGCGCCAGCGCGCTCCTGCGCCGCAACATGCTGATCTACGGCCTCGGCGGCCTGATCGCGCCCTTCGTCGGGATCAAGCTGATCGACCTGGTCATCCACAACCTCCTCGGTGCGTGATGGCGTCGATCTCGCTCCCGCGCCACCTGGGTTCCGCGCACACGGCCGGCGCTGCGCTGCCCGGCTCGCCCGGCCTCGCCGTGCGCCTGTACGTCGCGTTGTTCCGCATCAAGCTCGACCGTGCGCTGGCCCGCGGCGAAGACCCGGTGAGCCGACGCGCGCTCGCGGTCCGGGCCGGCCAGCTCGCGAGCCCGCGCGGGCGCGCGCGCGTGGTCACGGCGCTCGAGCGCGCCTTCGCTGCGGCCCGCACCCCGCGCGTCCTGACCTCCGCGGTGGCGCCCGACGCAACGGCGATCCGGTTGAACCGCAGCGCGCTGCTCGACCTCGTCGACCGCCTGCGCGCACCCGACCCGGTCGCCGCCGCGGGCGTCGCGCGCATCCTCGTGCTCCTGCGCGACGGCTGCAGCCCGCTCTATCTCCCGGCGCGCCCCGACCTGCTGGCCGCCGAGCTCGATCATGTCCAACGAGCCCTGGCACCCTGATGGCAA
>Ga0111539_10007796_pt1 | contig 13672 bp, 11 predicted proteins | sample RhiMethybrSRZTD1_FD_79667 | JGI IMG/M metagenome (GOLD analysis project Ga0111539, IMG submission 79667) | Populus rhizosphere microbial communities from Tennessee, USA - Rhizosphere MetaG P. TD hybrid SRZTD1 (version 2) (version 2) | ecosystem: Host-associated > Plants > Roots > Rhizosphere >...
ACATGTAGCCGGTGACACTGCCGTGGCTGACGAACAGGCCCGGCAGGCTGGCGTCGGGCGGCTTGGGCTCGGCGTTGCCCCAGCCGGCGTTCTCCGACCAGGCGTACTGGGCGTCCACGTCGCCCGGATCGATGTTCTCGGGGCCGAGCAGCGCGGCCACATGATCCGAGACCGCCGGCTCGGTCGGCGATGACTCGGAGCAGGCGGCCAGGGCCAGAACGACGAGGATGTGGAAGCGAGGCGTCATCATGGTCGGTCTCATTGGTCGAAGTTGGCCCAGGGGCCCGCGGTCGCCGGATCCGCGCTGATCGGGCCGAGCTTGTTTCCGCCCGCGACGAGGTACTCGGAGGTGTTCAGGATGGCGCTGTTCCTGACGACGAGGTTGTTGCTTCCCATCGCCCGGATGCCGACACCGTTTGCGATCACCTGGTTCTCCTCGATCCGGTTTCCGTTCGTGGCCACGATCCCGTTGCTGGTGTTCCCGCAGGCGGTGTTGCCGCGCACGAGCCCGTTGTGATTGGAGGCCGTCGAGTTCATCACCAGCGAATTCGTTGCGCCCTGGATGCCACTCCCGAAGTTGGCCGTCGCCGTGCATCCGATGACCGAGCTGCCCGTGTCCACGGAGATGCCGCCCCCCACGTTTCCCATCGCGGTCGTGTCGCGCACGATGCTGTTCGGGCCGACCCTCACGCCTTCGCTGCCGTTGGCGTCGAGCCGCAACCTGTCGACCTGGACCTGCTGGGTATTCAGTGCCGAGATCCCGCGTTGGCCCCAGTTGCGGATGACCCCGTTGCTGATCGCGACCTGCCTGGTGTTGACGACCTCCGAGCGGACCCCGTCGAGCGAGCCGCCCACCCCGATCAGCGAGAAGCCGTTCAGATCCAGCGTGACGTGGCTCGATGTGATGTTGATTCCCACCTGGCCCGAGACGCCGGTCAGGTTCTGCGTCAGGTAGTACGAGCCCGGCAGGCTGATCGTGAACGGCAGCGACGAGATCGGAGTCCGCGACTCGACCTCGCTGAGGGTCTTCATCGTCGGCGCCGGCGGGCCGGGCGGTTCCAGGCTGCCTGCGCTGAGATCCCCGTCGAGGAAGAGCCCTGCCGCCAGAACGAAGACGAAAGCGAGGATGCCGTGCCTCATGACGGGTCTCTCCTGGGGATGCGAACCGACGAGCTCATCACGCTACACACCTGCGCCTGAGAAGGCAATAACCGCTACAGAATCTGGACGAAGAGATCCGCGGTTCGCCGGCGTTCCGGCCGAGCTGTTCGTCAACCCGCTCGATCGCATCCGCGGCTACTTCGCGTCGGAGCACCGGGAGGCGCGGCCGTGCACCGCCATGTTCGCGACCGGCGAGGTCCGGCGGCGGCGCTCCTTCTGGCCGCGACCGAGCTGGCGCGACACCTCGTCGGTGTCGACACGTTCTTCGAGTGGGCATCTGATGGCCTCACCCATCACCAGTGGTGAGGGACCAAACGCTCCAGGCGGCGCCCGCTGGCCCCGGCGCGCCGAATGTGGGCAGGCGCGCACAGGAGTTGCTGCGCGGATCTGCGCATCGCGTCGCGTGGCAGGCTTCTTGCTGCCTGTGGGGGAGGCGATGATGCGCGCGACTCGCATGTCCGCCGTGGGGCTGGTGGCGGTGATGGCTTGCGGCTTCGATCCATCGGCCGGCAGCGGGCCGGGCGGTGGCGCCGCGGGCGGTCCAGACGGAGGCAGCGGCTCCGGCTCCATCGGCGGCCAGACCGACGCTGCGACCGGCGGCGATGCGGCGACGCCCGTCGCACAGCTGGTCACGCCGTACGGACCGCCGACGACGATCGGGGATCTCGGCGGCGACGGCGGCTCCGAATTCACTGGCGACTGCCCCGCAGAGCACATCGTCACCGGGCTCGACGCGGAGGACAACGACTTCGGCCTCTGTCGACTGCGAGCCGTCTGCAGCCGCCTCGTCGTGCGCGACGGGGTGGTCGAGGTGCTCGACCCGGCGACCACCCAGACCTTCGGCAATGAGAACTCGTATTACGACATCGACCCGGTGGACTGCCCGGTCGGCTCGGTCCTGGTCGCCTTCGAGGGCTCGGAGAGCCGCGACGGCCTGGTCGAGCACCTGCGCCTGTCGTGCGCGCCGATCCAGTGGGACGGCAGCAATGTCTCGCTCGGCGCCGCGGCCGAGGTCTCGGCCGACCTCGGCAGCCCCTCGGGGGGCAGCTCCGGCGCCGGCGCCTGCCCGGCCGGCCAGCTCGCCGCCGGCATCGCGGGGCGCGCCGGCACCATCGTCGACCGCTTCCAGCTGCGCTGCTACCAGTTGACCGCCACGCCGGAGTGACCGGTCGCCTCACGTGCGGCGCAGTGTCCGCGCGATCACGTCCTCCATCCGGCTCGTCACTCCGGTCAGGCGGTCGCGCGTCGGGACGCGACGCATCGGGTGGCGGCGACAGCCGGGACCGGTCGAGCCACGGTTCGAACGGTCGCGTCCCGGCGGTCGCGTCCGGGCTGGAGGCATCCACTACGCCGCGTCGTCGTCCGGGTCGACGGCGCGTACGTCGATCTCCAGCGTGCCGCCGAGGATCTGCGCGTAGCGCCGGCACACATCGATCGCTTCGTCCATCCCCGACAGGTCCATGACCGCGAAGCCGCCGATGAGCTCCTTCGACTCCACGAACGGGCCGTCGATCACCCGGAGGTCGTTGCGGTTGAACACCAGGCGCTTGCCCTTGGCGCTCGGCTGGAGCACGAGCGAGCTCACGAGGACTCCGGCCTTGCTCATCTCGGTCTTGAGGCGAGAGATGGCGGCCTTCTGCTGCGGGCTCCGGCCGCCGGCCTCGGTGGCCGGGTCGGCCTTCTCGATGAGCAGCACCTGCAGCGGCGGATTCTCCGGCGCCGGCATCAGGCCGATGTCCCACGGCTCGTTGACCTTGCCGAGCTCGAGCTCGCCGTCGCCGAGGATCTTGCCGTAGCGCTCCGCCCAGCCGATGGCCTCCTCACGGGTGCGGACCTTGAGCAGCAGCGTCGCCGCCGGCAGCTCGTGCTCGCCCGCATAGGGACCCTGCACGCTCGTGCAGCGTCCGTCGCGGAAGACCAGCCGGGTTCGCGTCTTGCTGGCGCCCAGGCCGGCGCCGTCGATGAACCGACCCGTTGCGGCGTACTCCCCGATGAACGCGCCCATCTGGTGAACGAGCTCGATCGGCGGCGGATGTCCCGCCTCGGTGTTGGCATCGTTCTTGTGCATGATCATGAAACGCATGGTCGACTCCTGTCCGTGAATTGAGGGGAGGGCCGGCACCTGCCGGCTCCGTCACGAACACGACGATGGACGCGCGCGCCGATCGACGCGGTCGGGCTTATTTTCGTAATCGCAGGAAACTGCGATGGAAGTACCACGAGATGTCCCGGTGCGGCTCGTTCAGCGAGCGGTGGACCAGAGCTGGATGGCGTTGGACTCGTCGGAGTCGCTGGCGGAGGCGCCGAACGCGATGGCCTCGATGGCGCCGCCCTGGACCGACCAGCCGTAGAGCTCGCTCGAGCGGAAGCGGCCGGCGCGCCGCTCGGAACCGCGCAACATGCGCAGAGCTCGCCGGGCGACGCGCTCCACCTCGGGGTCGCCGGCGAAGCGCGCGAGCTGGAGCTCGAGGCCCTGCTTCACCATCTGCTGCTGCCAGCGCCAGATCGCCTTCTTGCCGTGGTACTTGTCAGCCGCGAACTTCTCGCGATCGCCGGGGCGGCCCGAGTAGGCCGGGCTGGCGGCCACCAGGCCGACCGGTGTCCACAGGCCGACCGGATAGGGCTGGAAGAGGCGGGTGACCGCCTCGATCACCTGCGTGCGGGTCGGCGTGCCGTAGCGCAGGTGGAACGCCTGGTCGCTGGACAGGATGGGAACCGGCTTGCCGTCGGCGTCGAGCGCCACACCCGGGAAGCTCACGCCGTCGAGCTCCGGCGCCGGCGTCCGCCCGGCGGCTGCCTCGCCGACCGAGGCGCCCGACCACAGGCGGGCGCGACCGAGTGCCTGGCGCTCGGCGGGAGAGAGGCGCGCGAGCTCGGCGCGGACCAGCTGGCGGGCGCGAGCCGGCGCGACGTCGACCCGGAACGCGGCCTCGGCGGTGCGCCAGGCACGGGCTCGTGCCGCCAGGGCGCCCTTCGAGCGGAAGAGGCGGGCCGCACGGGCGTCCGTCTTCTGCACGGCGGCGAGGAACTGCGCCCGCGGGAATCCCGGCCGCGAGAGCAGCCGCGCGAACGAGTCGAGCGCAGCCGGAGCCAGGTAGGCATTGACGTCGAGCGGCGCTCGGCCGCCGCCGAGCCCGACGCCGGAATCGCGCCAGTTGCCCGCGTCGCGTCCGGGGTCGAGCTCGATCAGCGCGCGGGCGGAGGGGCGGCGGGCGAACGGCGCGGTCTGCTGCGCGATCCGGACCGCCACGCGGGCCAGCGCGTCGATCCGGGCCTGGCTCAGGTTTGCCTGGGGAGAGCCGGCCGCCCGCGCGGCCACGCGATCGACGACCGGCACCAGGAGGTACTCGATGTCGATCATGCTGTACACGTTCAGAGGCTGCTCGAGCGCCCGGAGGGCCGCGTCGTCCGGCTCGATCTCGCCGCGGGCCACCCGGCGGGTGAAATCGACCAGCCGCTGGTGAACCGCCTCGTCGCCCGACCACTGCTCGTGCGGTACGCGCCCGTCCCGGCTCACGCTGTCGAGGGCGAATCCGACCGCCGCGGCGTCCATGGACGGCTGGTCGGCCTCCTCGGCCAGAGTGGCGGCGACCAGAGAGTCGCGACCGAAGAGGTGCAGGTAGTTCGGTGAACCCGCCAGGAGCCCCTCGCGGTAGCTGAGGAACCCGAGCCCGCGCGAGCGTCGAGTCGAGCCCGCCGAGCCGGTCGAGCTCGGCAGCTCCAGCGGCTGGAGCGGCGGCCGGTCGACGAACGCCCGCACACGGAAGCCGCTCTGCGCACCCTTGGTGCCGCGGATGGAGACGCGCCCGCGGCGGACCCCGATGATCGTGCCCGGGTCGGGGATGAGCTCGAGCCGGTAGCGGGCCCCGGCCAGGGCGGTTCGCTCGATGACGACGACACCCCGGCTGGCGTCGCGGGTCACGCGGGGGCTCAGCCACTCCTCGAGTCGCGCGCGCAACCGCTCCACCGCGGGTCCGGGCGGTGCCCGATCGAGCTCGGCGAGCGCGCGCCGCACCTCGGCCTCGCGATGCGCGGTGCCGCCGGCGTTCTCCTCGCGCACGGCGCGCACTCCGTCCAGGAGGACCCGGCGCAGCTTCAGGTTGGGCGGCCCGGCGACCGAGAACGAGACCCCGGTCGTCGCCCCCCAGCGGACCTCGCTCATCCGGCTGGTGAGGGTGAGCCCCTCGGCGGGGTCGCGGCCGGCGTGCGGCTCGAACCAGAGGCCGATGCCCGACTCGCCCGCCGGATTCGCGATGATGATGCGCGGAGCCGATGCGCCGCCGACGACGGCGTGCGCCGCGACGCGCGCCGATTGCAGGAAGGCGTTGTCGTTTCGGCCCTCGCGGATGCGGAAGGTCCGGACCGACGGACGCGGACGGGAACGCGGCTTGAACCGAGAAGCGCGGCGCGCCGGGGCGCGCAGCCGTACCTTCGGCGCCGCGCCGACCGGTGAGCGAGCGCCCGCCTCCGAGGTCGTCGGCACGAACGTGCACGCGATGAGGAAGAGGAGCGAGCGGCGCATCGGGCGTCCGGGCGCAGGAAGAAGCAACCACGGTGCCCACCGCGGCGCGGTCCAACTCGTCGGAATCATGCGGCGCGCGGGCGTCGCCGCTGGCAACTCGAGAAGGCATCAGCGAGGCGGCCTGACCGCAATCCGCCGCGCGATGACCGGCGAGGGGGCGCGAGCCCCGACGGGCTACCAGTTCTCGCCGAAGGGGCGAGCTTCCACCTCGAACGACCAGGCAGAGCGCGGCTGCCGCACCAGCTGCAGGGCGCTCTCCGCCACGGCGTCGGGCTGGATGAAGAACGAGTCGGGCTTGTCCTTCATCCAGGCGCGCGTGCTGGGCAGATCGACCACGCCGTCGACGATGATGAGCGCGACGTGGATCCCCGACGGCCACAGGGTGCGGGCGAGAGACTCCGCCAGGCTGCGCTGGGCGGCCTTGGCCGGTGCGAAGGCGACGGTTCGCGGGACGCCGCGCCGGGAGGCGGTGGCGCCGACCACGATGAGGCTGCCGGCGCCGGCTGCTCTCATCGCGGGCGCAACCCGGCGGGCGACCAGAAACAGCCCCAGGGCATTCACGCGCCACGCCTTCTCGAAGTCGGCCGGGTCGACCTCCTCGAGCGAGCCGAACACCCCGCTGCCTGCGTTGTACACCACGACGGCCGGGGCGCCGAGCTCGGCCTCGATGGCTCCGAACGCGTGGTCGATCGACGCCGGGTCCGACACGTCACAGGTATAGGCGCGAGCGTTGGCCAGGGTCCTGGCGAGCTCGTCGGTGAGCTCGCGCCGCCGCGCGAGCAGCGCCACGCGGTAGCCCTCCTGCGCGAAGCGGCGGGCGAAGGCCGCCCCGTTGCCCGGGCCGACGCCGACGACGACACAGACCGGTTGGCTGGTCATCGGCGCAGTCTACGACGGATTCCGTCGTTTCCCAGGCGTAGGATCCGGAGGATGAGTGACTGGAAACTCCCGTGGCTGGCGCGCTGTCGCTGCGAACAGGTTCGCATGAAGATCACGGCCCCGCCGCTGATCGCGATGGCGTGTCATTGCACCGGTTGTCAGCGCATGACGGCGAGCGCGTTCTCCCTCAGCATCGCGGTGCCGACCGAGGGCTTCGAGGTCACGCAGGGCGCTCCGGTGATCGGCGGGCTGCACGGCGCGAGTCGCCACCACCACTGTCCGCACTGCAAGAGCTGGCTGTTCACCCGGCCGGAGGGTCTCGACTTCATGGTCAACGTGCGCGCGTCCATGCTCGAGGACGCCACCTGGTTCCAGCCCTACGTGGAGACGGCGCGTGCCGAGGGCTTCCCCTGGGCGCACACCGGGGCGAAGCACAGCTTCGCCGGCATGCCGGGGGCGGAGGAGTTCGGGCCCCTGGTCGCGGAGTACGCCCAGCACGGCGCGCGGCCGACGTAGCTCCAGCCGGTCGCTCGCTCAGATTCAACACGCCGTGGCGCGGGCGCTCGCGTGCGTGGCGCCGTTCAGTGATCGGCGGCGCTCGGCGGGCTGCTTGATATCCCGCGGAGACGGCCTCCCGGTTCGTACGATCCGCGACGGTCAGGTCGGCGTGGCAGCGTAATTGCACGTACGGCCTGAGCATCGATCATGCGCCTCGGCCGGCTGACGGTTCTTCTCGGCGTCTGTCTTCTCGGCTGCGCGGGTGAGCCCGCGCCTGAGCAGGTCGCCGTGCAGGACGATCCGCCGGAGCAGGTCGCGGTGGAGGCTGACCGTTTCGAGAGGCCGCCGATCGTGGTGCCGGAGGAGGAGGGGCCGGTGGCCGCGGTGTCGGTGGCGGAGATGGATCGGCCGTCCAGCGAGCTCGTCACCCTCGATGCCACGTGGCCGGTCGAGGCGCGGATGCTGGTCATGTCGGCCGACGGCAGGGAGCCGGAGCTGGACGCCATCCGTTCGGTGCTCGACCACCGGGGCGTGCCCTACGACGTCTTCGTCGCCACCCGGGAGCCCGACCTCACCGCCAGCCGCTTGCGATCGGGCGAGCGCGGGTTCTACCAGGCCGTCATCCTGACCAGCTCGTCCCTGGCCGTCGGGGGGACGTCGGCGCTCGACGCCGGCGAGTGGGCGGCGCTCGCCGATTACGAGCTGGCCTTCGGCGTGCGGCGCGCCGTCCTCGCCGCCTTTGCCGACCCGGATCTGGGGTTCGGCCCGGCGACGCTGGTGACCACCGGCGCCAGTCCGGTCACCATCGACTGCACGGCGGCCGGCGCGACCGTCTTTCGCGACGTGAACTGCGACGTCGAGCAGGAGATCAAGGGCGGCACCGCCTACCTCTCGCGGCCCACCAGCGGCGCGCCGCTCACGCCGCTCCTGAGCGACGCCGCCGGCAACGCGCTCGCCGCGATCCACACCGGCAGCGACGGGCGCCAGTCACTCTTGCTCCTGTTCCGCAACAACGCCGTCCGGCTGCACTCGCACCAGTTCCTCCACGGGGTGCTCGGCTGGGTGTCGGGCGGCACCTACCTGGGCGAGCGGCGCATCGACATGGGCGTCCAGGTCGACGACCTGTTCTTCGCCTCGGAGATCTGGACCGGCGGGACCTATCGCTTGACCCGCGGCGACCTGCTCGACGCGCTGGCCTGGCTCGACAGGCGCCGCGCCCAGGCCGCCACGCCCGACTTTCGCGTCTCGCTGGCGTTCAACGGCGCCGGCGCCGGCGACAGCGATGGGCTCACCGCCGAGGCGATCGCCCAGAACGGCGAGTGGAACTTCGTCAACCACACCTGGAGCCACGCCGGGCTCGACGACATCAGCTACGCCGACGCGCGCCTACAGTTCGATCGCAACATCCAGCTCGCCGCCGACCTGCCGCTCGACCCCTTCGATGAACGGGACCTCGTCACCGGCAACGTGTCGGGCCTGGTCAACCCCGACGCGATGCAGGCGGCCTGGGACTCCGGCGTCCGCTTCGTCGTCAGCGACACATCGGCCGAGGGCTGCGACAATCCGTCGCCCAACACCACCTTCTACAACGAGATCGAGCCCGGCATCCTGCTCGTGCCGCGCCGGCCCGGCGGCGTGCCCTACGACGTGTCGACGCCGTCCCAGTGGGTCGCCAGGAGCAACAGCGGCGGCGACAACACGACCTACAACAAGCTCCTCGAGCAGCTCACCGCCACGCGCCTGCTCGACCTGATGCGCGGCGACGCCGACCCCTGGATGTACCACCAGAACAACCTGCGCGCGTACGACGGCGTCCACTCGATCCTCGGCGATCTGGTCGATCGGGTCGTCACCCGGTTCGCGGCGCGGCTCCGGGTGCCGGTGCGCACGCTCTCCATGGAGGAGACCGCGCTCCGCTTCGCCCGCCGGATCAATGCCGACACCGCCGGCGTGAGGGCGACGCTGTACCGCGGTCGCGCGCTGCTCATCGACGCAGCCCGGCCGGTCTCGCTGCCGGTCACCGGCGTGCGCGCCGCCGACGGCGAGGACTACGGCGGCGACGTCATCGGCCTGGTCACCGTGTCTCCGGGGACCACCACCTGCGTGCCGCTCGACAGCGCAGGGCAGGGCTGCAGTCCGCCGCCGGTCCGCGAGGGTGGTCCGGGTCCGGCGACCGCGCTGCCCACCGGCATCTGCGACGCCAGCAGCCTGCCGCACACGCCGCCCATCGAGACCGCCATCGCGCGCGGCTCGGTGTGGCGCTACCGCGACCGCGGCGGCCTGGGCGGCGCCTGGCGCGGCCCCACCTACGACGACTCGGCCTGGGCCAGCGGACCCGGCCCGCTCGGCTACGGAGAGCCGTACATCGCCACCACCGTCTCGTACGGCTCCGACCCCGACAACCGCCACATCACCACCTACTTCCGGCGGACCTTCACGCTGACAGACCCCGCGGCGGTGAGCGCTCTGCGCGGCGAGCTGATGTACGACGACGGCATCGTCGTCTACCTGAACGGCAGCGAGATCGGCCGCGCGGCGATGCCGGGCGGCACCATCAGCTCGACCACGCTGGCCAGCGGCCACGAGGCCAACAACAGCTACGAGACCTTCGACTGGACCGCCAGCCGGGGCCTCCTGGTCGCCGGCACCAACACCATCGCGGTCGAGGTCCACCAGTCCTCGCCCACCTCGAGCGACCTCGTCTTCGACCTCGCCCTCCTGCTCGACGGCTCCTGAGGTCCAGCGACTTCCCCTGCTATTCTCGAGCGCCGGCAGTGCGACATGGCTGTGAGGCGTCGTGAGTCGATCCGAACAGGGCGTCGCGCGGGTCGATGGTAGTGTGGCTCGGTGCGACCGTGCGGACTCACCGGCTCGGCTGGCGCGATCCTCGCGCTGATGACGGCCGCGTGCGGACAGGATGGGCGGACCGTGGAGGGCAGGTGGGTCGTCCAGTACGCAACGCGCGACGGCGTCGTCGAGAGACCCGTCGATCTGTCGCAGACCCGCATCGCGGTGCTGGCCCCGGCTGGCGATGGCTACGAGGAGATTCTCGGGGAGGGCTTCGAGGACGGTGGGTTCGCCGTCCACGGGGTGCCGGCCGGGCCCTACTTCCTGATCCATGGAGAGGAGGACCAGAAGGCGGTCACCGGCTTCCAGGACGACCGTGATTTCCTGCAGGTCTCACGAACGGAGCTTGGCCGTCCCGATCGCGTGCTTTCCGAGAGGCCGCCGGAAGTCGCGCTCGACCTGGACGGGCTGAGTCCCTGGCAGAAGTTGGACACTCTCTTCGTCCTGTCTCCGGAGGTCTCTGCCTTGGAGCTTGTTCCGGTCGGCACCTCGGAGAGCAGCGACGTGCGCGTCGAGGCGGGCGCCACCGAGATTCGTGGGCAGACCTTCGAATGGACCGACGCTTTGATCGATCCCGCCCACGGAGATCGCAGCTATATCTTCCAGCGGAGCTACCGCGACTTTCCGGTCCCGCATACTGCGGTCAGCCGCGCGGTCGAACTGCCCGAGCTGGAGGTTGCCATCGGCGATCAGAACGTCATCGCTGGCACACTCGAGGAGGTGCCCGAGGACAGGACCTTTCGGCTCTCCATCTCTCCCGGCGACGTGGTCGGGGCGATCCGGATGTCTCATCCTTCGGTGAGGTCCGCCTGGACCTTCGTCTACCTTGAAGCGCAACCTCGCTGGGGGATCGCCGGCAAAGTCTGTGCGACCCCATTTGTCACGTACGACGGAATCTTCGGACCGGATGGCACGGTCGAAGCCGTCGACGCGGACCTCCCTTACGGTGACCCCTTCCCGCCCGACTGGGACCGCTTCCTCGTCGTCGAGACACACGCCTTCGACTTCGATATCGAGGAGAACTACGAGCCCGGCAGGTACTGGGGCCACATCCGCCGGACGACGGCTCTCGACCGGGTCGGCGACGAGCCGCTCGCGCCGCTCGTCACGGCGCCCCAGGCTCCGGCCATCGACGGTGTCGATGGCTTCGCGGGTCCGCGCGGCGTGGGCGAGACGCCCGAGCTAACGTGGTCGCCTCCCATCGTCGGTGAACCGACGCAGTATCTCGTCGGTGTCTATCGCTCCTTCCGGTGGGTCGACGAAAACGGCGTCCGATGGCACGACTTCGAGACCCTCGTCGAGCTTTACACGACCGAGACGCGGCTGGTGGTTCCCGGCGGCCTCCTCGAGCCCGGCAATCTCTACTTCGCCACGATCACTGCCTGGGCCGGCGGCGACCTCGACCAGGGAAGCGCTTCGGTCGTGACTTCGCTCTTCGAACCCTGATCGCGGCGCCGAGACACTCCGCATCACTCGAGGTCGCGGCGGCGGCGCTGGAGGAACTCGCGCTCGCGGGCGTTGTCGGTGCGCGCGATGGCGGCCGAGTAGGCGAGCGCGGCTTCGCGATGGCGGCCGAGGCGGCGCAGGAGGTCGGCGCGGATGGCGTGGAGGAGGTAGTAGGTCTCGAGGCCGAGCCGGTCCAGGACGGCGAGCGCGGCAGCGGGGCCGTCGACCTCGGCCACCGCGACCGCGCGATTCACGGCGACGACCGGGCCGGGCGCGATGGCCATGAAGTGATCGTAGAGCTGGAGGATCTGCCGCCAGTCGGTCGCCGAGGCGAGCGGCGCGTCGCTGTGGACGGCCTGGATCGCCGCCTGGATCTGGTAGGTGCCGGGCTGGTTCCTGGCCAGGCAGCGGCGGACGAGCGCCTGCCCCTCGGCGATGAGCGCGCGGTCCCACAGCGTGCGGTCCTGCTCGGCCAGCGGCACCAGCTCGCCGGCCGGGCCAGTGCGCGCGGCCCGGCGCGACTCGCCGAGCAGCATCAGGGCGAGCAGCCCCATGACCTCCGGCTCGTCGCACATCAGCTCGTTCATCAGCCGTCCCAGGCGGATGGCCTCGGCGCTGAGGTCGTCGCGCGACAGCTCGGTGCCGGCGCTGGCGAGGTAGCCTTCGTTGTAGACCAGATAGATGACGGCGAGCGCGGTGCCGAGGCGAGCCGGCAGATCGGCCGGTTCGGGCACTCGATACGGGATGCGAGCGTCGCGGATCTTGCTCTTCGCGCGCACGAGGCGCTGCGCCATGGTGGCTTCGGGGACCAGGAAGGCGCGCGCGATCTCGGCCGTGGTCAGGCCGCCGAGCAGCCGGAGGGTGAGCGCGACCTGTGCGGCCGGCGCCAGCGCCGGATGGCAGCAGGTGAAGATCAGGCGCAGTCGTTCGTCCGGCATGCCGCTCTCCTCGATCGGTTCGCCGCTCGCGCCGAGCTCGGCGGCGCTGGCCTGGCGATCGGCGCGCGAGGCCTCGCGGCGTACGCGATCGATCGCGCGGTGGCGCGCCGTCGTGATGATCCAGCCGGCCGGGCTCGGTGGCAGACCGGCCGACGGCCAGCGCTCCAGCGCCACCGTGAAGGCGTCCTGGACCGACTCCTCCGCGAGGTCGATGTCGCCGAAGCGTCGGACCAGGACCGCCACGGCCCGGCCGTATTCCTCTCGAAACACCCGTTCGATCTGCGATGCGTCGAGCAGGGAAGCCCCCGTGATCAGCCGAGGTGGCGGAAGGGCCTGACCTCGATCGGCAGGCTATCCGGATAGCCGGGCAGCGTGAGGGCCTGCGCCAGGTTTCCCGCCCAGCGAAGGGCTGCGTCGAGATCCGGCACCTTGATGACCATGAAGCCGCCGATGTGCTCCTTGCCCTCGATGAAGGGGCCGTCGGTGGTCAGCGGGCTGCCGTCCTTCACGCGCACCACGGTCGCGCTGTCCGTCGAGTGCAGTCCGCCATTGAAGACCCACACCTGGGCTGCCTTGGCCTCCTCCACCAGTGCCTTCACCTTGCGCATGACCGGCTCGAGGAGCTCGGGAGAAGGCGGATCGCCGGCGGGTTGATAGATGCTGAGCAAGTAGTGCTGCATGTTCGTGTCCTCCTGCACCCTATACGAATGGCCCCGGCCCGGATCGACAGGGCCCGGGAGATTCCCCGCTGCAGAGGCATTTCACGGGTTTTTGCGCCGCGGGTGAAGGAAATGCGTAGCATCCTGCCAGGCGACGACATGCCCGACGACTATTCGGAGATCATCAACAACCTTCCAGGCAACGGCTGGGTGAAGGCGATGGGCCTGGTGGTCACCCGCGCGACCTTCGACGAGGTCGCCTGCGAGTGGCAGGTGGGCGAGCAGCACATGCAGGGTGACGGCATCGTGCACGGACGGCTGCGCGGGGTGGCCCGGCCGCTCACGCGCGGTCGCACCTCGCAGGCGTGGCTCGGCGAGATACGCGACGAAGCCGGCAAGCTGGTGGCGCACGGCACCGTGCGCCTCCTGTGCATCCCCGACAGCCAGCCGCTGGCGGACGACCGCTCCTGAGCGGCCGGCTCACTCGCGCGATCGGGCACCGTCATCGACGCGGCGCTCGCTCCGCGTCGCCGAAGAAGAGCGTGGCGGTGAGCGAGAGCATGGTCATCCTGGCCTCCTGGGTGGTGGTGAAGGTGCGCGCGAGGTCGAGGTCGACCTCGACGGGGAGGGGGGCACGGCCGCGCAGGAAGGAATCGACCAGGGTGAATCGGACCCCGCCGCCGGCGGTGTGGACGCGCTTGGCGGTGCTGGCCTCCAGGGCG
>Ga0111539_10007798_pt1 | contig 13671 bp, 7 predicted proteins | sample RhiMethybrSRZTD1_FD_79667 | JGI IMG/M metagenome (GOLD analysis project Ga0111539, IMG submission 79667) | Populus rhizosphere microbial communities from Tennessee, USA - Rhizosphere MetaG P. TD hybrid SRZTD1 (version 2) (version 2) | ecosystem: Host-associated > Plants > Roots > Rhizosphere >...
CCGCCCTTGAGGCGATCGAGGCGGCCGCCGTAGAAGATCACGCGGCGGCCGGCCAGCCCCAGGCGCGCCGAGAGCGCCGCGACGACCGCGGGCGCCGGCTCGTCGGCCTGCAGCGGCAGGCCGTTCCACACCGTCGTCGCCGGGCCGATGCCGTTGTCGGCCAGCGCCTGCCCCATCTCGTCCGAGACCGCGACCAGCCGATCGACGTCGCGCGCCAGCACGCGGCGGATGGTCCCGTTGCGGAAGGGGTTGTAGCGGCCGCGCACGCAGAGCGCGCACTTGATCGGCCCGTTGCGGTAGCGGGGCCGGTCGCCCGGGGCCAGCCGCTCGTCGAGGTGGCAGAACATCTTCTGGTGGCACACCGGCATGATGTCGTGGACGTGCAGGACGACCTTCGCTCCCTGGGTCCGGGCCGCCGCCAGCGCGGCGTAGGAGAGATGCAGGTGGAGATTGTGCACGTGCACGACGTCCGGCCGAAGCTCGGAGACGGCGGCGGCCATGGCCGCGACGCCGGGCGGGTTGTCGAGGCTGCGCCAGGCGCGCCAGCGCAGGTTGTAGGGCGGGGTGTACTCGCGTTGAACCCTCACTCCGCCCTGCTCGAACCGCCCCGCCTCCTCTTTGCTCTGGGTCGTGGCGAGGAAGCTGACGGCGTGCCCCGCCTGGGCCAGCCCCTCGGCCAGCCGCACGGCCACCCCGGCGGCCGACGTCGGGCCGTACAGGTCGTTCGCCATCAGGATCTTCACCCCCTCAGAATGCCATCCGCTCGCGCTCGGCGGTGAGTCGGGAGTGCGCCGCCCGACGGTTCACAGCGCCTCGCGCGGCGACCGCGCGGCTGCCTTGCCCGACGCCGGCCTTGAGCCGCGGGCGCGACAGCGCCCGTCGGCTCCAAGGGCGGCAGCAGCGGCCGCCGGCAGCGGACGCGCGCCGGCCTCACCGGCGCGCGTCCGCGCCGGTCGGCCAGCTGCTAGATTTCGACCCCCTCGTCGGCGATCGGCGCCGGCGCCTTGATGCGCCCGAAGCTGAAGGCCCGCGCCAGGCGCGCCTTGCCCTCGTCCTTGTTCTCCCAGTAGTAGCGGACGCGCGCCAGGAAGCGGCGCGTGCGCGCCGGGCGCGCGTCGTACCAGGCCTCGTACTCCTCGACGAGGTTCCGCTTGATGCGGTTGAGCTGGTCGTTGTCGAAGTGCTCGTGGACGTACGGGCTGCGGTCGCTGTCGACGTACTCGGTCTTCACGAGGTTCGGGTCGATGCGGTCCTTGAACTTCTCGAAGGAGGCCGTGGCCGTGAGCGGGTTGAACAGCGAGGTGCGGATGCGGTCGGGCATCCCCAGGCGCATGATGCGCGCCGTCTCGTCGATGTCCTCCATCGTCTCGCCGGGCGTGCCGACGATCAGGAAGACCTTGGTCCAGATGCCGGCGCGGCGCGTGATCTTGAGCGCCTCGACGACCTTGTCGACCTTGTAGTCCTTGATCAGCGTGTCGAGGCTGCGCTGGCTGCCCGACTCGACGCCGAAGTACATGCGGTTGAAGCCGGCGCGCTTCATCGTGCGGGCCATGTCGTAGTCGAGCATGTCCACGCGCGTCTCGCAGGACATGTTCAGCTTGAGGCCGCGCGCCACGATGCCCTCGCAGATCTCGTACACGCGCTTCTTCTGGCAGGTGAAGAGCTCGTCGATGAAGAGCACGTTGCCGGGCGTGTAGCGGTCGTGGATCTCCTGCAGCTCGTCGAGGATGTTCTTGACCGAGCGCGTGCGGAAGCCGCGGCCGGTCAGCTCCTTCTGGCAGAAGACGCAGCGGAAGGGACAGCCGCGGCTGGTGAAGATGTAGAACAGCCGCTCCTTGTTCATGCCCGCGTAGCGGTCGAAGGGCAGCGCGTCCCAGGCCGGGAAGGGGATGCGGTCGAGGTCCTTGATCAGCGGCGGCTGTGGGTTGCGGTGCGGCTTGCCGTCGGGCCCGTTGAAGGCGATGCCCGGCACCATCGTCAGCGCCTGCTGCCCGCGGTCGACGCCGCGCATGAAGTCCACGATGCTGTCCTCGGCCTCGCCGCCGATGACGTAGTCCATCGCGCCGCTGTCGAGGAAGGTGTCGACGTCGACGGTCGCGTGCGGACCGCCCATGACCGTGACGACGGCCGGATTGAGCGCCTTGGCGCGCTGGGCGTAGCGGATGGCGCGGTTGACGTGCGGGGTCAGCGCCGAGAGGCCCAGGATCTCGGCCTTGCGCAGGTAGGACTCGACCTCGGCCTCGGTGCAGACGCGCTCGTCGCAGCACTCGACGTCGGCCCCCTGCCGCCTCAGGATCGCCGCGAGGTAGATGATGCCGAGCGGCATCGCGATGAAGAAGTCGTCCTGCCCCGGGGGCGTGACGTACATGAGCACGATCTTCTTCGCGGTGACGGGGGCGTTCGTCGCGTCAGTCATGGGGGAGACCCGGGGTGTTGAGCGTGGCGGCAGCCGACCGGGCCTTCGCCCGACGAAACCAGACCCATATGTATACCAGATGGAGCAGGGGCAGGGCGTCCGCGAAGCCCGCGGCGGCCGAGATCCCTATCGGCCCGTAGCGCACGCCACCGAAGTAGATCCCCGCCGCGGCGACCGCTCCGAGCGCCAGGTTGATCGCCACGGAGAGCCCGAGCTGCCCGCTGTAGATGTAGAAGGCGTCCACGATGCAGGTGAAGCCCAGGAAGAGGTTGCCGCAGGTCAGGAGCACGTAATAGCGGAAGGCGTCCTCGGCGCCCTCGCCGTAGATCGAGTGGACGACGAAGTACATCACGGGCACCGAGAGCAGCGTCGCCGCGACCATGACGCAGCCCGCGATGAGCGAGACGCGGCGCAGCGTGCCCCCCATCTTCTCGAAGGGCACGTCGCGCCCGAGCTTGAAGCCCAGCGCCGGGAGCAGCGCCTGGGTCACGCCGCCCAGCATCAGGCCGACGCCCCACTGGAGCACGTAGGCGATGCTGTAGGCGCCGGTCTGCTTGAAGGCCTGCCCGCTGTCCTTGAGGACCTGCAGCGTGGGGATCAGCAGCGTGCCGAGCTGGGGCAGCAGGATGTTGATGCCCTTGTTCAGGGCCATGAGGTAGCTGATGCCGAAGATGTGCCCGACGCTCGAGCGCGGCACGGCCGCGAACACCTCGCGCAGCGGCGGCGGCGCCAGCTTGGGATCGCCGCGCTGGGCGCGGCGGTAGAAGGACAGCGCCAGCGCGCCGGCCAGGGCCATGTGCACGAGGAAGGCCCAGACCACGCCGGGCACGCCCCAGCCGCTCTCGAGCGCGCCGTAGACCAGCCCCAGCCGCAGCAGGCTGCTCGTCACGTCGAACCAGGAGTAGGCGCGCATCTGCCGCGTGCCCTGCAGCACGACCACCGCCAGCCCGCGCACGACCTCGAACAGCCCCGACACGCAGAGCAGCGCCGCGAAGTGCCCCACGTCGGCGTCGTCGTACTTGTATTCCGCGAAGCGCGGCGCGAAGGCGAAGGCGAGCGCGATCACGCAGACCGAGGCCACGAGCCCGAGCTTGAGCATCGAGGCCAGGGCGTTGACGCAGGCCGGCCGGTCGCCGCGCCCCACGGCCGCGCTGTAGCGGGCGATCGCCGCGCTCACGACCCCGGCCGTGACGAGGAAGTACGCGAACATGAAGATCGCGCGCGCCGCGTTCCAGCGCCCGAGGTCGTCCATCCCCAGGTAGCGCTTGGTCAGCACCGACGTGATCAGGTAGCTGCCGCCCGTCACGAAGGTCGAGATCTGGAGCACGAGCGTGTCGCGCACGAAGCGCCGCTGGCCCAGCTTCTGGAAGGCCGCCCTCACGTGCGCCGCTCCGCGGCCAGCTCGCCGTAGATTGCCCGCACGCGCCGCGCGGCCGCGCGCCACGTCTGGCGCTCGGCGCGCGCGCGGCCCGCCGCCCCCATCCGCGCGGCCAGCTCCGGCTCGCGCGCCAGGCGCAGCAGCGCCTCCGCCAGGCCCTCGACGTCGCCCGCGTCGCGCAGGAAGCCGTTCTCGCCGTCGGCGATCGCATCCTCGGCGCCGCTGCCGCGCGTGCCGACCACCGGCCGCCCGGCCGCGCCCGCCTCGAGGAACACGAGCCCGTAGGCCTCGAAGCCGCCCTCGTCACTGACCGTCGGCGTCAGCAGGAAGGCGCTGCACCCGCGCAGCAGGGCGACCTTGCGGGGCTCGTCGACGTTGCCGAGGAAGTGCACGTGCCGTTCGGCGCCGGCGGCGACGATCTGCCGCGTCAGCTCCTGGGAATAGGGATCGCCTTCGGCGCGCCGACCGACGATCGCGTAGTGTAGCCCCGGCTCGCGCGCCCACGCCCGCAGGAAGGCCGGCACCGAGGTCGCGTAGCCCTTGCGCTGCTTGACCTCGCCGATGCACAGCACGTAGGGCGCGGGCACGCCGGGCCGCTCGCCGGCCGCCGCGGGCGTGTCGTAGTCGGAGGGCGTCACGCCGTACCACACGACCTCGGCGCCGCGCGGCGCCGCGCGCGCCTGCACGACCGAGAGCGCGTAGCGGCTGCCGGTCAGGAAGCGGTCGGCGCGCGCGAACATCCAGCGGATGAGCCGGCGGTGCACGGGCATGTCGAGCGGCGTGACCGCGTAGGTGCCGTGTCCCGACACGACCACCGGCCGCCGCGCGAGGCGCCCCACGAGCACGGCCAGGAAGCCCAGCGGGTAGTCGGAGAAGCTGTGCACGACGTCCGCGCGCCGCGCCGCGGCCACCAGCCGCGGCAGCGAGAGGGCCAGCAGCCGCGCGAGCTTGGGCAGCGAGAGGAAGGGGAACTGGTCGATGGGCAGCACCTCGTGCACGGCCACGCCCTGGGCCGGCAGGTCGCGCGCCAGCCCGCGGTGCCGGCGTCCGATGTAGAGCTCGATGCCGCCGCACAGCGGCGCGAGCTCGCGCAGCAGCCCGACGCCGTAGCGCCCCACGCCGTCGACCTCCGACAACGAGTGCGTGAGCACGAGCACGCGCGGCCCGCTCATCGCGGCGGCGCCTCGATCCGCCAGCAGCGGATGAGCGGCCCCGGCTGCCGCGTGCGCCACAGCTCGGTGAGCGGGAACAGCATCTCGGCCGGCAGCAGCGCCTCGCGCGGCACGCCGCCGTCCGTCGCCGGCGACAGCGCGTAGACGAGCCGGCCGCGGCGCGCGGTCAGCTCGGTGACCGGCCGGCGCCGCTCGGGATCGGGCAGCCGGTCGGACTGGACGTAGGAGCGGATGCCCCACTCGTCCATCCAGTCGGACAGCTCCTTGGGCTGCTCGCCGAGCTCGTAGTCCCTCGGGTAGTAGCTGTCGAACTTCCAGAAGCGGCCCACCGGGATCAGGTCGCGCGCCTCGGCCGGCTCGGGCACGCCGGCGTGCGCCAGGTCGAGGGCGCGCGTCTCGGTGCGCGTGGTCCAGACGAGCTCGTCGATGGCGTCGACCGAGGCCGCCGTGGGGACGAGCGGCGGCCCGTAGCCGTCGACGGCGACGCGCTCGCCGGGCGGCAGCAGCGCCGGCAGCTCGAGCGCGGCCTGGCTGCGGGTGTCCTGCCGCCCGAGCACGACGTCGAGGCGCGCGGCCTGCAGCAGCGGCAGCGCCACGAGCAGCAGCGCGGCCAGCGTCCCCGCGGCGCCCGCGCGCGCGAGCCGCTCGACGAGCAGCGCCGCCGAGAGCGCGAGGAAGGCCGTGGCCGGCAGCAGGTAGCGCACGTGCGTGCCGTCGTAGGCCAGGAACAGCACCGCGAGGAACAGCGGCGGGACGACGAGCAGCGTCGCCCCGCGCCCGCGCGCCGCGCGCGCCAGCGCCGGCAGGCCGAGCAGCCCGAGCACGAGCAGCACCGGCTCGTAGCCGAACCAGCCGCGCAGCGTGCGCAGGGCGAGCTGCCCGTGGAAGCGGTCCAGCGCGAAGGCCTGCCCGCCGATGTCGACGACGTCGCTGGCCTCGAGCTGGCCGGCGATCGCGCCGCGGCCGGTGTCCTGCTGGTAGACGAGCAGGTAGGGATACCCGAGGAGCAGCGCGACGAGCAGCCCCGCGCCGAGCCCGGCGACGACGGCGGCCGGACGCAGCCGCCACACGAGCGCGGCGAGCACGGGCAGCCCGAAGGCGAGCACGCCGATGGGATGCGTCGCGACGGCCAGCCCCGCGGGCAGGCAGGCGAGCACGACGTCGCGCACGCGGCGGCGGCGGCGCAGGCGCAGGCTGGCCGCGAGCGTCACCGCCACGAAGGCGGCGACCGGCGCCCACGGCCGCTCGACGTGCGCGCCCTGCACGAGGAGCAGCGAGCTGCCGCCGAGCAGCGCGGCCAGCGCCGCGCCGCGCCGGCCGCGTCCCAGCCGGCGCGCCGAGCGGTAGACCGCGAGCGGCAGCAGCAGCGCGAGCAGCACGCTGATCAGCCGCGCCGGCAGCCAGGCCAGCGTCGCGTCGGCGAAGACCGCCTCGCCGAAGGCGCCCGCCCCGGCCCACGCGCCGGCCAGCCGCCCGCCGACGTACACGACCGCGACCGCGCCGAGGTCGAGGTAGGCGAGCAGGTAGGGATAGGTCGTGTACTGCCCCGAGGGCGGCACGAGCGCGGAGAGCCGCGAGAGGTCGGGGTTGCCCAGGTCGCGCGCGATGCCGAGCGCGCAGCGCACCGAGTGGTCGTCGGGCACGTAGCGCTGCGGCAGGCCGTGGCCCAGCGAGAGCAACATGAGCGGCGCGAGCACGACGAGCACGAGCAGCAGCGGACGCCTCATCCGCCCACCGCCAGCCGCTCGCGCAGGAAGCGCGCCACCGCGCGGCCGCGCGCGTGCCAGTCGTAGGGCTCGACCTCGCGCTTCGCCTGGCCGGACAGCCGTCGGCGCAGCGGGTCGTCGCTGAAGACGCGCGACAGCCCCGCGGCCAGCGCGCCCGGGTCGTCGGGCGGAACGAGCACGGCGTTCTCGCCGTCGCGCAGCACCTCGCGCAGCGAGGGCAGGTCGGAGGCCACGATCGGCCGCCCCGACGACATGGCCTCGAAGAGCTTGAGCGGCGAGGTGTGCCGGGCCGAGATCTCCGAGCTGGCCGAGTTCGGCAGCGCGATGATGTCGCCCGCGGCGAGGTGGAAGGGCACGGCCGTGTGCGGCACCTGCCCGGTGAAGTGCACGCGACCCGGGGCCGCCTCGCGGGCCAGCGCGACGAGCCGCTGGAGCGGCTCCTTCTCGCCCCCCACGACGACGAGCTGGGCCCCCGGCAGCCCGCCCAGGGCGCGCACGAGCGTGTCGACGCCCTTCCAGGCGTAGAGCTGGCCGGCGTAGACCACGGTCGGCATCTCGGGCAGGCTGAGGTGCGCGCGTGCCGTCGCGGCCGCGGGCAGGTCGAGGAAGCGCGCGAGGTGCACGCCGTCGCGCGCGAGCAGGATCGCCGCCGGATCGACGCCGCCCGCCAGCAGGTCGTCGCGCAGCGCCTCGCTGATCACGATCACCGCCGGCAGCCGCGCGAGGTTGGCCAGCGCGCGCCGTCGCGCGCCGTCCGCCTCCGGCAGGCTGTGCACCTCGGCGGCCACGCGCCCGAGGTCGGGCGCCCGCAGCCCCCACACGAGCATCGCCAGCGTGTAGTGGTCGCGCACGAGCACGCCCGTGCCACGGTCCACGGCGATGCGCGCCAGCGCGCGCCAGCCGAAGGTCGCCGACTGCACGAGGAAGGGCAGCCGCTGCCAGGCGGCCGGCACGACGTCGATGACGTCGAAGCTCGAGAGCCGCTGCACGCCGAAGCAGCGGCTCACGCCGTAGAAGGTCCAGGGATCGGTGTCGCTCGAGGGGAAGCGGCGCGGCACCGTGACGTCGACGTTGAGCCCCGCGGCCGAGAGCGCCTCGGCCATCGCCGCCACCTGGATTCCGTGCGCCCGCGCTCCGGGGAAGCGGATGTTCGCGACCAGGTCGATGTGCGTGAGGTCGTGCCGTCTCACCCGCCGCGCCAGCCTCTGCGTGATCCAGGGCCACCCACGGTGGCGTGGCGACCATACAGTCCGTAATCTCGCGGCTCATGTCGAGCGCCCCGAGGGCCCTTCGCGCCGGCGCTCTGCTGCTCCTCCCGTGCCTGGGCCTCGCGCTGTGGCTGCTGCGGCCGGGCCACCCGGTGTCGGCCGCGGCGCTGCTCGTATGCCCGGGATGGGGCGCGCTGCGCCTCATGTCGGTCATCGACCGGCGCTTCGGCATCCTCGGCGCCTCGCTGTGCCTGTCGGTGCTGCTGCTCGCGCTGGCGACGCTGGTCGGGTCGTCCCTGCACCTGGCCCCCGAGCAGCTCGGGCTCATGCTGCAGATCGGCGCGCTCGGGCTGTGCCTGCTCGGGGCGCTGCGCCTGGCCGCGCACCGGCGCTGGCAGCAGGCGCAGCCGCCGCATCCGGCGCCCATGCCGCTGTGGCCCGGGAACGCGGCCTGGTGCCTGGCGGTCGTGGCCGTCGCGCTGGCGGTCGTGGCCTGGGCCAACCCGCCGGCGCGCCCCGCGGCCGGCAGCGACGCGCTGTTCCAGGCCGCGGCCGCCGAGTCGTGGCTGCGCGGCGGCGAGGAGCCCTTGGCGGCCGGTCGCGCGCAGCCGCCGACGCGCGTGCTGGCCTGCGCGGCCGCGGCGCTGTCGGCCGGCAGCGGGCTGCACCCCGTGCGTGCCGTGCAGCTCCTGTCGCTGTGCTGCCTGATCGCGACGCTCGTGCTGGTCGCCGAGGCGGTCGCGCGGCTGCGCGGCAACCGCGGCGCGCTGCCGGCGATGCTCCTGGCGCTGCTGCTCGTCGACCCGCTCGGTCTGCTCCTCGACCTGCTGCCGGCGACGGCGGGCGCGACGCGGATCCGCACGGGGCTGTGGCCCTTCCTCGACGGCAACGGGCGCGTCGTGGCGCTGGCCTGCACGGCGCTGCTGCTCTCCGCCACGCTCTCGGTGCTGCGACGCGCGAGCTTCCACGTGCCGCGCCTGGCCGGCGTCGCCGCCTTCGGCCTGACGCTCGCCGAGCCCGGCGCCGCCGTGCTGCTGCTGCCCGGGTGGCTGCTCGGCATCGGGCTCGCGCATCGCGTTTGCCGCGACAGCCCCGACAACGAGCCCTCGAGCCGCAATGGCGTGCGGCGTGCGGGCGAGCCGCGCTGGCTGCGCGCGCCCTTCTGGTTGCTGGCGCTGCCCATCGCCGGCGGCGCGGCCGGCGCGCTCGCGCTGACCGGCTGGCCGGCGCTCGAGCGTCAGCCCGCGCTGCCCGCCGCGTGGGCGCTGGGGCTCGCGCTCGGCGCCGGCGCGCTGCTCTGGGTGCCCGGCGTGCGCTGGCTGAATCGTGGACCGGGCGGCGAGGCCTGGTTCTTCATCGGGCTGCTCGCGCTGGCCGTGCCCGCGGCCCTCGTCGTCGGGCTGCGCGACGGCCGCGCGGCCGACACGGCGGCGCGCCTGCTGGCGCTGCCGCTCGCCGTGCCCGCGGCCACCGGCGTCCTGCGACTGCTCGAGCGCCCGGGGCGCGTGCTGCCCGTCGCTCTCGCCGTGCTCGCCCTGCTCGCCGCGGCGCCGTCGCTCACGCTGGCGCGCCGCCAGCATCTCGCCGAGCACCCGCTCGTCGCCCCGGTGACCAACGGCGCCTGCGCCGTCGACCCGGCCCGGATCGACCCCGACCGTCAGGCCGCGCTGGCCCAGCTCGCCGAGCGCGCGCCGGACGACGCGGTGCTGCTGCCGCGCGCCGGCGCGCCCGACGTGCTGCTCGCGCTGCTCGCCGGGCGCGCGCTGCTCGTCGACGCGCCCGGCGAGGGCGACCTGCTGTCGCTGCGGGGACGCGCCGGCCTGGCCGCGCGCGAGCTGTGGTCCGTGGATCCGCCGCCCTGCCCGCCAGGCTTCATCGAGGTCGCGCGCTCGGGCGAGCAGGGCCTCTATCGCGCGCCGGTGCCGGACATCGTGCTCGTCACCGTGAGTGGACTGCGTCCCGACCAGCTCGCCGCCGTGGCGCTGCCGCGCAGCGCGCCGCTGCTCGAGCGCGGCCTGCGCTTCGACGCGGCCTTCACGCCCGAGCCGGCGACGCTCCCGGCCCTCGCGAGCCTGCTCTACGGGCTCGCGCCGCCCGAGCACGGCCTGCTCTCCGACGCGGGTCGGGTGGCCGGCTCGTCGCAGTCGCTGCCCATGGCGCTCTCGCGCGCCGGCTACCGCTCGCTCGCGTTCGTCGCCCTGGAGAGCGATGGCGGGCTGCTCGAGGGCTTCGAGCGCGCCGTGCGCGCGCCCGCGGCGCCCGCCGGCGAGCTCGTCGAGCAGGCGCTCTCGGCGCTGGCCGAGGCCGACCGCCGCCCGCTCTTCGTCTGGCTGCACCTCGACGACCTGCAGACGCCCGCGGGCCGGGCCACGCTCGACGCGGGATTGTCGCGGCTGCTCGCCTCGGTGCCGCCGGCCTCGCTCTTCGTCCTCACCGCGCCCTGGAGCAAGCCGCGACCGAACGTCGAGGCCGACGTGCTGTCCGACGCGATCGTGCGCGTGCCGCTCGTCGTGGCCGGCGCGGGCCTCCCGGACGAGAGCTGCGGCCGGCTCACCGCGCTGCAGGACGTGCCCGAGCTCGTCCTGCACGGCGTGCTGCCCGACCGCGAGCGCGTGTACCTCTCCGCGCCGGACGGGGCGACCGGCCTGCGCACGCTGGCGGGTAAGACCGTGCTGCTCGAGTCGGCGTCGCCGCCCGCGGCCTGGAGCTACGACCTGGAGATCGATCCCGACGAGCAGCATCCGCGGCCGGCCGGCGCCCGCGCGATCGAGGCGCTGCTGGCCTGGCGGGCCCTGGCCTTCAAGTGAGCCAGGCGCCGCGCACGACGAGCTCGACCTCGCCGCCCCGCACGGTGACGCGCACCTCGCCGCCCGCGACGCGGTGCGTCGCGCCGCGGCAGCTCACCTCGACCCCGGCCAGCGCGCGCGGCAGCCGGTAGCGCACGCGGCCGCGGACGTCCGCGAGGCGCAGCGTGTCGACGAGCGCCACGCGGTCGGCCAAAAACTCGTAGCGGCGCAGCGTCTCGGCGCCCGGCCAGCGGCGGCCGTCGCGATCGGCGAGCCCGCCGCGGAATTCGACGACGGGCCCGTCGGCGGCCGCGCTGACCTGCTGCTGCGTCTCGAGGTCGAGGTGGCTGGCCAGCCAGGGCGAGGCCTCGGCCAGCGAGCGCAGCAGGACGTGCCGCACCGGGTAGGCCAGCGCGCCGAGCCAGCGGCCGGCGCGCCACTCCACGCTCGCCACGTAGAGGCGGAAGCGCAGATCGCCGCGCTCGGCGGCGAGCAGCTCGCGCAGGCGCGCCAGCCGCCCGGGCGCGCCGGCCGGCCGCAGCCGGAAGCTGCCCTCGCGCGCGCGGACGAAGCGCGGCGCGGCCGCGAGCTCGCGGCCGGTCCACACGCGCGGCTCGGGATGCGCGACGAGCGACTGCAGCGTGCCGCCGCCCGCGTCGCAGCCGAAGAGGTTGCCCGCCCGGCGGTGCCGGCCGCGCAGCACGGCGACGGCGCGCGCGGTCTCGACGTGCACGAGCCCGGAGGCCGGCAGGTCGAGCAGCAGCGGCGGGCGCGGCGCGCCCTGCAGCGGCACGTCCTCGATGGCGCGCGCGATCCAGGCGGCGTGCGCGCTCCAGAAGACGCGGCACTGGAAGTTGACCCCGCGCCCGCGGTGGCTGACGACGCCGCCGTCGGGCTCGATGTGCGCGATCCACTCCTCCATCGCGCGGCCGGCCTCGTTGCGGTAGAGCGCGCTGTCGAACAGGCGCGCGCCGCGGTGCAGCGCGAAGACGTCGAAGGGATGGCTGGCGACCTCGTAGGCCGACTGCCAGTACCAGGGCTTGGCCTCGTTGTGCAGGAGCTTCAGCCCGTTGCCGCCCCGCAGCGCGACGAGCGCGTCGAGCGCGGCGCGCAGGCGATCGCGGGCCTCGGGCGACGGCTCGCGGCCCAGCACCTCGTGGATGTAGAGCACGAAGCCCGGAGTGCGCGAGTGGTAGAAGCTCGAGGCGTCGGCCAGGCCGGGGTGCGTGCAGTCGCGGCTGCCCTCGGGGATGTACGGCGCGACGCCGTCGGGGGCCAACTCCTGCAGCGCGAGCTCGCAGCCGGCCAGCGCGTCGGCGGCCCAGTCGTCGCGCCGCAGCAGCCGCGCCGCGCGCGCCACGCCGGTGCCGGCCCACAGCCGCTGCGCGGTGATGCCCTTGTCGCGCGCCGCGTGGCGCAGATAGCCCTCGACGTGCAGGGTGAGCGCCTCCTCGCAGCGGCGGCGCTCGTCGGCCTCGAAGGCCTCGGGCGCCTCCTCGAGCAGCGTGGCGATCGTGTCGGCGCAGGCGCCGCCGTCGATGGCGTTCGTCGAGGCGTTGCGCGGGTCGGTACGCCCCGGCAGGAAGACCGGCACGTGGCTCTCGGGATCCTCGCCGAGCAGGTCGACGGCGCGGAGCACGGCCGCCTTGGCGCGAGCCAGGTACTCCTCCTCGCGGGTGAAGCGCCAGTTCTCGAGGTCGATGAGCGCGGCGTAGACGTTCTTGCCCGTGTGCTCGACCTTGTGCCGCGGGCACACGAGCGCGCCCGTCGGGCCGATCTGCCGCGCGAGGAAGCCCGAGAGCCCGCGCAGCACGCCGAGCCGCAGCTGCACCTGGTCGGCGAGGCGCGTGCGGCCCTCGCCGGCGCGCACGGCGGCGCCGCTCACGGCTCCTCCGTACGGCGCATCTCGGCCACGAGACGCGGCACGAGCGCGGCCAGGTCGTGGTGCTCGAGCACGAGGCCGCGCACGCGCTCGCCGAGGGCGGCGTGCTCGGCCGGCGAGAGCGAGAGCAGCTTGGTCAGCTTGTGGGCCAGCTCGCCGGCCTGCGAGCGCACGTACATGAGCCGGTCGGCCAGCTCGCCGAAGAGCGGCGCGAAGGCCTCGTTGCAGGTCAGCGGCACCGTGCCCGAGGCCATCGCCTCGAGCACGACCTTGTCGATGCTGCCGGTGTGGCTGGCGTCGACGAGCACGCGCGCGCGCCGCATGACGGCGGGCATGTCCGGCCAGGGCACGGCGCCGCGCATGGTGAGCTTGCTGCCGAGCTGCGGGTTCATGCGGATGAGCGCGAGCAGCCGGTCGCGGTAGGCCTCGTCCTTCTCGAGCAGGATGTCGCCCGCGATCTCGGTGCGCGGGATGGGCTGCATGTGGGCCAGCGCCTTGATGATCTCGTCCTGGCCCTTGCTCGGCGCGATGCGGCCGACGACGACCGCGTCGACCGGCCGCAGGCCGCGCCCGGCGTCGAAGTGGCGGCAGTCGATGCCGTGGCCCGTGATGAGCAGCTTCTCCTCGCGCAGCGGCAGGCGGAAGGACTCGGCCGAGGCGGTGAAGACCCGGCGCGCGAAGGGCACCGCGGCGCGCAGGCTCCAGTCGACGGTGGCGTGCGTGTACCAGAGGTAGATCGGGATGCCGCGCGGCAGCGCGACGGGCGCCGCGCAGAGCACGAGCTTGGGCACCATGTGGGCCCAGATCGCGTCGGGGCGATCGGCGTCGCGCAGCGCCACGAGGTGCTGCGTGACGCGCTTCATCATCGTGCCGCGCCCGCCGCCCTCGTCCTTGCCCAGCGACACGACCGTCACGTTCGCCGGCAGCTCGACCTGGCCCACGCGCTGCGCCATGACCGTGAGCCGCTCGATGTGGCGCGCGAAGTGCTCGCACCAGCCGTGGAAGAAGCCGAGCACGGCGTCCTGGCGGTCCAGGACCTGGGTCAGGATGACGACGTGCATGCTGAGGAAGTCTGGCTTGTCGGTGGCGCGCCCGCCAGTGC
>Ga0111539_10007800_pt1 | contig 13668 bp, 13 predicted proteins | sample RhiMethybrSRZTD1_FD_79667 | JGI IMG/M metagenome (GOLD analysis project Ga0111539, IMG submission 79667) | Populus rhizosphere microbial communities from Tennessee, USA - Rhizosphere MetaG P. TD hybrid SRZTD1 (version 2) (version 2) | ecosystem: Host-associated > Plants > Roots > Rhizosphere >...
ACCGTCTTGAGGCGGCCGACCACGCCAAAGCCGGCATTGTTGACGAGGTACTGCGCCTCCAGCCCTTGGGCATCGAGCGTCTGCCGGATGCGCGATGCCGCGCCCGGCTCCGCCAGATTGAGCGCCAGCACCACCGGCCTGGGCGCACCGGTCGCGGCAATCTCGGCGGCCAAAGCTTCGAGCCGCTCGCGCCTGCGCGCCACCAGCACCAGCGCATGGCCATTGCGCGCGAACACCCTCGCCAGCTCGGCGCCGATACCGGCCGATGCTCCGGTGATGACGGCAACCGGTTTCATGGAGTGGCGATCGCCACGCTAGTTGATGGCCTTACGCTTGCGGACCATCTGATTGAGCATCACCAGGTTATTCTTGATGTAGGGGCTGGTGGGGTCCTTGGCCTGCGCGGTGAGCAAGGTGGCGCGGGCGCGTCCATAGTCGCCGCGCAGCATGTAGGAGAAGCCCTGGTTGTTGAGCACCTCGGGCGTTGGACCGGTGAGCCGGATCAGCTGCGCATAAGCGCGGTCGGCGAGGTCGAAGCGGCGCAGTCGATCATAGGAGGCCGCGAGCCCGTTCCAGGCACCGGCATCCTGCGGGTGAAGTTCGACCGCCTTGCGGAAATGCCGTTCGGCGAGACCGTAGCTGCCTTGACGGAAATATTTCTTGCCGATGCTGACGTCATCGTTGGGGTCGGTACCGAGCAGCTCAGGCTTCGCGGGCGCTTGCATTATGCCGAGCGGCGGAAGAACCGAGCCGGTCGGCGCCGGGTCGGGTGTGGCGGCGCTCGCCTGCGGCGCCAACGGATCGGGAAGCGGGTCGGAAAACTTGGTGGTTTTGAACAGGTCGTTCGAGACGCAGCCGGAAAGCCACGCCACACAGACCGCGATGCCGAGAACCCGGCGTACCTTCACACCCACCACCCGCTTCGGAGCCGGTGTCAGGCTAGGGGAGGATCGTTAAGATTTTACTGGAACCGCCAGTGGCCGCTCATTCCCTTGAGATTGTTGTCATTTCAGTTGTGTGCAAATGGCGGATTGCGTTGGGCCTGCCGGGATTTCAACGACAGGTTTCAAATGCAGGTGGCCCCGGCTTATTGCCGGGGCCACCTGGTGCTTGGGATTTTTCAGTAACAGGCGCGATGGGACCTGATGATCACGCGCCCGCTCGGGGTGACGATCTGCTCGCGGACCAGCGGGCAATCGCGCCAAGTGTCACGCCACCCGTAGCCAGGGCCGACGCCGACGCCCAATGGCCCAACCCGAACGCCCGCGCCCCACGGGTCGGCGCCGAAGTAGACCTGCGCGGATGCTGTGTTGGCCGCAGCAACCGCAGTGATCATCGCCGCAGCAAAAAGAAGTCGTTTCATAGCGCCCTCCTTTCTGACCTAGAACAACGCGCGAGCGCGAGCTGCGTTTCGCCAAAATCATTTGAGGAACAAAGTTCAGTTCCAAATACGCGAAATGTTGAACTTGCGGCAATTTTGCGACGCGTAGTGCAGATGCCCGCGCGCCGGACTGTCAGTACAGCCCCAGATACAGCCGCACGAAAACCGGCAGCAGGATCACCACGAAGATCACCGGAAAGATGCAGATCATCATCGGCAGCGACAGCTTGGCGGGCAGGCTGTAGGCCTTTTCCTCGGCGCGGGAGAGCCGCTTGTGGCGCATGTCGTCGGAATAGACCCGCAGCGCCTCGGTGATCGAGGAGCCGAGTTCGGCGGATTGCTGGATCAGGGTCGAAAACGAGCGTGCCTCCTCGAGGCCAAGCCGGTCGGCGAGATGCTCCAGCGCGTCGGTCATGGTCCGGCCGGCGCGGATTTCGAGGTTCGCCATGTGCACGTTGGCGGTGAGCGACGGATAGGAATCGGAAAGCTCGCGCCCGACCCGGTCGAGCGAAGCTTCCATGCTCAGCCCCGCGTCCGCGCAGACCACCAGGAGGTCCATGAAATCGGGGAAGCCGGCCTGATGTTCGGCCCGCCGCGCCTTGATGCGCCGATCGAGATACATCGATGGCCCGATATAGCCCGCGACCGCGCCAACCGCGGCGAACATCCATACCGCAACAATGTGGTCGATCGGCGCAAACGCGAAGACCAGGAGGCCGAGCGCCACCGCCAATATCGTGCGGCCGAGGAAGAAATAGGCGACCGCGTTCTGGTTGTAGATACCGGCAAGCAACATGCGCCGGCGCAGCACCTTCATTTCGGCTTTGTCGCCCGACGTGTAGTGCTTGGTGGTGTACTCGATGACTCGGCGGGCCGCCTTGACGCTCGAATTCCGCAGCGTACGCGGGCCCTCGGCGTTGTCGAGGGCGTCGCCATGACCGATCACCGCAGCGCGCTTGCGGATTGAGCCGCGGGAGCGGACCAGCGCCATCACGCAGAACGTCAATGTCGCGACTGCCAGGAACACCAGCACCGCCACCAACGTGGTATCGCCGAACAGGACCATTGCTCAGATCCTGAAGTTGACCATGCGGTACATGATGAAATTTCCGATCAACATCCAGCCGCCCGCCGCCGCCAGACAGATTTTGGTGAGGTCCTGATTCCAGACGCTGCGGTAGAACTCCGGCGCCACCACCTGGATGATCACGAACATCGCGATCGGCAGCGACGACAGGATCAGCGCCGAGGCGCGGCCTTCCGCGGCGAGCGCGCGGATCTTGCGTCGCATCTTGAAACGCTCGCGGATCACGGCCGACAAATTCTCCAGAATCTCGCCGAGATTGCCGCCGGTCGACGACTGGATCGCAACCGCGGTGACGAACAGCGGCAAGTCGTCCTGGCCGATGCGAAAATAAAGATTTCGCATTGCCGACTCGAGGTCGGCGCCATAAGTGAGCTCGTCCGCGACGATGCCGAACTCGGAGCCGATCGGATCCCTCATCTCGCGAGCCACCATGTTGATGGCAATCGGCACCGGATGCCCGGCGCGCAAGCTGCGCACGATGATGTCGAGTGCGTCGGGGAATTGTGCCCCGAACGCCTTCTGCCGCCGGCTGCGCTTCATCTTGAGCACGAACAGCGGAAGCAAGGTCGCGCAAAACACCGCCACGATCATGGCTTCGAACATCGAATCGCGTACCACCATCACGATCGCGAACGCGAACAGCGCACCGACCGCGACGTAGATCGCGAGCTTGGAAACTCCCAGGGTCAGCCCGGATTGCAGGATCAGGCGGTTGAGCGCGAACACCGGCAGGCGATAGTCGCCGACACTGCTCAGCCCGCGCTCGCGACGCAACTGCACCAGAATGCTTTCACGGTCGGGTTGACCGTCCATCAGCTGAAGCCGGCGGTTGATGTTCTTGCGATATGACCGCGACGAGAACAGCAGCAGATAGATCGCCTCGACGAACAGGCCCGCGGCGAGCGCGACCAGTACGTAGACTCCATAGATCGGATCGATACCGAACGGCATGGTCAGAGCGGCTTGCTCGGGTCGAAGTAGCTGGACGGAATCTTGACGCCCTGCGCTGCGAGATCGGCCAAGAAGCGCGGGCGGATGCCGGTCGCCTGGAAGTGGCCCTCGACGGTGCCATCCTCCTGGGTGCCGGTGCGGACGTAACGATAGATTTCCTGCATCTGTACGATGTCACCCTCCATGCCAGTGATTTCGGCAACCGAGGTGATGCGACGCTTACCGTCAGAGAGGCGCTGGAGCTGCACGATCATGCGGATCGCAGCGGCGATCTGACCGCGAATCGAGGGGATCGTCATCGGCAAGCCTGCCATGCCGATCAGTTGCTCGAGACGCGAAATCGCCTCGCGCGGATTATTGGCATGGATTGTTGCCATCGAGCCTTCGTGGCCGGTGTTCATGGCCTGCAGCATGTCGAATGCTTCTTCGCCGCGGCACTCGCCGAGGATGATGCGTTCGGGTCGCATACGCAGGGCGTTCTTGACCAGCTCGCGCTGGCGGATTTCACCTTTGCCTTCGATGTTCGGCGGCCGTGTTTCCATCCGCGCAACGTGCGGCTGCTGCAGCTGCAATTCGGCGGCGTCCTCGATGGTGATCAGGCGCTCCTTGTCTGAAATGAAGGCCGACAGCGCGTTGAGCATCGTGGTCTTGCCCGAGCCGGTGCCACCCGAAATGATGGTGGTGATGCGTGCCTTGACCGCCGCGGCGAGCAGCTCGGCCATCTGCGGCTTGAGGGCGCCGATGTCGACCAGCTTCGTGAGATTGAACGGCTTCTTGGAGAATTTGCGGATTGAGACCAGCGGCCCATCGACGCCGATCGGGCGTACCGCGACGTTGACACGGGAGCCATCGAGCAGGCGCGCGTCGCACAGCGGGTGCGACTCGTCGACCCGACGTCCGACCGCGGAGACGATCTTGTTGATGATGCGGAGAAGATGCGCCTCATCCTTGAACCGGCAAGCCACCGGCTCCAGCAGGCCGCCACGCTCGACGAATGTCGCTTCGTGGCCGTTGATCAGGATGTCGCTGACCGATGGATCCTTCAGCAGCGGCTCGAGAGGACCGAGGCCGGTCATCTCATCGAGGATTTCGGAGACGAAATCGTTCAGCTCCTGCTGATTGAGCGCCAGCCGTTCGACCAGAATGTACTGGGTGACCAGCTGCTGGACATGCTGTCGCATCTCGTCTTCGGGCAGCTTTTCCAGTGCCGAGAGGTTGATCTCTTCAATCAACCGACGGTGCAGTCGCACCTTGGCGTCGAGAAATTTGTCGGACAACAGCGGATTGGCAGCCTCCGCGGGCGGGCGCGGCTTGACCGGGTCGGGCGGCGGCACCACGGACCACGCCATGCCTTCCGGTATGGCCGGCAATTCCTGAACGCCCGGAGCGACCGGGGCCGGCGCGGTACGGCTGGAGCTAAAGCGAGCCATGGTTTGGTCCTGTTATTTCGCCAGCGCCAGGCTGAGCCGCTGCAATAGCGAGGTCGTCGGTCCGCCGCCGGATTTGGCGGCGGCTTGCGGCATCACGAGCTTCTTGAGTTGGGTCGAGATAGCGTTGCCGGGCTTGACCTCGTGAAGTGGCACGCCGCGGTCGATCGCCTCGCGCACCAGGCGGTAGTTGTTCGGGATGGTCGCGACGAAGGCGCCGCCCAGAGCCTGCTCGACGTCGGTCTTTTTCAGGCCGTCGGCGAACATCCGCTGCTCGAAGCGATTGACGATCACCTGCGGGGCCGGGCGCTCGCCCAGACGCTCGCGGATCGCGGCAACCAGACCGCGCGCCTGGCGCAGACTCGGTACCGTCATCTCGCTGACAACGTAGAGATTGTTGGAGCCGAGCAGCACGCTGTCGGTCCAGGAAAACCAGGTGCGAGGCATGTCGATTACGACATAATCGAAATGCGACGCAACCAGATCGAGCAGCCGCGTCACCATGTCGGGATCGAAGGTACGCATCTCGGCCGGCCGGTTGGGCGCCGCGATCACCGCCAGGCCCGAGGTATGATGCGCCAGCATGATTTCGAGAAGCTGATGATCGAGCCGTTCGGGACGTGGCTCGATCTCCTTGAGGTCGAGCCGCGGCTCGAGGTCGAGGTAGTCGGCGCAAGCGCCATGCTGGAAATCGAGGTCGACCAGACAGGTGCGCGGCCGGCCGCGTGGCGTGCTGTTGAGCAGCAGCATCGCGGTCTCGATCGCCAGCGTGGTCACGCCGGCGCCGCCGACCGCCGGCAAGAAGGCGTAGATCTCGGCCTCCTTGTGCTCCGCACCGCCGGTTGGCCGCGCCACCCGCGCGCAGGTGCGGACCAGTTCGGCCGGCAGCACCGGCTTGATCAGGAAGTCGGCGACCCGCATCTGCATCAGGCGGCGGGCCACCTCGGCATCGAACCGCTGGGTCACCACCACGACCGGCGGCCAGCCGCCGACCCGTGTCATCAGCTGCTCCAACGCAGCCATCTCCTCCTCGCGGTCAGCGTCGATGTCGATAATCGCGACGGTGATGTCGCTGGTGTCGAGTTCGCCACCCGCGTTTGCGACGGTCCCCGTCACAAGGCGCAGGTCGATCTGGGCGCTGGCGCCGAATGTGGCGCGGATCGCCTGCTCGAACGCCGGATCCGCGGTGAGCACCGCGACTCCGGTCCGGTTCGCTACGGCGGTTGACTGCGCCATTCGCATCGACATCAAGTCCTCTATCGGTCGCCTATGGCTTCGATGGCGGGGGCGGTGGCGGGGGCGGCGGAGGGAGAGCCGGCTGCGACTGCGACTGCAAATAGGCTGCCGAGCTCGTGGTCGCGCTGACCGGCGGGATGATGCGGCCGGTCCGGTAGCGCTCGACCGCAGTCTGCATCTTGTTGCCGTTGTACGCGATTTGGCGATTGCTGCTCGCCGGCGGCCACGGATCAATCATGTGCGTGACCCGGTTGGTGGCTACGGCATCGCCAGAGACGATCGATGCCCCATCCCGCCGATCGAGGTAGATGTCCGACGCGCAGCCTGCGAGCCCCGTTGCGAGCAGCGCGGCCAGGGCGATCGTTCTAGTTCTTGACGGAAAGCACACGGTTGTCTCCCTTTGGCAGATCCAGCACATGGCCGGTGAACGCGCGGGGCGGAATGCCGGACAACAGCCGCGCCATCGCCGGCGTGATCTCGGTCTTGCCCATCAGGAACAGATCGACGTCGTTGGCCGGCAACGTGGATTCGAGCGGCGATTTGACTACGTCGCCAGGCCGCGCCGGCCGCACCAGTCGCGGCGTGACGATGATCGCCAGATCGGTCTCGTCCTTCTGGTAGGAGGCGCTGCGGAACAGCGCGCCGAGCACCGGGACGTCGCCGATCCAGGGCAACTGCTGCAGCGCGTTCTTGCCGTTGCTCTGCAACAGGCCGCCGATCACGAAGCTCTGGCCGTCACGCAGCTCGACCGTGGTCGAGGCGCGGCGCACGATCAGCGGCGGCACCGAAATGCCCGCCACCTGCACCGGATGGCTGGTGTCGAGCTGGCTGACTTCGGGCTCGATCTTCATGTTGATCAGACCGCCGCCCAACACGGTCGGCGTGAAGGCGAGACCCACGCCGTAACGCTTGTACTCGATGCTGACCTGGCCAAGCGTGCCCGGCACCGGCACCGGATATTCGCCGCCGGCGAGGAAGCTTGCGGTATCGCCCGACAGCGCGACGAGATTGGGCTCGGCCAGCGAGCGGGCGAGACCCCTCTGCTCGAGCGCGTTGATCGCCAGCTGGGTATCGACCCCCGACGCCACCATGCGCGCGATCATGAAGCCAAATGGCGCGGTGCCCGACAGCACGCCCGCAGCGACGTCACCCGTAACAGGCAACTGACTGGCAGACGCGCGGTCGCCAATGTTGACGATGCTCCTGTCGCCAAATCGGTTCCATTGCACGCCGAGCTCGCGACTCGCCTGCCGGGTTGCCTCGACGAAACGCACCTCCAGCATGACCTGCTGCGGCGATGTCACCTGAACGGTATTGATGATGTCCGGTCCGAACTGCCGGGCGATCTGCACGATGCGATCGAGTGTCGCGGCATCGGGCGCGATGCCCGAGACCATGATACGGCCATTGACGGCAGTGACATTAACCTTCGCGTACGGAAACCGCTTGGTGATCTCGGATTGCAGCAACGAGGTGTCTTGCACCACCTCGACGTCGAACACGCCGATCAGCTTCTTGCCTTCGGCATAAATCGACACCCGCGTGGTGCCGTTCTTCTTGCCGAGGATCGACAGCGCGCGGTCGGTCAGCGGATTGACGTCGGCAATCTCGGGGTCGCCGACCGTGATTTCGACAAAGCTCGTGTCGGTGCGCACATCCTCCGACTTGCCGATATAGACCTGCACGGTGGCGCTGCGCTTCTGGGCGCCGATCTGGATCAGCCTCTCGGCTTGTGCCTCGCCGATCGCCGTCAGGTTGACGGCCAGCGTGACCGCCGACGCGGCGACCATCGCCAGGAGGCTCGGGCGGCGGCGCTCCAGCCGCCGCCCGGCGGCCCCCGGAATCGGGCTCCCGCTCACGCAACGCCGTTGGCCGGCGTTCTCGTTTGACGCAATCTGCCTGTCCATTTTGAACTCCCCACCCACCTGCATGACCTTCCCCAAAAGGCTTGGACGCGGCCTAGCGTCCCACGACCTTGGCCGCGTGAATCGTCTCTTCGACCGGCACGCTGTATTGCTGTTTCGCCGTGCCACGCCGCACCACGATGGTCTTGACCGTTGTGTCGTCCTCGGCCGGCGCATCCGGCGTGCTCAGATCGTTGAGCGTGATCTTGCGCGACCGATTGTCGGCGGTGTCGCCAGCCTTGCGCAGCATCAGCGACAGATTGCCGACCGACGCGGCAAGCGACAGCTTTTGCGCGCCGACCGTGTCGACTTCGAGCGTGACGGCCTTCGGCACCGTCGGCTTGTCGTTGCGCTCGTCGGCGCTCTGGTCGACCGCCAGCACCCGTGCGTTCTGCAGCACCAGTTCGTTGCTGGCGGCGTTCTTGTCGATCTGCCGCGTCAGCACGACGTCGACTCGGTCACCCGGCAGCACGAAACCGCCAACGCCGTCGACATCGTTCACGCGGATCGTGACCGCCTTCATGCCGGGCCGAACCAGCGCCGACAGCGTGGCGCGCTGGCCGGGTCCGGTGACCTTGACGGCCAGCACCGGCTCGTTCAGCTCGATCGCGGCGAGCGCAACGCGCTTGCCCGACGACAGTAGATCTGGAATTCTCGCAAACGCGCCATGCGGCAGCGCGGCATCGGGCCACTGCATTTCACGCAGATGATCGGGCGTGAGCTCGACGCCGAAGCGCAGCGGCTTCGCCGCCACCACGATGGTTTTTGTTACCGTCGGCTTCTTGTTGGCCTCGAGGCTTTTCATCCGCATCTCGGCCTGATTGTTGAGCCACGACTGCGCGACGAACACCGCCAGCAGCCCGAACACGACTGCGAACGCGATCATCACGATGGTGCTGGTACGCACGGACTGTCCTCGCTGTTGACGCTTGTTGTGTTTCGCTTCAGCGCCACTATCGGAGCGGCGCGGTATCGATTTGGTGAAGCGATACCGGCGTTTTCCGCCATGCTGAAGATTGATTGAACCGACGTTCTTAGCGAATGGTGAGGTCAATCATTCAAAGTCGAACGGCTGCGGAAATTCTGGAGCAGCAATCGTAAACCTTAATCCGCCTTCGCTTCGGCGGATGCGCAGCAAGAGCGCGGTCGGCATGGTTTCGTCCGCATTAATGGGCCGACACCCGTATTTGCGCGACGATTTGCGTGCTGCCCAACGTTGATTGAGCGAGGTCGATATGCAACATGGCTAACAGCAATTAAGCCTGCCCGGCAGGCCAGCGACAAAGAGCCTCGATGCGAAGGACCGTGCGATGAGCAAGCCCTACATCAGCTATGTTGAACCGGGATCCATGAAGGATCCCGAAATGCTCAAGGAACTCGACCGCTGCCGCACCTACGGCACTCCACGACCGGAGAGCCAGGCGATCCGCGCCCATGTGCCGGCGGCATTCTGGTCGTTTGCCAACACGTGGCGCGACGTGTTCCACAACGGCGTCGCCGACCACGGCATCAAGGAACTGTGCCGGCTTTACGTGTCGCGTTCCGTGCTGTGCGAGTTCTGCGGCAATCAGCGTTCGATCAAGGCCGCCAAGGCCGGCACCGTGGTCGAGGACCAGACCAAGGACCTGATCAACTTCGAAACGTCGACGCGTTACAGCGAAAAGCAGAAGGCGGCGCTGTCCTACGCCGAAGCGATCACCTGGGACCTGCCGGTCGACGACAAGTTCTGGGCGCGGCTGCACAAGCACTTCAGCGAGCCCGAGCTGGTCGAGATCGGCTACTTCATCGCCATCACGATGGGCCAGCAGCGCTGGCTGCGCACGCTCAACATCGAGCACCACCAGATCCTTGCTGGCCTCGACGGCTCGATGGCACCGGGCTTCGAGACCGAAGATGCGCTGAAGCGCTCCAAGTCCGCGTCCGACTATTGGGCAAAGCAATCACACAAGCCGCGCAGCGAAGCGGCGGAGTAACGCTCGTCAGCCGCTACGGCGGCGCTTCATTTCTTCGGCAGCGCGACGATCATGTCGAGCTCGATCCGAGCACCGGGCGACGACAGCTGATTGATGCACACCGTGGTGCTCGCCGGCAGCCAATCGCCGAAATACTTCGCCATGGTCTTGTGCATGGCGTCGGCCTCGCGGAAATCAGTGAGATACTTCGTCACCTTAATGACGTCGCGCCAGCTGCAGCCCTGGCTGTCAAGGATCGACTTGATCGCCTCCATCGCATTCGTCGTCTGGTCCTCGATCGAATGCGGGTGGACGTGTTCGTGATCCTGATGCGGATGATGATGATAGAGCGGAGAGGCCGTGGCGCCCGACAGAAACATCAGGTCGCAGGCGCCGACGATCTTGATCGCCGGCGCGTAGGGCATCTTCCACGCCTGCGACGGATCGGGATGGACGGCTTCGAGCTTGAAGGTCGATGACGGTTTGGTTGCCACGTTCATGAATATGCTCCGTGCGGTTGACGCAAGCCTAGCAACGCGCCGCCGTCGCCTCAATGCGGCCGCTCCCATGCGTCGCAGGCAATCGGGGCGGCGCACCGCCGCATGGCGATTCCCCTGGTTTTCGCCATCCGTTTGCGTTGTGATGCGCGGCGTAGTCTCGCTGACTTGGGGGACCACAATGCAGCTTAAATTCGCCGGCGCCGCCGTGCTCTACGTTGCGATTGCGGCCTTGGCCGTGGCCCAGCCGCGTCCGGCGGACGAAAGCTACCCGATGAAGCCGGTCACGATCGTCATTCCGTTTGCCGCCGGCGGTTCGAGCGACACCATCATGCGCATGGCAGCGCAGACCGTGAGCAAGGATTGGGGCCAGCCGATCGTCATCGACAACCGAGTCGGCGCCACCGGCGCGATCGCGGGCGAATACACAGTGCGGCAGCCGGCCGACGGCTACACGCTGCTCAATGCCACGCCAACGTCCCATACCGCGCTGCGGGCGCTCCGGCGCGACCTGCCCTATGATCCGATGACCGATCTGGTGCCGGTGACCTTGCTTGCCACCGCCCCGCTGATGCTGGTGGTCAACCCGAGGAAGGTGCCGGTCCAAAATCTCAAGGAGCTGATCGACTACGCCAAGGCGAATCCCGGCAAGCTGAGCTATGCCAGCACCGGCGTCGGCAGCGTGGCGCACTTGTCGGTCGAACTGTTCAAACTGTTCACCGGCACCAACATGGTGCACGTGCCCTACCGCGGAAATGCGCCGGCGCTGAACGACCTCTTGGCCGGCAACGTCGACCTCACGATCGATGTGTCGTCGTCGGTGAACGTGCATCTGAAGTCCGGCGCGCTGCGCTCGCTGGGCGCGACCACGGCCAAGCGCGTCTCGTTCGACCCGGACACGCCCACCATCGGCGAGACCGTGCCGGGCTTCGAGGCGCAAAGCTGGAACGGGCTCGTGGCACGGGCGGGCACGCCGCCGGCAATCATGGAGAAGATCCGCCGCGACTTCAGTGCGGCCGTCCGCCAGCCGGCCGCGGTCAAGTTCCTCACCGACATTCTGATCGAGCCGGCGGGAACCACATCCGCAGAATTCACCGAACTGATCAAGGCCGACGCGGCGCGCTGGGAGCGGGTCGTGCGGGCGATCAATCTCAATCCGCCGCAGCGATAGTCCATCAGCCGAGCCGGCCTGGCACATTCATCGGGAGACACTGGAAATGGAGTTTGGCGCTTTCGACCACGTGGACCGGGGGCGTGCCGGTCTCTCGCTCGGGCAATTGTTCGAGGAGCGCATCCAGATCGCGCAGGCCTACGAGCGCTTCGGCTTCTTCTGCTACCACATCGCCGAGCACCATTTCACGCCGCTCGGCATGGCGGCGTCCCCCAGCGTCTTTTTGGCGGCGGTTGCGCAGCGGACCAAGACACTGCGGTTCGGCCCGCTGGTCTACGTCCTGCCGTTCTACCACCCGGTGCGTCTGGCTGAGGAAATCTGCATGCTCGACCACCTGAGTGGCGGGCGGCTTGAGCTTGGCATCGGCCGCGGCATCTCCCCGGTCGAGGCCGGTTATTACGGAGAATCGACGGACTACATTGAATCGCATCCGGCCAACACCGAGACCTGGGCGATCATGCAGGAGTGCTTCTCCAGCAAGCGCGCCACCTTCGAGGGCAAATACCGCCGCGCCAAGAATGTGCCGATCGAGCTCGACACCGTGCAGAAGCCGCATCCGCCACTCTGGATGGGCGTGAGCTCGGTCGAAAACGCCGCCCAGGCGGCGCGCGCCGGCATGAACTTCGTGGCGATCCAGCCGCCGGCCGAAATGCGCAAGCGAGTCGAGCTTTACAAGCAGACCGCCAGCCAGATCGGCAGGCCGAACCCCTCGATCAAGATGGGGATGGGCCTCTTTGTCGTGGTGGGCGAGACCGACGCGGAAGCACAGAAGCTTGCCGACCGCGCCTATCGGGTCTGGCACCACAGCTTCCACTACCTTTACCACCTGCACGGCCGCTCACCGGTGCACGGCGAGCGCTCCGACAATTTTCCCGACGTGGAACGCAAGCAGCTCGGCGTCGCTGGTTCACCGCGAACGGTGATCGACGTGCTGTCGAAGCGGATCGCCGAGGCTGGCAACAACTATCTGATGTGCCAGCTCATGTTTGGCGACATGACGCCGCCCGAAGCGCTGCGCTCGATCGAGCTGTTCGCCACTCAAGTCATGCCCGCACTTAGAGCCAAGACGCCGGCCCCGGCGCTCGTCTGATCGCTGCCGCGCGCCGCGCTACGCCACCACGGCGGGCTGCGGCGCCGGTTGCGCGGCGGCGAAACGCTCCTTGACCAGCTTGGCGACCGAGACGTTGTCGATCTTGCCGGAGCCGAGCACCGGAACCTTTTCCATGTAGACGAACTCCGCCGGCGTCAGCAGCTCCGAGGCGCCGCGGGAGCGCGCGAACGCCTGGAATTCCGAGCGCGTCGCGTTCTTGCGCTGCGTCACCAGCACCAGCCGCTCGCCTTTGCGGGCATCCGGCACCGACGACACCGCCGACAGCGCATCGGGCCACAGCTCCGAGGCCAGCGCCTCGACCGCCGCAAATGAGATCATCTCGCCGCCAATCTTGGCGAAGCGCTTGGCGCGGCCCCGGATGGTGATGTAGCCCTGCGGATCGATGGTGACAATGTCGCCGGTGTCGTGCCAGCCCTCGGGCGGCGGCTCGAGCACGCCCGGGTTCTCGACCCGCAGATAGCCGCGCATGATGTTCGGCCCCTTGACCCAGAGCCGGCCGCCCTCGTCCACGCCTTCGACCTTTTCGAGCTTCAATTCCATGCCAGGCAAGGCGCGGCCGACCGAGCCGAACTTGTTGAACATCGGGGTGTTGAGCGCGAGCGCGGGCGCCGTCTCGGTGACGCCATAGCCTTCGAGAATGCGCTGGCCGAACTTCTCGAGATAGGTGCGCCGCGTCGCCTCCTTCACCGCTTCCGCGCCCGCCATGATGTAGCGCAGCGAACGGAAGTCGTACGGGTGCGCGGAGCGGGCGTAGCCGTTGAGGAAGGTGTCGGTGCCGAAGAAGATCGTCGCGTTGGTGCCGTACACCAACTCCGGCACGATGCGGTAGTGCAGCGGCGTCGGATAGAGATAGACCCGCACGCCCGAGACCAGCGGCAGGATCAAGCCGATGGTTAGGCCGAAGGAATGGAACACCGGCAGCACGTTGAACACCTTGTCCTGCCGGCCGAA
>Ga0111539_10007801_pt1 | contig 13666 bp, 8 predicted proteins | sample RhiMethybrSRZTD1_FD_79667 | JGI IMG/M metagenome (GOLD analysis project Ga0111539, IMG submission 79667) | Populus rhizosphere microbial communities from Tennessee, USA - Rhizosphere MetaG P. TD hybrid SRZTD1 (version 2) (version 2) | ecosystem: Host-associated > Plants > Roots > Rhizosphere >...
CCCGTACGGCGCTCGACATGGTGATCGTGGCGCGCGACACGGCGTCGATGTCCGAACCCAGGCGGAATGGATCCCGCACGTCCTTCCCCTTGAACTGCGCCCCGAATGCGGGCCGATCGATCGAGAAGTCTCCATACGGCTCGTGATGGTCGGTGACGATGACGCCCGTCAGCAGGCCTTTGACGTCGATGCCGACGAGCATCACGATCGGACCGCCGTAGCCGCGTTCGAGCGGCGCCACTTCGGTCGTAAAGAAGGCGTAGCCGATAACGTTTTGCGTGCCCGGGCCGGCGTACGCCTTGATGTGTGGCGGCTCGCCGCCTTTGGGCGAAAATGCGGTGGCTGCCGGAAAGAGCTGCTTGAGGCGTGCCGGCAGCGGGTCTGCCTGGCCTCCGGCCGTGATCACGATCGTTGCACCCACGACGAGCGTGACTGCGGCGGTTAAACGCTTCAGGATGGGTTCCTCCGGGCCCGAAAATTATATAGGGACGTATGCACAGACACATGACCCCGTGGCTGACGCTCCTGCTCATCGCTGCTGCCGTCTCGCTGGCGGGCGGGCAGGCGCCCGCCGACCCACCGAATCCGCTGACGAGCGTCAAACGTCTCAAATGCCGATTCCCCACTGCGTCGACGGCGGCGTGGAAAACGGGGGATCCGCAGGTGCAGATCAAGACGCAGGAGCTGCTGTTCGAGATCAACGCCATCGACGTGCAGGACGGAACCGCCGAGTACCTCGGCACAGCCGGGCGCGCCTACGTCACCGCCGTGCTCTCGGGCTGGAGCCTGTATTTCGTCGAAAACTCCGTCGGCCAGCTGAACGTCACCACCGTGTTCGCTCAGGAAGCCGCACCGAAACGTCTGAAGGCCGTCCACTCTCGCCACGGCTATCTGCAGATGACGGTCGGCAAGTACATCGCTGAGCCGTCGGTGTCGCAGAACTATGGCGACTGCGAGATTGTCGAGTAGCGCGCGTTCGAGGCGCGGCATGAACCGCTAGAACCACGCGGGCAGATTCTTCTTCGTCTCGCGCAGGATTTCGAGGACGGCCTCGCCGCCGGGAGCGACGTGAGCGTAGCGCGGCGCGCGCTCTTCACCGCTGAAGATCCGTTTCATCCGACGGAAGACCATCTCACGCGCGGTATCCGGCAGAGCATCGAACGCCGCCGAATACACCATATAGCTGCACGGATAGCGCATCAGCCGCCGCTTCAGATCGAGGTCACGCAGCGATCGCCCTTTCATGTCGCGAGGTCCTTCGCCGGCAAAATGTTCGGCAAACCCAGAGGTCCCGGCAATGTCCTCCAGCGGCGCTTCATCAACGAACACCATGTAGTCGACGAGCTCGTTGATCGCAGCCGTCAACGACGCCAGACGTGCAGGCGCCTGCTGCGCCGCAGCGAGACGCGCCAGCCAGCCGACTCGAGTGATCAGATTCATGAGGCGCGCCTGATGTTCGAAAACAAGGAGGGCGACAACGTCGCTATACGGTGAGAGGTAACCGTCAGGATTGAATCGCCCAGCGAGCGTCATCAACGTGCGGGATGCATTCCAGGCGGGAAGCTCCTGGGCGCGCCGGTCGGAAAGGGTCAGATTGCCGAGATGTTGCTGCGACCCGTGTCGGCCAGTCACATACCAGCCGCCCCAGCGCTCCTGCATCGGTGTGCGCTGATCCATGTTGGCGTTGCCGAGCCACGGCAGCGGCGATCCATCGACTGCCGTCGGAATGCTTCGCAGCAACAAACCAGGCACTCCTTCGGCGGCGGCGGAGTTGTGGCAGCCGAGGCAGCGATTGTCCGCCGCGAGCTGTGGAGTCGGCGCCGGGATCTGGGGAAGAAGATAGAACCCGATTCCCTGCGTCGGATCGTGAGCTGCGACCTCGATGAAGCCCCCGCGCATCCACGCCACCGCGACGCTGTCGTTGAAGAAGATAGTGCGCGGGTTCGACGGGTTGATCAGCGCCGATTGCAGACTCGTTTTGGAGAACACCGCCATCTGCGATTCGACTGGCACGTCGAGCTGCTCGAGCAGTGAACGGAGGTAGCCGGAGGTGCCGTCGAACTTCAGTGATGCCGTCCCCTCGAGTAGTCGCCGATTCAGCTCTGCAACGCGATCCGAACGCACGCTTGTTCGATACGCGATGGCGGGGTGGTCCAGCTCAACGGCGTCAGCGTCGAAGGTGCGTGATTGCGCGATGGCCGTTGCGGCAATCCACACAACAGCCAGAAGTGCTGTGAGCGCACTGATGGCTCTACGGCCGGGGCGGCCGGAACCGTCTGCTACCATTGGGGAATGTCCCGCACGATCGGGTTCATTCTAGCGGTGGCGCTCGGCGCGGGCGTGCTGTTTTCCGCCGCGACGAGCAGCGCCCAGCGGCCACCGGAGGGCCAGCAGCTTGTCGAAAAGCGCTGCCAGGGATGTCACACCCTGCGCCGCATCGAGACGGCCGCAAAGGACGCCGATGGGTGGCGGCAGACCATCCAGGTGATGATTCAGGACGGCGCCGAGATCGAGGAAGGCGAAATCCCGTTGATGGTGCAGTTCCTGACGCGCGAGCACGGTCCCGTACCGGACGGCCCGGGCAAGCAGATCCTGCTGAACACCTGCACGATGTGCCACAACCTGCAGCGCATCAAGAATGGTCGCCGTTCCGCTGAGGAATGGGAAGAGACACTGCTGGCGATGCTGAACGAAGGCGCCCCCGTCTCGGACGAGCAGTTCCCCGTCATCCACGACTATCTCTCGCGCCACTTCGGCGTCGAGTAAACCTCCAGGTAAATCGCCGGCGGCATCCGTCGTGCCACGACATGTCGTGGGTCACAGGTATAGTCCCCTTCTGTCGCGTGCGCTGGTAGAATCTGCGGTCTCGCCGAGGTAACGGGTCGTGTTACTACCTGCTCTCGTGACATCAACTGAACGTGATGAGCGGCTTCGCCTGGTGCTCGATGCGGCGGAGATAGGAACGTTCGTCTGGTACATTCCTGAAGATCTCTGCGAGCCGGACGAACGGATGCACGTTCTCCTCGGCTCTCCAACCGAGCGCACATACTCCCTCGCGCAGGCCATCGGCACGCTCGTTCATCCTGACGACCGATCGCGGATTGGCGACGCTGTTGCTCGGGCGATCGAGACGGGTGGCAGCGGATTGCTGCGCGAGGAGGTCCGCATTCTGCAGCGGGACGGCTCGCTGCGGTGGCTCAATGTCGTTGCTCAGACTGCGTTCGAGAAGGCAACCGGCGAGACTGGAGCCGATGCCGTCGGCGCGCGGGCGACGCGGATGTTCGGAATTGCAACGGACATCACCGACCGCAAACGCCGTGAAGCGGGCGCCGCGCTGCTCGATCAGATCGCAGACGATTGTGCGTGGTTCTCGTCCGTGGAAGACATCATGGACGTGGTCGGGCGACGTCTGGGTGCCTATCTAGACGTCCCGTCCGTCTGTCTCGTGCACGTCGACGAACCGCACGACGAGCTGCGCATCGTTCACGTGTGGAACGAGGAGGGGACGCCGATCAGGCCGCCGGCGGTGCGGATCTCGGATTTCGTCAGCGAAGAGTTCTGCCGCGCCGCGCGCGCCGGCAAAACCCTCCTCGTGCACGACAGCAAACTCGACCCACGCACCAACGCCGGCGCCCACGCCAGCCTGCGAATCCGCGCGTTCATGAGTGTCCCTTTCATTCGCGACGGTAAGTGGAAGTTTCTGCTCGGCGTCTGCGATTCGCGCCCGCATGTCTGGTCAGGCGATGACGTCAGCCTGTTCGAACAGATCACCGGACGCCTGTTCGCTCGGCTGGAGCACGCACTGGCGGAGGAGGCAGTCGCCAACGATCTGCGCGACACGCAGTTGCTGCGCGATCTCAGCGGCCGCCTCGTGTCCGAGTCCGACACGCAGACGTTCTTTGACGCCATCGTCGCTGCTGCGATATCAATGACCGGCGCAAGCACCGGGGCGCTTCAGCTGCTCGAACCGGGCGGCGAGAAACTGAGGCTGCTGGCGCAGCAAGGATTCGATGCGCAGCTGGTTCCGCGTTTCGGCATAATCACCGCCGCCTCGCCCACTGCATGGGGCCGGGCGCTGGCGACCGGGCAACGAGCGGTCGTTTATTTCGATGATCCGGCGATTCCGGATCCGGATGGTGCAATCCAGTTGGTTCTCCAATCTGGTATCCGCTCCGCCCAGTCGACGCCGCTGGTGACGCGCGCCGGCCGCACCGTCGGCATGCTCTCCACGCACTGGGCGGAGTCGCGCCGCCGGCTGACAGAACGCGAGCTTCGCTTCCTTGATCTCCTGGCGCGCCAGGCTGCCGAGATGATCGAGCACCGCCGCAGCGAGGACGCGTTGCGGGAGAGCGAACGGCGCTTGAGCGAGGAGCTGGCCGACACCAAGCTGCTGCAGCAGCTCAGCGCGCAGATGATCGAGGACCAGGGCAGCGCGTCTCTCTACGACACGCTGCTCGACGCGGCGACGACGATCGTGCGTTGCCAGGGTGCGAGCTTGCAGATGCTGCACGCGGAACGCGGTTGGCGCGGCGAGCTGCAGTTGCTGACCACTCGGGGCTTCACCGAAGAGGCGAGACGACTCTACAAATGGGTGGGCGCGGACGGCGGAACAACGTGTGCGATGTCGCTCCGGTCCGGCTCGCGAGTCGTCGTCCCGGACCTCACGCAGTGCAACCTGATGGCCGGCAGCCCCGATCAGGCGAGACTGCTGGACCTTGGTTTCCGGGCCGCACAGACGACGCCGCTTGTCTCTCGCGGTGGTCGTACGGTCGGGATGATCACGACATACTGGACCGAGCCGCACCAGCCGTCCGAGCGCGATTTCCGTCTCCTCGACATCCTTGCGCGTCAGGCCGCAGACCTCATTGAACGGACGCAGGCCTCCGAAGCGTTGCGGCGCAGCGAGAGCCGATTGAAGGAAGCTGACCGGCGCAAGGACGAATTCCTCGCCACGCTCGCCCACGAGTTGCGCAACCCGCTTGCCCCGCTGCGCACGAGCCTCGAGCTGATTCGCCTCTCCGGCAACACGCCGGCGGCGGTCGAGGAGGTGCGCGGCATGATGGAGGAGCAGGTCGGTGTGCTGATTCGGCTCGTCGATGACCTGCTCGAGGTGTCGCGCATCACGTCGGGGAAGATTCGGCTGCAGCGCCGGCCGACCGCACTCGCGACGCTCGTCTCCAGCGCCGTGCAGGCCAACCGCGAAGCGCTTGACGCCGGTCAGCTGACGCTCGAAGTCGACATCGCCGCGGCACCGGTCCTGATCGACGCCGACCCGATACGCTTCGTGCAGATCATTTCCAATGTGCTGCACAACGCCGTCAAGTTCAGCGACGCGGGCGGACGCATCAGAATTGCCGCGACGGTCGCGCCCGGGGACGATGGTGATCGGGACGTGGTCACACTGACGGTGGAGGATTCGGGGATCGGCATTCCTCAGGAGATGCTGCCCCGCGTCTTCGAACTCTTTGCGCAGGCGGATGCGACGGCAAGCCGCTCACACACCGGCCTGGGTATCGGCCTGGCGCTGGCGCGGCGTCTCGTCGAGATGCACGGCGGATCGATTGAGGTGCATAGCGACGGAGCCGGCCTGGGCAGCACGGTTACGGTGCGCGTGCCTGTCTCGACGCATATTGCGGAGACACGCCCGGCGCCGCAGCCGACGGCGCCGCGCATCACCCGTCGCGTCGTTGTCATCGACGACAACCTGACGGCGGCGACTGCGCTGCACCGGCTGGTGACCGTGCTGGGCGGTGAGTGCCGCGTCGCTGGCGACGGCGAGTCGGGCCTCGCCCACATCCGGGAGCTTCGTCCCGACATCGTCCTGCTCGACATCGGCATGCCCGGGCTCGACGGCTACGAAACGTGTCGCCGCATCCGCAAGGAGTTCGGCACCGGTGTCATGGTCGTGGCGCTGACCGGCTGGGGGCGCGAACACGACAAGCAGAAAGCGATGTTCGCCGGCTTCGACGTGCATCTGACGAAACCCGCCGACCCAGTGATGCTGGAAGGCTTATTGGCAAGCGCGGGTACGGCGGGGCGTCACTGAGAGGGCAGCGGTTTTAACGCGATCGAATCATCTGTGAGATCGGTGGGCTCTCGGCGAGCGCGGCCTGTCAATCGTGTTTGCGCTCTCCGTCTCAGCGTGCCGCTGATCCGATTGCATTCTCTAGAACCAAAGCTCCGGCAACTGGAAGCCCGAATCAACGGCGATGTGACGGCCGTCCGGGCTGCTGCACGATGTCATCCGGATCATCAGCGCCCGCAAGGCCCACCAGTCATGAGAAAGCGCGCTACGAAAACGACTGACCCGCTCGACGGCCCGATCGATTTCACTCGATTCGGCCCTGCCCGCCGCAACGCATTCGCCGGCGCCGGCGAGGCAGGCGGACCCTCCCTTCGGGCCCTGTGGGAGATGCCGCAGCTGGCCACCGGCGCGGTCCTGCTGCGGCGGGGACGTCCAGGGAAAGGGCGTCGGCACACGTCGATCGTGAAGTCCGTGCGGCTGCCGGAAGCGCTGTGGAAGGAGATCGAGCGGACGGCACCCTCGAGACGGCTGAATCTGCATCAGGCGATGCGCGCCGCGCTGCTCGGGTGGATTCACCGAGCACGCTGATGCCCAAGAGCCGCGACGCGCTTGCCGCTGACTCAGAACTCCACCCTCACTGCCACTCGACTGGCATGCAGGCGGACTCTTCAACCCAGGCCGTCGATTCGTACTCGGCGCCGCAGTTCTGGATGAATGCGTTACTTCGCGGCAAGGGATTGGCCGATGCCGCTCAGCAGCCAGTATTCAGGGAATGGATTTCCGGCCGAGAACAGCACCGGCGAGCCCTCAACTCCCAAAGACAGCGAAGTAATCATCTCCGTAGGAACGGCAATACGAACCGGTTCTCCGCTGGCCGCATTCAACGCCCACAGATTTGTTGGAGCGTCGCGCGACGTCAGGATGCTGACGACAAGCTTGGAACCGTCACGGCTCCAGGCGACGGCCTCGCAGTCTCCTCCTCCCGGAAACCGATGCCGCTCTTCAACATTTTGTCCGCGTAGAACTCGCAGCACGCAACCGACACCAGGAGTGGGCACTAACAGTGCGATCGCCCCGTTGTGCGACACGTCGAACGGGCCAGCCGCTTTCGTGACAGCCGTCGTCGTTCCGGAATCGATTTCGCGGCGCCGCAGCTCACCACCTTCCAGGTAGTAGATCGCAGCTGAATCCGGGCTCCACGCGAACTGTGCCAGGCCGCCGGGTGGTGCCCCCAATGGCCCGGAAATGAAGCGGCGATGGTTGTCACCTCCGACATCGAGGATATCCAGAACTGCCGGGCCCTCGGAGTCAGGACGGTAGTACACAGCAATCCACCGCCCGTCCGGCGACCAGCGCAATCGGGAAGCGCGCGTCATCCGGCCGGGGAGCGGCAGTTCCCGCTCGAGTCGACCCTGGGGATCACGCACGAGCACACGCGCCTTGGCCAGTGACGGAGAGCCTACGGCTCCGGCAATCAGCGCGGTGCGCTGCCCGTCCGGACTCCAGTCAGGAGAAGCTGTGTCTCCGATCGACGCGCGCGGGTCGAGGCGTGCCAACCCGGTAATCGTGCCGAGATCGAGGTCGACTGAAGCGCGAAACGCGTCGATCCAGTGCGTGATTTGCTGCACGAGCAGAGCGCCGTTGCGACCGTATCCTCTCAACCAGATGCTGCTTCTCCCGAAATCCTGGACGAGTTCGGGAGGCGCGGTCGCCTGCCCATTCTCGACACGAACCGAAAAGAGCGCGGTGCCGCCGAGACTGTCGCTCAAAAACACGATGGCGCCACCGTCAGTCGTCCAGGTTGCCGCCCACTCGTCCGACGGGGTGTGCAGCAGCCAGCGCTCGCCACCGTCTGCGTCGATGACCGCGAGGTCGCGAGCGGCCGTACCGGCAGCAGATCGGGTCGTCACGAGGTGGCGGCCATCTGGCGACAGGTCCAGGCTGGCATCGCCGACGTCGACGTCAAAGAGCAAGTCAGAACGACCCCCGTCGACTGGCACGATGGCGAATTGGAATGTGCCGCGCGCAGTACGACTGCGAACAAGCAGCGCGCGGGAGTCCGCCGTCCACTTGTCGATGGCGAGAAACCTCGCATCTGCCGAATCACGACCGAGCTCCCGGTCTCCTGTTCCGTCCCGGTTGATCAACCGCAAGGTGTGGGATTGGCTGCGGTCCGTGGTCCACAGATAAGCCACCCGTGTTCCGTCGGCCGACAGCAGGGATGCGGGGGAGCCCTCCAGCCCTGTACCTTCCCGAATCGTTTCGACCTTGCCCGTAACCAGGTTGCAGACGCCGAGCGCCATCCGTCCGCCTGCGCACGTAGCGTGAACGCCGTCCGGAGCCAGCGTGCGGAAATTGACCATGCGCTCCAGGCCTTCATCGATATGTACGAACGCGATGCCCGCTGGCCGCGTCCTGACCGAGGACTCAGGCGGCAGGGGGGAATCGGATTCGGGTTCCTTCTCGAACTCGATGCCCATCTGCGGCACGGGAAGCGGCGGGCTCGACGGCGCGGATGTCAGCGGGCTGCGCCGAAGAGGAATCGATTCGGACGACGGCCGACTCTTTACCCACGTTACCAGTCCCATACCAGACGCGATAGTGAGCACCAGGACTGTCGCCGCCAGCGGACGCCGTCGAGAGTCTCTGGTCCAGCTCGAAGTTGAGCGCGCCGCGCACGTTGCGAGAGCCGTCTCCATCGCCGTCGCACTTTCGAAACGGCGAGAGGGATCGTGCTCCATCGCGCGTTCGATGACGTCAACGAGCGCACGTGGCAGGTCCGACCGCAGCGTGTCTATGGAGACACGCGAGCGATGATGGTGCGCCTCACGGATCTGAGCGATCCTTCGGCCCGGCACCGGGTAAGTCCCCGTCGCGAGGTGAAAAAGCAGGACGCCGAGGCTGTACAGATCGCTCTGCCGTGTCGCTGGCGACTGGGTGAAGATCTCTGGCGCGAGATAGGCCGGTGTTCCGGCGATGTCGTCCGCGACCGGAGCTTCGTCATCGAGTTCGCGTCCGGTGCCGAAATCGCCGAGCAGAATCCGTCCACGTCGATCCCGGAGGACGTTCTGCGCTTTTACGTCCCTGTGCACGAGACCCGATTCGTGCACGGCGCCCAAGGCTCGACAGAGTTCGATGCCAACGCGCACGACTTCATCGGCAGAAAACGGCCCGTGTTCTTTGAGCTCTGCCTCGAGCGTGCGGCCCTCGACGAACTCCATCCAGAGACCTATCCGCCCATCGATTCGCTGCGCTCCGTGAATGGTGACGACGTTTGGATGGCGGACGCGCGCCATCAGACGTCCTTCCTCGATGACTTCGCGATCGGCGGCGGTCGCGTCGTCGCGCCGCCGCAGGAGCTTGAGTGCGACTTCGCGATCGAGGTTGCGGTCCCAGGCGCGGTAGACATCGCCGAAGCGCCCCCGGCCGACGCGTTCGAGAATTCGCAGCGGTCCCCAGTGCGCCGGTGCGGAGGGGTCTTCGGCACACGGGAGAAGACTGCGCACCGAGAGCGACTCCGAAACGGTGTCGCTGACCGTCAGCTCCGTGTGAGCCTGACCGATGGCGGCAATGGCGCGCAGACGCCGGATCGACGCGCGTTCGGCGTCGCTTGGAGCGCTCGACTCAAGAACGTCCCAATCGAGCACACGTCCGTCGGCGACAGCGGCCGCCAGTTCGTCGATCAGACTCTGGGGCTCCTGCGGCATATACCTCCGCCGACCGGCTTCCGCTTGCCACCCTTCTGCGCGCCCACAGCGGGGGTGAGCGGTACACAATCAGGAATGTCAGCCAGAGCACGAGACGTGCAGCCATCGGAATTCTCGTTTGCACATCCCTAAACACTCACAGCGATTGAATCGAACGTTCAGTCCGGCAGGTCCATTTCCTTCGCCAGCTTCACGAGCGCGCGGACAACCGCCATCCGGGCGGCGTCGGCTGACGGTTTGCCGAGAGTCTCGGCCACTTCGGCGTAGCTGAAACCGAACTCGACGCGGGTGACGACAGCTTCCCGGTCTTCTTCTGTCGATCGCGAGAGGGCCGCCTCATAGCGCTCCAGTGTCTGGCTGCCGATCGCCGCCTCCAACGGTGAGGTGCCCTCGTGCGCCATCTGAGAATCGATTTCGCTCCCTGGGGGCTGCAGTAACGCCCGCCGCATCTCGTTGCGGACACGGTTGATAAGCGCCTGCCGCAGGTACGCCTGTAACGCACCCTCTCCACGCGCTTCGAAGGAGGGAAGGTTCCTGAGCGTGGCGATCACTGTTTCCTGAACCAGGTCGGATGTATCGGCCATCTGGCGCGCCCACCGCGGCAGCCGGCCGGAGGCCCAGCGCTTCAGACGCGGAATGTGCAGCTCGAACAGGCGGTCGAGGGCCTCGTTGTCGCCCGACTGCGCTCGCGCGAGCAGATCCACCGTTTCGTCAACGTCTTCATGCCGTGTGGGCTGGTCGGCCATGCCCGAGCTGTGGCGAGATGATATTTCGGCGGAGTTTGCGGATGGAAATCAGTCCCTCAATTCAGGCCGCGGCAGGTAGATGCGTCGAGGCGGCGACTACTACCTCGAGACTTCGGTGAGGAAGCGTTTCAGCAGCTCCGAATTCTGGTGCAGGTGCGCGGTGACGTGCGCGTAGCCGTCGGCCACCCGTCGAATGTCATCGCGAGCACTCTCCAATTCCACTTTCGTCGCCACAACCAGGCGAATCTGATCGACGACGCGGCGCAACTCGTCGATCGAGCGTTGGATCTGTTGACGGCTGGCTCAAGGCGCTCTAACCGCTGCGACACTTCCTCCGAGCGATATGGTGGCGGTGTTTCGGGTGCCGCACCGACGTCGGGATGCGCCCGCGCGTCGTCGCGTGCGATGATTTTCTGAATGCTGGCGCGGTGAGGATCGGGGGCGCTCAGCACGTCCACCATTCGTTGGAGCAGCTCGTGAATCGTTCGCGGCTCCCCGGGCACGTCGATGTCAGCCATCCTGACGACGATGCCATCGTCGGCACGGCGTCATCAAGGCCTGCGTCGTCTCAGACGACCGGCGCGGTATCCAAACCAGCATGGCCGTGACGATCCTGCGCGTTCCCTCCCGCCAGGGTGAGAAGGGCGGCTGCGCCGAATCGAATACTGCTCGCGGACACGCAGTCTACTAGCCTTTAGGGACGTCTTTCGGGGGTTACGACACCTCCGGAATTCCGTGTCGCCGTAAGAACTCCAGCCATATACTTCCCGCGTTTGAAAAGAGTAGCGGCATCCCCATGTACGGCACGGACACAATCCTGAGGCTCACCGGCCTTATCTACGACGCCGCGGTCGACTCGGGGAAGTGGGTCCTCTTCCTCGACGAGCTCGGACGCACGATCAACGGCCACACCCTCAACCTGTCCACGATCGATGCAGCCAACGGCGCGTCGATGACCGTCATCGCCAACGCCGACCCGGCTTTCCTGCAGCAATATCACGCGCATTACGCGGACCAGGATCCCTGGTTCGTGGCGGCGAAGCGGGCCGGAGTGCTTCGCCCGGGCATGGCCGACATGGGAGAACGATTCGTCGCGCCGTCCGCGCTCGTCAAGACCGAGTTCCACAACGATCTGGGCCAGCGATACGAGGTCGTCGGCGGGATTTCAGCGCTTGTTGGGATCGACGGCACGATAACGGCGCTGTCGATGTCGCAGCACAGCTTCAGTCAGTTCGGCGACGCCGAACTGGCTCTCATTCGGCACCTGCTTCCGCACCTCCGGCGCGCGCTGACCGTCCATCAACGAATCGCCACGGCCGAAGCGATGACCACGAGCGCCGCCTCTGTCCTCGACCGGATACCTCACTCCGTTTTCTTCCTGTCGCGTGCTGGCAGGCTCGTTCACGCGAATCGGGCCGGAGCGGATCTCCTTCGGCGCCGCGACGGTTTGGCCGCCGATCGTGGGGAGCTTCGTGCCGGCACGCCTGCGCAAACGGCCACATTGCGTGCGGCAATCGCTGCGGCCCTGCAGGGCCCGGACCGGCTCACGGACCAGGTCGAACCCGTGACGATTCTTGCGCGCGCAGCCGGGAGGCGCTCACTCACGCTGGTTGCCATCCCCGTCAACCCTGCCGGAACGTGGAAGTTTCCTGACGGAGTCGCCGTGGCGCTGATCGTCACGGATCCGGACCTGATCGGCGCACCGCCGGTCGAGACGATGCGTTTCATTCTTGGCGTTACACCATCAGAGGCGCAGCTGGCCTCCTGCCTGGCAGAAGGGCTCAGTCTCAAGGAATCAGCCGAACGTCTTGGCATCGAGATCGAGACTGCGCGTAAACGGCTGAAGGTCATTTTTCAGAAAACCGACACACACCGCCAGGCAGATCTGGTGCGCCTCGCCCTTCTCAGCAGCCCGCCCTCCGGTAAAGCCTGATTCGATCGCGCCGACACGAGCATCCGCCTTAGACGGCTGATCGTTTGGTCGTGATGACCCCCATATGGGGGTTGTATGCCACGCGGGACCAGAGCAGATTCCGCGAAGCCGTCGCCCCTGTGAGAGGCGATGTTCGGTTCACCTCCCGAAAGCGTTTTTAGGGAACAGACAGATCGTTCGCCCAGGGATTCAAAGCACCGGCGATCGTCGCAGTCGAAGTGACGGCGGTCGGCCTCGAGTCCAGCGAAGCAATTTGCGGCACGCGAACTGTTTCCCAAGACAGGAGAAACCATGTCAGTCGTAGTCTCTCGGGCGCTGTCGGCGTTGCTCATGATGGCCGGAGCGGCAATTCCCGCCGCGGCGCAGATTTGCGAACCGGCGCCGTCCGGACTCGTCGGCTGGTGGCCGGGGAACGGCAATGCGAGCGACGTGATCGCAGGGAATAACGGCCAGCTCGCCGGAGATGTGGCGTTCGCACCTGGTACCGTCGGACTTGGTTTCAAGCTCGATGGCGAGGGCGATTACGTGCAGATCCCCGATTCGTCGGCGCTGAAACCGCAGCGCGTATCGGTCGAGGTCTGGGTTCGATTCGACAGTCTCACCACCCCGAATTCGACACCGGGCGTCATCAACGCCACTCAGTACATCGTCTTCAAAAAGAACACGCGGACGTTCAATTTCGAGGCCTATGCGTTGCGCAAGCAGCGCGACAACGCAGGCATCGACCGTTTCGCATTCAGCATTGGCGACGTGACCGGAGTGGGGACGCTCGCGATTGCGACGTCGACGACGCAGGTTGTGGTCGGGCAGTTCTATCACGTCGTTGGGACGTACGACGGGTCGTTCGTGCGCCTGTATGTGAACGGTGCGCTTGAAGGCCAGGCGGCAACGTCGGTCGCGATCAACTACGACACGCGTCCGGTGTTTCTTGGCACGTCAGGAGAGACGTTCTTCGACGGAAAGCTGAACGGGATTATCGATGAAGCCTCCATCTACAATCGCGCGCTCGACGTCTTCGAGATCGCCCGTCTCCATGCGGCGGGCGCCGCAGGCAAGTGCAGCTCCGTCACCGGTGCTCTTGTCAGCCTGGCCACGTTCATTCAAACACTCAATCTCTCGCGCGGAATTTCCAACAGTTTGGATGCGAAGCTGCAGAACGCACTCGATGCGCTGGACGCCGCAAACGCCGGGGATGTGATCTCGGCCTGCAATCGGCTGTCCGCTTTCATCAACGAAGTGAACGCACAAAGCGGAA
>Ga0111539_10007804_pt1 | contig 13664 bp, 12 predicted proteins | sample RhiMethybrSRZTD1_FD_79667 | JGI IMG/M metagenome (GOLD analysis project Ga0111539, IMG submission 79667) | Populus rhizosphere microbial communities from Tennessee, USA - Rhizosphere MetaG P. TD hybrid SRZTD1 (version 2) (version 2) | ecosystem: Host-associated > Plants > Roots > Rhizosphere >...
CTCTGCCATTGAGAATCGCAACACGCTTCCAGCCCGGCAACTTTTCATCACGCCAATTTCGCTGTCCGCGCTTTCACTTTGCGTTAGCTAGCGTCCCGATGTCATTCCCAGCTCCTGCTGCGCTCGGCGCAGATAACTCATATCGAGATATTTTTCCGGCGCGGGATAGGGCCGGCTTTTGAATAGCCTCTCTCCCATCAAATCGATCAAGCGTTGAAAGCCCTCGCGATTGACCGAGCCGTCGCGGCTGATGATGCCTTGAGAAAGATATTCGTCGACCGTGGCGCGGGTATATTTAAGGGGAATGCCGGTACGCTTGCTGACCAACTCGGCAGCTTGTTCCCGGTTGGCGTGCGCCCACTGCATCGCGCGCACCATCGCTTTGAGATAACGGATCGTCAGTTGGCTGTTCGTCTCGGCCCAGCGACTATCGACGATCAGGCTATGGAATTGCAAGTTGGGAATGTAATCGGACAGCCGCGCGATCTCCAAAAATCCCAACTCGCGCGACCGCGGCAAATCGCCGCCGAGGAGCATCGTCGCCGACGTGCTGCAAGTCTTGAGACTCGCGAGACGTTGGCCGGTCGGGCCGTTTTGAATGATCGTGTAATCACGATTGAGCTCCAATCCTTCCGCCTTGAGCATCTCGCGCAAGAAAATCGTGCTGCCGGAAACCAGGCTCACGACGCCGATCATCGTGCCTTTCAGATCTTTGATCGATTTGTATTTGGGACAGGTTACGAGCGTATAGGCCGCCACCGGCACTGTGCCGCCGATGACCTTGAGCGCCGCGCCGCGCTCCACCGCGTTGATCGCCGCCGACGGGTCGACGATCGCCACGTTCACCTGCCCGGCGATGAGCGCCTGAATCAGCGTGTCAGTGGAGCCGATCAACACCACGTCGCCTTGGATTCCCTCCTGCGCGAAAAAGCCTTTGTCGGTGGCGGCATAGTTGGGCAACTGCTCCACCGTGCGCGACACGTTGCCGATCACCACTCGGTCGGCGCTGAAACCGGCTGGGCTGAATACAGCGAGGAACAGCAAGCAAAGGCCGCCGGCGAATGATCTGGTTTTCATCTTCGCGTCCTCACGCTTTCTGATCGTAGTTGGCATAATAATAATCGGCGATCTCGGCACCCGTCGCCTTCCAAACACGGTCGTGCGCGCAAATGTATTGGAGCGCCTGGTCGAGATATTTAATGCGGAACGCCAAACCGATGACAAATGGATGGAGCGGTATCGTCATTACCCGTGCCTGCGTCGTGCCTTCGGCATACAACGTATCGAACTGATCGCACACCATTTGCAACCAATCCTTTGGCGTGTGGCCGCCCTGAAAAATCACGCGAATGTCATTGAGCCCTTGCTGGTAAGGAATCGCGATCATACGGCCCGACTTTACCCGCATCGCGCAAGGCTGATCGTCAAAACCCCAATCGCAAACGTAATCAAAACCTTCCGCGGCTAAATGGTCCAACGTGTTCGGGCTCTCATCGCCGCCGCCCGGCCCGAGCCAACCGCGTGGCGCTGTGCCGCTCGCGGCGGCGATGGTCTCGCGTATTTGGCGTATCACCGAGCGCTCTTCTTCGGCCGGATATTGATTCATACGCAGGTTATTGGTCGCGCCGTGGCCGAGCCACTCCCATTGGCGCTTATTGCCTTCTTCGATGATCGCCGGATGATGCGCGCACACGTCGGCATTGAGCAGCACCGTGGCACGAATGCCGTGCTTGTCGAGCACTTCCATCATGCGAAACACGCCGATGCGCGAGCCGTAGTCGCGCAGCGCATAACCGGTCACGTCGGGTAATTGCGCGCTCGGCGCGCCGGGGATGACTTTGTCGATATGGAAAAATTCAATATTCGGCGCAACCATCAGGGCGACTCGCGCGCCCTTTGGCCACTGAAACGGCCGGCGGCGAATGATCGGCGAATAATCGTAGCGGTCGGTTTGCATGTTCATGACTCCTGATTGTGGGATCGCATAACCGAAACTGAAACTATGCCAGGAAAATCCCAGCGTCAACGCGGCAGCCGGGAAGGTGGCGAATTTTTCTCCCTGCTCAGCTGGCTATTCGAGGCTTACCTTAAACTCGCTACGGTTAACGCCATGACCGGCCATGGCCTAGCATCGACGGCGACAGAAGAAAAATCCCCACGATGGTTGCAAACGTCGCAATACCGGCTACAAGGGCCGGATCGGCTTGCATGAGCTCTTGCTCATCAGCGATGAGATCAAAAAATTAATTCACACTCGGGCGACAGCAACCGAGTTGTTTAAAGTCGCGCGGGCGCAGGAAATGACCACGCTGGTTCAAGACGGCGTGCTCAAAGTGCTGCAGGACTGGACCGACTACGCCCAGGTCAAAGCAGCAGCGACGAGGTAACCGCCCGACATAAGTTTAGTTTAATCGTGTTCATAGGCAGAACAGCGGCGCACGCAATCAATTTTTCTTCGTACTTTCATCCACCGACGCTTTGAAGTTAACCGAGCATGCTCGCTCGGCGACTAGCCGCAGCCGCCTGCCAGAACTCTGGCACGGTGAAGAACGTTGATTCCCGGCGTTCTCTCGTTGACTTCTCGCCCCGGTTGCACCTAGAGTCTAACCGTTTTAACGAAAAGCACGGGGGGAGAACAGATGGCGAATCGGACGATTACGATTGGTTGTCGCGACTACGATCATACGCGCGCCCTGGCGGACGGTAGAGTCAAAGTCGACGGGATCGATATAAAGTTTATCAATATCTCACCGCCGTCCCAGATCTTTCTGCGCATGCTTCGCGACGAAGAATTCGACGTCTCGGAGATGTCATTATCGAATTACATGATCGCGCTCGGCAAGAGTGACGATCGATTCGTCGCGATCCCCGTGTTTCCATCGCGAGTCTTCCGTCATGCTTATATCTGGGTCAACGCCAAGGCGGGCATCAACCAACCGGAAGATCTCAAAGGCAAAAGAGTCGGCATCGCCGATTACTCGATGACCGCGCTGCTCTTCGTGCGCGGCTTATTGCAAGATCAATACGGCGTGGCACCGCAAGATATTCACTGGTTTCGGCGTCGTTCCGAGCATGTCGCAATCGAGATTCCGCCGGGCATCCGCATCGACAACATCGGCAAGGATGAAACTCTCGACGTCCTCCTCGAAGACGGCAAGCTCGATGCCCTCGCCGTCACCTCGTCTCCGCGCGGGTTTTTGCAAGGTTCGCCGCTCGTGCAACGGCTTTTTCCCGATTGTCGCGCCGTCGAAGCCGAGTACTATCGTCAAACGAAAATCTTTCCGATCATGCATCTGGTCGTCCTCCGCCGCGCGATTTATGAGCAAGATCCTTCGCTCGCGGTGCGTTTGACCCAGGGATTCGAAGCCGCAAAACAGCTCGCGTTCGAGTCCTACGAAGAGGGTTTGTCAACGCTGCCTTGGGTGAATTTGGATTTAGAATATGCCCGGAAAATTTTGGGTGAGGATGTTTATCCGTACGGTGTGAAGAACAATTTGCCGACCTTGGAGGCGGCAACCCGCTATTCTCGCGAGCAAGGCTTGACGGGTAGAAGATTCGACGTGAGCGAGCTGTTCGCCAAAGAAACGTTAAACCTCTTTGCTAAAGATTGATGGCCGCTGCAAGCACAAAAAAAGGCCCATGTCGGAGCACATGGGCCTTTTAAAACGGTTGGGTTTCGTTTGCTCAGCTTGTCATGACACCGGCTTGGCGGCCGAGGTAACGAATCGGGCGCGGCGATTTTTTGCCCAGCAGTCTTCGTTGTGCTCCTTGCATACCGGAATCTCTTCGCCGTAGCTGATCGTCGATAGTCGATTCGCGGCGACGCCCAGTGTCGAGAGATAATCCATCGCAGCCTGAGCCCGCTTGGCGCCGAGCGCCATATTGTACTCCGCGGTGCCGCGTTCATCGCAATGACCCTCGATCTGTACGCGCGCAGACGGATTGGCTTTCAGCCACTCCGCGTTCGCTTTCAAGGTCGCGCGCGCCGTTTCCGACAAGTTAGCGCTGTCAAAATTGAAACTAATATCCTTGAGCGGCCCACTACCCGCTGCTTCGCCTCGGCGCAGTGCTTCTAGGCTGGAATCTTTATCGGCTTCAGGCTTGGGTGGCGCTGGCTTAGCGGCTGCCGACGCCGGTGCGGCTGAGGGGTTGGAATTTTCTGCGGTCCATTTCGGCGGCGGCGGGTTGGCTGGATTGCCACACGCAAGCAAAAATGTAATAGCCAACAAACTCAAACCATAGCTCACTAACCGCTTTCGCTCCCGCATCATCGAATCCCACCTTTTCCGTCCGTATTGGACTGATTTAGAGTTCGATTGTGAATCATTACCGTAAATCTGTCAACTATTTTCTACAAGCCAAAACATGTTTATATTGATTAATCCTCCCTCGAACGTTGGATAATGCCTAAAATTGCTGGAATCACCCCTAAGCCGCGGGTACTATGCGAACGCCGTAAAGTTTTCCTTCTGGGACTTTAAGCTGACGCCAGTTTTTACCGCCATTCTTGCTGGCGTAAACCGAGCCATCGGTATAGCCGACGCAAAGCGTTTCGCCATCGTTCGGATGGACGGCAAAACCGCAGGTCATATGCTCATGACCCGCGGGCAGCCCGTTTTCCAGCCGATTCCAGGTTTTGCCGGCATCGTCGCTGCGCAGAATTTGCGTTTTAGCTCCGCCGGTTTGCGCTGATGTATTGCGACTGAATTTGACCGTGTTGTACGGCCCGGCTCGGACGGTTCGATAACCCGGCCAAGAGGCGGGTCCGTTTTCCGCCGCGCCGAGGAACAAGCGATCGGGGGCCGCAGGGTGATTAGCCATAGGAATCGCGTAGGCGCGGCCCATACCGTATTCGCATTTGGTCCAAGTTTGTCCGCTATCATCGGTCTGGTAGGTACCGAGACCGGTGCTCGCGAACATTGTCTCTAATCGAGTCGGATGGCGCGTTATCCAATGCACGTCGCGATAGACGCGGCCATTTTCATGTTGACCCATCTCGTAAGGCACAATGCCTGCCGGATCATTGATCTTCGGAAAAGCGGTCGAACTCGCCGGTCCGCTGATATCTTCCCAAGTCGCGCCGCGGTCGCGGCTGCGCGCGACGCCGCCCTCTTCGATACCGACGATGATTTCGTCCGGCACCCGCGCATCGAGCGAGATGCAGCGCGCATGCGCCACGTGTGGACCCGGTGGAAACGTCCACTTGTCGTAATCGGGCAAACTGCGGAACGCCGAAAGCTCGCGAAACGACCGGCCGCCGTTCTCGCTGACATAGACGGCCGCCGGCAGCGTGCCGACGTAAATCTCGTTAGCCCGCGTCGGATGCACCGCCATCGTCCAAATATCGCGCCGGTCGATGCCGCCGGAGGGAAGCCACTGCCAACTCGCGCCGTTGTCTTCGCTGACATGAATCTCGGTCAAAGTCGCTGCATACAGTCGGTTCGGACGAAACGGATCGCGCGCCACTTCGCGCACCGTTTCGCCCTCAAGCGCGCCGTTGAGAATCTCGGCCTGTTCTGCCGCACCATCCCAACGACAACGCACCAGCCCGTCGGCCTTCAACAGAAACAGATTTAACGCACCATCAGTCGCCGTCATAAAATACCTCCGCTGGAATTGTTTGGTCGGCTTGACAAGTTTCATATTCAAAATAGGACAAACACCGAATTGCCGTCAAGTCGGGCCGGCGTGCAATCATGCTTGCTAACCGCGTCGTAAATCCTTTGTCGCCTGCGCACAAAGCTGATAAAGTCCGCGCTGGTTTGTAGCTTCCATTGCAGAGAGCGCGAAAACGGCCATGAGCCCATCCGTGCAAGAGTCAAAACGCTCCCTCCAGCAGATCAAGAGCAAAGTTCTGGACGAGGTTCTCGATTCAGAGCTTTCGGAACTCACGCGCTTGAAATGGGTGGTTCATTCCGCGCTCAAAATCGCCGTGATGGTCAGTCGGGATTTCTTTCAGAACCAGGTGAAGCTTCAGGCGATGGCTCTGGCGTTCAAGACGCTCCTGTCGATTGCGCCGTTCTTGGCGGTGGTTTTTTCGATTCTCAAGGGTTTCGGCGTGCACAATCGCATGGAGCCGGCGCTCGCCGAGGCGCTCGCGCCATTGGGAGAAAAGGGACAGGAAATCACCGCACACTTGATCGGCTTCGTCGACAAGATGAGCGCCGGCGCCCTAGGCAGCATCGGTTTCGTGACGCTGTTCATTACGGTCGTGTCGTTGATGGCCACGATCGAGGAGTCGTTCAATCATATTTGGCGGATCACGGCGCCGCGGAAGTTGGCGCGGCGGTTCAGCGACTATTTGAGCGCCATTCTCGTCGGGCCGGTGCTGGTTTTCGCCGCGGTAACGATCACGGCGACTCTGCAGAACAACGCCATCGTTCATGCGTTTTTATCGCTGCAAGCCCTCGGCACGGTCATTCTCGTGTTGCTTCGGTTGGTGCCGTACCTGACTCTGTGGGCCGCTTTCACTTTCGTTTACGTCTTCATACCGAATACGCGCGTCAAGATTCGCTCAGCATTGGTCGGCGGCCTGGTGGCCGCGCTGCTTTGGCAGACCGTGGGCTGGGGGTTCGCCGTGTTTGTCGCTTCGTCCACGCGTTATTATGCGATCTATTCGAGCTTCGCGATTCTGCTGCTCTTTCTCCTATGGCTGCACATCGGCTGGATGATCGTGCTCCTGGGCGCGCAAGTGAGCTACGCGCATCAACATGTGCATTTCTTCCAAGGCGACCGGGAGCTATTGGCGCAGAGCCCGGCGGGGCGCGAAAAACTCGTGCTGCACATGATGCTGTTGATCGGGCGCAACTTTTACCATGGCCTCGATCCGATGAGCGTCTCCGAGTTGGCCGCTCGGCTGCGCCTGCCTGCTGGTATGGTCAAAGAATTTCTTGAAATGTTCGCGCAAACGAAGCTGGTCTTGCCTCTGGCGGATGAAGAAACCTTCGTCTTGGGCCGCGATCCGGAAACCATCAGCATCAAAGAGATCCTGGACTGCGTGCGAAACTCGGGCAAGAAACTTAAAGCTCCGACAGAGCGCAGCGCGGAAGAAAACGAAATCAACGGACTGCTGCTCGACATCGAGCAATCGATGGGTGAAGCATTACAGGGAAAAAATTTGCAGGGACTTATCTTAACTCTCAGCCCGCCGGAAAGGCGCCGTTAAATCCTGTTAATGCGCCGTCGCTCAACGGCTGCGGAAGAGCCGTTTGAAAAAGGCGCTGAAGCCCTTCTCAGCGTTCTGCGGTAAGCCGGCCTCGACCAGCTTTCCCGCATTCAAATTTACCGAGGGATTTTCCACCGGCCCGCTGACTTTCAGGGGGACCACAACGCGGCCTTGCTTGTCGCGGAAAAAAGTCGAGATCTTGGCGCGCGTTGTCCGCGCTGACGCCTGTGGGGAAAGAGCCGTACTGAGCGCCAGATCCAAAGTTGGCTGTTCCAGCGTCATGGTGCCGTTGCCGCTCACTTCCATCTGCGGATTGATCAGATAGAGACGGCGAAACTCCGCATAGCCGCCGCCGAGAATAAAATCGGCTTCCAGTGTTTTAAACGTGGTGGCTTGGCGTCGCTCGTCTTTCGACAGCCCGATCATGCCGGTGACTCGTTCAATCTTGTTGATCAAATCGACGTTGGTGAGCTCGCCGTCGCGCGCGACGAGCTTACCGTTGCCTTGTAGGCGTTTGCTCACTGATCCGCCGCCGGGCGGCAAGCGCATCGAGACTTCGCCGCTAAAATTGCCTTTGACCGCCCGCTTGCCTTTAACTTTAACGTCTTTAAACAGGCCGCGAACCTGGGTCACTAGGCTGTTGGCCGGCCCGTTGACGTTCAAGTCTAGACTCATCGGCCCGGAAATTTCGGTGTCGCGTGGCGCCAGACTGAACACGGACAGGATCTGGAAAATCTTTCCGGCATCGACGTTATCGCTTTTTAGATTTAAATTGACCCGCGGCGCCGTAAATGGGTTGCTCACCCCGCCTTGGACCGGCAAGCTCAGGTCTTGAATCTTTAAATGGTTATTTTTGAGTTCGAGCAAGGATTTTTCTTCTTGGTAGTCGAGCTCACCTTCGAGTGAGATCGTCCTGAGGCCCGGATAATTAAATGACGCCTTGAAGGGGAAGGGCGCGTCACTGGAGAATTCCTTCAACGAGAGATCTATGCCTTTTATATTGACCAGCGCTCGACCTGGGGTCAGCAGATTGATCTGGCCGTCTTTGATGCTGACGTTTTGCGGAATCAAGACCGGCACGGTCGCCATCTCCGCCGGCTTGGCCGCTTCGGATTTCTTCCGCGTTTCGCGGCGAGTACCGGCGGGCGGTTTTTTAGTCGCGATGTCCGAATAGTTAAAAGTGCCGTCGGGTTGTTTTAGGAGATTGAAAACAGGCTTGTCGAGCAGCAATTCGGTCACTTCGAAGCGACCCTTTAAAAGCGGCCAAAGCTTGAGCCGCAGGCGAACCTGCTCGGCGGAAAAAAAAGTATTTTCCGCGAATGCGGGCGGATCGAAAACTTTTAAGTTGGAGAGGCGGATCGATGGCGTCGGCACTAGGCTAAGCCGGACCTCACCGACGTCGAGCCGGCGGTTGAGCGCCTCCTCGACCAACGGCAAATAGGTGCGCTTGAATAACCCGAGGTCGACAAAATGCGGTCCGATGAGGATGAGCGCGACTAAAAAGCCGATGATTCCCAGACCGATCCATGCGGCCTTTTTGAGCTTATAGCTCCACGTTGGCAAGGCTAAACTCGGTGTTGAGACGGTTTCCGGCACGGTCGAATCCTTCGCGCGGGTATTATACGTGATCTGTGGGTGTTTCCAAATTATTGCAACTACGTCTTGAAGCAGTGAGGGGCGCGCGGGATCGTGCGTTGACAGGGCGGACACATGAGTCTGCGTCTGCAGTTCGGCCGACTCCTAGTCTGAAAAGATTTCGAGTAGCGACGGCAACAACTATTTGTTAGCATAACGCACTCTGAAGGATCAGCACTGATTTGGACCTCGCGCTCGAAATTCTCCCCCAAGTCATTTTGGACGGCATCGTCTTAGGCTTCATGTACGCGCTGGTCGCGCTGGGCTACACGATGGTCTATGGCGTGCTGGAATTTATCAACTTCGCCCACAGCGAAATTTTCGTTCTCGGCGCCTTTGTCGGCGTGGAGGTATTTTTACTGTTGCAGAGTGCCGGTTACCTTGGCACGCTCCATCCGGTAATGGTCTTGTCGTTAGTCATTGTGACCAGCATGGTGATCAGCGGGGTCGCGGCGATGACACTTGAGCGCATCGCTTATCGTCCGCTACTCAGTGGACCGCGCCTCGTCGCGTTGATTTCCGCCATCGGCGCGTCCTTTTTTCTTCAAGACGGATTGCGATTGTTCGAGAGCCTATGGCGCAATACCTTTTACCTAAGCTATCCGAGCATGGATTTTCTCGATCGCGCTGTGCCGCTTACCGCTAACCTGGTCATCCCCGTAAAATCGATGCTGGTCATCGGCACGGCCTTGGTCACTCTTGGCGGACTTCATTTCTTCGTCAACCGAACCCGACTGGGCATGGCGATACGCGCCGTGGCGCAAGACCCGGATACCGCGTCGTTGATGGGAGTGCCGGTCAATCGGGTCATCGCTCTGACGTTTTTCGTGGGTGGCTCGCTCGGCGGGCTCGCCGGCGTCCTTTTCGGCATTCACTATAGCCTGGTCAATCCTTACAGCGGTTTTATTCCGGGCATGAAAGCATTCACCGCCGCCGTGCTCGGCGGCATCGGTAATATCCCCGGCGCGATGGTCGGTGGCATGATACTTGGTCTGCTTGAGGCTTTCGCCGCGTCTTATCTTTCTCTGATGACCGACGGCGCGTTCGGCGCCGAGTATAAGGACGTCGTCGCCTTCCTGGTGTTGATCCTGATTTTGATCTTTCGGCCGAAGGGCTTGCTCGGCGAGACGGTACGGGAGAGCAAAGCGTGAGGCGCTCGCTGGCCGGTTTGGCGCTCTGCGTTTATATCGCCGCCAGTTGTTTGCTGGCCTATTTCTTTCCGCAATCCGTTCTCGCTTTTTTATTGGTCGAAGCCTCGCTTTTGCTACTCTACTACGTCGATGCGCCGCGCCAGATCAAAATTTTTCTCGGTGTCCTCGTGCTGGTCATACTTTTTCCTATCCTCGGCTGGGCGAACGGTTATTATCTCGAAATTGCGATTCAGATCGGCATCTTCGTTGCACTGGCGCTCGGGCTTAACATCGTCGTCGGGTTCGTCGGGTTACTTAACCTGGGTTTTGTCGCTTTTTACGCCATCGGCGCTTATCTCTGGGCGATCTTCGGCTCGCCTCAAGCTAACGCGTTTATTCCAGGCAACCTGTTTCCGCTGTCGCCTAACTGGTTTTTCGTCTTTCTCGTTCTAAGTATTATCGTCGGCGCGTTGACCGGTTTGGTTTTGGGCCTGCCGGTCCTGCGTCTGCGCGGCGATTATCTCGCCATCGTCACCTTGGGCTTCGCCGAGGTCGTGCGCGCGCTGATGAACAATCTCGACAAGCCGGTGAATTTTACCAACGGCCCGAGAGGGATCGCGCCGATCAGCAAGCCGCCGTTATTCTTTCAACCGCTGCTGGAATTTTTCGGCTGGCAAATTCCTGAAGCCAAGCTTTATCCGCTCTATTTTTATTTTCTGATTTTGTTTTTGGTCTGCGTCATCATTTGGGTCACCCGGCAATTGGAAAACTCGCGCGTCGGGCGCGCCTGGAAAGCGATCCGTGAAGACGAGATTGCCGCCGCGGCCATGGGTGTGCCGGTGGTGCGCATGAAATTACTCGGCTTCGCCGTCGGCGCGTCTTTCGCGGCTGCCGTCGGTGTGTTGTTCGCCGCCAAGCAAGTGTTTATCAATCCTGAGAGCTTTACTTTCATGGAATCGATCGGTGTTTTGGCGATGGTCATTCTCGGCGGCATGGGTTCGATCCCGGGCGCTATTCTCGGCGCCACCGGTGTCACGATACTCAATTTGCAGTTGCTCAAAGGCTTGTCGCTTTGGCTGAACGGACTGCGTCAATCGGGCGCAGTCCTGTCGATTCCATTGCTGGGCAGTTATTCTCTGAGCCAACTGCCGGCGCAGTTCGAACCGGCGAAATACGAGCGCATGGTGTTCGGTTTGATTTTGATCTTGATGATGATTTTTCGGCCGCAGGGCGTGCTGCCAGCCGGTCGGGAGCGCAAGAAATAATGGCGCTGCTCGACCTCCGGGCCATCTCGAAACGCTTCGGCGGGTTGCAAGCGCTGATAAACGTGAGCCTCGAGCTGGAAGAAGGTACAATCGCTTCGCTGATCGGTCCCAATGGCGCGGGGAAAACGACGCTGTTTAATACTTTGACCGGCCTTTACCGACCGGACCAAGGCGAAATTCATTTTCAGAAGCGTTCCTTGCTTGGCTTGAAGCCCGATAAAATAACTGCCGCCGGCATCAGCCGAACCTTTCAGAATATCCGTTTGTTCTCGCACATGACGGTTTTGGAAAACGTGCTGGTCGGCATGCACTCGCGGCTGAAGACGAGCTTGCCGGCGATTCTCTGCAACTCGAAGGCATTTTCCAGCCAGGAACAGGAGGCACGCCGCCGCGCCATTGAGCTGATCGAGCTTACCGGACTGTGCGGCCGTGAAAATGAGTGGGCGCAGCAGTTGTCTTACGGCGAGCAACGCCGGCTCGAAATCGCCCGCGCATTGGCCGCGGCGCCGCAGCTCTTGCTGCTCGACGAGCCGACAGCGGGTATGAACGCCAGGGAAGCGCAATCGTTGATGGCGCTGTTTCGCGAACTGATAGGCAAGCACGTCAAGGCGATCCTGCTGATCGAGCACAATATGCGGGTGGTGATGGGGATCTCGGACCGTGTGCACGTGCTCGACTACGGTGAAAAGATCGCCGAAGGAAATCCTGAAGATGTACGCAAGGACCCGCGCGTGATTGAAGCCTATCTGGGCCAAGGATCGTGGATGGGGAATGCTCAAAGTTAACGCCATCCACGTCTACTACGGCGCCATCCATGCGCTGAAGGGCGTGTCGTTTGAAGTTCAGCAGGGCGAGCTGGTGACGTTGCTCGGCGCCAACGGCGCCGGAAAAACCACGACTCTCAAGACGCTTTCCGGCTTGTTGCGGCCCGCGCGCGGTTCGGTCGAGCTCGAAGGAAAAGCGCTGCACCCCATCGATGCCGATGAGATCGTTCGTCGCGGCGTCGCTCACGTGCCCGAGGGGAGGAAAGTTTTCCCGCGCTTCACTGTGCTGGAAAATCTCAAGATCGGCGGCTATGCGCGTCCCAAGTCCGCGCTCGCGCCGGAGCTGGATTTTGCATTCCAAATGTTTCCGCGTTTAAAGGAGCGGCAAAAACAATATGCCGGCACTCTGTCTGGCGGCGAGCAGCAGATGCTCGCGATCGCACGGGCGTTGATGGCTAAGCCGAAGCTCTTATTGCTCGATGAACCGTCCATGGGCTTGGCGCCGAAGATTGTCGAGCTGATACTAGAGAATATACAGAAGATTAATGCAGCGGGCGTTACCGTCTTACTGGTCGAGCAAAACGCGGCGATGGCGCTGGCGATTTCGCATCGAGGTTATGTGTTGGAAACCGGCGAGGTCATACTCGAAGGAACGGCCAGGGAGCTTGCCGGGAACGATCTGGTGCGTCAGGCCTATTTGGGCGGATAAATAAACGTGCGCCGTCTTTAAAGGATGGCGTCGAACGGTTAAACTCAAAACCAGTGCAATATCGAACGCGACAAATCTCATTTGGTCCGGGCACAGTGACGCCCGCGGTCAAATTTCTCCTGATCGCCAATACCGCGGTTTTCGTCGTGCAAACGCTGCTCGGCGCGGTGACGGACTACCAGTTGACGCTTGATTTCGGTCTGGTGCCGCCGCTCGTCCTGCACGAGTTTTATATTTGGCAGCTGTGCACCTACCAGTTTCTCCACGGCGGACTATTCCATCTTCTTTTCAATATGCTCGCCGTGTGGATGTTCGGCTGCGATCTAGAGCGGCGTTGGGGCAGTAACTTTTTTCTGCGTTATTATTTTATTACTGTCATCGGTGGCGGCATTCTCAATACGCTCTTCGTGCCCAATCAGATGGGGCCAAGCATCGGCGCCTCGGCGGGTGTCTACGGCATTCTGCTCGCCTACGGTTTGATCTATCCCAACCGCGTCGTCTATTTTTATTTTCTCTTTCCGATCAAGATGAAACACTTCGTTTGGATCATCGGCGCTATCGCACTCTATTCCTCACTCACCGCCGGCCAGAGCGGCATCGCGCATCTGGCCCACCTCGGCGGCATGGTCTTCGGCTATATTTATTTGCGCGGTTTCAACCCGTGGGAACGCTTCAAAGACTATCGCGACCGCCGCCGCCTCGCCCGTCTCAAACGCCGCTTCCAGATTCATACCGGCGGCAAAGATGACGGGCCGATGGTGCACTGAAAACGCTGTGCCTCCAGATTTTCAAATGCGCCCTGCGGTAGCCAGCCTAGAATTTTTCCCAGGAAATTAAGAACACTCCCACGATCACGAGCAGCACTGCGCCGATTTTCCGTGGCGTCAGTTGTTCGACATCCTTTAGAAAGACTGCTGATAGCGGCAATACGAACAGCGAGGAGCCGTTGATCAATGGCGAGATGATCGATACCCGTTCCATGCTGAGCGCGGTGTA
>Ga0111539_10007806_pt1 | contig 13660 bp, 9 predicted proteins | sample RhiMethybrSRZTD1_FD_79667 | JGI IMG/M metagenome (GOLD analysis project Ga0111539, IMG submission 79667) | Populus rhizosphere microbial communities from Tennessee, USA - Rhizosphere MetaG P. TD hybrid SRZTD1 (version 2) (version 2) | ecosystem: Host-associated > Plants > Roots > Rhizosphere >...
CGCTCCAGTTCGACCCCCAGCCGCCGCAGCCGCTCGGCCACCAGGTCCAGACCGTGGTCGAGATGGGCGCCGGTTCGATCTGGTTCAATCGCGAGTACTACATCACGCAGCACAAGATCATCACGTCGATGCGGGTAGCCACGAGCGTGGTCCAGGCCATGGGGCTCAACCGCGACGCCGGCTTCCTCGAAAACCTGCCGCCCGGCGCCAAGCCCGCGCCCAAGGAGGCGCCGGTCGAGGTCGCGGCGAAGATCCTGCAATCGCGGCTGATGGTGGATCCGGTCAAGGATAGCCGCCTCGCCACCGTCTACTACGAAGACGCGGATCCGGCGCGAGCCCAGCGCATTCTGTCGACGCTCGTCGACACGTACATCGATCAGAACCTCGAAAGCGTCGTCTCATCGACCGGCTCGGCCGTGGACTGGCTCGAGGGTCAGGTCGGCAAGCTGAAAACCGAGCTCGAATCGAGCGAGCTCGATCTTCATCAGTTCAAGATGAAGAAGAACATCCTGTCTGTCTCGATCAACGATCAGACGAACATGCTGCGCGAGGAGATGCGGGCGCTGAACGAGGCGCTGACCAAGGCGCGCTCCATGCGCGAGCACATCGCGTCCCGCTACAAGCACCTCCAGGAGATCGAAGCCACGGATCCGGCGAATTTGCCGGCGACCGAGCTCCTCGAGAACGAGCTCTTGCGCGAGCTCCGGCGCGCGTACGTCGAGTCGACGCGCGAGCGCGACAGCTTGATTGGCCAGGGCCGGGGCCAGAACCACCCCGATATAAAAGCCGCCGACGGAAAGATCGCGACCACGAAGTCGGCGCTGCTCGCCGAAGTGCGCAACGTCCAGGGCTCGGTCGCGCGTGACCTGGCGTCGGTGTCGACGGAAATCGCGGGCCTGAGCGGGCTTCTGGAGCGGGCCAAGAAGCAGGCGCTCGATCTGAACCTGATGGAGATCGAATACAACCGGCTCGAGCGCGCCAAGAACAACACCGAGAAGGTCTACGCGCTGGTGCTGGAGCGGGCGAAGGAAGGCGACCTGACGCGGATGCTCAGGTTCAACAACATCAGCGTGGTCGACCGCCCGCTCGTGCCCACCAACCCGGTTCGCCCCCAAGTGCCGCTCACGATCGCGCTCGGGAGCCTCGCCGGGCTATTGCTCGGCGTGCTCGCAGCCGTGGGCAGGGAAGTTCTCGATCGCAGCATCAAGACCCCGCAGGACGTCGAGACGGAGCTCGGCGCCACGTTCCTGGGCCTCTTGCCAGAGCTCGAATCAGGCCGGCGCAGCGCGTACAAGGGCCGGCGGTCGCGGCGCCGGCAACCCCCGCCGGAAATGGTCGGCGCGCCTGAGCTGATCGTTCATACCGAGCCGACCAGCGGCGTGGCGGAAGCGGCGCGCGCCATCCGCACCAACATCCTGTTCATGGCGCCCGATTCGCCGCACAAGGTGCTGCTCGTCACGAGCGCCGGTCCGTTCGAGGGCAAGACCATGGTCTCCTGCTGCATCGCAGTGGCGATGGCGCAAGCCGGCCAGCGCGTGGTGCTCGTGGATTGCGACCTGCGGCGTCCGCGCGTTCACAAGGTTTTCGGCATGACACCGTCCCAGGGCGTCACAACCGCGCTGCTCCGGCCTTCGTCGCTCGACGAAGCGATCATCGAATCTCCGGTGCCCGGCCTTTCGGTGCTGTGCAGTGGGCCCTTGCCGCCGAATCCCGCGGAATTGCTGCACAGCGAAGCCTTCAGCCACCTTTTGAAGGATCTCCGCGGCAAGTTCGACCGCATCGTGATCGACAGCCCGCCGAGCGTGCTGGTGACCGACGCTGCGGTGCTTTCGACGCGCGCCGACGGCACGGTGCTCGTGGTGCGCGCCTTCCAGACCAAGAAGGATCTCGCGAAGCTCGCGCTGCGCTCGCTCGAGGACGTCGGCGGGCGGATCCTGGGCGCCGTGCTCAACGCCGTCGATCTCGGACGCCACGAGTACGGCTACCAGCAGTACTACTACTACAAGCGCGAAGGTTACGGCCGGCTGGACGCCCCCGAGAGGGGCAGCTCGCCCGGTCCAGGCGGCGGCGACGGCGACGCGCACCCGCCACCGAACTGAGAACCCCGCGTCCTCCGACCGCCGGCATCGATCGCCGCTAGCGAGACGTCGCTCGCCTGGGCGGGCTTCGACCGAAGACATCCACCGCGTTTCTCCACCGCGCCAGCGAAATGTCGCTCGGTGGCCGGCTTCGTCCGGAGCAGTCGACCAGAGAGTAACCGTGGGATCGCTCGACTTGCTCAACTTGGGAAGCCGGCGGCGACGACCGGCGGCGATGGAGCGGCGGCGACGACTTGCGGCGATGGGACCGGGGGGCGACGACCCGGCGGCGATGAACTGGCAGCGACGATCTGCACGAGCGAGAGGTCGCTCGACCTTCCCCAATTGGTGGCACAGGCAACCGTTGCAGATGCATCGATTCGAGCAGAGACGGTCGGCGCGCAAGTTCGCGAAGTCATGGGAACCGGCTTCAACCGCGTCGGCACCCACGTTGAGTTGCTTTCGAGGCTGGATCGCACGGCCTACTCGCTCGCTGTCTACGCTTCGCAGTTCGCGGTCACCCGCGTTCCCCGCGCGACTCGCTTCTCGGCTCGGTGGCCAACCGTTGGCCGGGTGGGCTCTGCCTCCCACGCGATCCTGTCGCTGTTTCAGTGATCCATCTTCACCTCCTCAGTGCCCCGGCTTTCCTGGCGCACTGCCCATGCAACGGTTGCCAGGCCACCATTTGGCAAGGTGAGGGAGAGGGCTCTCTCGATTTTTCGGGGGTTTGGTCCGGAGGCTGCGGGAGATACCACGCCGAGCCGACAATCCTCTCAGCCGGCCCCAGCGCGTGCGCGACGGGAGGGGCGCATCGGAGCCGGCCGTGATTGGCCGTGATTGGCAACGGGCCTTTTAGGCCAATGTCTGCATCGCTCGAAGGCCTTCGAGCGCTTCGGTCACGTCGCGCGACGGGCGCTCGACTTCCTCGAGCTTCGCTTCGGGAACGATCGCTGCGAGCACGCGGCGGACTTCGCTCGGGCTGGATTCGTCCATGGCGCGGATCAGAGCGGCGAAGTGCTCGTCCAGCTGCTCGCGCGGCGTGGCCGGGATGCGGCCCACCAGGATCTTGGGGTGCACGGTGCGCTCGTGCGCTTCGGCGTCGAGCAGCAGCTCTTCGCACAGCTTCTCGCCCGGGCGCGGGCCGACGATCTCGATCGAGATGTCGCGATCGGGCTCGAGGCCGCTCATGCGGATCATGTCACGCGCCATCTCGAGCACGCTGACCGGCTCGCCCATGTCGAGCAGGAAGATCTCGCCGCCGCGCGCCAGCGCTCCGGCCTGAAGCACGAGCTGACACGCTTCCGGGATCGTCATGAAGTAGCGCCGCATGTCCGGATGCGTGACCGTGACCGGCCCGCCCCCCGCGATCTGCTCGCGGAACACCTGAACCACGCTGCCGGCGCTGCCGAGCACGTTGCCGAAGCGGACGGCAACGAATTGCGTGCGGCCACCGGAGAGCGACTGCACGTACATCTCGGCGATGCGCTTGGTTGCCCCCATCACGCTCGACGGATTCACGGCCTTGTCCGTCGACACCAGCACGAAGGTTTCGACGCCGAACGCCAGCGCCAGGTCCGCGACCGTGCGCGTGCCGAACACGTTGTTCTTGATGGCTTCGGCCGGGTTCGCCTCCATCAACGGAACGTGCTTGTGCGCCGCCGCGTGCAGAACGACGTGCGGGCGCACGTCCTGAAGCACCTGACGCACGCGCCGCGCGTCCTTGACGTCGCCGATGATGGTCCGCACGTCGGCGCGCGGAAACGCTTTTTTCAGCTCGCGTTCCAGGAAGAACAGCGCATTCTCGTTGTGATCGAGCAGCGCGATCACCGATGGATTGAAGACCAGCGCCTGGCGCGCGAGCTCGCTGCCGATGCTGCCGGCACCGCCGGTGACGAGCAGGCGCTTGCCCTCGAGCAAGACGCCCATCGAGCGCTTTTCGAGCTCGACCGGCTCGCGGCGCAAAAGGTCCTCGATCGCCACGTCGCGCAGCATCGAGATGTTCACGTTACCGGTGAGAATCTGATGCAAGCTGGGCAGCGTCTTGGTCTCGATCTCGAGGCTGCGGCACGCGGAAACGATGTCCCGGGTGCGGGCGCCCGACGCGCTCGGCATCGCCAAAATCGCGAGTTTTGCGTCGTAATCCTCGCTGGCGCGGCGCAGCGCTCGCTCGTCGATGCCCCCCACCACGCGCACACCGTGCACCCAGCTGTCGTGCTTCGCCGGATCGTCGTCCAGGATTGCTACGATCTTCAGATCCGGCCGCTGCAGCCGGACCAGGTCCCGGAGCAGCATCTCCCCGGCGTCGCCCGCTCCGAGCAACAGGGCCTGGCGGGCTCCCGACTTCTTCGGCGTGTGCTGGCGCTCGCGGATCAGCCGGAACGAGAGACGCAGGGTCGAAGCGAACAGGATCGCCAGCACCCACTCGCCGACGTAAATCGAGCGCGGCAAGCGCAGCGGGTGCACCATCATGGTCGCCCCGAAGAACAGGATCGACGAGATCGAGGTCGCGCGGATGATCGAGCGCACCTCGTGGATGCCCGCGTAGCGCATCATCCCGTGGAACAAGCCGCTCATCCAGAACGAGGCGATGCGCAGCAGAAGCAGCACACCGATGGCGGCAAACGCGACGGGGACTTCTTGTTTGGGGACGGCGCCGTCGAAGCGCAGAAGATAGGCACCCACGTAGGCGGCGCTCCAGAGCGCGACGTGCGCTCCGATCACGATCGCGCGGCGCAAATACGGTCGAAGCTCAGAGGCTTGCGTCATCAGAACCTGCCCTCAAACGCTCGCGGCGCGTGCGCACGATTTCGGAGTATTCCGCTTCCATCTTTCGCATGTTGAGCGCCCAATCGTGATCACGCCGGATGGCTTTCAAGTTCTGTTCTGCCGCCCTGGCCCTCAGCGCGGCGTCGCCCAGCGCGCGGCTCAGCCGCTCGCCGAGCTCGTCCGCGCGGGCAGCAGGAACGAGCAAGCCATTCTCCCCATCCTTTATGAAAAATCGGCTCGCGTCGAGATCCAAAACGACCGGAAATGTGCCGCAGGCCATCGCTTCCATCAGCGACGAAGAGATGCCCTCGGTCTCCACGACCGCCGTGTAGACGTGGGCGCGCTGCACGTAATGAGCCACTGCCCGATGCTCAACGCCCCCGACGAGCTCCACGTTCTTTTCGAGCCCGCGGCGCCGGACATCTGCGCGGATTTCGCCCTCGCTCGGACCCTTGCCGACGACCAGGAGCAAAGCGTCCGGATGCTCCCGGACCACGAGCCCCATGGCGTCCACGAGCACGTCGTGGCGATAATGCGGATAGAGTCCGCGCGTCGTCACGATGGTCGGACGTGCGTCGGGCCGGAAGCTCGGGCGAGCGGGGTCCGGCGGATGAAACACGCTCAGGTCGACGCCGCGCGAGCGCACGACAATCCGCGAGCGCGGCGCGCCCAGCCGTTCCATGTGGTGCGCCATGTGCTCACCCCAGGCGTTGAACCAGTCGCCCCGCCGCAGCGTGAACCTCACGACCTGGCGTAGGAGCCGTGAATCGGGCGGCGTGACGATCTTTTCGTCCTGGGCGGCGAGGATCAAAGGATGAAATCCCGTGCAAGCGGCCATGAATCCGTTGCTCTGGACGCGGTATCCGATCAAAAGGTCGGGCGCGATCCGGTGCACCAGGCGCCGGACCTGAGGAATAGCCAAGAAATACATCCACTTACGCTCGCCGTTCAGGACCACGTGATGGTGCTTCACACCTGGTATTGGCTCGCATTCCGCTGACACCGAGATCACGTGCACGTCGTGGCCGAGATCATTCGCGAAGTAGCGAATCCAGCTCCGCGAATTGCTGTGGTTAGTGTGGGCGACGAAGCAAATTTTCATGATTGCCGAAGTGGAAACGATCCCGAAGCAAAGGTCCTACGGTTCGAGCGAGGCAATAAGCCGCGATTCCCCTCAAGCAGCGAATTCGGCCGCTACCTCGCGCAAGCTCGCGATGACGTGGGATTGCTCGTCGGCCGTCATGCCGGGAAATAGCGGCACTGAAATCAAGCGCTGCCATTCGCGATGTGCGACCGGGAACGCCTCCGGCTCGTAGGCGTAGCGCTCGCGGTAATACGGCTGCTCGTGGAGCGGCATCCAGTGCACCGAGCACATGACGCCTCGCTCTCGGAGCGCCTCGATCAACGCCGCGCGATCGATGCGCAACGCTTCGGGAACGATGCGCAGCGCGTACAGGTGCCACGAGTGCTGCCGGTGTTCGAGCTCGCGAGGGACCTCGAATGCGGGATGGCTGCCGAGCGCCTCGGAATACTTGGCCGCGAGAGCGCGCCGCATTTGCCAGAGGTCGTCCGCGCGCCCGAGCTGCACCAGGCCGAGCGCGGCCGCGCTGTCGGTCATGTTGTATTTGAAGCCGGGCGCGATGATCTCGTAGTACCAGTGACCCTGGTCCGAAAAGCGCTTCCACGCGTCCTTCGACATGCCGTGCAGCGACATCACGCGCATCCGAGCCGCCAAGCGTTCGTCGCGGGTGACTGCCATTCCACCCTCGCCGGTGGTGATGCACTTGTTGGCGTAGAACGAGAAGCACCCGACATCGCCGATCGTGCCGGCGGCTCGCCACGCGCCCTCTTCGCCTTCTCGATAGAACGACGGCAGAGTGTGAGCCGCGTCTTCGATCACCCGGATGTCGTGCTCGCGCGCGATCCCGACGATCCTGGCGGCGTCGACCATCTGGCCGCCGTAGTGAACCGGAATCACCGCGCGCAGCTTGCCGTAAGGCGGCTTCAGCCCGGCCACCGGCGCGCCACGCAAGACGCGCGCGATCGTGTCTCGCAACGCGTCGGGATCCACACACAGGCTGGCGGGCTCCGCGTCGACGAACACCGGCGTGGCGTCGAAGTAGCGAACCACCTCGGCGGTCGCGGCGAACGTCATGGTCGGGACCAGCACCAGCTCGCCGCGCTGGAGCCCGATCGCCTCGAGCGCCAGGTGCAGCGCTGCGGTGCAAGAGTTCAGGGCGACGGCGTGCTCGGCCCCGACATAAACCGCGAAACGCTGCTCGAAATCGCGCGCGCGGGCGCCGGTGGTCAACCAGCCGGAACGAATGCATTCCGCGACCGCGTCGACCTCGGCTTCCGTGATTGCCGGTCTGAAAAAAGGAACGTGCATGTCAGTTTGGCCGCTGCGACGGCGGTAGGACAATCGCACTCGCCGCGTTCAGGCGAGCGATCTTTTCGCGCACGCCGGCCAGCGCGGGGTGTTCCGCGCTTTTGAGGCCGACCACCGCGGCCAGCGTCTGAAGCACGATTCCGAGATCGTGAAAGCTGGAGCTCTGCTCGATGCCGCGCAGCGCAAGCTCCATCTTCGCGGGAACCAAGATTTCCACGTAGGCGCGTTCGCGGTCGACGGCGAGTCCGAGCAGCTCTTCTTCGTGCCGGAACGCCAGCGAGGCGAGATCGGTGATGCCCGGGCGCACATCGAACACGCGCTCCCACTCCGGCCGAGAGTGTTCGACGTAACGCGGCGCTTCCGGGCGCGGGCCGACCAGGCTCATCTCGCCGATGAGCACGGAGAACAGCTGGGGAAGCTCGTCGAGCTTGCTCGCGCGGAGCCACCTTCCGACCCGGGTTACCCTGGAGTCGTTCTTCGCGGTGACGTGAGGCCCGACGACGTCGGCGTTGACCTGCATCGTGCGGAGCTTTCGAACCAGGAACGGGCGCCGGTGCCGGCCCACACGGGTCTGTGCGTAGAGCGCGGGTCCGGCCGAGTCTATTTTCACCGCTACGGCGGCGGCCGCGATCGCGGCTGCCGCGGGCAGCAGCGCCGGCGCCAGCAGCAGAAGCTCGAGCGGCCGATTCACGGCCGAGCTCCGGCAAGCGAGGCTTTGCGTGCCGGCGCGGGCAACGCCGGGCGCTGGCTTTCGTCATTCGAACGGCGCACGACCTCCCCGACCAGGAGCACGAGGCCGACCGTGAACCAACCGAACTTCCAGTACTCGGAGCCGCCGCCCGTGAGCATCGCGATGATGACGACCGTCAGCAGCACGAAGCTCATCGCGGCCATCTCGCACTTCTCGGTGCTGGTAGACGTCGCCGCCAGCCGGACGGCTTGCGCCCCGGCGGCGCCCAGCAAGATCACGTAGATCGCCAGGAACGGCACCCCGCCCATCAGTGCCAAAGCCAGAAATCCGTTGTGAATGCTGAGCGCGTCGCCCGTCGCCTCGTTGACGAACCCGTGCGCCACGCGCCAGCTCGGCGAGAAGGTGGACGAGATCCCGTACCCTCCCCAAGGCTCGTCGGCCACGAGCCTGAGCGATAGGTCGAGCAGCGTCTCGCGCCGGGTATCCCCCATCTCGAACCGGTCCATCAGACGCTCCACGGGCGCCACCGATGTCACCGAGAGCTCATCGCCGGCAACGATCGCGATCCCTGCGAAAATCGCCAGTACGATCAACAGGCGGCCGAGCCGCGCGAAGCGCAGCGTCAAACCGAAATACAAGAGTGGCACGAGCGCGAGCGCGATCGCCCCCTTGCGCGACGCAGTATAAAGAACCGGGAGCGCGAAGCCGATCAGACCGATCGGCCAGAGCCAGCGCATCGTCTTGCCCAGGTGACCGTTCCGGCCGAGAAAGGTCACGAGCGCGGCGCCGACCACGCACTCGAGCGCGACGACGTTTCGATTGATGTTCGGAAACGACATCGAGCCCTCCTCGGCATTCCAAACACCGAGATAGAAGCTCCCTCCGAGCACCAGCGAGAGCCCCAGGACCAGCTTGAGCAGGAGCACGATCGACTTCGTGTCGAGGCGCTGGCTCGCGATCACCCACATCATCGCCAGCGAGCCCGTCAGGCGATACGCGGCGAGGACCGTCTCGTGGCGAAACAGCACGTGGCCCGCGACGATCGTCATGATGATCACGGTCGCGATCCCCGGGACCCCGAAGCTTCGTCTCCTGACGTTGAGCAAACCGAGTGAAAGCACCAGGGCCGTCGTGAGCAAGCCCGGCGATTGCCCGAGGATGCGCGTCCAGGCTCGGCCGGTATCGATCAGCGTCCCGGCCAGAAAGACCGGAACCGCCAGCCAGAACGGCCAAGCCGCGCGCCACGACGATGCGACGGAGGACGCCGGCGCCAGAACTCCCGCGACGTTGGACTTCAACTCGACGCCCCCAGCTCGCGCGCCCGAGCGTCACGTGCCCGCTTCTCCCGCACCGCGCGGCAGACCATCTTGCCGACCGGCCCGAGCGCCAGTGCGCCGGCCGCGGTGTACGCGGTCCGCGAGCGGAACGCCTGGGTGGGTTGGGTCGCCAGCCCGAACGAAAATATCCTGAGCGCTTTGATCCAGTGACCGTCCGCCAGCGCGCGCAGCGTGTTCCTGGCGCAGATCTCGTCGATGTAGCTGTTGCGGAAGGTCTCGCGCGATACGCCGGCAGCGGCCAAGAGCGAATCGGGATAGTTGAGGATTCGCATGTAGCCCTCGACCTGGGCTTTGAGCGCACCCTGGGCCACGGCGGTCGCGTTCTGGTTCGTTGCGTGCTTTCGATAACGAAACAGCCGTTTTCGCACGTAGACGTAGTCGGGATCCAGGCTCAAGAGCTTGTGCAAGAACACGGTGTCGGGGCCGAACTGATAGGTGACGTCGTAGCCCTCGACCGCCTGCCACATGCTGCGGGGGTAGCAGGTCGCGCAGAAGGTCCCCGGGGCGCGCCATTCTTGGAGGCTCTTCTGCAGCACCGCGAGCCCGCGGTGCACCTCCAGCGACCCGTCGAGCTTCATCGAGCCGGCGAACTCGGCCAGCACTTCTTCGTGAAACTGCGCGCCCGGGGGCCGGTAGAGCACGTGGCTCAGCTCGCCGGTCCCGGTGATCACGTCCGTCGTCGAGCACAGCACCGTGCGCTCGGCGCGGGGCCCCTGGGTGACGAGCGCGGCCGCGTACGCCTCGAGCGCGTCGGGATACATGAGGTCGTCGGACGAGAGCAGGATCATGTAGTCGTTCTGCGCGCGCTCGGTCGCCCGCTGCAGATTGGGCGCGAAACCGACGTTGATGCGGTTTCGATAAAGGCGGATCTTGCTGGACCCGAACGACTCGACCACCTTCACTGAGTCGTCGGTCGACGCGTTGTCGACCACGACGACCTCGAAGTTCTCGTAGCTCTGATCGAGGACGCTCTTTATCGTCTCGCCGATGTACTTCGCGTAGTTGAAGTTCGGGATGCAAATAGAAAAGCTCGGTTCACGCATGACTCGCCCTCAGGTGGCTCGTAGCACGACTTCGGCGGTGCGCTCCGCGGCCCGCCCGTCGTTGCCGTGGGCAAATTCAGCCGAAAAGCGCGCGCGCCCGCGGGCCAGGGCGGCAGCGCCGGCCTGCCCGAACGCGCTTTCCAGCGCGGCCGCGACGGCTTCCGACCGGCCCGCCTTGAGCGCGGCGCCGTATTCGACGATCGGCAACGGGTCGTCCTGCTTCGAGTCGATCACGACGACCGGTCTCTCGAGCAGCACCGCCTCGAGCGCGGTGGTCGACCACATCGTGGTGACCACGTCGGCGTCGAGCATCATCCGATGCAGATCGCCGTTTCGCACCACCGTGGCGCGCAGCGCGGGGAAGCTCTTCAAAAGCCGCTCCGGAATGTGCAACCGATCGACCGGGTGCGGTTTCACCACCAGCTCGACGTCGGAGCGCGTCGCGAGCGCGCCGTAGAGCGCCTGAGTCGCCGCCTCGACGTCGGCCGCCGGGGTCAGGCTATTGCCGCTGACCGGCGTGTAGAGCACCACACGTCGCGCCGTTGCCGGTTTCGACGGCCGCTCGAGCTGGCTCAGATGGTCGAGCCCCGGCGCTCCGCAGACCGAGATTTTCCCGCCGGGCCACCCGAGCGACTCGAGCAGAGCCTTGGTCTGGTTGCCCCAGACGCAAGTCGTCCCGGCGTGCGGCCAGGCGTGCTTCGGGTGGCGCGCGATGAACCCGTGCTGCACCTGGATCAGCGGGATCCCCTGCTCACCGGCCAGCTGCGCCAGCATCCGGCCGACGGCCATCTCGTGATTCGCGAGCACGATCGCCGAAGGACGGAAGCTCGTGAGAAAGCGCCGCGCCAGAAGCTCGAGCGGCGTGACGCCCGCGACGGCGAAGAGCACGGTGTCCACCAGCATGCTGTCGGCTTTGCCGTTGCCGAGCTCCTTCGCCACCCGGAGCGCCGCCGGCACGCGGCGCGCGAAGGCGGCCACCGCATCGAGCCGCTCGCGCCGCGAAACGTCGGGCTCGCCCCAGCGCACCGGCAGTCCGGCGTCCCGCACGCGCTCGATCAGCGTCGCATCGCGCAGCACCAGAAACAGTGGCGCCGCCGCGCCGGAAGCAGCGAGCACGCGCGCCACGGGCACCAGATGCTTCACGTGGCTCGTAGTCCAGACGCAAAAAACGATGCGCCGCCCGGAGGACGGGAATTGAGCTTCCGCGGCGGGCGCCCTTCGCGGCACTCGCCATGCCCTCACCGCGGCGCGTGCGGGCAGCGTGGCCGTGCGCAGCGCGTCGAAGCGGCGCGGCGGGCGCTCTTTCATCCGCAGCACATTGAACAGCGCCAGGTCGAGCACTTCGATGGCCCGAAGGTCCGCACCGAGCGCTCGGCGCGCCGCCTCGGCAGCCCGCAGCATGCCCCATTCCTTTTCGTAGTTGCCCACTAGCGCAGCCCCCGCTGTTTGCGCTCGAGCAAGAAATTCGCGAATTCGAGGTCGAACTCGCTGTTGATGTCCACCGATCGTTCGCGCGGCATCCTGTAGCCGGCAGAATGGTCGCTCACGATCAGCCCGCGTTCGATGGTCGCGCGGCGAGCGGCGTAAACCGAACAATTTCGCACATAGACGTCCGGCAGCTCGTGGGAGGCCATCCGGCCCGCCTCTTCCTCGAGGTACGGCAGCAGGAAGTCGCCCTCCATGCGCTTGAGCTTCTTCGGATGGATCCAGTGATCGACCAGGACCACGCTGACCGCGCTGTCGGCGCCAGTCCTCTCGAGCAAGTCGAGCGTGTTATCGACGTCCTCGGGCAGCGTCAGAGGCGAGCTCGGCTGCAGGATGACCACGACGTCGTAGCGCGGACCTTCGCGCTCCAGCACTGACAGCACGTGACGCACGTAGTCGATCGGTGCGGCCGTATCCGTGGAAATCTCGGGGGGCCGCCGGATCGGCTGGACACTGGGATAGGCTTTCGCGCGATAAAGAATCTGATCGTCGTCGGACGAAAGCACGAGGCGATCGAGGCGCCGCGCGCCGAGCCCGGCCTCGATGACCCAGTCGACGAGCGGCTTGCCCGCGAGCTCGCGCAAGTTCTTGCCCGAGACCCGCTTCGACCCGCCGCGCGCCGGAACGATGCCGAGCGTGCTCATGCGCTCTCCGCCAGCGCCTGCGCGACGCGTTCGGCCAGGAAGCGCTCGACCTTGTCGAACGATTCGTAGGTGCTGCCGCCGATGTGCGGCACGATGACAAGCCTCGGGTTTTTGCGCGCGAACGCGACCAGCGGGTGCTCCTTGCCGATGTTCGGTTCGGCTTCGAGCACATCGAGCGCGGCGCCGGCGAGCCGACCCGATTCGAGCGCCTCGAGCAGCGCCGCTTCATCGATCACGCCGCCGCGCGACGTGTTGATCAGCCGAGCTCCATCGCGCAGCCGGGACAGCGCGCGGCGATCGATCAGGTGGCGAGTCGCAGGGCCGTAGCTCACGTGCAGAGTGACGAGTTCGGACGCCTCGAGCAGGGCTTCGAGGGTCGGCACGCGCTCGACCAGGTCTGGCGGGAAATCCGCTCGCGGATCGTAGCCGAGCGGACGCGCGCCGAATGCCCGCACGTAGCCGGCGACGATGCTGCCCAGCCGGCCCACGCCCACGATTCCCACGCTCTTCCCGTAGAGCTCGTTGCCCCTGAACGCGTCGCGGTTCCAGACGCCGTCGCGCACCGAGGCGGCCGCGGCCGGAATCTGACGCATCAGCGCGAGCGCTAGGCCGATCGTGAGCTCTGCCGTGGCGCGCACGTCGCGCAAGAAGTCGACCTCGCCACGCAGGCTCACCACGCGCACGCCGCGCTCGCGACAGGCGTCGAGATCGATGTGGTCTAGGCCGGTCACCGGGCACGCGATGATCCGGCAACGCGGGCGGTCGCCCAACGCTTTGGCGTCGACCCGATGCCCGAGCCGAAACCAGAACACATCACAGCCCTGCAGCGCCGCGTGCAAGCCACCAGCCGATACGGGCTCGAGCTGGACCTCACCGGTGCGCCGGAGCGCTTCCAGCGCGGCCGAGCTGAAGCCGTCGGGCTCGGCGATCCGGATCAGCGGACGCGGCGTCATCCTCGCACGTAAGCGAGCTGCTTCTGCACGTAAGGCTCGAGCTCGGCGAGCGCCTTGGCCACGCGCTCCGAGACGATGCCGTCACCGTACAGCGCGCTCGGCGCATAAGGACCGTGAGCGATCTGCGCTCTTACCGCTGTCACGATCGCGTCGGTGTCGACCTTGACCCGCGTCACGTGCTCGGCGGTCTCGCGCCCGTCCTGGCGGTTGCCGGCGAGCACCACCGGCGTGCCGAAGTAGCTCGCGTCTCGCACGAAGCTGCTCGAGTTGCCGA
>Ga0111539_10007807_pt1 | contig 13660 bp, 10 predicted proteins | sample RhiMethybrSRZTD1_FD_79667 | JGI IMG/M metagenome (GOLD analysis project Ga0111539, IMG submission 79667) | Populus rhizosphere microbial communities from Tennessee, USA - Rhizosphere MetaG P. TD hybrid SRZTD1 (version 2) (version 2) | ecosystem: Host-associated > Plants > Roots > Rhizosphere >...
ATCATCGGTGCGGCAGGTTTGCGCCCGACCTTAGCGGCCGTCGCCCAGGGACGGCGCGTTGCGCTCGCCAACAAGGAATGTCTGGTTACGGCCGGCGAGGTGTTCATGGATGCCGTGCGCCGGGCGGGCACGGAGCTCGTGCCGGTCGACTCGGAGCACTCCGCCGCGTTCCAGGTTCTTGCCGGAGCCGACCCCGATGCCTTGGAGCGGATCGTGCTGACAGGCTCTGGCGGACCGTTCCGCACCTGGAGCTTGGAGCAACTGAAGCGTGCCAGTCCGCGCGAGGCGCTGCAGCATCCCAACTGGTCGATGGGCCGCAAGATCACCATCGACTCCGCGACCCTCATGAACAAGGGCCTGGAGCTGATCGAGGCGCTGCACCTCTTCCCGGTGAAGCCGGACCAGCTCGAGGTGGTGATCCATCCCCAGCAGATAATCCATGCCCTCGTGGCGTATCGTGACGGGTCGATGCTGGCGCAACTCGCCTGCCCGGACATGCGTACCCCGATCGCCATCGGCCTGAGCTGGCCGATGCGCATGGCCGCCCCGACCAAACGGCTCGATCTTCTCGAGGTCGGGCAGCTGAGCTTCGAGAGGCCGGACGAGCGGCGATTTCAGGCCCTTGCCCTGGCGCGCCAGGCCATGCGGCTGGGCGGCACCGCCCCGGCCGTGCTCAATGCTGCCAACGAGGTGGCGGTCGAGGCCTTTCTGGCGGGACGCATCGGGTTCCTTCAAATTGCCCAACTTGTGGCAGACACGCTGGAATTGGCGGATACCAAGGGCGTGCTTGGCTTGGCCAAGGACCTCGATACGGTGCTCAATTCGGACGCCGCGGGGCGTGCTCTGGCGCTGAATTTGCTGGAGAACTGTGCACGAAGCTGAACTTGCTGGGGACAGGCCCGGTGTGGCCAGCTCCGTCGACGGCAAAGCAGCGTATTCTGGATCAGTGACGGTGCGGGAGGCAGATGGTGATTGCCATTTTGGAACAGGGACTTGGCGGAATCTGGAACATGCTGTCCATTCTGCTGCCGTTCCTGTTCGTGCTGACGGTCGTGGTATTCATCCACGAGCTGGGCCACTTCCTTGTCGCGCGGTGGTGCGGGGTGAAGGTCAAGGCCTTCTCCATCGGCTTCGGGCGCGAGATCTTCGGCTTCTACGACCGGCATGGCACCCGCTGGCGGTTCGCGTGGATACCGCTCGGGGGCTACGTCAAATTCCTCGACGACGAGAACAGCGCCAGCGTGCCCTCCAAGTCTGCTTTGGATAACCTGAGCGCTGCCGAGCGCGAGGGTGCGTTCCAGACCAAGTCGCTGGCTGCGCGCTCGGCCATCGTGGTGGCCGGACCCATCGCCAACTTCCTGCTGGCAATAGTGATTTTCTCGGTGACCTATGCGGTCATGGGCGTGCACGGCACGCCGCCGCGCGTCTCCGAGCTGATTCCGGGCGAGCCGGCCGCGGTCGCAGGCTTCCAGCCGGGCGATCTCATACTCAGCATTGATGGCCAGCCCATCGAGACGTTTGCCGACATGCAGCGCGTCGTGGCCACGAGCCCCGACCAGGAACTGACCTTCGAGGTTCAGCGCGGCAACACCATCCTGACGCTGAGGGCGACACCCGCGCGGAGGGAGATATCCGACCGCTTCGGCAACAAGCTTCGGCAGGGCATGATCGGCATCAAGCGGGACCCCAATCCCGAGTGGGTCTACAAGCGCTACGGGCCGGTCGACTCCGTGGTGCTTGGCGTGCGTGACACCTTCTTCATCGTGACGCGCACGCTCGCCTATCTCGCCGACGTGATCACCGGCCGTGAGTCCGCCGATCAGATGCGCGGCCCGATCGGGATCGCCGAGATCTCGGGCCAGGTCGCAACTGCGGGGTTCGTAGCCCTTCTCAACCTCACCGCCGTGCTGTCGGTAAGCATCGGTCTGATCAACTTGTTTCCAATTCCCCTCCTCGATGGCGGACACCTGCTGTTCTACCTGATCGAGGCTGTGCGGCGCAGGCCGATGAGCGAGCGGACGCAGGAGATCGGCTTCCGCATCGGACTTGCCGTTGTGCTTATGCTCATGATGTTCGCAACCTGGAACGATCTGGGCACCCTGAGGCGCTGGCTGACAGGAATTGGATAGAAATAAGGCGGGCCGTGTAAGCGCCTGAAATGGCAAGGCCAAGAGGGATAATATTGCCACTTTCGCGGCCGCGGATGAGCCGGTAAAGACTTAGCCGGGGCCTGTTTTCCGGCGGTCGAGGGAAGAGCAGACTGTCGGATGATTCTAGGCAGGTCCAAGGAGTATCCAGCGTAAGCGCCCACCTGACGCCGACGGGTAGGGAGCGGGCCGAACGGCGAACCGAAAGGCAGACGGGAAGAATGCCGATCTCAAGGATGTGCAAGTCGGGGGGCTGGCACGTATTCCTGGTCGCGGCGATGGCAGTCTTTGCCGTGGCCGTCGGGCCGGTGCTTGTGAGCGTGCCGGTTGTGCACGCACAGGGTGCCGCGATCCGGGACATCAGGGTCGCGGGCAATCGTCGCGTCGAACCCGAGACGGTGCGCTCCTATCTCAAGTTCAGCGCCGGCGACGTCTACGATCCCGGCAAGATCGACGCGTCCATCAAGTCGCTGTTCGCCACCGGCCTGTTTTCCGACGTGCGCATCGAGCGCGAAGGCGCGAGCGTGCTCGTCACGGTCGAGGAAAATCCGGTCATCAACCAGGTGGCATTCGAGGGCAACCGCGAGGCGGACAAGGACACGCTGGGGGCGGAGGTGCAGCTCAAGCCGCGCGCGGTATTCACGCGCGCCCGTGCTCAGGCCGACGTGCAGCGCATCCTCGACGTCTATCGCCGCCAGGGCCGTTATGCGGCCACCGTCGAGCCGAAGATCATCGATCTCGACAACAACCGGGTGAACCTGGTGTTTGAGATCCACGAGGGCGCGGCGACCAAGGTCAAGGCCATCAACTTCATCGGCAACCGCGCCTTCTCCGACAGCCAGTTGCGCGACATCATCACGACGAGCCAGTCGAACCTCTTCGATTTCATCAAGGGCACGAACATCTACGACCCTGACCGGCTCTCGCTCGATCGGGAGCTGCTCCGGCAGTACTACCTGAAAAACGGTTACGCCGATGCGCGCGTCGTCTCCGCCGGCGCCGAGCTCGACCGGGACGGCTCGGGCTTCTACATCACGTTCGTGATCGAGGAAGGCGAGCTCTTCAAGTTCGGCGGCGTGGAAGTTGAATCGGCCCTGGGCGGCGTCGACGCCAGAGCCCTGCGCGGCGAAGTCCTGACTGTCAGCGGCTCTACCTTCAATCAATCGGAGATGGACAAGACCGTCGAGAAGCTGACGCTGATGGTATCGGAGCAGGGCGTGCCGTTTGCTCGTGTCCGTCCACGCGCCGCGCGCGATCCGGGCGCCCGCGTGATCAATGTGACGTACATGGTCGATGAGGGGCCGCGCATCTACATCGAGCGCATCAACGTCATCGGCAACACGCGCACGCGCGACTACGTCATCCGCCGCGAGTTCCGTCTGGCCGAGGGCGATGCCTTCAATCCGCTGATGGTGGACAAGGCCAAGAAGCGGCTGCAGGCGCTGGGCTTCTTCAAGAATGTCGAGATCAAGCGCCGGCCGGGCTCGGCCCCCGACCGCATGATCCTCGACGTCGAGGTGGTGGAGCAATCGACCGGCGAGCTGTCCTTTGGTGCCGGCTACTCCACCAGCGAAGGCGTGATCGGCGATATCACCATCAGCGAGCGAAACCTGATGGGCCGAGGGCAGTATCTGCGGCTGCGCCTCGCCGGCTCCCAAGAGCGTTTGCAGATCGATTTGAGCTTCACCGAGCCCAGGTTCCTCGACCGCAATCTCGCCGCCGGCTTCGACGTGTTCCACAAGATCACGACGGTCTCGACCTACCAGCCCTTCGCCGGGCGCAACAGCGGCGTGTCGCTGCGGCTGGGCTTCCCGCTGTCGGAAAATCTCTGGCTGACCAACTCGTACACGATCTCCAACAATGAGATCTCCGACGTCCAGTTTGGAGCCTCGCGTGCGATCCTGGAGGCTGAGGGGGAGTACTGGAGCTCCTCCGTGGGCAGCAGCCTGGTCTATGACAGGCGCAACCATCCGAAGAATCCGACCAGCGGTTACTACCTGCAGGTATCCGGTGAGTTTGCGGGGCTCGGCGGCGACGTCCAATACATCCGTGGTAGTGCCGAGGGCCGCTTCTATTATCCGGTCACGGAGAAGATCACGCTGGTTGGGCGCGCGATCGGTGGTCACATTGCAGGGTGGGGTGGCGAAGATGTGCGCCTGCTCGACCTCTACTACAAGGGCGGTGAGACCATCCGCGGTTTCAACCGCGCGGGTTATGGTCCGCGCGACACGCTGACGGACAACGCGCTGGGTGGTCAGACTTTCTGGGCCACGACGGCAGAGCTGCGCTTCCCGTTCCCGTTCATTCCCGACGACCTTGGGATGAGCGGCGCCGTCTTTGCCGATGCGGGATCACTATTCGGTGCGGGCGCCAGCGCAAAGGAGTTGAACACTTTGTGCGGCGTGGCCAACCCCGTTCCCAGTCCCGTCACAGGGGCCTTCGACGGCGTCTGCCTCGTCGACTCCGCCTCCGTGCGCGCCTCCGTCGGCTTCGGCGTGCTGTGGAATTCGCCCCTCGGTCCGCTGCGTCTCGATATCGCCTACCCGCTCCTCAAGGAGAAGTACGACGTCGACCAGATCGTCCGGTTCGGCGCCTCCACACGGTTTTGAGGCCGCTGGCGCCTGAGACAGGGAGCGGCAAGCAATGCTAGTCTCGCGTGCCGTTACCGGCGTTTCGCCGGGGCGAGTTTTATTGCTCGGCACATGGTGGCTGGATGGAGCATCCCGGATTCTTCGAGAGAGCGGCGCCGGTCCGGATCGCGGCACTGGCCGAGAAGGTCGGCGCGCAGCTGGCGCCCCGAGCCGATCCGGACCTGCGCATCCATGACGTGAAGAGCCTCGCCGATGCCGGCGACGGCGACGTAACGTTCCTCGACAACCGCAAGTATCTCGGCCAGCTGGCCGCGACGCGCGGCTCGGCCTGCCTCGTTGCCCCGGCGTTCGCCGACCGGATGCCGGCTCACGTGGCGGCCCTCGTCATGGCGCAGCCCTACCGGGGCTTCGCGCTTGCCCTGCAGCTGTTCTACCCCGATGCCATGCTGCCCAAGGCTGCCATGGCGGATGCCTCCGATCCGCCCATCCATCCGACGGCGCGCCTGGAGGAGGACGTGCGGGTCGAGCCGGGCGCCGTCATAGGCCGCGAGGCGCAGATCGGGCGCGGCACGGTGATCGCGGCGGGTGCCCTGGTGGGATATCGGGTGAGCATCGGCCGTGGCGGCTACGTGGGGCCCGGCTGCAGCGTGATGCATGCCCTGATCGGCGACCGGGTGATCCTGCATGCCGGCGTGCGTGTCGGGCAGGACGGTTTCGGCTTCGCCATGGGCCCCAAGGGGCATCTCAAGGTCCCGCAGATCGGCCGCGTGATCATTCAGGACGACGTCGAGATCGGTGCCAACAGCTGCATCGACCGCGGCGCCCTCAAGGACACGGTGATCGGCGAGGGCACGAAAATTGATAATCTCGTGCAGATCGGGCACAACGTCGTGGTCGGACGGCATTGTGTGTTTGCGGGCCAGGTCGGCATAGCAGGGTCCTCGGAGTTCGAGGATTTCGTGGTCATGGGCGGGCAATCGGGTGTCATAGGCCACATCAAGGTCGGTATGGGCGCCCAGATCGGCGGCGCATCCCATGCCAAGGAGGACGTGGCGCCGGGGGCCCGGATGGGCGGAACGCCGGCGTTGCCGCTGACGGAGTGGGCGCGGCAACTCGCCTTGCTCAAACGCTTAACGCAAAGAGAAGGACGCTCCGGCGGCGGATAGATCGGGCTGGTAGTTTGCCGGGCGGGACAACGAGCTAGGACTAGGACGAGGCAATGACTGAGGCAACGACGACCAAGAAGCTCGGCACGGCCGACATCGCGCGAGTGATGAAGCTTCTGCCCCACCGCTATCCGTTCCTGCTGGTGGATCGCATCATCGACATGGATGCCGACATGAGCGCCGTCGGCATCAAAAGCGTCACCATCAACGAGCCGTTCTTCCAGGGCCACTTCCCTCAGTTTCCCATCATGCCCGGCGTGCTGATCATCGAGGGCCTGGCGCAGACGGCGGGCGCGCTGTGCGTCTCCAACTTCGACGTCACCTACAAGCCCCAGCTCGTGTATTTCATGGGGATAGACCGCGCCAAGTTCCGGCGGCCGGTGCTGCCGGGCGATCAGCTGCATTATCATGTCAAGAAATTGCGCAGCCGCGGGCGCGCCTGGCGGTTCTACGGCGAGGCGAAGGTGAACGGTCAGGTGGTGGCGGAGGCGGAGGTCAGCGCCATGATCCTGGATCCGGATGATGCCAAGATGTGAAGTCCATGCCACCGCCGTCGTCGAGCCCGGCGCCCAGCTCGGCGAGGACGTGCGCATCGGTCCCTTCTGCCACGTGGGCGGCGAGGTCTCCCTGGCCGTCGGGGTGGTTCTTAAGAGCCATGCCGTCGTCGTGGGCCGAACCAGCATCGGCGCACGCACGCAGATATTTCCCTTCGCCTCGATCGGCCATCAGCAGCAGGACCTGAAGTACAAGGGTGAGCCCTCGACGCTCACGGTGGGCAGCGACTGCATCATTCGCGAGGGGGTGACCATGAACCCCGGCACGCAGGGGGGCAACATGGCCACCGTCGTCGGCGACCACTGCGCGTTCCTCGCGAACAGTCACGTCGGGCACGACTGCCGGGTCGGCAACAACGTCATTCTCTCCAACAACGTGATGCTGGCCGGCCATGTCACCGTGGGGGACTTCGCCATTCTCGGCGGCGGCGCGGCCGTCATTCAGTTCTCCCGCGTCGGCAACCACTCCTTCATCGGCGGCATGTCGGGGCTCGAGAACGATCTCATTCCCTTCGGCATGGCGCTCGGCAACCGTGCGCAGCTGTCCGGCCTCAACATCGTCGGCCTGCAGCGGCGCGGCTTCTCGCGCGACGACATCCACACGTTGCGACGCGCCTACCGCCTCCTATTCGCGGACGAGGGCACTCTCGTGGAGCGCCTCGATGACGTGGAAAAGGAGTTCGACCACCCGGCGGTGAAGGAGATCGTGGATTTCATCCGCGCTGGCGGCAAGCGCTCGCTGTGCGTGCCGCACGCCGAAGCGTGAGTGGGCGAAGTGGCTTGCCCGCGCGCGCGGCGCAGCGCGAGGCCATGGGGGCGGCCATGAGCTGCGTCGGCATCCTGGCAGGCGGCGGGCGGCTGCCGCTCACGGTGGCCGAGAGCGTGAGTGCGCGTGGGCAGCCCGTGCATATCGTCGGCATCGAGGGCGAGGCCGCACCTGAGATCGCCCGCTTTCCGCACACCTGGGTGAACTGGGGCCAGATCGGCCGCATGGTCTCGACCCTGCGTGCGGAGGGGGCCGACGAACTCGTGATCGCCGGCGGCGTCAGCCGGCCGGACCTGTGGCGGGTGCGCCCCGACCTTGGCTTCTTTCTCAATCTGCCGATGATCGTGCGCCTGCTCGCAGGCGGTGACGACGCCGTGCTGACGCGCGTGCTCCGCTTCTTCGAAGCCAAGGGGCTGAGCGTGCGCGGCGTGCACGAGGTGGCGCCCGATCTGCTGGCGCGGGCTGGCCGGATCGGCAGCGTGGCTTTGGAGGATCCCGATTGCGTCGACGCTGAGCTCGGGTTCGCCGTGCGCCGAGCGCTGGCCCCGGTGGATGCCGGACAGGCCGTCGTGGTTGCGGCGGGCAAGGTGCTTGCCATCGAGGGCGCGGAGGGCACCGATGCCATGCTGCAGCGCGTGGCCAATCTGCCGGGCTGCCAGGGGCCGGCGTCCCGTCGCGGCGTCCTCGCGAAGGGACCCAAGCCCGGGCAGGAGCTGCGGATCGATATGCCGGCCATCGGTCCGCGCACCATCGAGCAAGCGAGAGCCGCCGGGCTCGCGGGTGTCGCGGTGGAGGCCGGCGCCGTGCTGATCCTCGACCGGGAGCAGGCCGTCAACATGGCCAATGGGCGTGCCTGTGCCATCCAAGGCTTCGCGGCGACCGGTTGGGGACAGATGCCTCCCATCCCGCAGCGCGCGGTCCGGGTGATCGGTCGCCACCACCCGAGCCGGCACGATATCGCCGACGTCGCGACCGGCTTTGCCGCGGTCGAAGCTCTGGCGCCGCTGGGCACCGGTTCCGGCGCGGTCGTGCAGCGCCGCTACATCCTGGCGCTCGAGGCAGTCGAGGGCGTTGCGGCCCTCCTGGACCGGGCGGCGGCTCTGCGCGGGCAGTGGGGCCTGCGCTGGAGCAAGGCCGGTGTGCTCGTCCGCCGCGCCGACGGCGCATTCAAGGTCGATGCCGGCCGGCTCGGCTCCGTATTGGCGCAGGCGGCAGCCCAGGAACTCTCGGGCGTTGCTGTCGTCGGATCGGCTCCGGCACTTGCTCCCTACGAGGACCTGGGCCCGCTCGCTGATGACTTGGGCCTGTTCCTGGTGTTGTGTGGCACGCCATGAGCGAGGAGGCGCGGCGTCCGGCATCGGCGACGACACCTGCCGGCGTGCCGCAAGCGGCGGGCGCCGGGAGCTCGGCCAAGGAGCGCGATCTCAATCTGTTCGTCGTGGCCGGCGAGCACTCCGGCGACGCGCTCGGCGCCAAGCTGATGGCAGCGCTCAACGCCCGCTGTCCCGGCCGCATTCGCTACGCAGGTGTCGGCGGCGAGCAGATGGCCGAGCAGGGCCTCGTGTCGCAGTTCCCGATGGAGGAGGTCGCGGTGATGGGGCTCGGGGCCATCCTCGGCCGGCTGCCGACCCTCCTGCGCCACGTGCATCGCACCGCCGCCGCCGCCGTGGCCGCCGAGCCGGATGCCCTTGTCATCATCGACAGCCCCGAGTTCACGCACCCCATCGCCCGGCGCGTGCGCAAGCGGCGCCCCGAGATCCCGATCATCGACTACGTGTCGCCGAGCGTATGGGCCTGGCGGCCGGGCAGGGCGCGCAAGATGCGCAACTACATCGACCACGTGCTCGGCCTGCTGCCGTTCGAGCCGGACGCGCACCAGCGGCTCGGCGGCCCGCCGTGCAGCTATGTCGGCCACCCGCTGATCGAGCGCATGGCCTGGATCGAGGCGCTCGATACCGCCCCGCTCGCGGAGCGGCTGGCCCTGCCTCCGGGCGTGTCGCTGCTGCTCGTGCTGCCGGGCAGCCGCCCGTCCGAGGTCGGCCGGCTGATGCGGCCTTTTGGAGAGGCGCTCACCCGCTTGATCGAGCGCGGTCGCAAGTTCGAGGTCGCCATTCCCGTCGTGGAATCCATGCGCGGCCTGATCGAGCAGCATCTGCCGGCCTGGCCCAAGAAGCCGCTGCTCCTCATAGGTGAGGAAGACAGATTTCGCGCCTTCAAGCTCGCGCGCGCCGCGCTGGCGGCCTCGGGGACGGTGACGCTCGAGCTGGCCGTCGCCGGCACGCCGATGGTGGTCGCCTACAAGGTCGATGCCGTGATGGCGCCGCCGCTGCGGCTGATGATCAAGGCGCCGTCGATCGTGCTGCCCAACCTCGTACTGGAGGAGAGGGCGTTTCCGGAGCTGATCCAGGAGTACTGCACACCCGTGAACCTGGCGGCGGCGCTGGCGCCGATCCTGGACGAAGGGCCGGCACGCCAGCGCCAGCTCGCGGCACTGGCGCGGGTGCCTGGCCGGATGCGGCTGCCGCGCGGCACGCCGAGCGAGGCCGCCGCCGACGTCGTGCTCGACTACGCCGAGATCGGCCGCGGCTGGCCGCGCCCCTGGCGGATGGCCCGCGATGCGTGAGCGCGCATCTCAAGCCGCCCCCTTGCGGATCTCCATGGAGCAGGCCAAGAACCCGCCCCAGAGCTGAGGCGGGCTCCCGTCCGCCGCCCGGCTCGCTCGCCACATTCGCACCCGGCGCCTACTCCACGTAGGCTTGGCACTCGATCTCGACCTTCATGCGCGGATCGACCAGCCCCTTCACCTCGACCAGAGTGGAAACCGGCAGGTCGTCGCCGAAATAGGCGATACGGCGCGGATTGATCTTCGGCCGCTCCGTGATGTCGGTCATGAATACCTGAACCTTGACGACGTGCTGAGGTCCGGCACCGGCTGCCCTGAGACACTTGTCGATGGCGGCAATGGCAATATCGAACTGCGCCACCACGTCGGCGGGTATGCTGCCGTCCTGCGCCTGGCCGACCACGCCGGCGACCCAGACATGGGGTCCCGCCCGGGTCACGTGGCAGTAGTGGCTGACGGGTGCCGGAATGTCCGGCACGATGATGCGCTCGATCTTGGGCATGGTTCCCCCAATGGCGTTGACGTCGGTGCCCGGAGCCTAGCGCCCGTTGCCCATGCTTCGCCAGCGCCACCTCGTGCAAATGCTGCGGGTCAGCTCGTCTGCCGACGCTGGCATTTCGGCCGTCGGCGGCGTGCATAGGACGGTCGAGGACGCAGCGCGTGCGGCCGATCAGCGGCGCTCGATCGGCACGTACGGACGCTCGGTCGCCCCGATGTAGAGCTGGCGCGGGCGGCCGATCTTCTGCTCGGGGTCCTCGATCATCTCCTTCCACTGAGCGATCCAGCCCACCGTGCGCGCCACGGCGAACAGCACCGTGAACATCGACACCGGGAAGCCGATCGCGCGCAGCGTGATGCCGGAGTAGAAGTCGATGTTGGGATAGAGCTTCTTCTCGACGAAGTAGTCGTCCTGCAGGGCGATCCGCTCGAGCTCCATGGCCACCTTGAGGATGTGCTGATCCTTGATGCCGAGCGAGTCGAGCACCTCGTGGCAGGTCTCCTGCATGACCTTGGCGCGCGGATCGTAGTTCTTGTAGACGCGGTGGCCGAAGCCCATCAGCCGGAACTCGGAGTTCTTGTCCTTGGCCTTCTTGACATACTCGGGCACCCGGTCGACGGTGCCGATCTCCTCCAGCATTTTCAGCGCGGCTTCGTTGGCGCCGCCGTGCGCGGGGCCCCACAGACAGGCGATGCCGGCGGCAATGCAGGCGAACGGGTTGGCGCCCGAGGAGCCGGCAAGGCGCACGGTGGAGGTGGAGGCGTTCTGCTCGTGGTCGGCGTGCAGTATGAATATGCGGTCGAGCGCGCGCGCAACGATCGGGTTCACCACGTAGGGCTCGCAGGGCACGGCGAAGCACATCTGCAGGAAGTTGGCCGTGTAGTCGAGATCGTTGCGCGGATAGATGAAGGGTTGGCCGATCGAGTACTTGTAGGCCATCGCCGCCAGCGTCGGCATCTTGGCGATCATGCGGTGGCTGGCGATCACCCGCTGCCTCTCGTCATTGATGTCGGTGGAGTCGTGGTAGAAGGCGCTGAGCGCGCCGACCGAGCCGCACATGACGGCCATCGGATGCGCGTCGCGGCGGAAGCCCGTGAAGAACCGCGTCATCTGCTCGTGCACCATCGTGTGGCGCGTGACGATGTTGCGGAAATTCTCGTACTGGCCCTTGTTCGGCAGCTCGCCGTTGAGCAGGAGGTAGCACACCTCCAGGAAGCTCGATTGCTGCGCCAGCTGCTCGATGGGATAGCCGCGATAGAGCAGCACGCCCTGGTCGCCGTCGATGTAGGTGATGCGCGAGGAACAGTTGGCCGTGGACGTGAAGCCCGGGTCGTAGGTGAAGCACCCGGTATCGCGATACAACTTGCTGACGTCGATGACGTCGGGGCCGATACTGCCTGATCGCATTGGCAAATGCGTCTGCTGATTGCTGCCAACGCTGATGGTTGCGGTCTTGCCGGCGTCCGCCAAGTCCTTCGCGTTCATGTGCCTCGTCCTTCGATCAGCCGCCGCCTCTGGTGAGACCCGGTGAGCGTCGCCCGGGTGGACGGAGCACCGGAGGATGAGGTTGGCGGCAGGTTGGCGCAGTATACATGTTGCGGTGCAAAAAAGCTATGCGCAGAAAGAAACTAAGCCTTGCGACCTTCGTCGTGATTTCGGTGGCGCACCCTGCCTAGGCCGCCTGGTCGCGTATGCGTCCGAGAGCCTCATCGCGCCCAAGCACGGACATGACGTCGAACACGGGCGGCGACACCGTGCGGCCCGTCAGCGCCGCGCGGAGGGGCTGGGCCACCTTCCCAAGCTTCAGGCCGCTGCCATCGGCGAACGCGCGCACCGTGGCCTCGAGCGCCGGCGCCTGCCAGTCGCTCGCCGCCTCCAGCTGCGGAAGGAGCTTCGCCAGGACCGCACGCGCGTCCGAATCGAGCGCCTTGGCGGCCTTGTCGTCGAGCGCCAGCGGCCGCATGCCGAGCAGGTAGCCTGCGCCGTCGACCAGGTCCTTCAGCGTCTTGGCCCGCTCCTTGAGCGTGGGCAGCGCCTTGGCCAGACGGTCCCAGCCCACACGCTCGATACTGGCGAGAATCTCGGGTCCGCCCTCCGCCTCGGGCAGAAAGTCCTTGAGGCGGCGGATGAGCTCACTGTCGCTCGCCTGGCGGATGTAGTGGCTGTTGACGTCTGCCAGCTTGGCAAAGTCGAGCCGGCCCGGCGACTTGTTGATGTCGTCGACGTCGAACCACTCGATCATCTGCTCGGTGGAGAAAATTTCGTCGTCGCCGTGGCTCCAGCCGAGCCGCGCCAGATAGTTGCGCAGGCCGGCTGGCAGGAAGCCCATGGCGCGATAGGCCTCGATGCCGAGAGCGCCGTGCCGCTTCGACAGTTTCGCCCCGTCGGGCCCGTGGATGAGCGGCACGTGGGCGAACACGGGAACGTCCCAGCCCATGGCGCGATAGACCTGCACTTGCCGTGCCGCGTTCGTCAGATGATCGACGCCGCGGATGACGTGCGTGACGCCCATGTCGTGGTCGTCAACCACGACGGCATGGTTATAGGTCGGCGTCCCATCGCTCCTCAGGATCACCATGTCGTCGAGCTGGCTGTTGGGGATGACGACGCGGCCCTGCACGCGGTCGTCGATGACCGTCTCGCCCTCGCGCGGCGCCTTCAGGCGCAGGACGGGCTTGACGCCTATGGGCGCCTCCTTAGGATCGCGATCGCGCCAGGGGCTCTGGATCGTCTGCGGGCCCCGTGGGGGCCGCTTCTCCTGCTTCGCCAATTCGCGCTCGGCCGCAATGGCCTCCTGCATGGCCTGCAGCTCGGCCGGTGTCAGGTAGCAGCGGTAGGCCTTGCCGGCCGCCAGCATCTCTTCGGCCACCTCGCGGTGGCGCCGGGCGCGGGCGAACTGATAGGTCGGTTCGCCGTCCCAGTCGAGTTCGAGCCATTTGAGCCCGTCGAGAATGGCTTTGATGGCGGGCTCGGTGGAGCGCTCGCGGTCGGTGTCTTCGATGCGTAGGAGGAACTTGCCGCCGGTGTGGCGGGCATAGAGCCAGTTGAACAACGCCGTGCGCGCCCCGCCGATGTGCAGGTAGCCGGTGGGGGAGGGTGCGAAGCGCGTAACGACGGGCTTGGTCATGGTGCGGCGTGCTTCTCGTTTGAGCTGGCGTCGGCCTAGGGCCAAACGCGTGACAATACAAGGTCTGCCGGACGTCAGGCGCACCGCGCAGGGGCCAGCGCCTCTCATGCATGACTGAAGAAATTGACGTATGTCACAAACCTTCCTAAAATGACATACATGGAGAAAACCCAAGTCTATCTGCGAA
>Ga0111539_10007817_pt1 | contig 13652 bp, 7 predicted proteins | sample RhiMethybrSRZTD1_FD_79667 | JGI IMG/M metagenome (GOLD analysis project Ga0111539, IMG submission 79667) | Populus rhizosphere microbial communities from Tennessee, USA - Rhizosphere MetaG P. TD hybrid SRZTD1 (version 2) (version 2) | ecosystem: Host-associated > Plants > Roots > Rhizosphere >...
AAGGTCCTGGGCGCCGTGTTCATCGGCGACGGCCGAATCACCGCGAACGTGCCGCCGAGCGACTTCGAGCGCGACAACCTGCGGCGCATGATCGGCGCCGAGCTCGTCGAATCCGATTTCAAGTCGGTGGTGCTGAGGTGGAGCGACGACACGTTCGATGTAATCGGCGCGGCGAAGAAGGACGGGGCGACGACCCCGGCGAACGCGCAGAAACTGGCCACCGAGTCCGAGGGCAGGTTTCTTCAGGAGACCGGCGCCAACCTGTCTGCGAGGATCGCGATCTCGATCGCGAACAACGAGACTCCCGGACTGTTCACCGCGACGTTCGACGGCGGCAGGCGCGGCCGCTTCACCTATCTGCTGGATCATCAGGGCCGTATTCCGGTCGGAAGCTTCACGCTGAACGGCGGTGAGAAGGGCGTCATCTACGACTGGCAGTCCGTGCTCTTCCTCAACGACGTGTGGATGGCGTTCTATTCGGAGTCGGACTACGCGAAGAAGGCTGTCGAATACTCCGATATTCACGACGTCGTGGACATCACGCACTACGAGCTGAAAGTCGATCTGCGGGACGTCCGGAAGCAGATGGGTATCGTCGCGCGCATGGACATGAAGGTGCGCGCGCCGTCCGTCCGCGCGATCCCGTTCAAGATCGGCGAGTCGCTTCCGGTAAGCCAGAACATGCGCCTCCGCAATCAGCTGAAGGTGAGCTCGGCGAAGGTTGGCGACAGGCCGGCGCAGGTCATTCAGGAAGACTGGGAAGGCGGGTTCACGGTCCTGCTTCCGGAGGCGGCGCAGGCCGGGCAGACGTTGAGTGTGGAGGTCACGGCCGCGGGGGAGTTCGTCAGCGCGCATCCGCTGATACCCGGCTGCTATTACCCGTACGACAACGTGGCCTGGTTGCCGCGGCACGGGTATCTGGACCGCGCGACGTTCGACATGACGTTCCTGCACAAGAAGGTCGATCGCATCGCCTCCATCGGCAGCCGCGTCAGCGAGCAGGCGGACCCGCTGGACAAGGACATCTTCATCACGCGCTATCGTATGAACGAGTCCGTCGCGCTCGCCGTCTTCGCGCTCGGTCCGTTCGAGCGCAAGACCCAGCAGGTCACGTGGGAGTCCGGGAGCCCGCCGATTCCCCTGGAGTTCAATTCCGTGCCCGCAAGCGTGACGCTGGCGGGACGGCCGGCGGCCATCAAGCACGAATTCATCCTGGCCGAGCTCGACAACGCGGTGCGGTACTTCGCCAACATGTTCGGCAGGTATCCGTATCAGACGTTCGGCGCCGCGTTTCATCCCTACAATTTCGGTCAGGGATTTCCATCGCTGCTGATGATTCCGCCGGCGGATCAGGAAAACAAATACACGCACGCGTTCATCGCCCATGAAACCGCGCACCAGTGGTGGGGCAACATCGTCGCCTGGCGGTCCTACCGGGATCAGTGGCTGAGCGAGGGATTCGCGGAGTATTCGGGTGTGCTCTACGCGGGGAAGCGGGATCGCGAAGGCCCCAAGGCCGCCGCCGATCTGATTCGCGAGCTGCGCGAGTCGCTGCGCAATCCCCCGCGCACGTCCACGGGCGTCGGCGGCGGACGGCTCAATGACATCGGGCCGATCGTCCTTGGCCTCCGTCTGAACACCAGCAAGAGCATCGGCGCGTACCAGGCGTTGATCTACAACAAGGGCGCGCTCGTCCTCCGCATGCTGCATTTCCTCATGAGCAACCCGGCCAACCAGGACGACGCAGCCTTTCCCGCGATGATGAAGGACTTCGTGGAGCGCTACCGCAACGGCGCCGCCTCGACCGAGCAGTTCGTCGAGGTGGCGAACCAGCACTTTGCGCGCACGCCGATCGCCCAGAAGTTCGGGCTGCACGATCTCAACTGGTTCTTCCGTCAGTGGGTGTACGGCACGGAACTGCCGCAGTACACGCTCGAGTACGAGATCAAGACGTCGGCCGAGGGCGCCACGATGCTTTCCGGCGTGGTCAAGCAGGACAGTGTCGGCAAGGACTGGCTGATGGTGCTTCCGCTCGTATTCACGTTCGACGGCAACCAGGAGGCGCGGACGACGGTGCGGGCGGCGGGGCCGAGCACGCCGTTCGAGTTGAAGCTGCCGATGAAACCGAAGAAGGTCGAGCTCGATCCGGCCAGCTGGGTGTTGTCGGAGAAGACGGTGACGAGAGGGAAGTAGGGGGGCGGAGACGATTTAGGTTTCCGCGGCCTCTCGAAAGAACTCTTCATACTCGTCCACCATCTCATCGAAGCTCTTGAGGCCAGCTAGTACTAAGGGCGACTGCCGCGCCATCGTGGCGCGAGAGATCGGATCGCCCACCATGTGTTCGAGCGCGGCCGCTAACGCCGCGACGTCACCGGGCGGATAGAACGTAGCATTTACCCCGTTCGCGAGTTGTTCCGACAGCCCGAACACTGGCGTCGAGATGATAGGCAGGCCGCACGACATCGCTTCGAGCGTCACGCGGGGATAGCTCTCAACTCGCGATGTACAGACGAAGACGTCCGCTGCTCGGTAATACTGCGCAACGGCTTCAGTTTCCGGGACGAGATGTACCCGCGCCGCGAGTCCCGGATCTAGGCCCTTGACAAGATCAGCAAGCTCCCAGCTATAGACACCGGGCCGATCGCCGACTATGAAGCACCGAATGTTCCTGGAGAGCTCCGCGCAGACCCGTCCCAGTGCCTTAATTAGGTCGTGTTGCCCCTTTCGCTCGCAGACTGTGCCGACGATTAGCAAAACAACATCGGAGGGGGCGATTGCGAGTCCGGTCCGTGACCTCTCCCGCGTCCACGTCTTGACCCGGTTCTCCCACCCTAGCAACTCGAGTCCGTCGTGTACGACACAGAAGTTGTGTCGAGTGTTGAGCACGTCGTACACAGCGCGTGAGCCGTTGGAGACGAAAATCACCCGGTACGGATCGGCGAAGCACTTGAGAGCCTCTCTCACAACGCCCTCTGGAACGTCGGCATAGAACGTCTGCCACAGTTCGCTTTCTCTGATGTTCCATAGACTTGGAAGGCCCAGCCGCCGCGCGGCGCTGACCGCATAGAACGCCTTCAGCGTATTGCCGTAGACGACTGCGGACTCCGCGGCCCGCATCTCGTCAGCAAGACCGGAAACTGCGTCCTCGTACTCCCGAACCGATCCGAAGGAGTCAAGCTGGGGTCTTACGCTCACCGAGATGCCGTGTTCCTCGTAGCGTGCGCGAAGGGGACCGTCTCGACCACTTATGACTTTGGGAGCGATCACGCCGCGGGCGCGTAGGGCTAGCGTCAATTCCAGTTGGCACCACGGCGCCCCTGTCAGATCGAGGGCATGGCTGAACATAACCGCATTCAGGCGCCGTTTGGTCCCCAGTGCGAGGCGTCGTGGCTGCACTTCAAATCGCTCGCTGGCTATCGACAGACTCGCGTTGCAAAACGGATCGACACGACGCCTGTAGCGCTTCCGGAATTCGGCGATTTCGGCAGGCTGATTCCCCGCGCCTCGTGAGAACCCCTCGTGATGGATCAGCTCCGCTTCCGCGGCATACACAGAGCGGTAGCCTCTGTCTGCAATCCTGTAGCAGTAGTCGATGTCGTTGAACGAAACCGGGAACGCTGCCTCGTCGAAGCCGCCGACCCGCTGAAACAGTTCTCTTGGGGTCAGCATGCATGCCGCGGTCACTGCTCCGTAGTTGCGGCACACTCGTGCTCCGGCGAGGTAGCCGGGGTCGTGTTTGGGAAGTCGGCGAAATGCCAATACCAGTGATCCCTGATTGAGCACCACACCAGCGTGCTGCACGGTACCGTCAGGAAACAATAGGCGCGCGCCAACAGCTCCGACACCGCGAAGCTTCGCGAAACCCACCATCTGGCTGAGCCAGTCCGGGTTCGTGACTTCTGTGTCGTCGTTCAGGAACAGGACGTACTCGGCGGTTGTTTGCCGAACAGCGTGGTTGCACAAGCGGGCGAAGTTGAAGCCATCACGAGATCCCGGCACACGCACAATTGGCAGGCCGGATTGTTCCAGAAACAACACTGTCTCCGGATCATCGCTGTGGTCGTCGACGATGATGACCTCGTAGTTGCGGTAGGAGGTGGGCTTCAGAGCTGCTAGGCAGCGCCGCAGCAGATTCACCTGATTCCGGGTCGGGACGAGAACCGCGACCGACGGCCCTTCGTTAGGAAAGCGATGACGAATCAGGCTGGCTCCGGCCGCGACAGCCCAGTCGGGGCGCTCTGCGCGGGCGGGCACGCCGCGTCGCAACAGTGCCTCCTCAACGGCGCGGATTCCAGCGTCGAAACTATACGGCTTGGACTCACCAGAGACGGCGGTCGAACCTGGAACCGCTCTCCAGTGATAAAGAACACGTGGAACATGAGCGACTCGCCGAGCAAGTTCCGTCACCCGAAGTGCGAGGTCGTGATCCTGGGAGCCTTCAAACCCCGTGCGAAAACCACCGACGCGCTCGAAGAGCGAGCGCCTGACCACGAAGAGATGAGAGAAGTACATCTGGCTGAGCAGCGATTCTGGTGCCCAGTCAGATTTGAAGTGCGGGTCGAACCGATTCCCGTTGTCATCAATCTTGTCATCGTCGCTGTAGAGGACATCCACGTCGGGATTCGCGGCGAGATGGAGTGCGATTTCGCCCAGGGCGTCCGGGCTCAAGAGATCGTCGTGGTCCAGGAATGCGAGAAAGTCGCCTCTCGCCAGAGCGGCTGCTGAATTCGAGGCTTGACTGATGTGGCCGTTTTCCTGGCGCGTCGTAAAGTGGATTCGCGTTTCGTCCCCTGTAAGTCGCTCGAGAGCCGAGGTCAGCAGTGGATCTCCGCTCGCGTCGTCAGCAAGGCACCACTCCCAATTCGTGTAGACCTGTCTGCGGACGCTGGAGACCGTCTCCTGAAAATGCCTGAGGACCGGTCTATAAACGGGCGTCACGACCGAGATTCGTGGCAGGGCCTCGGCCGCCGCCAGGCGCTCTCGAAGGTGTGTCTCCAGTTTTGGTCCCCATCGATTGACTTCCAACCACGCTTCGTACGCGTCGATCCGGGGCAGCAAATCGGAAGGCACGCCTTTTGGTCCTGTTGATAGCGCTGTGAACTGCGGTTGTTTGTCTCTGCTAAAGGCCAACCGCATCAGTCGAGGCAACTCTTTCAAGGTTGGTAGGACTCGGCCGCTATCCCGCCGGTGGGCCACTTTCGATGCGATGAGGTCCAAGAGTCCTGGACGTGCATCACCAACGACCAGTAAGTAAGGGGCCGCGAAACGACTCAGACCTAGCCCAGAGACGCGCGCTCTTAGCGCAACACGGTACACTCCGGTTTCCACGGGCACACTCACGTCAAACCCACTCCGAGAGGCTCGCGCATGATCGGGGAAGGCCTCCCCCACATCCGGTCGAGGCGATCCGAATCGAGTTGGAAATGTCGCGCCGTTGATCGTGAGGTTCAACTCAGTTAGTTCGCCATTCGGATGAAAGCACCAACCGGCGAAATGCACGTTCCCCGGTCTCACGTGGTGGAACGAGCGAGGCGAATCGAATGTGGCCTTTAGGCTGGGCGGGCGCTGCATTCGGGCGCCGAGTCTACCAGACGGATTTACGGACACGCGTAGCGACGATCTTGTGGTTTGGCTAGGTGAGTGATCGCGCTGTGCTGGCGGCCGGGATTGAGCCGTCCGGCTCTCAGGAGCGGCTGTTTTGGCCACATGGCGGTCTTGGGTGATGATTTGGCCGTGGTCGCGCGACTTCGAGAGCGTCGAGCATGCTGATTCTACAGCGAGCCGTGTTCCTGCACGTGCCGAAGACGGGTGGCACATGGGTTGAACAAGCACTTCGGATGGCCGGAGTGGAGTTTGAGCAGTTCATCGTCGATGGCGACCAGCACGGTGACCTGTCCTACTCGCCACGACCTCAAGCTTTCACGATTGCATTCGTCCGTAATCCGCTAACACTTTATCAATCGTATTGGCGCTTCAAGGTCGATCGAGGTTGGGATCAACGGAATCCATTTGACGTTGAGTGCCGCGCCGATTCATTCATTGACTTTGTGGCTGGGGTCGTCCGACAGCATCCAGGTTGGTGCTCACAAATGTTTGAGGACTACGTTGGACCTCCTACCGCACCGATCTCGTTCATTGGACGATTCGAAAATCTTGCGGACGATCTTGTGACGGCACTTCGCCTGTGTGGTGAGCAATTTGATGAGGCTGCACTTCGATCAACTCCACCGGCCAACGTCAGTCGAACGCCACTGACCTTGTGTCAGTGGCGCCAAGACCTTATTACAACCGTGGCAAAATCTGAGGTGTCGGCCATGACGAGGTTCGGCTATGCGTCTGGAGTCGACTGAGTGCAGCGTCGAAGCCAAGAATCGAAGGGCTCATCACCCCTGCCGGTTGGATCCAAACGGGGCAGCTCTAGGCAATCCGGGACGGGCGGGACGGACGACCCTTCACACCGGACGGCCACCTTGAACCCCGCCGTGGTAAGAGCGTTCTTTACCTCATCACTGACGGCCCCAAAGGGGTATGCGAACGTCGTCACCGGGCGGTCGGTGATCCCTTCAAGCTCGCGCTGACAATCTTCAATTTCCGCGCGCAGTACATCGACCGGCTGACGCGTCAGCATAAGATGGTGCACGGTGTGCGCCCCGATGGTGTGGCCGCGTCGGCTGGCGAGTTCGCGCACCTCATTCCGATTCATCCGAGTTGCGGACCCCGTTGGTCCAGGGCCGCGGAGCGCCTGACTGACACTCGAAAGAACTTCACAGCGGACATACGCCGATTCGCCAACAATCGCGTGGTACAGGTGCCAGTATGTCGCGACACGCTCTTCGGCCGTGCCGAGCGCCAGGAAATCGCGCCCGCCAGGCAGATCCACATGAATCTCGTTAGGTCCGAGGCCTCGCAACCCGCCAAGGAGGACACGTTCAAGTGCATCCCACCAGAACTCATATGCGTCGCTGTCAAGATCCTCCGTTGTGATGAAAAACGTCGCAGGAATCCCGAACGCGCTCAGGATGGGCGATGCCGTCGTGCTGTTGTCCCGATAGCCGTCGTCGAGTGTCACAGCGATCGCCCGAAGAGGCAGCGCGCCAGCGAGCGCCGCATCAGCGAAGTCTATGAGTGGCATGGGACAGTAATGTGCACGGATGTAGGCCATCTGCACCCGGAATTCCTCTGGTGAGACAGCAAGCCGATGGACGTCCGACACAGGGTTTGCCACGCGGTGATACGCGAGGATGGCGCCGCCTGAATGGGACGATGACGAGTGGTCGGCTCTCCCGTGCCGGCCGTCAGAAGGGGACGACCGCCGATCTTCCGGCGACTTTACCGCCCTGACAGTGATCAGAGATGGGAAATACGGGTCGTGCGCGGCGTACTCTTCCGCCGTCAGTTCCGAAGCGCCGAGCCCGTACAGAAATGCAGTACTGACAAGTGCATTCCCGAGCGACTCGACGGCTACGTTTTCAGCGCTGAACGCATGCTCAAAGACACGTCTTGCACCTGCGCTGGTCACCCGCCAGAAGTCGCCACCGTGACCGTACTCTAGACAGACCCGACTGGACGACGGCAACGTCGCAAGGAGCACGCCTCCGGGCTTCAGAATTCTGGCGCACTCGGACACGACGGCAGCCATGTTATCGATGACGTGGAGTGTCTGCGTGAGAATGATGCAGTCGTACCGCCCCTCTGGAATGTTCGACGCGTACCGCAGGTCGCTGACAATCGTCGCCCGCGTGTTCGAGGGATCCAAGTCCACAACATCGGACAGTGACACTCGATCGCCGCCGAATTTTCGCGTGTAGTCGGATTCTTGAACTTCAAGCACGTGGCCCCTAATGTCTTCGGTGTGCTCTGCGAGAAAGGCCTCTATGTAGTGTCGATCAACTGGCGTGCCACGCTCGTAGCCCCAGTCACGTGACAAAGGCGTTGTGCGCCGCAGGTCGCCGAAGTCTAGGTCCACTGCCGCTCCGAGCTGAGCCCGGAGTCCGGCGGCGGTCGCTGCCAAAGTCGCGATTTGGACATCATGGTGATCCCGCTCGATCTGGACCTCACGTCCGCGTTCGGCTAGAACCATCAGGCGCTCCTCGCGAGTCACGAGGACCCTCGCAGGATCGACGCTGAACGTACGCGCATGCTTCGTGACGATGCTGGCCGCGGCCTCCGCTCGCACGGGGTCCTTCCAAGCGAGCCTGTAAGGCCCATTGCGTCGAATTGGGCGAATGAGGGGTACTCCCGGGATGACAACTCCACAGCCTGTCTCAACGACTCTGAGAAAGAACTCTGCATCGTCAAGCACAGGGAGGGTTTCGTCGAAGCCGTGAAGCTGCTCCCATACCGACCGTCGGAACATCGAAGCTCCGTGCGCAGCTTCCAGATCGCTGGCGATCATATCCGCATCGATTGCGGCCGGAATGGTCAGTTGTTGCCTTGTACCTGGGCCGAGTTGCAGGAGGCCCGTTGTGACAAGCGTGTGCTCCGGATGTGTGACAAGCCACTGGGCGCACCTTTCGTGGAAGTTCGGAGACAAGAGGTCTCCGGCATCAAGAAAGTGCGCGAACGCGCCCTGACATTGCCGCATGCCAGCATTCCGAAGATTTCCTGGGCCTCCGTCCGTGTGAACATGACGAATCGCCCGCTTCGTCGCATATGCCGTAATCCATTGGAGTGCTTTGGTATGAACCGAGCTGTCAGTCAAAAGCAACAGCTCCACTGCGGCACCCGCCTGGCGGTCGACGCTCTCGATGGTTGGCACCAAGAGCTTCGGTGAGAATCCACAGCGAACCAAGACAGAAATCGAGGCGGCCACTAGGAGGTCCTACCGGTCAGGCGGTACCAGAAGTCGACCAGTGTACGAAGAGGTCGAGTGACTTTCCAACTCGCCGAGCGGCGCAGTTCGGCTGCCTCAGCCTCGGCGCTATTTGCCCGAGCGTGGTACTCAAAAATCTCGGCATGGGCCTGCGTCAAATTCTCGTTCAGTCGGCTGTGTTCCATGAGCAACCACTCCGCACGAGTTTCCAATGCTTGTTGCTTGAGCACCTGTTCTTTCAACTCCTGCTGGCGCCTCAGTTTGCGCGTTAGGACCTCCACGTCGGCACGTCCCTTCGTCAGTTCTGGCCCTACGGTCTCGAAGTGATCAAGCGCCAGGTCCTCGATGTGCCGCTCATGCAGGCCGAGATCTCGCTCTCTCCTTGCCACGAGGGCAGGCAAGTGGGCACGGAACGTTTCGGGATGCTTTTGGATAAGGTGACGATAGAGAGCGGGATGGCCAGGCACGTTGGCCATAGTCCGACTCATCGAGTCAGGCCGCCGACGATAATGAAACAACACCTCCGGAATGATTCGCCCTGCGTACCCACGCTCAACAACTGAAATCCAGAAGTCCCAGTCCTCACACCCGTCGCGCATCGCTTCGTCAAAGCCGCCGACCGATTCGAAAACGGTTCGACGGACCAACGCAGCTCCGTTGACCGCATTCATGTCAAGCAAAGCGGGGAAGTCGCATCGCTCCGGCTTCCAATCGCGTTCCTCTTCTCCGAACGTCCGCAGCCAATGGGACACAAACGCTACCGCCGGCTCGGATTCCAGTATTTCCACCGACTTCGCCATATAGTTCGACGCTAGCCGATCGTCGGCGTCAAGCATGCAGAGATAGCGTCCGGTCGTGTGTCGTGCTCCGAAGTTACGGGCCGCCGGCAACCCGCCATTCTTGGTACGGAGCACCCTGGTCCTTGGGCGGTCATAGCCGTCCAAGAGCGCGCGGGTCGCTTCGTCGGTGGATCCGTCATCGACGACGACGATCTCGTAGTCGTTGAATGTCTGCTCGAGAACGCTCCCCACAGCCTCGTCCAGATAGGCGCCAAGGTTGTAGCAGGGAATGACGACGGAAACTGTCGGCTGAATCATGCCGACACGCCGGCTTCCGGACCGACCAAAGACAGGTATTGCTGTGCAACCGCGTTGGCACGATCAGCCGACACGATCTTGCCGGCGTCCAGCAGCACTGCTCGATCGCAGAAGGCAGAAATGATACTGGGTTGGTGACTGACGACGATGGTTGTATGTCCGGCAGTGCGCAGCTGTCGATACCGCTCCTCGCACCTCGCCGTGAAGCCGGCATCTCCCACCGCAAAGACTTCGTCCAGCACCAACACTTCCCGCACGGCCTCGAACGCCACCGCATAGCCCAACCGCGCCGCCATCCCGCTCGAATAATGCTTAAGCTTCAGATTCGCAAACCTTTCGAGCTCGGCAAACGCCAGGATTTTGTCCATCCGCTCGCGAATCTCCGGCAATGACAAACCCATGACCGATCCAAGCAGACAGATGTTGTCGATCGCGTCCAGTTCCGGATGCCAGCCGACACCCAATTCTAGAATCGGCGTGATCGCTGCGCGCCGGATTACGCGGCCGCCATCGGGTTCATACACGCCGCAGATGATCTTCAGCAGCGTGCTCTTGCCGCACCCGTTGCGGCCCATGATGCCCAACGCCTCACCGCGCTTCACCTCGAAACTCACATCGTCGAGCACCTGAAGCCGTTCGAATTGCCGCGGCTCGAGAATGCCCAACACGTGTTCCCGCACGGTGCTCCGGTGCACGGATGGAATCCGGAATGCCTTGGAAACGCCCTGTACCTCGATGACGTTCACAAGTACTCCGCCGCTCGCGGACCGAGGCGTCGATAAATGACCGTGCCCACGATCAAACACAGCGCAACAGCGACCGTGAGATAGAGGTGTGCCGTCAGCGTCGGAATTCGGCCGTCGACGAGCACGCTTCGCGTGAACTGAATGAGCGGCGTCGGCGCCCAGAGGTACAGATACACGTGGTACCGCTCGGGTAGGATGCCGATGGGATAAATGATCGGCGCCACGAAGAATCCCGCCTGCAGCGCCATGTCCCAGATCTGGTTCAGATCACGGTATCGGAGAAACAGCACGCTCGCCGCAAGCGAAAAACCGGCGATCACCATCGTCATCGCGACGCCGTAAACCAGGAAAAGCAGCGCCGCCGCAAGGCTTGGCGTGTGTCCGATGAGCACCAGGAACACGAGAATGATGACTGAGAAGAGCGCGTAGGTGATGAGTGCGTTCGAGATCGAACAGACGATGAGAATCCAGGCCGGGCAGCGTGCCTTGGTCAGCAGAAATCCGCGCGACTGCAGGGATCCCATGCCCGCCACCGTGCCGCTGGCGAAAAAATCCCACAGGAACAATCCGATGATCAGGTTGAGCTTGTAGTTGGGTTCGGATGCGAACAGGAACGAGAACACGCCCATCAGCATCACGAACATCGCCAGCGGTTTGAGCAACGCCCACACGAAGCCGCCAACTGTGCCGTGATAGCGAACCTTGAAATCGGTTCTGACGAGCGTCCAGATCAGACCGGCGCGCGAACCGTGCCAGCCGGCGCGGGCGGCTGACTCAGCTGCCGCTGGTTCTGCCGGCAATTCGGTCCTGGTTCCTGCGGATACAGTCATCGTTGCCGGGCGTCTCGGGCGCAAGGCGCCTGATATCTTCGCACCACCGCAGCGCTTCCGCCGGATTCCCGCCCGGCGCCTCTTCGATCGCCGCCAGCCCGCGCCGCGCCGCGATGTTGATGTCGTCGATCGCGAGCGTGTCCAGATACCGGAGCCGCGCCGTCTTCAGGTCGCCCCGTAGCAGCGCAACCGTCGCCAATCCATTGGTCCCATCCGCGGCCGCGGGATCGAGTTCGTGCTGACGCGCAAACTCAGCCCCCGCGCCGTCCAGATCGCCGAGCTCGGCCAGGCACAATCCGAGCTTTCCATGCGGGCTGGGCTCACTCGGCCGCGCCTGAATCGCGCGGCGAAACGCGCCGATCGCCTGGTCGTGCTGACCGCGCCGATGGAGCTCCTCGCCGAGCATCAACGCCGGAAACCAGCTGTCCGGCGCGCGCTCCGCGGCCTCGAGCCAGACGACGAGAGGATCCGACCAGATCTCGTTGCGAAGATACGTCCGGCCGCCGAACGCGACGACGATCGCGAGAGTGACGGACGTCAGAACCAGCGTGGACGTGGCCCCTCTCGCAGCCAGCCATCCGACGACCCGATCGACAGCGAGACCGGCGATGAGAAAGGCGCCCATGCTCGCGACATACACCCGGTGTTCCGCAATCGGCTCGCCGCGGTCGAACAGGACCAGGAGGCTCGACGGCACGAGCAGAAGCAGAAACCAGAAGACCCCGAAGCTCGCCAATCCGTGGCCGCGCCGCCAGCGCCACGCGGCGCCGGCGCACGCGATGGTTCCGACGATCGCGACGAGCACCCAGGGGCTCGTAGGTCCGACGGCGCTCACTTCGTGAAAGATGGACTGGCGGTATGGCAGGACGAGCATCGCGACGTACCGACGGACGGCATCGAGCTCGACCCAGACCAGCGATCCCTGCACGCTCGCCGTCCGGTCGTGTTCGATACCGAGAAACACGACGAGTCGCGCGACTGCCAGAATCGCCGCGACTGAACCGAGCGTCAGGTACAAGGTGCGTCCCACCTTCGCGCTCCGCGCTATGGTGGGCAAGCCCAAAGTCGCGCTTCGCGCTATGGTGGGCAGGCGCGGCGTCGTGCTCCCAATCACCCACCGGTCGTAGAGAAAGAGCACCACCGGAAACAGCAGGGCGGTTTCCTTCGAGGCGAGCGCCAGGACCCAGCATCCGAGCGTCGCAAACAACCATGACGTTCGCTGCGACAGAAGTGCTGCCCGGCCCGAATGAAGCGCCAGCAGAAGAAACGCCCCACACAGAAGCTCTGACCGGCCGCTGATGTAACCAACGGCCTCGGTCAGCATCGGGTGCACCGCAAAGAGCAAGGCGGCGATCGGCGCGGCGCGCGCCGCGTGCAGTTGGCCGCTGCTTCCAGGACGCCGGCGCCGATCCTCGCAGCCGCACCAGACCAGCCACGCGAACAGGCCCACATTGATCATGTGGAGCAGCACGTTCGTCAGATGAAATCCGAACGGCTCAGGGCCCCAGATCTTCCGGTCGAGCGCGTACGAGAGCGCGACCAGCGGACGCGTCGCGTCGTGCGCGACGATGGCGCGGACTTCGCGGATGTCCGCGATCGCGCGGTTCTCGACGACCAGCCTGAAGTCATCGTAGATGAACGGATTGTGGAGCGAGTTGACGTAGACGAGACCCGCGAGTGCCACGGCAACCAGGCAACCGATCGTGCCGCGGCGGCGAAGTGCGCTGGTTCGATCGGGGCTCGGACCCGTGGGGCTCAACATGTGCGTCGCGCGGGCGCGGGACCGGTATAGTTTATGTCGGTCAAATCCGCCGTTCCTGACATCCATGCGAATCCTGCACGTCACGCCGTACTGGTCCGACGCCTGGGCGTACGGCGGCATTCCGCGCGTCGCGGGCGCCCTCGCGGGTCATCTCGCGGCCGCCGGGCACCGTGTCACCGTGTGTACGACTGACGCGCACTCGCGAGAATCGAGACGCCCGGCCGGCGGCAGTGCGGACGCGCGCGGCATCGATCTTCGAGTTTTCCCCAACCGGTCCAACCTACTGGCCTACGACTGGCAATGGTTCACACCGGTGGGCATGCATCGCTACCTGCGGGATCACGCGCGTGACTTCGATGTCGCGCATCTGCACGCGTGCCGGAACCTGCCTGGCGCGATGGCGGC
>Ga0111539_10007818_pt1 | contig 13650 bp, 8 predicted proteins | sample RhiMethybrSRZTD1_FD_79667 | JGI IMG/M metagenome (GOLD analysis project Ga0111539, IMG submission 79667) | Populus rhizosphere microbial communities from Tennessee, USA - Rhizosphere MetaG P. TD hybrid SRZTD1 (version 2) (version 2) | ecosystem: Host-associated > Plants > Roots > Rhizosphere >...
CAGCGTTGGCTACGACGCTGTCAAGCTCGACCAGGCGAACCAGACGTTCCAGAGTGCCACCCCGGGTGGCCGCATCATTCTGCCTCCGTAGCCTGATCTCTTCGGAGTGGGCCCGGCCCTCGGCCGGGCCCACTCTTTCTCATCTCTCGTCTGATCGCCGGGTTGCTCGGCAGTGCCCTTTCGATGTCGCCGAACGAAAGAGCGGTACCGAGCGCCCCGGCTGCGGCCCATGCAGCCCCACAGCTCCCAGTGTCTCGTGCTCACTAGCGACGCGCCCGCGTTCCGACAACAGGGGATGGACATGAATCGAACGCGCACCACGACCTGTCTCGCCGTTCTCGCCATGCTGCTGCTGGCGGTCGTACCCGCCGCCGGCCAGAACTGCAGCGTCGGCTCCCCGGCCTTCGCCGCCGACAATCGGCTATGGGGCAGCCTGCGGCCGGGCGACGTCGACGGGTCGTTGACCAATCCGGTGCGGCTCGCTGCCGAGCGCGACAGCACGTTCTACGACGGTCACGGGCTGCCCGGCCCGTCGATGCCTCTCTACAGCGGAGTGGACATCGAGAACGGCTGGATCTTCACCAGCACGGTGAGCGGTTTTCAGATCTGGGACGCCAGCGGCGTCAATGCCGAGAAGCCCCAGCGGCTGAGCAGCGTCGACCTGCGCACCAGCGGCTGCACCCCGAACACCGCCTTCTGGGCAACGGTTCCCGAGTGCTCGGAGGTCCGGCACTTCATTTGGGACCTCGACGCTCCGCCGAACAAGGATGACGTCCTCGCCGTGGCGGGCATGGGCCCCGTCGGCCTCGCCATCGTCGACACCTCGAACAAGACGTCTCCCCGCCTCCTCTACCAGGACAGCGGCACGGGCGCCGTGGCCCCCGACGGCAGCCAGGTGCGGGCGCTGACCATCGGCGGTCGTGACTACGCCTTCTTCGCCAGCGAGAGCGGGCTCTACCGCTACGACATGACGTCGGCGAGGAGCCTCAACAAGTGCCTCCAGAGCTCCGGTACCTGCACCGGCGTCGCCAAGGGACGCGTCGGCGGCTTCAGCACGGCGGCGATCTTCCTCGACGCCCTGTCGACCTCGGGCGGCCGTCACTTCCTGGTCAGCTCCTCCTTGACCTACGAGTTCGGGTTCCGGCTCTGGGACGTGACCAACCCGGAGAACCCGACCACCCAACGCCTGCTCACCAACGAGGTGATCTACGGCTTGGCGCTGTGGGAGCAGAGCGGCCAGCAGTATCTCGCCCTCCACGTGGACGGGGGGGGCCGCATCTACAACGTGACGGGTTGCCTGGCCAGCGGCTGCGCCTCGCTCCCGGCCCCGATCTGGACCGGGAGCTGGTCGACTTACGGACAAGCGCCCGTCGGGGCCACTAGGCTCTTCGTCACCTTCAGCCGCTCCGCATCGACGCCGTTCCTCTACTTCGGGCAGAACGGCCAGTGCAACGGCGGGCGCCAGCGCGAGTTCCTCTTCGACATTTCCAATCCGGCGAGCCCGATCGAGATCACCCCTGACGCGACCTTCACCGTCGCCAACCAGACGATCGATTACTGGGGATGGTATTACCCCGGCAATGGACCGGGCGTGGGCTACAGCCGCGTCTCGCCCCGCGTCGCCAAGTTCAAGGGTCCGGTCCTCTACCGGGTCGGCTACACGGTGTTCGACACCCACGTGTGGACGCAGGCGACGCCGACGCCGCCCAACGCCAACTTCAGTTGGGCGGATCCCGTCTACGCCAACACGCCGACGACCTTCACCGACACCTCCACGGGAGTCGTGACCTCGCGGCTGTGGACGTTCCCGGCCGGCACCACGGTGTCGAGCACCTCGACGAGCCCCACCAGCGCGACGTTCACGTCGACCGGCAACAAGCAGGTCACGCTGCGCGTCGACAACGCGGTCGGGTTCGACGAAGAGACCAAGACCGTGGCCGTGCTCGACCCGTCGCCGAACATCGGCAGTGTCACCCACGCGCCGGCCTCGCCGCAGACCTGCCAGGCGGTGACGCTGACCGCCAACAACGTCACCGGGCAGCCGGCGCCGGCGGTTTCCTGGGTGGTCAAGAACGGCGCCCTCCAGGTCTACCCGGTGGTCGGTCAGGCGACCGGCAACCCGCACGTCCTGCCGGCGAGCACGCTGCAGACGGGAATCACCTACACCGTCGAGGCGACAGCCAACAACGGCGCCGGCCCCGACGCGGTGGGCAGCGAGAACTTCAGTTATGCCGTCGCCATCCCGCTCTCCTTCGACGGCGCCGGCGGCGCGCCGGTGTGCACCAACTGCACCGCCGGCTCGCCCCCCTTCGGCGTCGTCAACCTCAATGCCACCGCGAGCGGCGCCACCGACTACGCCTGGGACTGCGGCGACGGCACCGGCTTCCATGGCTACAACGACGGCAACAGCCAGTTCAACAACGGCAGCGTGAGCTGCAGCTACTCCTCGACCGGCGCCAAGACCATCAAGGCGCAGATCAAGAACTGCGGCGGCGAGCTCATCAGCGTTCCGCTGGCGGTCACCATCAGCCAGATCCAGCCGGTGACCATCGACCAGTTCCTCGCCCAGGGCTGCGCGTTCGGCTTCTGCGCCTTCGCGGTGAATCAGACCATCACCTTCAACGTGCAGGTGAGCGGTGGGCCGACCCTCTACGAGGTCAACTGGAGCGGCGACGGCACCAGCTGGGCGCCGGTGACGCCGCAGAGCAACAGCATCACCCACGCCTACACCGCGGCTGGCACCTTCGCTCCGCAGCTGCGCATCCGGCGTGATGCCGAGCCTTACGTCACCCGTACGCACTCGCTCATCGTCGTCGACGACTCGACGCCGCCGCCTCCTCCCCCGCCGCCGCCGCCGGGGCCGTCGATCACCATCAACGGGCCGACCAGCGGGCAAGCCAACCAGGCGCTCTCGTTCACTGGCTCTGGGAGCAATTGCACTCCGGCGGCGACCTGGAACTGGAGCGCCACGGGCGGCGGTGTCGTCAGCGGCACCGGTAGCGCGGTCAGCATCACCTGGTCGAGCGACGGCAGCAAGACGGTCACCGTCACCAACTCCGGATGCTCCGGGGCCACCGGCACGAAGGGCGTGCAGATCGGCGGCGGCAGCAGCCCCACCGGTTTGACCGCCAACTTCACCGTCACTCCGGCGGCGCCGACCGCCGGCCAGCCGGTGACGTTGGACGGCGGCCCATCGCTCGGCAGCCCCACCGGCTTCACCTGGACGCTTCCCGGCGGCGAGACCAGGAGCGGGCAGACGACCACCTTCACCTTCGCCGCCGCCGGCACCTTCCCCGTGGCCCTCGAGGTCAGCAAGACGGGGACCGGCACCGGCTGCTCGTTCGGCATCTGCACGGCGGCGGTCACCAAGCAGGTGACGGTCGCCTCCGGGACCCCGGATCCGCCGCCGCCGCCGCCGCTGGTGGCGAAGTTCACCACCATTCCCGTCTGCCCCGCGGCGCTGGGCGTCGAGGACTGCCGGGCGACCGCCCGACAGCCGGTGACGTTCCACTCCACGTCGACCGGCGATCCCACGTCGGCCTCGTGGACCTTCTCGGACGGCTCGCCGGCCATCAGCGGCCCCGACGCCACCCACGCCTGGAGCGCGGCAGGCTTCTACGTCGTGACGCTCACCGTCACTCGCGGCAGCGAGACGCAGATTGCGCAGAAGAGCTTCACCGTCGCGCCGGGCGCGCCCCTCGGCAAGATGGCGGTGGTGCCCTGGGTGGTCCAAAACAACACCGCCGACGTCGACTTGAGCGACCTCTACCTCTACAACCCGGGGCCGCAGGAGACTCACCTCACCATCGCCTTCCACATCAAGGGGGCGCCGACGCCCAACCCGCCGACGATGCAGCACACGCTGGCCGCCGGCGCGACGCTGCAGGTGCTGGCGCTGCTCGGCCAGTTCCACGTCGACAACACCTCCGGCTACATCTCGGTGCTGGCGGCCGAGGGTGACCCGCAGCCGATGGCGGTGGGCTTCCACCAGAGCTTCGACGGCAGCAAGCGCTTCGGCCAGGTGCTGCCGGGCTTCACGCTGCCCAGCACGCCGGGGAGCGGGCCGGTCGTCTACCACTTGATCGGCCTCCAGGACACCACCGAGCGTGGCACCACCTTCGGCGCCACCAACGCCGACGTCACGTCGGCCGACTACTCGCTGCGCTTCTTCGACAAGGATGGCATCCAGCTCGGCTCGCGTCCGTCCACCACTCTCGCCGGCAACAGCCAGGAGCAGCTCGACCGCGCCGCGCAGCAGGCGCTGGGCGTCAACAACGACGACGACTACCGCGTCGAGGTCGAAGTCGCCGACGGCGGCAACGTCTTCCCGTTCGCGGTCACCAAGTGGGCGAGCTCGGACGACCAGGGCGTGGTGACGGCCCGCCGCGAGGGCGGCCGGTCGCGCCAGTACCTGCTCGGGATGTTCAATGGCGCCGGCGCCAAGCAGACGCAATGGTCGTCGGACGCAGTGCTCGTCAACCCCACCGACCAGCCGATGGCGGTGACGCTCTCCTTCGTCAGCGCCCTCGGCGGCAAGGCGCCGGCGGCGCGCGCCAAGACACTGCAGGCGGGCCAGACCCTGCGCGTGGTCGACATCCTGAAGAGCGAGTTCAAGGTGAAGAAGGCGGCCGCCGGCATCGTCGTCGTCGACAGCGCGGGCGTCGGCGGCGTCTATCCGGTGGTGCTCGGCGACACCTACAACAGGGCGGGAGCAAGCCGCTTCGGGCAGGTGGTGCCGAGCGTCGACGACCGCGACGTCGCCACCGCCGGCCACACCCAGGTGCTCATCGGGCTGCAGGAGGACGGCGCCTACAAGTCCACCCTGTGGCTCCACAACCCGGCCGGGACGCCGGCGTCGGCCGAGCTCACCTTCCGCAAGCTCGACGGCACGGTGCTCAGCCGCCTGGTGGTCAGCGTCGGCGCCGGCAAGGCGGTGCAAATCCCCGCCCGCGTCAACAAGGGCCTGCCGAATAGCTTCTCGGGAGCCTTCACGGTGGAGGTCAAGGTCAACGCCGGGCAGCTCTTCTCCGGCGCCCAGGTGTTCAACAAGGGCACCAACGACCCCGCCTTCAACCTGGGGCAGCTGCGACCCTGAGCCGAGAGCCCTGAGGATCTGCCCCCGCCGCCGGCGCGACGGCGGGGGCGATCGAGCTCCCAACCGCGCCGGGCCCCCGCCAGTGCCACCGCTCGCCATCGAGGCCGCAGGCCTCACCAAGGTCTATCGGCTCTACTCCCGTCCGCTCGATCGGCTGCGCGCGGCGCTCAGCGGCAGGCAAGGTCACGCCGAGCTCAAGGCGCTCGACGACGTCAGTTTCGCCGTGCCGGCGGGCGAAGGGCTCGGCATCATCGGCGAGAACGGCGCCGGCAAGAGCACGCTGCTCAAGCTACTCTCCGGTGTCTCGCAGCCGAGCCACGGTCGATTCACCGTCAACGGCCGCATCGCCGCGATCCTCGAGCTGGGTGCCGGCTTTCACCCCGAGTTCACCGGCCGCCAGAACGCGGTGTTGAACGCCGCGCTGCTCGGTCTCGGCGAGCGCGAGGTGGCGCAGGCGCTGCCGCGCATCCTGGATTTCAGCGAGCTCGGCGACTTCGTCGACCGGCCGGTGAAGACCTACTCGACCGGCATGGCCATGCGCCTCGCCTTCTCGATCGCCACCCAAGTCGACCCCGACGTGTTGATCGTCGACGAGGCGCTGTCGGTGGGCGACGGCTACTTCCAGAAGAAGTGCCTCGACCGCATGCTGACCTTCATCCGCGGCGGCGGCACCGTGCTGTTCTGCTCGCACGCGATGTACTACGTCACCGCGCTCTGCCGGCACGCGCTCTGGCTGCGGCAGGGGCGCGTGGAGAAGTTCGGACCGGCGCTCGACGTCGTCGAGGCCTACGAGGAGCACCTGGCGGCGCGCGAGGCCCTCGCCAGGCCGGGCGCCGCGGCACCGCGACGCGAGGCGGGGGGGGCCGAGGCCGCGCCCGCCCGGATCGCCGCCGTGCGGTGGGGTGACGACGGCGCTCTGGTGCGCGAGGGGGGCCGCGTCTTCGCCCAGGGTTCGCCCTGGCTGGTGGAGGTGGAGTGGCAGTGCGACGACCCGTCGCGCCGGTTCCACGCCGCCGTCGCCGTCGACCGCGCCGACGGCGTCCAGGTGTGCAGCTTCGCCACCCACCAGGACGGGCTGCCGCCGCTCTCCGGCGGCACGCGGCAGCGCGTCTGCGTCAGCGTCGCGGAGCTGCCGATCATCAAGGGTGAGTTCACCCTCTACGTCTTCCTGCTCGACGAAGAGGGTCTGCACGTTTACGACACGGCGGTGATCCCGGGCGCCTTCCGCGTGTCGAGCGAGGCCTATCGCACCGGCGTCGTCGCCGTGCGCCACAGCTGGGAGGTGGATTCCGCGCCGCGACCGCTGGCGCTGGCCGCGGTCTCCGGCGCGGTGGCGCAACCGACCGGGGAGGGGGATGGATGAGCAGGGCAGCCCAGTGCGCTCGCGGCCGTCGGCCCTGACCGCCGACGGCGCCGACGCCGAACGCGAGCTGTCGGGCGGCGACCGGTCCGCGCGTCGACGGATCTGGTTCTCGGCGGCCGCCGATGCCGGCGCTGCGGCTGCCGTGATCGCCGTCGCGGCGTGGCTCTACCACCGCGCCGCTTCATTCTGGTGGCTCGGCGACGACCTCTTCAACCTGCGCTACGTGCTGGCGTATCGGCCGTCGCAGTACTGCCTGGATCCCGCCGTCTGGCGCCAGCTGCCGTTCCGCATGCTGACGCCGTTGCTGTTCGTCTCCTACGACGTCGACCTGGCGCTCTTCGGGCCGCACCCACGCGGCTTCCACCTCCACCAGCTGGCGGCCGTGGCGCTAGCGGCGGTGGCGCTCTACGGCATGCTACGCCTCTGGCTCGGGCGCGGCTGGTCGCTGGTCGGCGCGTTGCTGTTCCTCGCCGGTGCGCCGGTCCTCGCGGTGGCGCCGCAGGTGATGACGCGCCAGTACCCCGAGTGTTGCCTCTTCGGGTTGCTGGCCACCACCACCTGGGTGCTCGGTCTGCGCGCCCGGCGTCGCGCCGTGGGTTGGGCGCTCGCCGTGCTGTCGGCCCTGCTGTGGTTCGCCGCCGCCGCCGCCAAGGAGATCGCCGTTCCCCTCGTCCTCCTGCTGCCGCTGCTGCCGGAGGGGCAGCCGGCGTTGCGGCTGCGCCGTCTCGTGCCGCACGCGGTCGCGCTGGCGGTCTACGTGCTCTATCGCTGGTCCATGCTGGGCACGATCGTCGGCGGCTACGGCTGGGCCCCGGAGACGGCGGAGTGGCCGCGACTCGCTCTGCTGCTGCCCGTCGAGATCGGCCGCCAGCTGCTCGGCGCTTCCGGGGCGGCCGGCTGGCTGGCGCTCGGCCTGGTGATGGGCGGGGCGGTCGCCCTGGTCCGGCGCCGCGGGCGCGCCGCGCTGGTCTTCGCGGTGGGGCTGCTGCTGGCGCTGCTGCCGGTGCTGCCGGTGTCGATGCAGGTCGAGCCCCGCTACGCGCTCGCCGCCTGGCTGGTCCTCGTCGTCGCCTTCGTCTTCGGCGTCCGCCCGTTGGCGCCGGGTCCATGGATCGCGGTGCTCGCGTTGCTGGCGGTGACGGTGGCGAACCGCCAGCTCTGGGCGCGCGAGGAGGCCCGGGGCGCGCGCATGGATGCCGAGTACCTCGCCATCGTCGGCTTCGGTGCCGGCGAGGTGCTGCGCGCGCCGCTGGTGACCCCGGCCTCGCTCCGCGAGCTGCGCGCTTTCGGGCGGCAAGTGCTCGGCCGTCCGATCTCCGGCGGCTGGTTCTACGACGACGTCTATCTCTGCGGCCCCGATCGACCGCTGCGGCGCCTCTGGCAGTACGACGAGGGTCGTCGACGGGTGGTCGAGATCACCTCGCGCCTGCCGGCCCTGCGTCGCGCCTCATGCGTCACGCCACGCGAGGGGCACGCTCTCGCCGCTGCGTTCCGTCTGGGCGACGGCGTGCTGCGCTGGCGCCTCGGGCCCTACTCGCAGGGTCGCTGGCGGCTGGTCTTCGCGGACGGCGTCGAGGCCTACGAGGTGCCGCGCCACGGCGGCTTCCAGATCGGCGATCCCACCGAGCTGGCGTTGCGCGTCCGCTACGACTCGCCGCTCGGTTGGACGACCTACTCACCCTTGCTGCGGATGGACTTCGCGCGGTGCGCGAACTACGCCTGGAGCCGCCGCTGAGCTCGGCCGCTCGGCGCCCTTACCAATCCCCTTCGTGCGTCTTGCGGAAGACCGTGTCGTGGGGGGCCGAGCGCTCCTCCTCGGGACGCCCGTTGGTGTAGTAGTAGAACGACACCGACTTGCGGGTCCGCTCCGGCGGGCAGGAAAGCGGGCGCGGATGCCCGTGGTACGACGTGTCGGTGGTGCTGAACACCACCGTGCGGTTGAAGAGCGGCAGGATGCGGCGCTCGCAGCCCTTCATCTCGCGGTCCCACAGCTCGAGATGGCCGCCGTACTCCTCCGGCCAGTCTTTGTTCAGATAGACGAGCAGGTTCAGCCGGCGATCGAGCCGTAGCAAGGGGTGCCAGTTGAAGTCGGCGTGGACCTTGAGGAAACCGCCGCTGACGATCTGGTGCGGCCCGGCGCCGCCGAAGTAGGGATCGGGGATCAGCCCCTCGATGCCGGTAAGCGCCTCGAGGAACTGCAGGATGGGCGGCGAGCTCATGTCGACGAGGAAGTCGCGCAGGTCCCGCTGTAGCGGCGCCGTGTGCACCCAGCCGAGCTTCTTCTCGGTGGCGCTCTCGAACCGGCGCCAGGCGTTCTCGCCCGGCGCGGGGAAGGCGGCGAGCACGGCGTCGAGCAGCGAGTCGGGGAACAACCCGTCGATGACGGTGTACGGGAACGGCTGGGCGCCCTGGTAGCCGGGGCGGAGGGCGGCAGGATCGGCGTGGAGCTGCATGCGGAAGCGTCTCCCGGAGGGCGGGTGAATATACCAAGCGGACGGCGAGCGGCGTGCGTATACCTGCCCGTGTGTGCCGGATGCCATTTGACTGCCTCGGATCGGCAATCGATAATCACGGACGCGCAGCGCCGCCTCTCCCAGGCGGAAGGGTCGGTCGAAGCATCCCCATGAACCCCTTGACAGCGTTAAGCCCCAGCACCCCGCTGGGTGCCCGCGTTGCGGGCGCCTGGCGCTCCGAGCCCTTCCTGCACGTCGAGCCGGGACGGCTCTACAACCCGCTTACCGACGCCTCGCTGCGGCCGGAGGACCCCGGCTACGCCCAGGTGCGCGCCGCCGCGCTCGGCGACGGCGCCGTCGGCGAGCTGCCGCCGCCGGTGTACGACGCGCTGGTGAGCCAGGGCTGGATGGTCGAGGACAGCGTCGACCTGGCGAGCCGCTTCTACCTCAAGTACGTGTCGCTCGAAGCCAACACCGCCTGCAACCAGGGCTGCTACTTCTGTCCGGTCGCCGAGCACCCGCGCGACTCCTACTTCATGCCGCTCGACTTCTACGAGTCGATCGTGCGCCAGCTGGCCGAATTCCGCGACACCATCGAAGGTGTCTCGATGATCCACTACAACGAGCCGACGCTCGACAAGCGGTTCGTCGAGCAGGTGGCCATTCTGCTCGCCCACGGCCTGCCGCCGGCGGTGCTGACCAACGGCACCGGCCTGACTCCGGCGCGGGTCGACGCGATCATGAAGCTCGGCCGTCTCAAGTACCTGTCCGTCAACCTGTCGACGCTCGACCGCGAGCGCTACAAGGCGGACCGCCGCGGCGACCACCTGCGGGTGGTGATGAAGAACGTCGAGTACCTGCGCCACCTGCCGCTGGCGGAGACGATGGAGATCATCGTGCTCGGCACCGGCGACGAGGTGCACCGGCGCGACTTCGACGAGATCACCGCGCACTTCGCGGGCAGCGTGTTCAACGTCAGGTATGGCGAGGTGATGGACCGCGCCGGCAACCTGCCCATCGGGCTGCGGCCGGAGGCGACGCTGGAAGGGTTGTGCGGGTGCGAGCAGACCGGGTCGCGGCCGCTGCAATGGCTGCACGTGACGCCGCACGGCAAGTGCGTCCTCTGCTGCCAGGACTACTTCGACCGCTACGTCATCGGCGACCTGCACGAGCAGCCGTTGAAGGAGATCCTCGCCGGTCCCGAGATGGCGCTGCTGCGCCGCTGGGTCTACGGTCTCGAAGAGGCGCCGCGCGACTTCATCTGTCGCAAGTGCATCTACGCGCTGACGCGATGACGGCGCCGCGAGCGGACGCGCCGCGCATCTACTACCTGACTCCCGACTATCCGGCGCCGAGCTGGGGTCAGGGCCTGCTCTACGAGCACGTGCGGCTGCTGCGCGAGGAGGGCTTCGACGCCCGGGTGTTGCACCAGCGGGCGCCCTTCCGGCTGCCTTGGCTGGACTCCGCCGTGCCGATCGCCTATCTCGAGGGCGGCGCCGAGGGGCCGCCGGCGGCGGGTCCCGACGACCTCCTGGTGGTGCCGGAGAACCTGATCGCGAAGACCGCGGCGCTGCCGTGGGCGGGCCGGCGCGGTGTCTTCGTGCAAGGCAGCTTCCTCACCCTGGTCGGGCACTCCCAGGCCTTCCGCTATCCGGAGCTGGGTGTCGACTTCGCGCTCGCCGTGCTGCCGCACGTCGCCGAGGTCGTGACGAAGCACTTCGGGATCGTGCCCACCGTCGTACCGCCGCTGGTAGCACCCTACTTCTTCCGCACGCCCGAGGAGATTCGCGCCGCCCCCCGCGACCGCGTGGTCCTGCTCGTCTGCAAGGAGGACTACCGGCACGCCGGCTTTCCCGACTACGACATCTTCGTCAAGCTCATGCGGCGCTTCTGCGGCGAGCTCGGCGGCGGCTGGCGGGTCGAGGAGCTCGTCGACATGGCGCACCACGAGGTGGCGCGGCAGATGGCGGAGAGCGCCTTCCTCGTCAACCTCAACTCTCACGAGGCATTCAACTCGACGGTGCCGGAGGCGATGGCCGCCGGCTGTCCGGTGCTCTGTTACGAGGCGGTGGGCGGGCGCGATTTCCTCGCCGGCGGCGAGAACGCCTTCGTCTTCGCCAACCACCACGTGTACGAGCTGGTGGAGCAGCTGCAACGGCTCATGGCGCGCGGCGCCGCGGCGCCGGAGCTGCTGGCCATGCGCCTCGCCGCGCGTGCGACCGCCGGGCGGTTCACCGCCGAGGCCACCCGCCGCGCCCTCGCCGAGGCCTTCACCACGCTGCTCGCTCCCCGCCCGATGGCGTTGGGGTGAGCGGCCTCTCGCTGCCGGCGATCGGCTTCGGTGGCAGTCCGCTGCGCGGCGGGCGGATCGTCGACCTCACCGCGGCCGCCGCCGCGGCGCGCGACCTCGGCTATCGCTTGTTCGACACCGCCGAGGCGTACGGCACCGAGCGGATGTTCGGCGCGGTGCTGCGCGGCTGCAACGACGCGGCGGTGGTGAGCAAGGTCTGGCAGACCAACCATGCGCCCGCGCACGTGCGGGCGGCCTGCGAGGGATCGCTGCGCCGGCTCGGCCGCGAGGCGCTCGAGCTCTACCTCGTCCACGCGCCGGCCGCCTGGGCCCATCGCGGGCCGTTGGAAGTGGTCGCCACCAGCCACGAGGAGCTCGAGCGCCAGCTGACGCCGCGCGATACCACCGGCGCCGTCGCGACGGCGCCGGTCCCGCTCGCGGAGACCTGGCGAGCGATGCTCGACCTGCGCCGGCGCGGGCTGGTGCGCGCCGTCGGGCTGGCCAACGTCGGCATCGACGAGCTCGAGGGATTGCAGCGCGCCGGCCTCGAGCTGCCCGCGGCGGCGCAGGTCGAGATCCATCCGCTGCGGCCCGCCGGCGCGCTGGTCGAGCATTGTCGCCGGCTCGGCATCCTGGTGATGGCGCAGTCCCCGTTGCAGGGAGGCGCGATCCTGGCAGATCCTCGGCTCGCCGACCTCGCGCGCACGAGCGGCCGCTCGCCGGCGCGCCTGGTGCTCGCCTGGCACCGGGCGCGCGGCGTGGTGCCGATCGTCGGCTCGCAGGTCGCCGCCCATCTCGGCGAGAACATGGCGGCGGTCGCCGACGTTCTCGCCGCCGAGCTGGTCGAGGCAGTCGATCGCCTCGGGCAACCGCCGGCGAGCACGGACGACGCGTGAGCCAAGACGTCTCGCTCGTCCTCGTCGCCCATCGCTCCTCGGCGCTGCTGGCGTCGGCGGTGGCGGGCTTCCGCCACGAGGCGGCCGCCAGCGGTCTTGCCGCCGAGACGATCGTGGTGGAGCAGTCCGAAGACCCCGCAGAGCAGCGGGCCGCCGCCGCCTGCGCCCCCGAGTTGCTGCTGGTGCGGCCCAATCGCGGCTACGCGGCGGGCGTCAACGCCGGCATCGCGGCGGCGAGCGGCAGGTGGCTGCTGGTGGCCAACCCGGACGTGGAGCTGGCCGCGGGCGCGTTGGCGCCGTTGCTGGCCGCGCTCGCCGACGGCGGCGGCGTGGTGGCGCCGCAGCTGCAGCTCGCGGGTTTCCTCTTCCCGCCCGCCGACGTGCAGACGCCGGCGGCCGAGGCGGCGCGACGGCGCGCGCTGCGTCATCGCCGCGGATGGGAACGCCACCTGCTCGCCGAGCTGGCGCGCTGGAGCAGGGTATGGGAAGCCGACGCTCCCGTGGCGGTCCCCGCGCTGTCGGGAGCGTCGCTGGCTTTCCCGGCGGCGCTCGCCAGGCGCCTGGGACCTTGGGACGAAGACTACTTCCTCTACTTCGAGGAGACCGACTGGCTCCGCCGGAGCCGCCGTCACGGCGTGCGCCTCGCCGTCGTGCCGGCGGCGCGCGCCAGCCATCGCTGGGGCCATGCCGCGCAGCCCGAAGCATGGTCGGACCGCTTCGCCGCCTCGCAGCGCCGCTACTTCCGCCGCTGGTTCCCGCTGCTCGGCCCGCTCGTGCTACGGCTCCCCGGCGGTTCGCCGCCGCCGTCCCGGCCGTGGGACGAGGCGCCCACGGGCGCGGGCTGGCGCTGGCTGCTGTCGCCGTCGCCGGCCGGGTTTCCGGCCGCGCTGCTCGAGGCCGCCGCGCCCGTGCAGGCCGCCGCCGACGAGTTCTGCCACGCCTGCCGCCGCCCCGGGGTCACCCTGACCGCGTGGCATCCGGCCGGCGGCCGGCTCGCCGGGCCTTTCTGGTGGCCGGCCGGCGGTTGATCGCCGCCGGGTACAATTCGGCGCCGGCGCTTGCGCCTGCTGATCGCCTACGCACTTCTCCATGTCCAGCTCCCTGCCCAGCGGCGAGTCAGCCGTCGACACCTCGGGAACCGGCTTCACCGCCGTCGAGAAGCGTCCGCCGCGGGCGCGCGCCGCCGGCAGCGTCGACCTCTCGGTGGTCATCCCCGCCTTCAACGAGGCATCGCGGTTGGGCGAAACGCTGCAGCGGGTGTTGCCCTACCTCGAGCGTCGCGGCAGGAGCTTCGAGGTGCTGGTGGTCGACGACGGCAGCGCCGATGCCACCGTCGAGGTGGCCAGCGAGTACACGCACCGCGGGGTCTGGGTGCTCGAGCTGTCGCGCAACCGCGGCAAGGGGGCGGCGCTGCGCCACGGCGTCGTCGCTTCGAGCGGCGCCAAGGTACTGCTCTGCGACGCCGACCTGTCGACGCCGATCGAGGAGCTGGAGAAGCTGGAGCCGCGGCTCGCCGAGGCCAAGCTGGTGCTCGGCAGCCGCGACGTCGACGG
>Ga0111539_10007819_pt1 | contig 13650 bp, 8 predicted proteins | sample RhiMethybrSRZTD1_FD_79667 | JGI IMG/M metagenome (GOLD analysis project Ga0111539, IMG submission 79667) | Populus rhizosphere microbial communities from Tennessee, USA - Rhizosphere MetaG P. TD hybrid SRZTD1 (version 2) (version 2) | ecosystem: Host-associated > Plants > Roots > Rhizosphere >...
CGTGATCGCAGCGGTGAGCGTGGTCTTGCCGTGATCCACGTGACCGATCGTTCCGATGTTGACGTGCGGCTTGTTCCTGACGAACTTTTCCTTGGCCATCTCTGCTACCTCTGGGCGACGAGCCCGTCGCTGATACTGGTTGGCATTTCGGCGTAGTGGAGGAACTGCATCGAGTAGGTCGCCCGGCCCTGAGTCCGCGATCGAAGGTCGGTTGCGTAGCCGAACATCGATGCCAGGGGAACCTGGCCGGCGACGACCTGTACACCAGACCTGGTCTCGATGCCAGTGATCTTTCCGCGTCTTGCGCTGAGATCGCCGATGACGTCACCGACGTCGTCGACCGGGCAAACCACCTCGATCGACATGACCGGCTCGAGGACAATCGGAACCGCATTCAGCGCGGCCTCGCGAAAGGCCTGGAAAGCCGCCACCTTGAAGATCGCGTCGGAGGAGTCGACCTGGTGGTGGCTGCCGCCGAGCAGGGTCACCACGGCGTCCACCATCGGGAACCCGGCGAGAACGCCCCGTTCCGCGGCCTCCTGGATTCCCGCCCGGATGGCCGGGATGAACTCCTTGGGCACATCGTCGGCGGGGGCCTTGCTGGCCACCACCAGGCCGCTGCCGCGCTCGCCCGGCTCGACGGCGATCTGGACGTGGCCGTACTGCCCCCGGCCGCCGACCTCGCGGACGAGCTTGCGGTCCACCTCGGCGCGAGCCGTGACGGTCTCGCGGTAGGCCACCTGCGGGCGGCCCATGCGGGCCTGGACCTGGAACTCGCGGGCGAGCCGGTCCATCAGGATCTCGATGTGAAGCTCGCCCATCCCCGAGATGATGGTCCCGTTCGATTCCGGGTCGGTGGAGACCCGGAAGGTGGGGTCCTCGACGGCCAGGGCGTCGAGCGCGCGCATCAGGCGCTCGTGCTCCTCGGCGGTGGCCGGCTCGACCGAGACCCCGATGACCGGCTCGGGGAAGCGCAGCGTGTCGAGCAGGATGGGCGCCGCGGGGTCGCACAGGGTGTCGCCGGTGGTCGCGGTCCTGAGGCCGATGGCCGCGCCGATGTCGCCGGCCGCGATCTCCTTCACCTCGCTGCGCCGGTTGGCGTGCATGCGCACCAGCCGGCCGACCTTCTCCAGCTTGTCCTTGGTGGCGTTGAGCAGCTGATCCGAGCTCCGCACCACGCCGGAGTAGACGCGCAGGTAGGTGAGCGGCCCGACCTGCGGGTCGTTCATGATCTTGAAGGCGATGGCCGAGGTCGGCTGGTCGTCGTTCACCTCGCGCCGGGCCGACTTGCCGTCCGGGCTGACCCCGGTGACCGGACCGCGATCGGCCGGAGACGGCAAGTAGTCGACGATGGCGTCGAGGAGGTCGTGCACGCCCTTGTTGACCAGGGCCGAGCCGAGCAGGACCGGGACCGCCTTGAGCGCGATGGTCGCGCGGCGCAGCGCGGCGACGATGTCCGACGCGCTGATGTCGGCGTCGGCCAGGAACTTGGCCATGAGCTCGTCGTCCACCTCGGCGATGGTCTCGACCAGCTCGCTCCGGGCCAGGGCCGCCTCGTCGGACAGCTCGGCCGGGACCGCCGTGTCGCGGAAGCGAGCGCCGGGCGCGAAGTCGTCCCAGACGCGCGCGCGCTGGCGGATGAGGTCGACCAGTCCGCTGAACTCGAGGAAGCCCTCGTCGTCGGCGACGGTCATCGGGATCTGCAGGACGATCGGGTTGGCGTTGAGCCGCTGGCGCATCTCGCTGGTGACCGCCCCCGGATCCGCCCCCTCGCGATCGAGTTTGTTGATGAAGGCGATGCGCGGGACCGCGTAGCGATCCGCCTGCCGCCACACCGTCTCCGACTGCGACTCGACGCCGCGCACCGCGCAGAAGACGATGACCGCGCCGTCGAGGACGCGCATCGAGCGCTCGACCTCGACCGTGAAGTCGACGTGCCCGGGCGTGTCGACCAGATTGCACTGGTAGTCGCGCCAGGAGAACGTGGTCGACGCCGCCGTGATGCTGATGCCGCGCTGCTGCTCCTCCGGCATCCAGTCGGTGACGGTCGACCCTTCGTGCACCTCACCCAGCCGGTCGGTCGCGCCGGCGTCGTACAGGATCCGCTCGGTGGTCGTGGTCTTGCCGGCGTCGATGTGAGCCATGATCCCGAGGTTCCGGGTCCGCTCGATCGTCGCCAGACGCGCCATGATCCATCGCGTCGAAGCGTGGACTCAACGGCGGCGCAGAGAGAGACGAACCGCCAAACTCGCCAAGGGCGCCAAAGTCAGAACCAAAAAACAAATTCTGTGTTTGGCGGATTTGGCGGTCTTGGCGGTTAGGTCCCGCTGGTTCGGCGTGAAGCTCTCTTCGCGCCGCCTGTCGAGCCCTGCTGCTTCGTCGCGCCTCCTGGTTACTTCGGTGCTGGAGGGTTACCAGCGGTAGTGGGCGAACGCCTTGTTGGCGTCGGCCATCTTGTGAACGTCCTCGCGCTTCTTGACCGCGTTGCCGCGGTTCTGCGAGGCGTCGAGGATCTCGTTGGCGAGCTTCTCGACCATCGTCTTCTCGCCGCGGTCGCGCGCGAAGCTGACGATCCAGCGCATGCCGAGCGCCTGCGACCGATCGTGCCTGACGTCGACCGGCACCTGGTAGGTCGAGCCACCCACGCGGCGGGACTTGACCTCGACCTTCGGCTTCACGTTGGACAGCGCGCGATCCCACACCTTGAGCGGATCGTCCTTGGCGCGCTCGGCCACCAGGTCGAGACAGCCGTACACGATCTGCTCGGCGGTCGCCTTCTTGCCGTCCATCATCACCACGTTGATGAACTTGGTCAGACGGCGGCGCATGTCCGGCGGCGCATCCGTGTACTTCGGATCCGGGAGGACTTTTCTCTTCGGTACTTCGCCTTTGCGCGGCATCGCGTTCCTACCTTCTTACTTGGGGCGCTTGGCGCCGTACTTCGAGCGGCCCTGGCGGCGGTTGGCGACGCCGGTGGTGTCGAGGGTGCCGCGGATGATGTGATAGCGCACGCCCGGGAGATCCTTCACGCGTCCGCCGCGGATGAGGACGACCGAGTGCTCTTGCAGGTTGTGTCCCTCGCCGGGGATGTACGACGTCACTTCCATCCCGTTGGTGAGGCGCACGCGCGCGACCTTGCGAAGCGCCGAGTTCGGCTTCTTCGGCGTGGAGGTGTAGACGCGGACGCAGACGCCGCGCTTCTGCGGACAGGCCCGCAGCGCCGGCGCGGTGGTCTTCCGCCGCACCTTCTTACGGCCCTTGCGGACCAGCTGATTGATCGTTGGCATTCGCTCTCTACGAATAGGGGTGTGGAATCGCGGCATTTTATGGATCCGCGAGAGGCTGTCAAGCCTGGAGGCGTCGAGGCGGCTCAGTGCGTCCAGCGCCGCTTCTCGGGCTGCTCGTCCTCGTAGGCGTGTGTCAGAACGAAGTGATAGGCGACTTCACGGGCCGCCTCGGTCTCGACCACGCACTCGAAGACGAACTCTTCGCCCTCGGCCGATTCACACTGTACGTATCCGATATCACTGGATAAAATAACGAGCTCGCCGACCAGATCCTTGCCGCGGACGAGCTGGACCAGAAGGATGTTGTCCTCGTGATCGGCCGCCAGGTGCCAGTGGTAATCGTCGTGGTCGAAGAGCACCACGTCCGGCGTCCCGGCCCTGACGATGCAGTTCGAGTGGCCCTGGAGCCAGGCCCAGAACTTCTCGAAAGGCAGAGTGACCGGCAGGCTCTCGGCGCGACTCGACGGCGGCATGAAAACGCGCGCGAGTCTGTCAGAAGCTCCCGCCGAGAGCAAGCCCGAGCGAATCGCCGCCCGCCGACGCACTGACGCTCAAACCGGGCGCGGACGTGTCGACCTCGGCCCGCGGGTTGTCCATGAAGTAGAGGAGGAAGCCGGCGGTCGCCACCGCCGCGCTCGAGCCGAGGAGGATCCATGTGGTGCTCAGGCGCGCGTCGCGGCGATCGAGAGCGTCTTCGTACTCGACGCGCTCGGGGTCGGTCAGGCCCTGGCTCTCGCGCTTCTGGTTGAGGTCGTTGGCGTCGCTGGCGGCAGCGACCGACATCCCGAAGGTGACGCCGGCGCCGACCAGGAGCGCGCCCGAGATGCCGAGCACGCCGTAGGCCAGCGTGCGCTGTCCGGTGCGCGCGAACGCAGGGTCGAGGTCGACCCGCTGGCCGCGCTTGACCTGGATCTCGCGCGACCAGGGGCGATGGCCGCGGCGCGTGATGGTGACCAGGTGCTTGCCGGGCGGCAGCTCGATCGGGCGCACCAGCGGGGTGACGCCGGCCGGACGGCCGTTGATCGAGACCTGCGCGCCTTCCGGGGCGCTCACGCTGACCACCGCCGGGCGCGGCTTGAGCTCGATCTCGAGAACGTTGGGGACGCCCTTCAAGACCTCCTTGGAGCGCTCGGCCGGGACATAGCCGGGCGCGGTCACCCGAACCTTGTGCCGGCCCGGCGCGATCTCGCGCATCGCGTGGAGCGCCTCCGGCTTGCCGCCGTCGATCACCATCTTCGCCCCCACCACGTCGGTCGTGGTCGTCACCATGATGGTGGTGGCGTCGCTCTGGGTCGGCATCTCCGCCACCTTGCCCTTGCGCTCGAGCTCCTCGAGGCGCGGCCTCAGCTCGGCCAGGATCTTGGCGGCGTCGCCCACCCGCTTGCCCTTCGGCTCCTGGCTCACGTACGCCTCGTAGAGCTTGACGGCGCGCTTGAGCTTGGCGGGGTCGCCGTCGAGCGCGTACTGCAGGCGGTAGGCCTGCGCGGCGGAGAAGGCGATGGCGGGCAGCGGCAGGGTCGCGTAGGCGCGCTCGAACATCTCGGCGGCGGACTGAAAGCTGTTGTTCTTGAACGCGCGCTCGCCGGCGCGGAAGAACTGCTCGGCCTCGGCGCGGCCGCTGGCGCCGGCCGGGGCCTTGCCGCCGGCGGGCTGGGCGATCGCCGCGAGCGGCGCCGAGCCGACCAAGAGGACCAGAGCGGCGGCGATGGCGTGGCGGCGTCGCGTGGTCATCACTCGCCCACCCCGGTCGGCTCCTTGACGGTGCCGTCCTGGCCGAAGCTCGAATCGGCACCCTTGCGCGGCGCCTTGACCGCCAGCATGACCGACACGCTCTCACCGTGGACCACGGCGAAGTCGGTGAGTCCGTCGCCGTTGACGTCGCCGGCGCCGAGCAGGCGCCCGTCGTAGATCGAGAAGACCAGCTCGGGCGGCTGGAAGGTGCGCCCCTCGCTCGGGTCGCGCAGCGCCTGGAACACGCCCTGATCGGTGAGGATGAGGAGGTCCTTGTGGCGGTCCTCGTTGATGGCGAGCGCCGCGACCTTGTAGGGCTGGATGCCCTCCGGCAGCGGGATGGCCGCGTATTCCCCTTCGTCCACCACGCCGTCATCGCCGCCCATCCGGGCGCCGTCGTTCCAGATGATCCCGACCCCGGCGCCGGCCACGTCGTAGCCGCTCTGCGGATCCCCATCGGGGCCTGCGACGAACACGCCGTGGAACATGACCACCGGGTCGAGGTCGCCGTCGTCGTCGAAGTCGGCGGCCGACAGCTGATCGGGGAAGCTCAGCTCGCCGCCGAAAGCCACCTTGCTCATCTGCATGGGGTTGGCCGAACCCGGGTCGACCTTGACCACCATGATCTCCGGATCGGGATTGAACCCGGAGTCGTCGCGGAAGGCGCAGGCGGCGCTGTCGTCGAGGCCGATGAGCTCGTCCGGCGTGTGGAGCGTATCGCCACCACCCTCGAGATCGACAACCTCCCAGGTGGAGCAGCCGAAGTTGAAGTCGCCGACCGCGGCGTCGCCGAACATGTCGGTGTAGACCGCGCCGGACGGGTTGACGCTGCCGTCGCCGGTGATGCCCGGGATGTACCAGACGAACCGATGGAGGTCGGCCTCGTTGGCGAACAGCGCGTCGTCGGCCAGGACCAGGAAGTCGTTGATCAGGTCCTGGTTGAAGTCGCCGACCAGGGCGCGGCGCGGCTGCTGCGGGTTCTCCGGCGCGCCGCCGCCGACCAGCGAGGGATCGAGGATGAGCGGGGCGACCATGCGGCGCGACGAGTCGCCGAACATCACGGAGATCGAGCTGCCGTTGGCCTCGGGGTTCTCCGCGTCGAAGGAGATGACGAACAGGTCGGAGATGTCGTCGAGGCTGGCCGGGCTCAGGGCCGCGGTGCTCGCGGTCATCTGGGCGCCGCTGTCGAAGCGGCCCATCCTGGCGGCGTCGGCGAATCGCCCGTCGGCGGCCCCGAAGGCGACCATCAGCACGTTCTCGGGAACCTCGCGTCCCTCCTGGAAGAAGGCGACGTCCTGGATGAGATCGCCGTCGAAGTCGCCGGTCGTCATGCTGTGCGGGTACATGCGCGGCCCACCGCCCTCGGTCTGCACGTGGAACGGATTGAACAGGCCGTCGGCGGCGTACAGGTAGAAGTCGACCCCCGAGAGGACGCGGCCGTTCTGCGCGTCGTAGCGGGCGACCGCGACATCTTTCTGCCCGTCGCCGTTGTAGTCGCCGATCGCCGCGTCGCTCCACAGGTCGGGCAGGCTGGTGGCGAAGAGCTCGACCCGGTTGGGCGGGTTGCCGGCGCCGTTTGCGCCGCGCGCCAGGTAGACGCCGAAGGAGGTCACGTAGTCGCCCAGCCCGTCGCCGTCGAAATCGGCGCTGGCCAGCGGCAGGTTGATGCCGAAGTCGGCGAGGGTGAACTCCTCGAGCAGCTCCACCCGGACCGGGGCGTTCAGGGCGTTCAGGTTGTTGCCGTTGTTGAAGGCGACCAGGATCGCGAGCGAAGGGTCGCCTTCGACCGGCTGGTGGTAGGCCGAGATGACCAGGTCGGGGCCGTTGGCCCCGTCGACCTCGGCGAACACGGTCCCCTGGTTGATGTAGTAGTTGGCCGGCAGCGAGATCGTCTGGTACAGCTCCGGCGCCAGCGTGGGCGGGTCGCCCGGCCCGCCGGGCAGACCGGTGGTTGTGTAGATGTGCACCGCGTCGTTGCCGTAGTAGGTGAGCGCGAACTCGGGGCGGAAGGGCTGGCCGTTCACGTCGGCGACCGACGGCGGCAGGATGAGGCCGCCGCCATAGAGGCCCGGCGGCTCGATCGTCACCCCGGGGGTCTCGTCGCCGGGATCCTGGGTCAGGAACGTCATCACGTTGTTGACGATGTCGATGACCAGCACATCCGGGCCGGGGAAGTTCGGGTGATCGATGGTGTGGAACTCGACCATCTGGCCCTCGCTCGAGAAGGGCGAGTAGGCGATCGACTCGAGCGCGCGGCTGGCCGCGCCGCGCAGCACGAACAGCCCGAGGTCGATGGGGACGATGGCGTCGAGCCGCTGGTCGTCGTCGAAGTGGGTGTAGGTCACCGCGCCGGTCGGGCGGCGGATCGGGGTCGACAGCTCGTCGGGGAACTCGGCGCTCTGGCTGCCGAAGCGCACCGTGATGCGGGCCGGATCGTTGCCGATGAGGTCGGCCTTGCCGTCACCGTCGACGTCGCCGATGGCGAACTCGTCCACCGGCATGTGCCAGGGCGACAGCGGCGCACTGGTGAAGCTGCCCTCCGGGCGGCTGCACACATGGTCGACGCTGCAACCCCAGCCGGGCGGGCAGACCGACTCCCCGTCGCACAGGTAGACGCACTGCTTGCTCTCATCGTCGAGATCCGGGCTGCCGCACAGGGTGTCGCTGCCGTACTCGGTGAAGCCGTCGCAGTCCTCCTCGCCATCGATGACCTTGTTGCCGCAGACGTCCGGCTCGATGTCCGGCAGGTCGTAGCAGCCGGCCGCGAGGCCACAAATCGCCAGGCACAGAGGCACAAGTCTAGGCATCGCTCCCACTCCTCGCCCCGCTGTCAGAACGGATCTTCGATGGTGTTCTTGTCGTCGCCCTCGGGCTTCTTGCCGCCGGAGGATTCGCCGCCCGGCTTCTTCCGGTCGCGCCGCGCCTTCTTGCCGCCGTCGCCCGGATCCGCCCCCCTGGCCGCCGAGGGGTCGGGCGCCACTCGCTCGAGCGTCACCTCGAGCGTGCCGTTCTCGAGCGGCTCGACCTCGCGGGTCGCGGGCTTGTAACCCGGCGCGCGGAAGGTGAGCAGCAGCTTGTCGGCGCCGCGCGGCAGCTGAATGCGGCCGGGGGCGGCGCCGATCGGGCCGGTCGGGCCGAGCACCTCGGTCCCGTCCGGCGCGCCGGTCACCTCGAGCTCGATGAACTTGTTCTCGACCGGCGGCGCCGCCGGCTCGGTGTCCTGCACCACGGCCGCCGCGGCGGGAGCCGGCGCCGAGCTCGCGGCCGGCGGCGTCCGGGCGGCGCCGCCGCCGTCCTCCCCTCCCCGGCCGGCGACCTGGGTGTACGCGACGTACCCGCCGCCGACGAGGACCGCGAGCGCCAGCACCGCGATCACCGCGGTCCGGCCGCCGCCGTGCCCGCGCGGAGCTCGAGTCACCGGCGCCACGGAGTCGTGCGAATCGGCCGCCAGGGTGTCGGCCACTCCGCTGGCGTCGGTGCCGGGCGTCCGCATCGGCGACGGGGTCGGTGACGACGCCGCGTAGCGCCCGCTCGGCCCCGGGGTGACGCCACCGCCGGAGATCGCCTCGGATGGCAGCACCACGCCGGCGCCGATGGCCGCCTCCTCGACCGCCCGCACCGCGGCGATGAGGTTCGGCGGCCGCTGGGTGGGATCCTTGCGCAGCATCCAGGAGATGGCGTCATCGACCGTCATCGGCAGCTCGACCACCAGATGCGACGCCGGGGTCGGCTCCTGGTTGATCTGCTTGATCAGGATCTCCATGTAGTCGGGGCCGTCGAACGGATAGACCCCGGTCAGCATCCGGTAGGTCACGCAGCCGAACGCGTAGATGTCGGTGCGATGGTCGACGTCGCGGCCGCGGCACTGCTCCGGTGACATGTAGTAGGGCGTCCCGATGGGCGCGCCGGTGCGGGTCTTGAACGACGGCTTGACCCCCTCGCCGTGCTGGGTCAGGAGCTTGGCGATGCCGAAGTCGAGCAGCTTGGGGTGGATGCCGCCCTGGTCGTCGAAGGCGAGGAAGATGTTCTCCGGCTTGAGGTCGCGGTGGGCGATCCCCTTGCCGTGGGCGGCGTCGAGCGCGCGCGCCACGCCGCGCAGGATCGGCACCGCCTCGGCCAGCGGGATGCGGTCGCGCTCGCGCACGTACTGGTCGAGCGGCATGCCGTCGAGGAACTCCATCACGTAGTAGTGCCGGCCGTCCGGCAGCTGGCCGAACCCGAAGATGTCGATGATGTTGCGGTGGCGGATCTGGTTGACCGCGCGCGCCTCGGCGACGAAACGCTGCACCATCGCGGGATCGGCCGAGTACTGCCGGTTCAGGACCTTGATGGCGACCTGCTTGCCGATCAGCGGATGCTCGGCGCGAAACACCGAGCCGAAGCCGCCCTCGCCGATCTTGGCCGAGACCACGTAGTCGGCGACGGTCTCTCCGGGCACCAGGTCGGCATCAGCCGCCCCCACATGCGGTATCGACCGGTCCTCCGTCGTGGTCATGGCGGACTTCTCCCCCAGCGATCCAGTGCCCGGAACGGCCGCATCCTTCGCTCTGGCGATCTTCCCGTGCGTTCCTCAGCTGGTCAAGGCAGCACACATGTCTTACGGTGTGGGACCTGCCGAGCCAGGAAGGTCGATCGGCTGGGTCCGGTAGGATGGGGATGACGGCGTCCGCACCGGGCGCGTGGAGAGACTTGTGATGTGCAGAACCCTGGCCTTGTTTGCTTTGCCTCTGGTCGCCGCGCTCGGCTGCGGCGAGATCAAGACGGTCGCCGGCGGGGACGGCGGCGCGGGCAGCGACGGCGCCCCCTCGACCCCCGACGCCGGCAACCCCGGTGATCCTCTCAACGGCACCTGGCACTGGTGGATCGGCGACGACCCGGAGAACCCGGACTCGACCTGCGACGTCACCATCGGCGGCGGGAACTACGAGGTCTACTGCCCGTCGGATCCGTACGAGGCCGGGACCAACTGCATGAAGACCAAGAACGACACCCGCATCCAGGGAAGCTGGCTGACCGGGTTCGACGGCACGTTCGATCAGATCGAGCGCTACGAGGGCGTCGGATGCGTCGACCTCGGCTACGACACCGACGTCGACATCGTCACCGCGGGCCTCCTGGTGATGGAGGCGGATCACGCCGAGATCTCGGACGTGAGCGGCTTTTTGCCGCTCGCCTTCGGCCAGTGGGACTGGGCCATGTGGGAGGCGGAGGACACCGCGAACCGCTTCGAGTGCGAGGTGCTGTTCGAGCCGGCCGACGCGGCCGACACCGCCCACTTCAACGTGGAGTGCCTGCAGGCGCCGTCGACCCCGGTCCCGAACTGCACCGAGACCGACGCCGTCATCATCGAAGGCACCATCGACGCCTCGCAGATGATCGCCGAGGGCTGGGACGAGTCCCGCTACGCCGGCGCCGGCTGCGACCCGATGTACCCCGACCCGGTGGTCGAAGGCGACCACGCCCCGATGGGCGCGACGCGCGAGTAGCACCCGCTGGTTCGGCCGAAAATCACGACGCCTCCCCGGCGGACCGGGGAGGCGCGGATTCGCTGGCCTTTGCCCGACTACAGGGCCGGGATGCCCGGGCGCTCTTCCGCCGCCGGCTCGCCCTGCGGCGCCGCCGGAGCCGGAGCCGGGACGTCCTCCTCCGGCATCTCGTAGCCACCCTCGACGTCGACGTTGAGCCGCTTGTAGGCGCCGAGACCGGTGCCGGCCGGGATGAGCCGGCCCATGATGACGTTCTCCTTGAGGCCGCGCAGGTAATCCACCCGGCCGCAGATCGACGCCTCGGTCAGGACCTTGGTCGTCTCCTGGAACGACGAGGCCGAGATGAACGACTCGGTGGATAGCGACGCCTTCGTGATGCCGAGGAGCAGCGGCTCACCCTTGGCCGGCTGACCGCCGTTGGTGATGACGCGCTCGTTCTCTTCCTCGAAGATGTGCTTCTCGACCTGCTCGTCGACCAGGAAGTTGGTGTCGCCCACGTCCTTGACGGTCACCCGGCGCAGCATCTGCCGGACGATCACCTCGATGTGCTTGTCGTTGATGCGGACGCCCTGGAGCCGGTAGACCTCCTGGATCTCGTCCACCAGGTACTTGGCCAGCGCCTTCTCGCCGAGCACCTTGAGGATGTCGTGCGGGTTGGCAGCGCCGTCCATCAGCGGCTCGCCGGCGCGCACCCGGTCGTTCTCGCGGACCGACAGGTGCTTGCCCTTGGCGATGAGGTACTCGCGCGGCTCGCCGACGTCCGGCGTGATGACCACCTTGCGCTTGCCCTTGGTGTCCTTGCCGAACGACACCACGCCGTCGATCTCCGAGATGACCGCGTGGTCCTTGGGCTTGCGCGCCTCGAACAGCTCGGCCACGCGCGGCAGCCCGCCGGTGATGTCCTTGGTCTTGGTGGTCTCGCGCGGGATCTTGGCGATGACATCGCCCGCCTCGATCGGGTCGCCGTCGTTGACGTACAGGTTGGCGCCGACCGGCATGTAGTAGCGCGCTTCCTGCTCGGTGTTGGGCAGCGGCACCGTGTTGCCCGCATCGTCCTTGAGCGTGATGCGCGGCCGCGCCTCCGGGTCCTTCGACTCGACGATCACCTTGCGCGACAGGCCGGTGACCTCGTCGAGCTGCTCCTGCATGGTGACCGCCTCGATGATGTCGCCGTACTTCACGACACCGCCGACCTCGGTGACGATCGGCATCGAGAACGGGTCCCACTCGGAGAGCAGCTGTCCGCTCTTGACCGCCTCGCCGTCGCCGACCAGGAGCCGGGCGCCGTACTGCAGGCCATAGCGCTCACGCTCGCGGCCGATGTCGTCGATGATGACGATCTCGGACTGGCGGTTCATGACCACCCAGTGGTCCTTCTTCTTGACCGTGTGGATGTTCTCCAGCTTGACGGTGCCGTCGGTGCGCGCCTCGAGCTGGGTCTGCTCGTGCCGGATCTGGCCGACGCCGCCGATGTGGAAGGTCCGCATCGTCAGCTGGGTGCCGGGCTCGCCGATCGACTGGGCGGCGATGACGCCGACCGCCTCGCCGATGTTGACCATCTGCCCGCGCGCCAGGTCGCGGCCGTAGCACAGGGTGCAGATGCCGCGCCTGGTCTGGCAGGTCAGGACCGAGCGGATCTTCACCCGGTCGATGCCGGCGTCCTCGATGACCCGCGACATCTCCTCGGTGATCTCGTTGTTGGTCGCCACCAGCATCTCGCCGGTGTACGGGTCCACCACGTCCTCGAGCGCCACGCGGCCGAGGATGCGGTCGCTGAGCCGCTCGATGATCTCGCCGCCCTCGACCAGGGCCTGGCTCTCGATCCCCTCGAGCGTCCCGCAGTCGTACTCGGAGATGATGCTGTCCTGCCCGACGTCGACCAGGCGCCGCGTCAGGTAGCCCGAGTTGGCGGTCTTGAGCGCGGTGTCGGCCAGACCCTTGCGGGCACCGTGGGTCGAGATGAAGTACTGCAGCACCGAGAGACCCTCACGGAAGTTCGTGGTGATCGGAGTCTCGATGATTTCGCCCGACGGCTTGGCCATCAGGCCGCGCATCCCGGCCAGCTGCCGCATCTGCTGCGCGGAGCCACGGGCGCCCGAGTCGGCCATGATGAAGATCGAGTTGAAGGACGGGGCCCTGAGCTTCTCCTTGGTGTACGGGTCCTCGTACTCCTGCGTGGAGATCTCGTTCATCATCTCCTTGGCGATGGCCTCGGCGACCTGCGCCCAGATATCGACCACCTTGTTGTAGCGCTCGCCGTCGGTGATGAGGCCCTCGGTGTACTGCTCCTCGATCTCGGCCACTTCCTTCTTGGCCTCGTCGATGAGGACGTGCTTGGCGTCCGGGATCCGCATGTCGTCGATGCAGATCGAGATGCCCGCCTTGGTCGCATAGGTGTAGCCCATGGTCCTCAGCGCATCGGCCAGGAGCACGGTCGCCTTCTGCCCGGCGACCCGATAGACGTCGTCGATGAGGTCGGCGAGCTGCTTCTTGCCCATCACCCGGTTGACCCGCTCGAACGGGATCTCCGGCGGGCAGATTTCATAGAGCAGGGTCCGCCCGACCGTCGTCTTGATCGGCTTCCCGTGCCGCTCGATGCGCACCATGATGGGCGCCTGCAGGTCGACCTCGCCGTGGTCGTAGGCCATGCGGACCTCGTCCACCGACGAGTAGAAGCCGCGGATGCCTTCCTTGCCCGGCTTGGTGTCGCGCGCGCTGCCCTTGGCGAACGGCCGCTCGCGGGTCAGGTGGTAGAGCCCCAGCACGATGTCCTGGGTCGGCACGATGATCGGCTTGCCGTTGGCCGGCGACAGGATGTTGTTGGTGCTCATCATCAGCACCCGGGCCTCCATCTGGGCCTCGATGCTGAGCGGCACGTGCACCGCCATCTGGTCGCCGTCGAAGTCGGCGTTGAACGCCGCGCAGACCAGCGGGTGGAGCTGGATCGCCTTGCCCTCGGTCAGGACCGGCTCGAACGCCTGGATGCCGAGGCGGTGCAGGGTCGGCGCCCGGTTCAGCATGACCGGGTGCTCCTTGATGACCTCCTCGAGGATGTCCCAGACCTCGGGGCGCTCCTTCTCGACCAGCTTCTTGGCGCTCTTGATGGTGGTGACGAGCCCCCGCTCCTCCAGCTTGTTGTAGATGAA
>Ga0111539_10007822_pt1 | contig 13648 bp, 13 predicted proteins | sample RhiMethybrSRZTD1_FD_79667 | JGI IMG/M metagenome (GOLD analysis project Ga0111539, IMG submission 79667) | Populus rhizosphere microbial communities from Tennessee, USA - Rhizosphere MetaG P. TD hybrid SRZTD1 (version 2) (version 2) | ecosystem: Host-associated > Plants > Roots > Rhizosphere >...
ATTTCGGAGTGACGGGTGAACGACCGACCAACCCTGAGTTGCTTGAATATCTCGCCAACTACTTCGTGACGAATGGCATGTCCGTAAAGGCGTTGCATCGGACAATCATGCTGAGCTCGGTCTATCAGCTAAGCACTGCCGACAACTACGAAGCATCCATGAAGGACTCCGGTAATCGGCTCTATTGGCGCGCCGAGAAGAAGCGCCTCGATGCCGAGCAGTTACGCGACAGTGTCCTGATGAGCGCGGGAAATCTGGACGACGCGATGGGAGGCCCTTCGGCAGATCTCACACCGACATATCTGCGCCGTACCGTCTACGGGAAAATAAGCCGGTACAAACTCGATGAGTATCTTCAACTCTTCGACTTCCCAAGCCCGAGCATCAGCGCCGAAAAACGGTTCGTGACCACAGTTCCGCTGCAACGGCTGTTCCTCATGAACAGCGACTTCATGCAGGTTGAGGCCGAAGAGTTGGCCAGGAGAGTTGCCAACGAAGCGGACAACCGGACTCGTGTCCGCAAAGCCTATCAATACGTCTACGGCCGGGACGCCACGGACGAGGAAGTCGCACTCGGCTTGGACTACCTCAGAAGCGAACCCCTGCTTGCGTACGAGGAACAAAAGGCCCGAGGTGCGGAGACGACCGCCGGCGGCCGGCGAGGAGGACGCGGGCAGAATCAGAATCAACCCAAGCCGGGATCGCCTCCAGCCGTGTCCGGCGCGCCGCCGGACAACACCGCTCCGAACACCGTTCCTGCTACGGGCGCGATACCTCCGATTCCCGGTGACAAACCCGAAGCTCCGAAAGATCCACCACCCATGCCGCAGGGCTCTGAACCCGCCGGTAACGGTGAGGCCGTTGCTGCTGACGGGATGGGAATGGGTATGGGAATGATGGGCGGTATGGGTCGGCGCGGTCAGGGCGGCGGGCCTCCGGAAGTGAAGTACGACGCCACAGTCTGGGGTCGCTACGCGAAGATCCTGTTCAGCTCCAGCGAATTTCTATTCATCAACTAGGTGAGGACATGACTATGTTTCATAAATCACGCAATCCAATCACTCGTCGCGAAGCGCTTAAGCGCGTCGGTAATGGTTTCGGGATGATGGCCTTTGCCGGCATGCTTGGCAATTCGCTGACTTATGCGCAGGGATTGGTCGCTCCCGACGGGTCGAGCAGCCAGTCCCGGCTCGACCATCCTGCACGCGTCAAGCGCGTCATCTTTCTCTTCATGAATGGCGGTTGTTCGACGATCGATTGTTTCGATCCCAAGCCTGCCCTTGAAAAGTATGACGGCCAACCTTTGCCGGGCGGCGCCGTTCGTACAGAACGTCGCACAGGCGAATTGATGAAGTCGCCGTTCAAATTCAAGAAGTATGGCCAAAGTGGAATGGACGTGAGCGAACTCTGGCCGAATCTTGGCGAGCTTGCGGACGATATCTGCTGGGTTAGATCGGTCTATACCGATATTCCGAACCATGAACCCGCCTGCCTCATGGTGAACACTGGCGCCAATCAGGCCGGCCGGCCTTCGATGGGTGCGTGGATCACGTATGGCCTGGGCACGGAAAACAAAAGCCTGCCGGGATTCGTCCTGCTGTGCCCGAATCTGCCTACAACTGTGGGCTCACCGCTGTGGAGCAACGGTTTCTTGCCGGCCATCCATCAAGGCACCTTCATCTCGTCGCGCATTCAGACTCGTCCGGGTGCCGACGGCATGGATGAGGAAATGATGGAAATGCCCATGCCGGGCGAGAAGGACGAAAAGGACAAAGAGAAAAAGAAGAAGATCGTTGTCGAAGACGCCTTTGATCCGAAGAAACTCATCAGCTTCGTGAACAACCCGAAATTTCAACTCACCGAGCAGCGCCGGGAACTCGATCTGTTGCAGAAGATCGAGGCGATGGAACGAGAGCGCGTCGGCACCAATCCCAACGTCGAAGCGGTATTGAAATCGATGGAAGTTGCCTACCGGATGCAAACCGAAGCGCCGGAAGTTTTCGATGTCCGGAAAGAGTCCCAGGCGACTTTGGATATGTACGGCGAAGGGACGACGGCTCGAGGTTGTCTGCAGGCGGCGCGACTCGTCGAAAAGGGTGTGCGCATGGTTCAGGTGTACTACGCCAGCGGCGATCCGTGGGACGCACATGGCGATATCATTGCGCACAAGACAAACGCCAAGAATTCGGACCAGGCTTACTCCGCCCTGTTAAAGGATCTCAAGCAACGCGGCCTCTGGGATGACACGCTGGTTGTTTGCGGTTCCGAGTTCGGCCGCACGCCAGTTCGCGAAGTGGGAGGCGGCGGTGGTGGAGTCAAGCGCGGGCGTGACCACAATCCATTTGGATTCACGATGTGGCTGGCCGGCGGAGCCGTCAAGGGAGGCACAATTTATGGCGCCACGGATGAGTTCGGCTTCAAGGCGGTGGAAAAGCCTGTGCATGTTCACGACATCCACGCGACGATTCTCCACCTGTTGGGGATCGATCACACGAAGCTGACCTACCGCTACAGCGGCCGGGACTTCCGCTTAACCGATGTCGCAGGCAATGTGCTGCATGAACTGATCGCGTGATGGCAGCCTTAAGCGGGCCCAGCCAACAATTCCTGAAGCGCGCTGGACGTCGATACAGACTCCGTTGGCTGAGCCTGCTGTTGCCGCTTTCGTTGTTCGCTCAAACCGGCACCACGTCGCAGACTCCCGCGCCTGTGCCATCCTCGAGTGCCCCGCGTGTGCAACCCACGGATGGCGTACCCCGGCCGATCTCTCTCAGCGGGAAAGTAAGTGTCGTTGGCGGCGGCCTTCCGGAACGAATCGTGATTGAACGCGTCTGTAACGGCGTTGTCCGCCAGGAGGGTTATGCGGACTCACGCGGTGATTTCAGTTTTCAGGTCGGTGCACTGAACTCCTCCGTGCTGCCAGACGCGAGCTCGACCTTCGACCGGATAGTGCCAACGTCGGAACAGCGATTGGGTGCGCAAGCGGGACTCAGCGATAGAGATCTTGCCGGTTGTGAGGTTCGTGCAAGCGTTCCGGGCTACGTGTCGGATGCCCTTACGCTCGGCTTCCGGAGAGCGCTCGACAACCCCTATCTCGGAATCATCTATCTCCATCCGATCTCCAAAGGCGACGACCGCACCGCCAGTATCACTACAGCAATGGCGCCGAAAAACGCAGTGAAGGCCTTCGAGAAGGGCATGCAAAGTATCGGCAGCAAGAAATGGGAGGATGCGGAGCGTTACTTTTCGGCAGCCCTACGCGAGTATCCGAAGTACGCTGCGGCCTGGTTTGCATTGGGAGTGCTGTTGCAGGACCAGAAGAAACTGGATGCAGCGACGCGTGCGTATGACGAGGCGATCCGTGCCGATGCGAAATTCATTCGTCCCTACGAACAACTTGCCATCATGGCCGTAACCCGCGGGGACTGGTCCGAGGTGGCCCGCTATACGGCGGAAGTCTTCAAGCTGGATCCCTATGTCGACGCCGACTTCTACTACTACAGCGCTGTTGCGAACCATAACCTGAAGAATGTTGGCATCGCCGAGGAACATGCGCGCGAGGCCGCGCGACTGGACGCGCAACATAGAAATCCGCGAATTCATCACGTTCTGGGGATCGTCCTCGCGCAGAAAGGGAACTATGCAGAGGCCGCGGAGAACCTTCGCCTTTATCTTCAGTTGAGCCCGACCGCTGCGGACGCGGTGACAGTGAGGGAGCAATTGTCTTACCTCGAACGGACTCAACAGGAACAACGATGATGAAACGGGCCGCGCTTTCGCTGGGGCTGATCTGCCTGACCATCGCCATCTGTTTCTCGCAGGAGCTCAAGAGGAAATGGATTCACGGCAGCGAGCCGTGCTCGGCCAACACCGATGTGCCGTTCCAGGTGCATGCGTACACCGACGACACCTTCATTCTTCGTGAGAACAAGTGCATCAACTACGAAGGGCCGTTTATCTACCTGCTGTTCGGTGACGACATGGTTTTCATGCAGGATACCGGCGCACGACCGTCCCCGGCATCGGGGGTGGCGTTTCCCGTACGCGAAACGGTAGAAAAGATTATCGAGGAATGGTCCGCAAAAAAGGGGAGACGCCGGCCGCACCTTGTCGTTACGCATTCCCACGCCCACGGCGATCATGTTGGCGGGGATGACCAGTTCGCTGGCCAGCCAAACACGACGCTGGTGGGAACCAGGCTCCAGGATGTCCAGACCTACTTCAAAATCAAAGATTGGCCGAATCAGCAGGTCGAGTTGGATCTGGGTGGCCGAGTCCTCGACATCCTTTCGATACCTGGTCATGAACCGACTTCAATCGCAGTCTACGACAGGAAATCGAAGCTCCTCCTTACTGGAGACACCGTTTATCCCGGCCGTCTTTACATTCGCGACTGGCCGGTGTTCAAGGCCAGCATCGAACGGCTCGCCTCGTTCGTGAAAACGCATGAAGTTTCCGCGGTCCTGGGTACCCACATCGAGATGACCAGCACGCCTGGCGTGGACTATCCCGTCCGTACGACGTACCAGCCCGAGGAGCACGAACTGGCCCTGGCGGCGACGCACATTCTGGAACTGAATGACGCCATTTCAAGGATGGGCGACAAACCGGTTCGTGAGACGCACAGCGACTTCATCATCTATCCTCGCTGAGTTTCGAGACCGGAAGCACACAGGCTATCCTCGCACCCCTCCGGGGTGCGGTTGGTGTTGAACGAAAAACCCCGGGTGTCGCTTGCGCTCCACCCGGGGCTAATCTCCTGCCAGCCCTCCGGCCTGGCCTCTTGCACGCCGGAGGCGTGCGAGGACCCTGACCCGCGCCAGCAGTAATCTCCTGCCAGCCCTCCGGCCTGGTCTCTTGCACGCCGGAGGCGTGCAAGGATGGTAGCCCGGGGTGTGCGAGCGATAGCGAGCCACCCCGGGTTGGCGACCATACCAAATCCGCACCCCGGTAGGAGTGCGAGGAGCCTGACACGCGGCGGCAGTGAGTTTCGGCCAATCCGCCAGTGCCAATTTGCTCGTCTCCTTTCAGATGCCCGCGAACTCTTCGAAGTTGTTTGCCCTGCCGGGGCTGGCTGGACCAGAATGGTTCCGCATGAAATCCGCGCTACAGAGAAATCTCCGACTGTCCTTTCTTGCATTGGGCGTTTCAATCTTTGCAACCGGTACGCTGGGTGCGCAGAACTGGCCGCAGTTTCGTGGTTCTTCGGCAGGCGTCGCTCCCGATGATCCAAACTTGCCTGACAAGTGGAGCACGACCGAAAACGTCGTCTGGAAGATCGACATTCCCGGCATTGGTTGGAGTTCACCCGTGGTGTGGGGCGATCACGTCTTCCTGACAACGGTCGTCAATACCGCCCAACAGGAACCGCCGAGGACAGGTTTTTATCTCGGCGACTGGCCGGCCTCGACCGCGCCTCATCGATGGATGGTGTACGACTTCGATTTCAAGACCGGAAAGATTCGTTGGGAACGAGAAGTGAGCAGCACACCTCCGGGAAGCGCCAAGCATCTTAAGAACAGCTATGCTTCAGAGACTCCTGTCACCGACGGCGAGCGAGTCTACTTCTACTTCGGCAACGCGGGTTTGTTTGTTTTCGACATGGATGGACGTCCGGTGTGGTCGAAAAAGATCGGGCCCTTTAAGACGCGAAACAATTGGGGAACCGGCGGTTCTCCGGTGCTCCATGGCGATCGGGTCTACATCGTCAGCGATAATGACGAGCAGTCGTTCCTCGCTGCCTACAATAAGCGGACTGGCGAGGAAGTCTGGCGAGTGAATCGGATGGAGGGCACGACCTGGTCCACGCCTTTCGTTTGGGAGAACGATCTGCGGACGGAGATCGTGACCTCCGGTTCAGATAAGGTACGTTCCTACGATCTTTCAGGGAAACTCTTGTGGGAGTTTGTGGGGATGTCCACGATCAGCATTCCCACACCGTTCAGCCGCTTCGGGCTTCTCTACATCAGTTCCGGGTACATCGCCGAGCCCCTTCGTCCGGCATACGCGATACGACCGGGTGCATCGGGAGACATTTCGCTCAAGGGGCAAGAGACAACAAACGCTTACATCGTCTGGTCGGCACGTACCGGAGCGCCGTACAATCCGACTCCGCTTATTTACGGCGACAATTACTACACACTGTTTGATCGGGGCTTCTTCACCAGCCAGGATGCAAAGACCGGTAAGGAGATCTACCCCCGGCAACGTGTCGCAGCCGACGCGAGCGGCTTCACCGCTTCGCCGTGGGCGTATAACGGCAAGATTTTCGGAATCAGCGAAGACGGCGATACCTACGTCATCCAGGCAGGACCCGAGTTCAAGGTGCTTGGTAAGAACTCACTCAGCGAAATGACGCTTGCGACGCCTGCCGTTGCCAACGGCAGCCTGCTTATCCGAACGGCCTCGAAGCTCTACCGGATTTCGGCAGCAGCACGCTGATCCACATTATTTCTTATTGATAAATGCGATGAGCGCCTCGATTTCGGCGTTCTTCAGCTTCAGGTTTGGCATTGCGTACGGCGATCCGCAATAGGATCGATCTTTACTGCAAACCACGTCGGGTACCGGTGTAATGCTCGGGTCCGCGAGAAATCTCTCAAGGTACTCTGCGGGGAATCGCTTACCGGACAGGTCCGGGCCATAGAGGCGCCCCTCCACGTCTTCATGAGTATGGCACCCGTTGCATCCTTTCGTCGTAAACAGGCGCAACCCTCGACCTGCGAGTGGTACTGGACTTGGCGGAGGTGTTCCCGGCGCAATGGCCTTGAGCGGCGGCATCGTTGCAGCGTCTGGGTATTCGGTGTCGAACGTGATGACCCAATCGCCGGGTTCGGGCAATGTGAGTCCGGCTGTGTATTCTCCTGTCGCGGCGCCGGTCTTCGCTCTGACTTTAATGGCACGACCTTTCTTGTTGGTTGCACGGACGTCAGGTTGCAGGTTGAGAAGCGGTTCTAACGACGGTACCCACACCTTGAAAGTCAGGTTCAGCGGCTTTCCGGCCACTGCGTAATCGGGGAACTTCGTCACAGTGACGAGACTCCAACCCCCGCCGTGGACGGTCGCCACGAGAACCAACGATGCCACTCCTGGAATCAACAGGAGGACCCACTTCCGCGACATTGATATTTCTCCTTCCTGCATGGGGAGCAATGACGACCATGCTATTGAAGTGGGTTGTTGTTTTGAAATTCATGTTTGTCATGTTTCCATCACAAACAATGATGGAATTCGGTGACGTTGACGAGATTCAGCGCGTGAACTCGTTCCATGCCCTCGGCGTTCCGCCGACCCCAATCGCTTCGACGGCATGAATTCCGTTGCCTTGCACTTTGTTGATATGGGCGGTGCCGAATGCTAGTGGAATAAAAGCACCGAGGCCGCCACTCGGGAAGTTATAGGTAAGTGTGAAGACAAGACCGCTTTCCGGATCGGCAATACCGAAGCGACCCAGGCTGAGACCGTCAATGTAGCTGACCTGCGACGTTGTCAACGGCGCACCGCACGACGACATAGGCATTCCATTCTCCCGTCGTACACAGTCGACAGTGAGCGGCAGGGGCCTCACGTTCTGCTGCTTCGCGTCATAAGAGCTATACGCTAACGCCCGAAGGGCGTCGCGCGAGAGTCGATCGGCGGGAGGAACCGTGGCGATGAACTCCGGCCTGGGTGTTGTCAGATAAGCAAGCGCGGCTGGATCACTGATTTTCACCAGAACGTGGTGGGCTTCTGTGATTCGACCATTCTCCAGCTTGAGGCGAAAGCCAAGCGCCGTCGGTTGGTTTTCCACCTTGATCATCGCGATGCCACCCACTTCTTGCAATACCAGATCGGGCACGTAGATCTTGAAGCCCGTCACGCCTTCGGTGATCGTCTTCCAGAGTCCTTCGCCAATCTTTATTCCCTGAACCGCCGGGGAGTTGGTGACACCGGCGTTGCCCCCTCGCACGGGAGGCATTGCAATCGGCCTCTCCATGAACCTGGTGTTCGTCGCCATCGGCGCCTTCGAAGGATCATGCGCCGCCAGCGCAGCGAAATACTGATCCGCGATTGCAATGAGGCACGCGCGACTGCTCGGGCCCGATGACGCGCAGCTTGCCTGTCCTGTTCCTGATTGAGCGAATAAGGTGAGACCAATGGCGGCGATGACGATCGGATGGATGCGCTTCACTGTCCCTCTCCCTTTGATTAGCCACGCCATTATAGGAAAGTCCGGCACCAAAGCCGCTGTGAGAAGAAGAAACTGCTGGAAAGGTAGTCACGGAGCCTTCGATACTAAAGTTATGCGAATCGACTTTGTTCCGCTCCTCGCCATCCAACGCGAGATTTATTCCGTTCCGCGCGGCATGGAGCGGTTTCGAAATTACCTGCGCACGCTCGTTGACGACACGGGCGACGACGTGGAATTTCCGCCGCTCATCGCTATCAATCCCATGGCCCGTGACCACGTGCCCGCCATGATCGACGCGCTTATCGCGCTCGACGCCGACGCCTTGGCCGCGCAAGCCCTCGCCGACGCCGCTGCCGATCTCGGCGAAAACGCCGGCAAATCCGCAAACGCCCTGACATTCCGCTCCTCGCTCATCGTCGTCGACGACTTCAACCGCGGCGGCTGGACGAACCGCTTCACTGTGGAACACGACATGCGCATGGGCTGCAACCCACAAGGCAAACGCTTTTGGATCACCGGCGTCCTCTGGAGCAGCGAAGCGCCACCCACCGCGCGCGCTGTGCGCGAATCCGTCCTCACTGCGGCATATCGCACTGCCTTTGTCCTTGCCCACGGCCGCCCGCAGAATCTGCGCGACCTTCTAGCGCAGGAAGCGTGGACACTGACCCGCGCCGGATGCGCTGCGCCCGCCGCGGGTCTATACAATCAAGTCTCGCCCGACGAGTCCGAGATCGAATACACGCGCGAAGTTCTCAACGATTATCTCGACCGAAACGAAATGGGAGTGCTGATCGCCGCCATGTTCGGCGACAACGCCGCGCGCGAACTCGGTTACGATCCGATGGGTTTGAGCGATTGGGCCGGATTGTGGTCCGCGTTGCATTACGCGAGTCTCGCGCCTGCTACGGATAAAGCCAGCGGCCAAGGATCCGCGCGACACCTCTAAAGCCAGGGAGTGCTTCGATCGGCAGGCCGGACAGAGAGAACGTGGCGATTACCGCACCGAGCGCAACGATCCATAAGCGCGAGGTGTCCATAGCGATCCAGGATTCGATGGCCTGCGCGTTCACCGCCACCAGCGCGGCTGCAACGAAGGCGACCGCCAGCGTCATGAGGACTCGCTGCTTGAACCGGGCGCGCTCGATTCGCAGAAGCACTTCGACACGAAACCTGGCGTCTCGCGAGGGAGGGGGGTCTGCGTTCAGTGCTGCTGTCAGTCTGCTGTCGAGATCGCTCATGTCTTCCTCTCGATCGCCTCGCGCAGTCGTTCACGCCCGCGAAGGACGTGTGACTTTACTGTGCCCAGCGCCGCTCCAAGTATATTCGCGGCCTCCGAGTGGGAGAAGCCGCATACCAGGCACAGCGTCACCGCCGCACGCTGTTCCAGGGGCAGGGTCTGCAGCGCCGCTTTCACGGCGAGGCGGTCCTCCATTGATGCGCCCCCGGCAAGACCGGACGAGAGCTCATGATGGACTGTGTCACGCGCGCTTCTGCGAAACCACGACCGTTGGGCGCCCCTGGCCTTGCGCCAGGCGATACCGCAAAGCCAGGATCGCACGTCCCCGTCGTCCCGGAATGATCGCGCATGTGTCCATGCGGCGAGAAACGTTTCCTGTGCCATGTCGTCCGCGTCGGCATCATTCCCGAGGAGGCGCCGCAGGAATGTTCGGACCGCCTGCTGATGCCGGTCGACGAGGGTGTTGAACGCCGTCTCGGATCCGTCACGAATGGCGGCGATGAGTGCGCGGTCGTCATCACTCATCATCTCTCGTGAGGGCTCATTTGTTGCTGGGCGCGTAGTAAGCGTAAACCAGCCGCGCTGCGACACTGCCAGCGAAGAACAATGCCGCGAGAATTGCGATGACAATCCATGCGCCCTTCTCGCCAAATGCCGACACACGCCACCACACGAGTCCCGCCAGACCGGCGGCGATGACAGTGCTTGCGGCAGCATGGGCCAGGTGATTCCCACGCGTCTGAGGGGGCCGCAGATGCGACAGGTCGCCCCACCGATGCGATTGATTGCCCCACACATTCGTTACTTTAGTTACTGCCTCAATGACAGACGCGGGAGGCTCTTCGCCCCGCTCCGCATAGAGCCGAAGCGTGTCGAGCCCTCTCTTACGTGTACGGTGCTCGAACCATGCGATCGACACCGGAATGGTTATACTGGTGCCGAATACGAGGCATAAGGCCAGAATCTTGATGATGCTCTGACTGTCCATGACTGACCCTTCTCCCTAGCCCTGCCGCTTGATGCGCACTCCGCTGTAAGGGGCCTCCGCGAACCCACCGATGTTCACCGTTCCAGTGAACGTATCCCCGGAAACGGTGCCAGTATAGGTGATCACGAACGAACCCTCAGGGATCGTCAGCGTTCGTTTGTAAGAGAACTTGTTCCCGTCCAATACGATATCCGTGCCTGGGCCCGCTGTAGGAGTGCCCTCCGGCACGGGCACAACAAGTTCAGCTTTAATCTCGTAGCCTTCGGCGGTCTTCACGACCGTGAGCGTCTCGGAGACGTTGCCGCCCGGCGTTTCGGCTGTCGCGGTCCATTGGCCGACGAAGGATTGTCCGAACGCGGGCGCCACGAACGCCGCTCCAAGAACCCACACTAGTGCTGCTGCGATACGCATCTTTCACCTCCATCCCTATGTCGCCGCCGCAACGCCGAATGGATGCGCTCTGAGGAGAATTCGGGGGCAATTGCTTTGGGCGAAAGTAAACGCGATCGTTGCAGGTATATTCGGTGTCGTAGCCGTGAACGTGCCCCAGACCGGGCTGGAAGTGCTCGCGCTCACGCTGGCGCGGTCGAAAACTGACGTTTGCTCTCCGCTTTCTCTGTGACAACTGTCACGTTCGTCCTTTAGGCTCTGCGGATTACTTCTAACCCTCGCGCATTACACCTAGGTGTAAAGTGACGCCTTTCTTTACAGTGCAGAAACCGTGGCTAATCGCTTGGAAAGAATCCGCCTAGCTCATCCGTGGCAACCAAACGTCGGAAACCCGACAGTACACCAAGGTGTGATCCGCGCGGACTTGAGGGCGCAAGGGAACCTATCTGGAACTTTTATCACGGACTTACCCCTGACAACTGTCACAGAACATGAAAGGCCAAGGGATTGCCGTACTGTAAGGCGACTGTCGCTTTGTGTTTGAGGATTAAACGTGTCTTTGCACTAAGGAAACAAGTATGAACATCAAAAAAGGGTTTCGAAGAATCGCTGTTTTAGCGATGTTTGGTATCGTCACGCTGGGTTTCACGCTACCAGCGCATGCCGACAGCATTATCGTGGCCGGTAATAGCAATCCGGCTCTGCTGGCAAATATCGACATCAGCGCGCTGGCTGCCGGTTCAATCACGTTCAGCGTGGCGAATATCGGAGTGGCTTCCAGCATCACAGGTATCGGCTTCGAGTTGCCGGGCACCATTACCGCCAATTCTCCTGGGACTTGCGCAGGGGCCGGATGCAACAATTTTGGGGCTGCCCCCGTTGTAACCAACACCCCGGGTAACGTTCCACAATTCAATACTGCAGTGTTGGATTTTGCAGTCATAACGGGACCGAGTTTCACAGGAGGAAACCCTCCGGGGATCAACCAAGGCCAAACGGCAACGTTTACGATCACGGGTGGTTTTACCGGACTCACACAGGCGAATTTTCTTAATGGTGCCTATGTTCGGTTCCAAGTCGCGCCTCCTAACGGTGAGGGCAGCGATGTAGGCCATAACCCTCCGCCGCCCAGTGTTCCCGAGCCATCCAGTCTTTTGTTGCTGGGAACCGGTCTCTTGGGTATGGGGGCAGCAATTCGGCGATATCGTCGTCAGTAGCCGGCGACTCCGTTTCATCAAACCGACCACAAGTGGGGACAGTGAGCGTTTCACTGAAAATGCTAGCTGTCCCCAATTTTCCACAACCACACCGCGCATTCTTCACAGACCCCGAACGCACCAAAAGGCTGCTCTATCGTCTGGAGCTACAGGCTGCTATCATCCCGCACCCTACAAACGAACAGAGTCGAATGTTCTCGATATCGAAGCCACCAGTCATGAATTTGGGACAAGACTCCGCATAGAATCGAAGGCTGTCTTCGAATTCGGAATCCGGCAAGATTAGTGCGCTTTCGTGTGGCGCCAGATGCGGCGAGACTCACACAATGATCTTCGGCGCGTGCCTTGGATGACGATTACTGGGATCGTGAAGGCGTCTTGGAGTCGGAATCGGCAGGGGATCGCCGAACTTTTTTGCGTTTCAGTTTCTGGGCCAACTTACTTTTGAGACGTTTTCGTTCTCCGGGCTTTAGAAAGAACGCATGTTTCTTTACTTCTTTAATAATGCCCTCTTGCTGTACCTGGCGCTTGAATCGCCGAAGGGCGCTCTCAATAGATTCACCATCGAAAATCCGAATTTCTGCCAATGCTACCTCCTACCTCTCGGGTCGAGTCATGAGTATGGGCAGTAAGCCCGATATGTACAACCTGATTTCGTAAGCAGGCGTGAACAATTGACCGGTTTCCGCTGCCGCAGGCGGGCGTCATTTGAACGTGATGTCGTATGGCGAAGCCCTTTACGGATACATCAGCCAGTAGTTGGTCAGGGCTAGCGTTACGACTGGTGAATCTCCTTAACGCTATGATAAAGAACAACTTGCGATGTCTAATGCATTCCCGCCCCGACCACTCCGAAAATGAGTGTCGCCGCGCTTCGAGCGACTGTCGGGCGATTCAACTCACTTACCGATGCCGGAGTCCACAATGACCTGCAAGCTCATCGACAACTTCACGGATTCGCACACTTCCACAGGCTTCCTGCGGATGCCGCCCGACGTTGGAGATCGGGATCGAAGTAGCCGTTATTCTCCAGTGATTCCTGGGCATACAGCTTGTAGTTGCCAGGCGCGATGCCTCGAAGCGTGAAGCGTCCCGCTTGATCGCTGGCAGCAGCTTTGTGCACCGCACGATCGCGAAACTGATCCGTGCGGTACAATCAGGCGCCATGAATCGCCCACGCCTTCGGCTGATGTTGGTCTTCGTGCTTGCGTCCGTTGTCACGGTTCGAGCCGACGAGATCGACGACTGGGTCAAATCCGAAATGCAGGTGCGGCACGTCCCGGCCATTTCGATCGCGGTCGTGAAGAACGGCGTCCTCGTCAAGGCAGAGGCTTATGGCGTCTCCGACCTCGAACACAACATCCCGGCTCAGCCGAACACCGTTTTCAAGATCGGTTCGACCAGCAAGCAGTTCCTTGCCGCGGGCGTCATGATCCTCGTTCAGGACGGGAAAATTGCGGTCGACGAAAAACTCGGAAAATATCTCGACGGCATCCCTGAGGGTTGGAATGCCATCACGATCCGTCATTTGCTGACGCACACTTCCGGCCTCGCGCGAGAGGGACCAGGGTTTGATTCTTACAAGATTCAGCCGGACATCGATGTTATCAAGAGCGCTTACCCGGTTGCACTTCATGCAAAGCCCG
>Ga0111539_10007823_pt1 | contig 13648 bp, 7 predicted proteins | sample RhiMethybrSRZTD1_FD_79667 | JGI IMG/M metagenome (GOLD analysis project Ga0111539, IMG submission 79667) | Populus rhizosphere microbial communities from Tennessee, USA - Rhizosphere MetaG P. TD hybrid SRZTD1 (version 2) (version 2) | ecosystem: Host-associated > Plants > Roots > Rhizosphere >...
CGCGCGCCTTCCTCGAACGCCTGCAGAGCTTCCTCGAGCCGGCCCAGCTTCTCGAGCGCCGATCCGAGGCTCGCGAACGCGCGCCCCTCCCGCGGCGCGAGCTCGACGGCCCGCTGCGCGTGCTCCAGCGCGCCGTCGAGGCGGCCGAGGCGCTCGAGCACAACGGAGAGGCTCTGGTGCGCGGCCGCGCTCGCGGGCTCGGCCTTCACCGCCGCCTCGAGCAGCCGATGGGCGTCGTCGAGGCGGCCCGCTTCGGACCGAAGCACCCCGAGCGCGATAAGCGCGGGCACCAAGGCCGGATCGATCTCGAGCGCCGCGACGAAGTGCCGCTCCGCGCTCTCGCGCTTCTCCAAGTCCTCGAGCAAGCGGCCCGCTTCGAGGCGGAGCCGGGCGGACCGAGGGCACGCGGCCACGCCGCGCAAGAACACGTCCAAGGCCTCGAGAGGCTTTTGCGCCTCGCGCAGAGCCGCACCTTTCCGGAGAAACTCCGCTTCCGATGCCGAGCTGGCCGGCGAAGCCACGCGCTCCTGCCCGGCGCGCGCGGCGGGATTCGGTGGCGCGCCCTGCGCCGGCGCGGAACGGACCCAGCCGCTCGGCGCCGTCAGGCCTCCTGCCAGCAACGCGGGCAGCAGCGGGACGCACGCCATTGTCCAGCGTGCGTCCCTCCGTTGCCGCGTCTTCACGATGCCGGCTAGCACCTCGTATAGGTGCCGCAGTCGAGCGCGTCGTCGGTCGGATCCTGGCCGCACGGGTCTGTCGTCGGCCCCGGAGCGGGGATAGTACCCTGACCCAGGAACAGCACGCCCAGGATGCGAATCGCGTCTGTCAGCTGCAGCTCGCCGTTGTCGTCAGCGTCTGAGGCGTCGAGACACGGGATCGTGCCCTGGCCCAGGAAGAGCACGCCGAGGATGCGGATCGCATCCGTCAGCTGCAGCTCGCCGTTTTCGTCGGCGTCGCCGCGGTGGAAGCTCGGCTTCTGGCAGGTCGGCTCGCTCGCGCAGTCGGAATCGGCGCAGTCGATTTGCTGGTCGCCGTCATCGTCGGTGCCGTTCGTGCAGTTCTCGCGGACCGTGTCGCTCGGCGTGAGCGAGATTTCAAGCCCTTCGATGATCGGCTCGCCGATCTCGTTCTGGAAACGCACGGAGAACTCCCAGTCGCCCGTGCCGTCGAAAATCTTGAGCATCAGGCTGTTCTCGCCCGGATCGAGGATATGCGGGTCCGTGAAAAGCAGGCCGTCCGGCGAGATGTCCTGCGGGGCGCAGGCGTCGCTGCCGGCGCGGCCGATGCTGTGGATCCAGACTTCATTGCCATTGAGGAGGACCTGGACGCTGTCGTCGCTCGAGATGCCGAGGTACACCTCCATCTCCTCGCCCGTGGTGTTGTTCACGTAGCACTGCGCGTACGCCATAGCGTCGTTGTAATCGACGAAGAAGACGTCCCGGAAATTGACGCGGCTATCGACGTCGCGCCATTCGAAGACGGTAGGAACGCCGCCCGGGTTCTTCGGCGGCTGCCCGAACCCGTTCCGGATGCGAATCGCGGGGGACGCGCCCTGGAAGTCGGTGTGGATCTGCGCGCCGGCTTTCCACACGAAGTCGGTCTCGCCCGTGACGCCGTCCGTGAGCCAGTCCTTGCGGATGTCGTCCTCGATCGGCGCCGCTCCGAGCTGCGTCTCGTAGGACCCGAGCATGTTCCAGAAGCGGATGCCTCCGCAATCCGTGAACGAGTTCTGGACGAGCACGCACACCGGCGGGATCTCGTCGCTGTTGTTCTTCACCGAGATGAGCTTGTCGACCCCGTCCTCCGGCACGTCTGCAGCCGCGAGCGTGGCCTGCGTCGCGTCGCCCGGAACCGTCGTCTTCAGCACGTCGTCCACGAATACCTGCGTCTCGACCGCGGGGTTGGCCGTCCCCGGGTTCTTCCAGGTGACGAGCACGCTGCCGTCGGCGTTGCGCTTGCACGTGAGCTGCTCGACGGGCAAAGCGCAGGCACCCTGCGTGGCTGGCTTCGTGGGGTCGTAGAAAGTGAGCTTGCCGAACACTCCGGGGTTTCTCCAGGCGCTCTCGGCGATCTCCCGCTTGGCCCAAGCGAGCTTGTGGTCGCGGCTGTCGATCGTCGGGCCGTCATCGTCGTTGCCCTGGACGCTGAAGCCGATGCAGCCCCCCACCGCGGGGTCGATCGTCCAGGCCGGGTCGCCGGTGTCCCCGTTCCCGATCGTTTCGAGCGCGATGGCCACTTCGCCCTGCCAACCAATCTTTCCTTCGCCGAAGGTATTGTTGGCGATGTCGCCCGTCTCGAGCTCGACGACGACCCCTCGCATCAGCTCCGGCCAGGGCGCGCCTGCGAAGTCGCACGAGCCTTTCCCCGCGACGCCTCCGATCTCGAGGCACTCCTCGACCGGCGTGTCCTCAGGGCAGGTGGGCTGCTCAGGGTCTCCTGGCGCGCGTCCGACCTGGTCGACCCCGACGGTAAACTGCGCATCGTCGACCGCGTAGCAGCTCGCGGTCCCGCTCGTGCAGTTCGGGCCGTCGTTGTTGGCGTCGATGTAAATCTCGATCGAATCGTCCTGCCAGACGTCGCAGTAAGTCTGTTCGTGGCTGATGAGCGTGTCGTCCACGATCTTCCATGCGACGTACAGGAAGTCGTGGTCGGCCGCGCAGGCGAAAATCATGTCCCAATCGTCCGTCGGAGGATCGAGGTCGAGGGGCTGCGCGCTGTCGAGCACGGTGTTCACCGTGTGGAAAGCCGCCCTTTGCCAGACGGGGTCGTTCAGGCGTCCGTCGAGCGTCACGGTGTAGGGGCCGCCTTCGGCGGCGGGCACGAGGTCAATGCGCGGAGCGAAATAGAGCTCGCCATCGAGCCCCGCGGGAAACGGCGCCTGTGCCGCGAGCGCGGCGGGGAGCAGGCAGGCGATCAGCGTTACGGCGAGGTGGCTTCTCATGGAAGCAGGACCCTCCAAGTTGATGAACCCTGAAATCTTCGAACCCAACAGAGACCGCAAGTTGCGGTGAAAACCCGAGACGAATTCTATCCGTGGGCTCCTCTGCCGCACAAGCTTGGGTAGGATGGCGTCTCGCGGCTCTCCGTGGCCACCGCGCCTCGTGCCGGCCCGCGGTGTATTGGACCGCGGAGCTCGCTCGCTAAGTCGCTCCCGGATAAAGACTTGATTTGGCCAATGCCTCGGGAGCCTGCGCCGGGCCTCGGCGCTGCGCCGCCGGAGGTTCTTTCAGGAGCTTCGGCGGCGGCGTACCTCCGCGAGGAGGGCCTCGCTGGCCGCGCCAGGATGAGTCTGCACGAGACGAACCGCCAGCTTTTCGGCCTCGCCGAGCCGTAGGCCGGCCTCGCAGTAGGCCTGGACGAGCGACTTGAGCGCGAAAGCATCGTCCGGAGCCCGCGCGAGGATACGGCGAAGCTCCCGGAGCCGCTCGAACGTGCGCCCCGGGGAGCGCAGCAAGGCTTCCGCCTTCTTCAGGGCTGCCGTCGTTCCGGGATCGAGGTCGGCAGCGAGCAAAAAACAGTCGAGTGCCCTCTCGGTCGCGCCTTCTGCTACGAAATTCTCGCCCTGCTCCACGTAGGCGCCCGCGCAGTCCCGCAGCGGAGCGGCCGCGAGAGCTCGCAGGGCGGCCTCTCTCGCTGCGATTTTTTCCTCGAGCCGCCCCTCGAGCTGGAGGACGCTCGCGACTTCTGGCTCGTCTTTTTTTGCGCCGAACACCCGCGCGAACGCGCGAAAGCTCTCGAGGTCGCTCGGGTCTTCGACGATCAGCGCCATGATCTCGCGCGCGGCGGAGCGCAAGTCGCCGGCGAGCCCGCGCGACACTCCCAGCCACCGGCGGTATTCCGCGGGGAGCGCGCCGTCCGCGGGGAGGAGTTCCCGCGCGGCCCGCAGGAGTTCCATGCTCTGTCCCACGTTGCCGCGCTCGAGCTCGACTCTCGCCAGGCCCAACGGCCCGCGCCAGTCGCCCGGCGCCGCTGCCCGCGCACGGCCGAAAGCCATCGCGGCGGCGTCCAGGTCGGGCGGCGGCTCGAGAGCGAGCTGGCCTGCGCGGACGTGCGCTCCTGCGCCCCCCGCCGCGTCGCCGGAATCATCCGCGACGGCCGGACCGGACCGAGCAGGATTCGCAAGGGCGTCCGACGCGGCTCGGATCGAGGCTCTCGCTGCGTCGAGCCGGCCGAGCGCGCGGTGCGCGTCCGCCTCGAGGCGGAGGAGCGATGGCGACACGAGCCCGGCCGCGTGGGCCGCAGATGCGATTCTCACGGCGTCCTCAAACCGGAGGAGGCGAGTCCAGAGCCGCGCGAGCGGCGCCGCGATGGTCGCTTCGGCCGGCGTTTCCGCGGCGAGCTTCTCGAGCACTTCGGTCGCGCGGAGGAACTCGCGCCGATCGGCGGCCTGGAACGCGCGGCGCGCGAGCTCCGTACGGCTCGCGGGGCCGGTGGAGAACAGCTTCGACTCGTCCTCCGTGGAGAGCTGATGCCCCCGCCCGAAAAGCCACGCGTGATGGTCGCGAGCACCATCCGCGAGCTGTTTTTTTCCGAGCAGCGCGAGCGTCTGCGCGCACTCGGAAAGAGCCACCGTGTCGTGAGGATCGTTCTCCAGCACTTCGGCGAGATCGTCTGCGGCGGAAGCGAGCTTCCCGAGCCTCCGCGCGACGCGGCTTCGCTCGACGAGAGCGCGCATCCGAAAGTCGTGCTGCATCGATGGGCTCGCGAGGCAACGCTCGAGCAAGGGAAGCGCCTCGGCAGGCCGCCCCAGCCGCGACAGCACGTGGGCCAGGGCCAACGTCCCCAGCAAATGGCCCGGCTCGGCCGCCAGCAGCCGCTCGAAGGCGCTGCGGGCCTCGTCATAGTGGAGGAGGACGCGTTCGGAGTCGCCGAGATAGTAGAGGACCTCGTGGCTCGCGGGGCTACGCGCTAGCACTTCGGCCGCGAGACGCTGGGCGGCCTCGGGGCGGTTCGCCATCGCGTAAGCTGAAAACGCCCGTCGCAGAGGCTCATCCCAGCTGGCGGGCCCGCGCCGGAGCGCGTCGGCTTCCCAGGCCTCGGCGGCTTCGACCCAGCGCCCGGCTTCCTCGAGAGCGGCGCCATCCTGCCCGCCGGAAGTCGCAGCCGAGGACTTGTCGCCCTTGCCGCAGCCCGCGCAGGCCGCGGCCGCCGCGAGCAGAAGAACGGTGAAGGCGCTGCGCCCCCGCCGGGAGGTCTGCCTCAGAGCCATGCACGGTCATTGTACGCTGCGTGCACGGCGCAGCAGGCGCGACGGCGAGCGCGACTCAGGGCCGCAGGACTCGCTTCTCCTTACCTTTCTCCGAAAGAGCGACGCTCGTGCCGGTGTTCTTGGACAGGATCTGAACCCCGGGCTCGGTCTCGTCATTCAAAAGGAAGATACCCGAGCCGTTCTCGGCGGCTCCGACTTTCACCCGGATGGTCCCCTTGGCGTCGAAGAGCCGGAACACGGCTTCGCCTTCGGGCTCGATTTTGAGACTTGCTCGGGTCTTGCCTTCAGCGTTCACAAGCTCGAACATGCGGGCTCGGAGCACCGCGGGAGCCTCCGTGGAGTCGCCCGCCCGTGCCCCAGGCATCGGGCCCCGCAACAGGTGAACCGCCAACAGCACGGTCACGGCCGCCAGGAAAACCTGCGTGATTCGCTGATTCATGCCTGTTGGCTCCTGGATCGAGTTTGGCTCCGGTTCGATGTCAAGGAATAGTGTCGAGGATTAGTAGAGCTCCAAGGAACGGTTACTATCGAACTTTGAATTGACTGACGCCATGCCACGAAGACCTGCAAATTGCCGCTGGATTCGCTTCTCCTGGATGCGTCTGACCGCTGGCGCTTTCTGGCTCACTGCAGCCATCTGCTCCGCCCAGGGCTCGCGAGAAGATTACGAGCGCGCCCGATCGTTCAGCAGCCGCTTCGGGGACAAAGTGTATCGCGACGAAGTCCGGCCGCGGTGGCTCGACGACGGGAGGACGTTCTGGTACCGCGTAGAGGAAGGTCCTGAACGCGAAGCGTACGTCATCGTCGACGCCGAGAAAGGGGAGCGGCGTGCGGCTTTCGACGCGACTCGACTCGCCGCGGCGCTCGCCTCGGCTTCGGGCAGCGAGGTTCCCGCGACACGCCTCCCCCTCGGCGGATTGCGATTCCAGGACGGCGGCACGCGCGTCGATTTCCGCGCGTTCGGCAAGGCATGGTCCTGCGACCTGGCGAGCTACGAAGTGAAAGAGGCGCCGCGCGCGGAGTCCGCTGCCGCCTCCGACTCGATCCCGCCGCTCGGCCGGCCCCGGCGGACGCGGCGCACGGGGCGCGAGACAGAGCTCACGTTCGTCAATTCGCTCAAAGAGGAGCTCGAGTGCTTCTGGATCTCGCCCGAGGGGGAGCGGCGGAGCTACGGGAAAGTTGCGCCGGGTCAAGTGAGGCACCAGCACACGTTCGCCGGCCACGTTTGGCTCATCGCGGGCGCTGCGGGCCGCGTCGTGGGGGTTTTCGAGGCGCCGGAGGACGGCGGCAGCGTGGTGCTGGACGGCTCGCTCGACAAGGCGGTAGTGGACGTCGAGAGCCTTCGCGACAGGACGCGCGATGGTGCAACGTCGCCGGACGATCGATGGAAAGCGTCCATCGAGCGCAACAACGTCGTGGTGACCGACCTCAAGACCGGCGAGGCCGCGCCGCTGACCACGGACGGCACGGAGGATGACTTCTACGAGCCGCGCTTCTTCTGGTCGCCGGACTCTCTAAAGCTCGTCGTCATCCAGACGCGCAAGGGGGAGGAGCGGGTGATTCACCTCGTCGAGTCCTCGCCGCGGGACGAGCTGCAGCCTGTGTTCAAGACCATCCCCTACGCCAAGCCGGGGGACAAGATGCCCGTCCCGCGTCCGAGGCTGCTCGACGTGGCCGCCCGGAAACCCGTGCCCGTGGCGGACGCCCTTTTCCCGAACGCGTGGGAAATCACCGACCTGCGATGGAAGCCGGATTCGAGCCGTTTCACGTTCCTCTACAACCAGCGAGGGCACCAGGTGCTGCGCATCGTCGCCGTCGACGCGGCCACCGGCGAAGCGAAAGCTTTGATCGATGAGACGTCGAAGACGTTTGTCGACTATGCGCACAAGCAGTTCACGCGCTTCGTCGAGTCGACCGGCGAGATCATCTGGATGAGCGAGCGCGACGGCTGGAGCCACCTCTACCTGTACGACGCCGCATCTGGCCAGGTGAAGCATCAAATCACGCGCGGGGAGTGGATCGTGCGGCGCGTCGAGCGCGTCGACGAAGAGAAGCGGCAGATCTGGTTCGCCGCCGGCGGCATCCGGCCGGGCGAAGATCCCTACTACCTGCACCTCTGCCGGGTCGGCTTCGACGGCCGCGGGCTCACCATCCTGACGGAAGGCGACGGCACCCACGAGTGGAGCTTTTCTCCCGACCGGCGCTTCCTGATCGACACGTGGTCTCGCGTCGACGACCCTCCCACCACGGTGCTGCGGAACGCGGAGGACGGCCGGCAGCTCGCGCTCCTCGAGCGAGCTGATGCGAGCGAGCTGATGCGCGCGGGGTGGCGGGCCCCGGAGCGGTTCATTGCCAAGGCGCGCGACGGCGCCACCGACATCTACGGCATCATCGTCCGGCCCGCGCAGCTCGACCCGGGCCGTAAGTATCCCGTCGTGGAGGACATCTACGCGGGGCCGCAGAGCGCGTTCGTCCCCAAGTCCTTCGGCCCAACGCGCCGCCAGCACGAAATTGCGGAGCTCGGTTTCATCGTCGTCCAGATCGACGGCATGGGCACGTCTCAGCGATCGAAGGCTTTCCACGACGTCTGCTGGAAGAACCTCGTGGACGCCGGCCTGCCCGACCGCGTGGCGTGGATCCGCGCCGCCGCCGCCACCCGGTCCGAGATGGACCTGAGCCGAGTCGGCGTCTACGGCGGGTCGGCAGGAGGCCAGAGCGCCCTTGGCGCGCTCCTGACGCACGGCGATTTCTACAAAGTCGGCGTCGCGGACTGCGGCTGCCACGACAATCGCATGGACAAGATCTGGTGGAACGAGCTGTGGATGGGCTGGCCGATCGGCCCGCACTACGAGGCGCAGTCGAACGTGACGCTCGCGCACCAGCTCACGGGCAAGCTCCTCCTCATCGTCGGCGAGCTCGACACGAACGTCGACCCGGCTTCAACGCTCCAGGTCGTCAACGCGCTCGTGAAGGCGGACAAGGACTTCGACTTGCTCGTTCTGCCGGGAGTGGGACACGGCGCGGGAGGAACTCCCTACGGGCGCCGGCGACTGATGGACTTCCTCGTGAAGAACCTCCACGGCGTCGAGCCGCGCCACGAGCCCTGAAGCCCGCGATCTTCTTCCTTCCCTCGCTCGCCCCAGCATCGAGAGCGACGCGCCGAGCCTCCCACCACTCACCCCGGAGGCCGGCAAACCGCCGGAACTCCCACGTGCCTTCCCGGAGGCCGACGCTCGGCTCGCTCAGCTGCCCATGTTCTTCTTGGCCGCTTCCACGATCTCCTTCACGTCTTTCTCCGCCACCGCGTCGAGGGCGAAGTTCTTCACGACCGTGCGATCTTTATAGACAAGGACGGTCGTCTTGACGGCAGGGTTGACCTCGAAGCCATCGGGCGACTTCTCGCCGAGCTTGTTGACCGTGAGCGGGATGCTAGCGCCGGTCTCGGTCTGGAGCTTCTTCAGCTTGTCCTCGCCGGCGCGCTGATCTTTGGACATGAGGACGAGGAACGCGCCCGCCGACTTGCTGCCCTTGTGCGCCTCGTCGACCGCCTTGACCAGGCTGGCGACACCCTTGTCGATCTCGCGCGCGAAAATCAGGACGACGGGCTTGGCGCCGTTCTGACAGACGTAGCAGACCTCCTTGCCCTTGTTCGGTCCCGTCACGTCCAGAACTTCGAACGGGACGACCTGTCCACCGACCGGACAGCCGGACTTGGCCTTCTTCGCATCCTCGGCAAGGGCAAATGAAAGGGCGAACGTGAACAACACGGCGGCGGTCATGAGAATCGGCTTCATGCACTTCTCCTTTGAAAAGCGTAGGTTGGTTGGTGCCAGCAACGCGCGGGCACGATGAGCAGTTTCCGAATTGAAAACGAGATGCGTGCGCGGAATGCGGCGGCAGGAGGGCGCTCGACGGCTATCGTCTTGCTCCGTTCGCCTCAGCGCTGGCCCAGGGCGCTGCTGCCTGGAGCTGGGTCGAAGGTTTCGGTGGCATTCTGGAGCCGACCGGCTCCAGCGCGTCTCGCTTCGTGCTGCGATCGAGCGAGCTTAGTGAATGCGGAATCCGCCGTGTCGCCGCGGTGCGGAGCTTCACGTGAAGGGGATTTTGAAGATACCCTCGCCGATCGACATGGACGACCACTCTACGCGCAGCGGGGCTGCATCGCAAGGAACGCGCTGACGCCAGCGCGCGCTGCGAGTACCCTACGGCCCCATGCACACGTCTCACTGGGCACTCATCGCCACGCTCGTCGCTGCTGCGGCGGTCCCGGACGGCCGAGCCAGCGCCGCGGACGCGTTCGTCGACGCGACGCCGAGGAGTGGCATCGCGTTCCGGTGCGTGAACGGCGCTTCCGGCAAGAAATACCTCATCGAGACGATGCTGGGGGGCGCCGCGTGGCTCGACTACGACGGCGATGGCCTGCTCGACCTCTACCTCGTCCAGGGTCATCGCCATCCCGAAGCAGCGCTCGACGGCCCCGGCGGGCCCGACGAGCCGTCGAACGTGCTGTACCGCAATCTCGGCGGCGGGAAGTTCGAGGATGTGACCGTGCGCTCGGGCACGGGCGACCGCGGTTACGGAATGGGCGCGGCCGCAGCCGACTACGACGCGGATGGACGGCCGGATCTGTACGTGACCAACTACGGCCGGAACACGCTCTACCACAATCGTGGGGACGGCAAATTCGATGACGTGACGGAGCGCGCCGGCGTGGGAGCAGGCGGCTGGAGCTCCTCGGCGGCGTGGGCCGACCTCGACGGCGACGGACGCCTCGACCTCTACGTGGCCCGTTACCTGGTCTACGACACGCACAAGGACTCTTCCTGCCCTGCGACGGCACCGGGGTCGAAAGAGAAAGTGCCAACGTATTGCAACCCGACCCACTTCGAGGGCGCGCCGGACTTGCTCTTCCAGAACCGTGGCGACGGCACTTTCCGCGACGTGTCGAAAGAGAGTGGCGTCGGGAGCTCTCATGGCTGGCAGGAAGCCAAAGGCCTCGGCGTCGTCGCATCGGATTTCGACGGGGACGGAGATCTCGACGTGCTCGTCGCCAATGACTCCGTCCCCAACACGCTCTGGAAAAATCTCGGTGGCCTGCGGTTCGAAAACGTGGCGCTCGTGTCGGGTTTCGCGCTCAACGCCGAGGGTGCTGCGCAGGCAGGCATGGGGATCGCGCGCGGCGACGTGGACGGCGACGGCGACGAGGATATCTACGTGACGAACTTCAGCCGTGAGACGGACACGCTTTACCTGAACCAGGGAAGCTACTACCTGGACGCGACGATCGAACGGGGCATCGCGCAGCCAACTTACCTCCCGCTGGCGTTCGGGACGCGGCTTCTCGACTACGACCTCGACGGCGACCTCGACGTCTACGTCGCGAACGGCCATATCCTCGACAACGCGGAGCGCCTGCACGCCGGGGAAGGCATCACGTATGCGCAGCCCGCCCTCCTTTTCGAGAACGACGGTCGCGGGCGGTTCCAGGACGCATCGAGCCGCTCGGGCGCATGGTTCCAGCGAGCTTTCGTCGGCCGCGGCGTGGCCGAGTGCGACTATGACAACGACGGAGACCCTGACCTCGTCGTCGTCAACATCGACGGCCCCGCCGTCCTGCTCGAGAACCAGGCCGGCAATGGCAAGCCATGGGTCGGCGTCGAGCTGCGCGCGTCCGCCGGGGGGCCGACCGTGCACGGCGCACGCGTCGAGGTCGAGTGCGGCGGGATGAAGCAGGTGCGCTACGCGGGCACGGACGGCAGCTACCTCTCGAGCCACGACCCGCGCATCCGCTTCGCCCTGCCGGGCTCTGCTGGCCAGCCCGTCACCGTGAAAGTCCGCTGGCCCGAAGCGCGGGAGGCGAAGGACTACCCCGGGCTCACGCCGGGGAAATATCACGTGATCTCGCGCTGAGCCCCCGGAAAGTCGAGCTCAGCTCTCGCGGATGTTGTTCTTCAGGCGGCCTTCGTCCAGCCCCTCGAGCAGGAAGCCGTTGTCGTGGATGTGCCGCCAATCGCTCAGGATGCTCGACTTGCCCGTGGCCGTGGGCTCGTGGCTGTAGGCGGACCCTTCGCGGATGACGACGGGAGTGCGGGCGTCGCGCGGGCAGCCGAAAGCGTGGAGGTGCTTCCGGTGCATGACGAACTTCGGCTCGCCGGGTCGCAGCTTGCGGTACTCGGTCAGGAGGTCATACGTGTGCTCGCGCCCTTTCGGCAGCGCGGTCCCGGCGGGGCGCCGCTCGCCGCGCGGCATCGGCTGGGTGTAGATGAGGCCCGCGCGGCTCACCTGCAGCCGCTTGTCGTCGATGATCTCTGGGGCGTAGTAGAGCTCCATCTCCCCCAGCACGACCTCGTAGAACTCCGTTTTTCGCCAGTGGAGGTGCGGGCTGCAGAATTTCCCGGGGTGGACGATCATGAGCTTGTCGCAGAGGCCGCCGAACTGCGCCCACTCCATGCTTCCCTCCGGCAAGCCCTCGACGGCGGGCTCGTTGAGCGCCTGGAAGATCGCGAACACCTCGAACGGCTCCCGCGACCACATCCCGTGGGCGAACGCCTCGTACTGATCGTCGCCGAAGACGAGGCCGGTGTTGTCGTTGATCATGTCGTCCTGGACGGGGTAGCCGCAGGCGACCGCGAGCGCGGCGCATTCAGAAATCCAGGCGTCGTATTCCCTGCGCGTCACATAGTTCCGCTGGGGCATGGGAGAAAAGCCTCCTTCGTTCAGTGAAAGGGAGCAGGAGCCGGCTTCGACTCCGAAGCTCGAAAGGACGAGATGACACCGGCGCCGCGCCCTCATCAAGCGCGAAGCACGGCCCCAGGAGCCGAGGCCGGAGCTGGAGCCGGCAGGCCTCCCGAGAGGTAATCGGGAGGCGCCCGAAGGGCTCCGCGAAGCCAAAAAATTCTGGCCCGCGCCGACGCCAGGGGGTAGCGTCTCACAATTGCCATGAGAGGGTTTGCGTGGTCCTGGACGATTCTCTGCCTCCAGGCTGCCAGCAGTGCCGCCGTCATTGCCGGTCCCGCGGGCGGCAAAGCACAGTCCCTGTGGTCGCTCGAGCCGCTGGGCGCGCCCGTCGTGCCGGCCGTTCGGGATGCATCGTGGGCCAGGACGCCCATCGACCGCTTCGTCCTGTCGAAGCTCGAAGACGCGGGGGTCGAACCGGCCGCGCCGGCGGCGAAAGCGGCGCTCTTGCGCCGCGTCACGCTGGACCTGATTGGCCTCCTGCCCACTCCCGAAGAGACCGCGGCATTCCAGTCGGATGACTCGCCGGATGCCTACGAGAAAGTGGTCGATCGGCTGCTCGCTTCGCCCCACCACGGCGAGCGTTGGGCGAGGCATTGGCTCGATCTCGCACGCTTCGCCGAAAGCGAAGGCTTCAAGAGCGATGAGACGCGCCCGAACGCCTGGCGCTATCGCGACTACGTCATTCGTGCACTGAACGCCGACAAGCCCTACGACCGCTTCATCGAGGAGCAGATCGCAGGCGACGAGCTCTGGCCGGAGGACTTCGAGGCGCGCATCGCCACCGCGTTCCAGCGGCACTACGCCGACGAGTCGAACGCGCGGAACTTGCTCCAGCGGCGCCAGGAGATCCTGAACGACATCACGGACACGGTGGGACAGGTCGTGCTGGGCCTCACGTTCGGCTGCGCCCGGTGCCACGACCACAAGTACGACCCGATCTCGCAAGCGGACTACTACAGCCTCCAGGCCTTTTTCGCGAACGTGCGCGCGTGGGACGACTTTCCGCTCGGAAGCCCCGACGAGCAGCGCCGCTACCGCGAGAAGCTCGCGACTTGGGAGGAGCGGACCGCGCCGATCCGAGCGGAGATGGCGTCCATCGAGGAGCCGAAGCGTCGCGAGATCGCGAACGACAACTTCGTCAAGTTTCCGCCCGAGATCCAGGAGGCGATCCGGAAGCCAGCGGCAGCGCGGACGCCGATCGAGTGGCTCATGTACTACAAAGCCGAGCCGTACATGAACCCGGAGCGCAGCGCCGTCGTCGGAGGCCTCGCGGCGGAGGCCAAAAAACGGTGGAAAGCGCTCGAGCAGGACCTTGCCAAGTACCAGGATCTTAACCCCGGGGAGATTCCCGTCGGCACCGGCATGGTGGACGCTGGTCCCGAGGCTCCGAAGACTTTCGTCCTCGCCGGCGGCGTCTACGACGCGCCGAAGGAGGAAGTCGAGCCGGCGTATCCGTCCGCCGTGCTGGGTCCGAAGGTTCCGCCGGGCAAGGCGCTGATCTCCCGCCCCGGCCGGCTCGAGTCGACCGGCCGGCGCGCGGCGCTCGCTCGATGGCTCGCGGATGCGCGCAACCCGCTGCCTCCGCGCGTCATGGCGAACCGCCTCTTGCACTACCACTTCGGCCGCGGCATCGCGGGTACGCCGAGCGATCTCGGCGTCATGGGCGAGCGCCCCACGCACCGCGAGCTGCTCGACTGGCTC
>Ga0111539_10007825_pt1 | contig 13647 bp, 9 predicted proteins | sample RhiMethybrSRZTD1_FD_79667 | JGI IMG/M metagenome (GOLD analysis project Ga0111539, IMG submission 79667) | Populus rhizosphere microbial communities from Tennessee, USA - Rhizosphere MetaG P. TD hybrid SRZTD1 (version 2) (version 2) | ecosystem: Host-associated > Plants > Roots > Rhizosphere >...
CGGAAAACGTGCGCATCGGATGCGCCGTGCTGGGTCTGTCGCCGGCGGAAACGAATGCGACCCTCCCTGCGATTCTCGATTTCTCAGAGCTGGGCGCGTTCATCGACCGTCCGGTGCGGACCTATTCCTCCGGGATGTACCTGCGCCTCGCTTTTTCGGTGGCGACGGCGGTCGAGCCCGACGTGCTGATTGTCGACGAGCACCTGTCGGTGGGCGACCAGCATTTTCGGTTTAAGTGCAAGCGGCGCATCATGGCGCTTCGCGAGGCTGGCTGCACGATCGTGCTGTGCTCGCACGACCGGCACGTGATCGCCGAAATCTGCGACCGGGCGTTGTGGTTGAACGGCGGCCGAGCGGCGATGTTGGACGGCAGTCAAGAGGTGCTGGAAGCCTACGACGATCACGTGCGGGTGCGCGACGCGTCGACGCCCGAGACGGCGTCCGAGCGCTCGCGGACCGTCCCGCGCGAGCATCCCGCCGACAACTACCTGTGCGCCGCCGAACTGGGCGGTGACTGCCGCGACGGGGAAATCGCGACCGGCGGCCGCCTGGCGTTGACCGTGGTGGTCAGGCTGACGGATCAGGCGCGTCAGGACGGTGTGACCGTCGGCGTGGTGATCATTCGTAACGATGGCGTATGGGCGTACGGCTCGACCTCCAAGATCGATGGCTTCGGCACCGATCTACACCCGCTCGGCGGCGACCGGTACCGCGTCACCTTCGTGGTCGAGCACCTGCCGCTCTTGTCGGGGCACTTCAGCTTCTTGATCGCGTTGCAGGACTTCCGTACGCCGCACACGTTTCATTACTGGTCGAACGCGGCGCCGTTCCGCGTCATCCACTCCGAGAACGATCGAGGTCTGGTGCGAATTTCGCATCGATGGGAGTGATAGACTGGGCACCCGCACATGACCGCGATCTTTGAAGCGGATGCGGCGAATCGCGAGCTCGCCCACCAGGGTTACACGGTGATCCCGTTGCTCGACGCCGCAGCGATCCGCGACGTCCAGGCGCTCCACGACGCGGTGTTTCCAACCGTTCCTCTCGATTTCCATTCGACCCTGGTCAGCGCAACAGTTGAACAGCGCCTTCGCGTCGTCGAGGGTCTCCGGGCGATCGTCAGCGAGAAACTCGAAACCATCATTCCCGGGTTTCGAATCGCTGTCGCCAGCTTCATGACGAAACGCCCGAGGAGTCAGCGCGGGCGCATTCCCCTTCATCAGGATCCATGGACGACGGATCACCGACGGGAGATGGCTCCTAGTGTCTGGTGTCCGCTCGTCGATGTCAGTTCCGCGAATGCGTGCCTGCGGATGGTGCCCGGCAGTCAGCACCTTTTTCCCTTTCCGTGCCCGATGAACGCGCTGTCGACAACCGCCAGACACTTGACCTACCAATGGAATGCCGATCCTCTGGACGACGAGTTCGTTCGCGATGTCCCTCTGGGCGCGGGCGAGGCGGTGGTCTACGATCCGCGCATTCTCCACGGGTCGGGCGAGAACCTGTCGGAACGGACCCGGGTCGCGTTCAACTGCATTACGATCCCGGAGGGCGACGAGCCGAGACTCTATTTCTGGGACGATCGCCCGCCCGGGCGGATGGAGACCTTCCAGGTGACCGACGCGTTTCTGTGCGAGTTTCGATACGACGCGCATCCCGAACCGCCATACCCCGACGGCGTGCGTCTGCTCGAGACGTTCGACGTCCCCCGCGAGCCGATGCGTCTCGATCGGCATGAATTGAAGCGACTACAGGCCGTCGAATCCGTATCGAGTTGAGCCCGTGCGGCCCACCGTTCTCATCAGCGAGCCGCAGTCGTTCCGGGGTATGGTCTATTTCCCGTACATGTGGGCCATTCTCAAGTCCGCGTGCGATCGATCAACCGACCTCGCGGGACAAATCGACTGGCTCGACCCAATCTTCACGAAACGCGAGCCCGAATCGCTCGTGGCGCCGCTGCGGGATCGTCCGCCGGACGTGCTCGGCCTGAGTTGCTACACGTGGAACTGGGATCTGCAGTGCCGGATCGCCGCACTCGTGAAGGCGATGAATCCCGCATGTCTGGTCATTGCCGGCGGACCGCATCCCGACTACAAGGACCGCGGGTTTTTCTCCAGCCATCCCGCCATCGACGCCGTCGTGGTGAAGGACGGCGAGATTCCGTTCTCGAGAATCCTCGCTGGTCTGCTCCGCGGCGACCGCGATCTCGAGTCGATTCCGGGCCTCTATTTACCGGGAGACGTGAGCGGACACCGCTTTACCGGTGCCGCTGAAGTGCCGACGCGGTTCGCGCACAGCCCCTACGTCGATCAAAGCGCGTACTACGAGCGGCTGGTCGAGCGTTCGGGCGGCCGCCATTTCGAGGTGATCTGGGAAACGAACCGCGGCTGTCCCTACAGCTGCAACTTCTGCGACTGGGGATCGGCGACGATGTCGAAGGTCCGCCAGTTCGACATGGATCGGGTCAAGGCCGAGATCGAGTGGTTCGCGGCGATGCAGGTCAACGGCGTGATGCTCGCCGACGCGAACTTCGGGATCCTCCCGCGCGATCCCGAGATCGCGGATCTGATCAACGACGTGCGCGGTCGCTTCGGCTACCCGCGGTTCGTGCACTACAGCCCGGCGAAGAACAATCCCGATCGCACCGTCGCCATCGCGCGGAAATTCGTCGCCAGCGGCGTGTCGCCGGTGCACACCTTCGCCGTGCAGCATACCGACGAGGGCGTGCTCGCGGCCGCCGATCGCGCGAACATCTCGGTGGCCAAGCAGCGCCAGGTGGCGAAGGCCGCTGTCGCCGACGACATGCCGACGCTGGTGCAGCTGATCGTCGGCATTCCCGGCGACACCTACGAGCTGTGGAAGACGTGCCTCACCGATCTGATGGACTGGGGGCTGCACGACAACTACCAGATCTTCAACTACGCGCTCCTGCCGAACGCGCCGGCCGCGGACCAGGCGTTCCTCGACCGCTGGAAGGTCGGCACGATTGCCCGGCATCTGCCGAAAGAGGGGACCGGGCAGCGATCGGCCGATGACACCGACCTGCTGACGAGCGTCGACCTGATTGTCGAGTCGACGAGTTTTTCGCGGGCCGACTGGGTCCGGATGAAGACCTACGCGGCGTTCGTTCGCGCCCTGCACAACCTGAGCTTCACGCGGCTGCCGGCGATGTACCTGCACTTCAGCCACGCAGTCTCGTATCGGGCGTTCTACGATCGGCTGATCGAGGAGCACTTCGCCGGCTCGCCGCTCTACCGGCGGCTGAGCGATCACTTTCAGGAGTTCCTCGAACGCCAGGACGCGATCGAAGACGTCCCGTTCGAGTCGATCGCCTCGCCGAGGCTCTCTTTCGAGGCCGGCCGCTGGGTCTTCGTCAGCCTGTGCTGGGAGCTCGATCGGTACTTCGCGGAGATGCGCGCGTTTCTCGAGGCGGCGTTTCCGCAGGCGCCGCATCTGGGCAGCGCGCTGGCGTTTCAGCGCAACATCCTCATCCAGCCCGACTACGACCATCGCGCCGGCGCGTCGTTCGCCGTCGATCGCGACTGGCTGACGTATCGCGACGCTGCGCGCCGGCTGACCGAGTTCCAGCGCCTGCCCGAGCCGGATCCGCTCGCGGCGCGCATCGTAGTGCGCGACGCCGGCCAGGAGCTCGATTGGGCCGGACGCGACGCGACCGGCCGCTGGCTCGCCTGGCTGGACTACACTCGCGAACTGCGGCGCACGCTGAGCACGGCGTTCCGTGACGTTCGCATCGAGCCGATCGCCGTCGAAGCGTGAAGTTCCTCTTCATTCACGTTCCCAAGACCGCCGGCAGCACGATCAAGAGCTTCCTCGCATCGACGGTCGGCGACGTGTTCCTGCAGGCCAACTCGATGGAGCAGCTCGAGCGCGGCGATCCGCTGGTCGGGCGCATCCGCGATCTCGACGACATCGTCCGCGTCCTCGCGGCGCACCGCGGTCTGGCGCTGCACGTCGATTCGAGCTTCGACGAGACCAGGCGTACGACCGACTTTCGATCGCTGGCCTGGTACGTTTTCGATCCGCATTCGCGCGCCCGTCTGGCCGGCGTCACGATCCTCACCATGTTCCGGCACCCGGTGCAGCGTTTCCTGTCCGACTACCGGTTCGTCCGCCGGATGAAGGACGCGGATCCAGCGTTTCTGCCCGACCTGCGCCTCGGCGCCGCGGCGGAGTACCTCGAACACCACCATTCGAATCCGCTGCTGCATTTCCTGCTCGAGCCCGACCTGGCCCGGCGGAGAACGATGACTCGCGCCGATCTCGAGCACGTTCAGACCTGCCTCGCGGACTGCCCGATTCACGTCGGGTTGCAGGAGCGGTTTGCGGAGAGCGTGCGGTACTTCGGGCGTGTGCTCGGCCGCGATTTCGACCCCGATGGCGTGCCGACGCTCAACGCGGCGTCCGAGACGACGGCCGTCGACCCGGAGCTGGAGCGCGCCTTCCAAGCGCGCAGCCCGCTCGATCTCGAGCTGTACGACTACGCCGTGCAGCTTTTCGAGCGCCGGACCTCGGCGTATGATGGGCCGCGATGACGACGTCCCGCGTCCTGCTGGCCACCGGACTCGGTGCGCTTGCGATCGCCGCCGGCGTCGGCGTCTGGGTGTCCCGCGCCGCTCGCGCACAGCAGCCGGAGGTGCCCAGCGCGATGGGTTTTTCGCATCGCGTCTACGCGCTCATCGACGGCCAGCGCACGCTCATCATGTCGGAGGGGCCCGAAGGATCGCAGGTGCGCTGCCAGACCGACGACCTGCCGTGCTCGTATCTCCGATTGAAGACGTTGTATACGTCGGGCGCGGCGGTGCCTCCGGAACTCCACATGACACGCGAGGAGCTCGGCACGCTCGTCGGCCAGCTCGATCGCGTTTCGTCGCACCTCGCGCGCTACAAGGTCGGAATCGATCAGGCGTGCGCCGACGGCTATCGCACGCGCAGCGCGCAGGTCGCCAACATGGGCTTCCACATGGCGAACAACGCCTACATGTCGGATGGGCGCTTCGATCCCGAGAAGCCGGAAATCCTGCTCTTCGCCGTCGACGGCGCCGACCAACTGCCCCAGAACGAGATCGGCGACTGCGTCAACGGGAAATGGACCGGGGAGCCGCATCAGCAGATCGTCGGCGCGGCCTACGTGCTGCCGACCGAGCAATTCGGGACCGGACATCCGGATGGATTCGCCGGCCCGTTCGACAACTGGCACATCCACTACAACGTCTGCCTCGGCACGCTGGCGGCGACGACGCTGTCGAAGGCGGACTGCGAGCGGCGGGGCGGTTCTTTTCTGTCAGACACTGGTTGGATGCTGCACGTATACGCCGTGCCCGAATTCGACAACACGCTGGGCGTGTTCAGTGTCTGGAACCCGTCGATCTGGCCGAAGACCGATGCGCGCACGCTGGCGGCCCGCACGGAACACATGATGGGACCGGATATGTTCGGCCACGACGAGGCCGCCGGCCACTCCGGCCACGACAGGCGCGCGATGGACGGGCACGCGATGCACGAAGCGGCGCCCGCCCCGTCGCGCGAGAGCGTCATCTTCGAGTTCAAGTTCGAGAACGTCGCGATCAAGGCCGGCGAGTCGGTCGTGTTCCGCAACGGCGACCACGCGTTTCACACCGTGACCGCCGGCACGCCCTCGGCGCCGGCCGGCACGTTCGACTCGGGCAAGCTGGGCGCCGACCAGACCTGGTCGACCCGCTTCGACACGCCGGGTGTCTACCCTTACTACTGCCGCATCCATCCGAAGATGACCGGACAGGTCGTCGTCAAATAGGCGCGTCTTGGCCGTTCCCTCTTCCACCGCCGGCCGCGTGAGCGGCGCGCCCGGCGCGCTCCGTCTCGGCCTCGCGCTTTTTTTCATGGCGTTCGGGTATTCGCTGCTGTCGGTGTGCCTGTTCCGCCTGCTCGCGTTCACCTTGTCGAGCACGGCGTTCTTCGTGCTCTACGTCTCCGGGGCGATGCCGCTGGGCGCGTATCTCGCGCACCGCCGCTTCAAGGACGGCATCCCCTCGCTGACGCCGGCGCTGCTGCTGCTGGCCGGCGTCACGCTGCTGCTGCCGCTCCTCGGCTGGCTCGCGACGCGCGGTCAGGCGCTGACGTCGGCGGTCAATCCCTTCGTCGAGCCGACCATCAGCCTGCGCCTGTTCTGGGAGCGCCTGATGCTCCAGTCGCTTGCCGTGGCGCCGCTGTTCGTGGCGTGGGGCTACGCGGAATTCATCGGTTACCGGCTGGCGATTCAGTCCGGTTCGCGCCTGCTGCAGGCGAGTTTTTATCTCCTGGTGGTTTGGGCGCTGGCGGGCGCGCTCGCCGCCGGCTTCGTGCTCATTCCACAGTGGGGGCTGCTCAGGGCCGTCTCGCTCGCCGGCGGCGCGGCGTTGATTGCCTACGACTGCGCGCGGACGCGGACGCGGTCCGCGATCCTGCGGCTCATGCCGTACGCCGCCGTGGCCGTGGTTACGCTGGCCGCCGGCGCGCTCGAGCCAGCGTTCATCCGCCGCATGTTCGTCGACGCACGCTACAACGTCGGCGACGTACTCGACAACCAGCGGCTCCCGTGGAGTGACGTTCGCGGCGCGACGTCGCTCGTGGCGAGCGTGTGGGGGAAATACTCGCATTTCTCGCTCGCGCGGTACGAGCGTGGAGGAAGAACCGAAGTGCTCGGCGCCTACGACGGCGTCATCTATTGGGAGATCACGCCCGATCGCAGCGATCCCTACAATCCGATGAACGCCGCGGTCTTCGACGAGCTGCCCACGGGTGCGGATGTCGCCATCCTCGGCGCCGGCGGCGGCCGCCAGGTGAGCGACGCGCTGCGCCGCGAGGCGAAGAGCGTCGTCGCCGTCGATCTCGTGCCGGAAGTCTTCACCCTCCTCAAGGGCCCGTTCGCCTGGGCCAACGGCCACGTCTATCAATCGCCCGCGGTGCAAACGATCGCCGCCGACGGCCGCAGCTTTCTCGAGCGCGACTCGAGGCGCTTCGACGCCATCCTGCTCCCGCATACCGAGTCCGCGCTCGCGAACATGAAAGCCCTGTTCGAAATGGGCTCGCGCCTGCATTCCGTCGAGGCGTTCCGCGTGATGCGCGAGCGCCTGAAGCCCGCCGGCGTCGTCGCCACGATGAAGGCGGTGGACGCCGGCGGCCGGCTCTTCAACCGCTACGCCGCCAGCTTCCGCGAAGCCGGCCTCCACGTCGTCGGCTGGACGCAGCCGGCGACCGGGCTGCAGAGCTTCCTGCTGCTGGCCTCGCCGACGCGTGAGGCGCTCCAGCGCGACGAGAAGGCGCAGGCGTTCCTCGCCCGCGCCGGCTATCGCTACGTGGACTTCGACGAGACGCCGCCCGCGGAGCAGCCGCTCTACGACAATTCGCCCTGGGTGCTGGGTGTGATCGGCACGATGCTGCCCGAGGCGCAATTGCGATGGATTCTTGTCGGCATCGCCGGCATCGCGATCGCCGCGGTCGTCGCCGTGACCGGAGTGTCGCTCTATCGGCGCGAGGTGCACGAGTCGGCCGGCGAGCGCCTGGGTTTCGTATTCGCCGCGTTGAGCGTCGGTGCGCACGCGGCCACGGTGCAGAACGCGGTGATCTTCTGGCTGCTCGTGAACCTCTTCAACTCGCTGGCCGCGTTCTTCGTCGGCACCGCCGTGTTCCTGCTGGCGTGGGGCGTCTCGAGCACGATGATCGCGCGCTGGCCGGTGTTCCTGACGATTGGCGCGGCTTCGGCGCTCGGCCTGTTCGCGGCGGGCAACTGGCATGGTCCGCTCACTCTGGCGCTGCTCGCCGGCGTCGCACTCGGCAGCGGCCTCTGCTTTCCGCTGCTCGGCCTGTCGTTCCAGTCGCGGCTGCTGAACCTGTTCGTCGCCGACGCGATTGGCGGCCTTGCCGCCGGCGTGCTCGGTATCCTGCTGCCGGTCCTCCTCGGCTTCGAGCGGTTCTTCGCGTTCGTGCCGTGGCTCGCCCTGACGACGATTGCGCTGGTGGCGTTCGCGGTCAGAGAGCCGCGAGCCGCACGATCGCATCCGCCGCCACTGGCGCCGCGTCGTACGGCATCGAATCCAGATGCCGCCCAATCTGCGGCACGCCAGTCGAATTGACCGAGAACTGCACGTTCTGGAACATGAAGTCGTCGTCCTGCGCGTAGAAGTCGATCCGCTCGGGCGTTTCCGGCCGCCGGTGGGCGATCCGGATCGACGCGGTCTCGTGGCACAGGAACATCGTCGCGGTGATGCGGGGCGCGTCGGAGAGATTCGGCCGCGACGCGTGCAGCGTGGCCTGCGTGAACAGCACCGCGGATCCGGCGGCGAGGTGCAGCGGCGTCATGCGGCTCTCGATCAGGCTCTCGTGCGCCGCCCACTGCGGTGGAATGCTGGTCGCGCGCGGGCCGCGACAGAGGCGCTGGCTGCCCGGCAGCACGCACAGGGCGCCGTTGCGATCGTCGATGTTCTGCAGCGGGCACCACACGTTGACCGGCGTGAAGCGCGCTTCGTCGACCAGCGTCGGGTCCTGATGCACCCGCAAACGGCCGTTCGCGTCGGGCAGCTTGACGAGGAAGCCGGCGTAGAAGATCTTGAAGGCGTCGAACAGGCGCGCGAGCGCGGGCGCGCAGGCCGCCGCGACCTCGGCGCTGACCGCGCGCCGGTAGTCCATGTCGTTGTTGAACGTCGAGGCATAGAAGCCGGGCGCGTAGCTGGGAATCGTGCGCGCGCGTACGTCCGACTCGGCATGATGCCGGAAGTAGACCTCGCGGAGGCGCTCGACCTGATCCGCGTCGAGAAACGGCACAACCACGAAGCCATTCCGATCGAACTCGGCCGCCGCCGCCACGTCGCGAAAGATCGTGGCCGTGGCGGACGTCACGAGCGCACCGGTTCGACGTGCGCGAGCAGGTCGGCTTCCGTAATCGGCCGGTGAGTATAGGCGAACGTGCGGAGAATTTCGTAGCCTTCAGGCAGCCGGCCTTTGGCCAGCGCGTCGATCTCCTTCAGATAGAACTCCGGCGAGGCCTTCACGATCGCCACCGTCTGATCGTCCATCCGGTGATAGTAGACGAGCTGCGCTCCATGCTCGTTGATGCGCCCGGTCACCACGACGCGCGGCGTCGTCGTCGCATTGGCGTACGAGCCGTGGAACAGCCGATCGGAGTAGACGATTGCTTCGCCGGCGGCCAGGCGGATGTCCACCATCCCATCCTTCAGCGGTCCGCGCGGCACGATGCGCAGACTCGGCATGCTGCCCGATCGGTAGTTGTCGAACCAGCGGTGGCTGCCCGGCAGCGCGAACAGCCCGCCGTTGTCCGGCCCGATGTCGACGAGCGCACACCAGATGAACACGGTCTGAAAGCGGTCCTCGTCGACGATGCTCCAGTCCTGATGGAGGGCGAGGACGGTGGAGGCGTCGGGCACCTTGACCATGAACGTGCCGCCAAAGATCTCGTGGTCGCCGAACGCGCCGGCGGCCTCCAGCAGCACGTTGCGAATCGCCAGGTTGATCGCGGCGTTCTTCTCGAGCGTGTTGTGCCGGCTGCTCTCGTAGAGATCCGTCTTGGGATCGCCGGCGACGGTGGAGTCGTACAGCTCACGCAGCCGCGCGACCTGTGCCGCGTCGAACAGGCGCAGCGTGACGAATCCGTCCCGGTCGAACCGGTCTTGATGAACGTCGTCTGCGAAAATGTTGATACGGCTCACATCGTCTCCCCGACGGGCTCGGTGTACCGCGGCAGCCAGAATACAACGCCATAACAGGCGAGGCCGAGCAGCATCACCAGTCGAAAGCCGACCGCCAGCGACATCAGCGGGACAAGGGCCGATGCCACAGTGCCGGCCACGCCGTTGACCGCCCAGGCCCACGGCACGAGCGCGTCGTCGTCGCGCGCGGCACGCTCCAGGCCGCTCGGTACGAGCTGGCCCATGAGCCAGCCGCCGGGCACGAGGACCGCCGCCGTCCACGCGCATTTCGCCCACGTCGGCCACCCGAGGGCGAGGGTCAACCACGCCGTCGACAAGAGCGTCAGCGGCAACATGTACGCGAGCAGCGCGGCGGTGGCCCGCTTCGTGGTGAGGCCGCGCGCGCGCGCCCACGGGCTCGCGAGGCTCCCGAGCCCGGTCGACGACACCAGCACCGCCAGCGTCACGGCGGTCGCCAGGCCAGGATCGCCGAGGAGCAGGCGAATCTTCTGCATCACGCCGACTTCGATCAGCATGAACCCCGCGCCGACGCTGCCGAAGAAGAGCAGGTGATCGACGGTCGCGCGGTTCGTGCGGATCGCTGGTGCGATCAGCAGCGGACCGATGATCAAGATCACCGCCGCCACGACGACCACGCCGGTGAACATGATGTATCGGGCGCGGTACTGTTCGAATACCGTGTCCGGAGAGGCTGCGAACACGCCGCTCCAGAACGCGCGCGTGAGATACGCGGAGGTGCGAAACAGGTCGAACGCGAACGGCCGGTCGTCGGTCGGAACGCCGAACCGCACCAGGGCCTTGTCGCTCAGCGAGTCCAGGGCGCCGTCCAGCGTCGTGTGCGTGAGGATCGCCTTGTAGGCCGGGTACTCGTCGTCCGACTCCGGCTCGAACGGCGAGTACGCGATCGTTGCACCAATTGTCTCCGCCGCGGTCCTCAGCCGGTCGACGTCGCCGCGCGAGAAGCCGCTCGGCTTCAGCAGCGTCGGGTTGGTGTCCCACGCTGTCCGCCACTGCGCGGACGCCGGGCCTTTCGGCGCGAGCACCACGACCGCTCGTTCGGGATGCGGCCATCCGTGCGCTTCCATGATCCGGCGCAGCGTGGCGACGACGTTCACTTTGTTGGTGCTGAGGTAGACGGCGTACCCGTTGGGATTCAGGTGGGCGAGGATGCTCTCCATCCCCTCGCGAGTGAAGACGTACTGCGTGGTGCTCGAGATCGATCCGTCGTAGTAGACGGGCGACGCGCCGCTCCACGACAAGAGAACGACGTCATAGGTGCCGCGATCGCGTTCGAGGTAGGCGCGCGCTTCGGCCACCTGGAGGTGAATGTTGTCTCGACGATAGAACGTATCGAGCCCGAATCCGGGCAGGCGTCTCGCGCCGTCGACCATGATGCGGCTCAGCTCGACGCCGGTCAGGTCGCCCGCTCCAGGCGTCTGCGAATCGACGCCGAGAAGATCGGCGCCGGTGCCCGCGAACAGCACGAGGAGCCGGGCCGGCGTCCCAAGCGCCGTCGCCATCACGCTCGGCACGAACGTCCATGGCGCGGCGTCCGGCTGGTAAGCCTTCAGCGTGGCGAACCCTTCACCGTCGCCGTAGGCCATGACGTGCTCGACGCCGGCCTTGTGCACGCGGCGGATCGCGCCGATCCGCGAAAAGCTGTTCCAGCGATGCCACAACTCGTCGACCTGGCCGCGGTAGTCGTAGTCCCGTGCCAGCGAATGAAGCTCCGGTTGCGGCTCGATGGTTCGCGCCAGCGGCCCGATGGCAAAGAGGCCGCTCGCCGCGGCGCCGGCGCCCAGCGCCGCGAGCGCCAGCCGACGAGACTGGTGGATGACGTAAGCCGCCGAGGCGAACAGACACACGATTGGCGGCAGCATGACCGAGATGCCGTAGGTCGCGTGCTCCATCAACGCATATGCCAGCAGGCAGCCCGCGCCGCCGCCCACCAGCTGCGCGCAATAGACGCGGTGATAGAACCGTCGATCGATCGTGCGGAACAGATAGGCGAGCACGAATCCGAACAGAAAGAACGGCGCGCCCAGCAGCGCGCCGAGCGCGAGCGCCTGGCGGAGCCGCGCCGGTCCCAGCGCGACGACCGCGCCGCCAAACCCGCGCTGCATGCCCTCGCGCACGAACGCGGCGTTCATTCCCTCCTTGAACCAGACCGTGGCGTAGTAGCTGCCGACGATCAGCGGAGCGATCATCACGCACGACCAGAACAAGATCTCGGTGCGCCGCCGATCGTCGGTGCGCCAGGACGCGACGCTCACGCACGACCCGGCCGCGCTGATCGCCAGCATCGCGAGCGCGATGGCGAAGTAGATGTAGCCGGAGCCGAGGACGAAGCCCATCGTCCGGATACTGAGCGCTTCGAAACTGAGGAGCGCCAGCCCGAGCAGGAACGTCCCGATGACCATCGTGTGACGTGGCCGCCAGGTCGCCCTATCCGCGCAGGTTGACCGCCATGCCGTTGCGCACCGAGCCGTGCCGCTCGCACATCGCGCTCATGTCGTCGGGCGACAACGGCGTGAAGCGGTACTCGAGCTCGTCTTCGACCTCGCAGTAGTCGGGCGTCTTGCCCTGCTGATAGAGGTCGAAGAGCGCCTGATTGCTGTAGCGGACGAAGAATTCGTCTTCGACCTTGAGCTTGAGCAGACGGTCGGTGGTGCCGGGTTTGAGGAAGTAGTGATAGAGATCCGCCTGCGCCGGCGTCATGCCGATGCCGAGCGCGATCCGCTGCTCTTCGGTCGTGTTGGGCATGGCGGCGTGAATCGTGCGGTTGTTGAAGGCCAGCGCGTCGCCGGCGCGGACGCTCTCATAGCTCAGATACTCGAACAGCATCGGCTCGTGACCCTGGGTGGCGGTTTTGATGGCCGGCGACGGCGAGCCGATGACGTGGTCGAAGAACCTGGGGCTGCCCTTGACGAAGCCGAGCGTCCCGCCGGTGATGCTGACGTCTCTGAGCGTGATCCACACCGTCAGCGAGCACAGGTCCCGCATCTGGTGGTGATCGACGAAGGTCCAGTCCTGATGCGGAAAGGTGAACGACCGGGGATTGGGCACCTTGACCAGATAGCTGCCCAGATGCGGCTTGCAGTCGATGAAGAACTCGTTGAGGCGCGGCAGCGTCACCCGACGGATCTCGTCCATCGTCTGCCGCTTGAAATCGATGTCGTCGCGGTCGTGCAGACTGACCCACATGCCGTAGACCGAATTCTTCACGTCGCCGCCGGTGTGGCGCATGTAGTACTGCGTGAGCTCCGCGATCTCTTCCTTCCCGAGAAGCGGCAGCCGGACGAATCCGTCGGCTTCGAAGCGTTCTTGCAGGACTGGGTCTTTGAGAATCCGGTTCACGCGGGCCTCCTGGCTTCGGGGATATCGACGGCCGCCCGCAGCGATGCGGCGAGCTTGATCAGCTCGTCTTCGGACGGCAAGGGGATGTAGGGTTTGGTGCCGACGACAGGCAGCGAACGCGTCGGCTGCCACAGATTTTCTTCCGTCAGGTAGGTGTCGTCGAGGCTGCACACCTGCAGATGATCCGGGTCGGCCTTGTCGTAGCGCATCATCACCGGTTGCGCCTCGCTCGGAATCACCACCAGTTGCACGGCGGGCCGCCAGCGATCGGAGGCGTTGTCGGGCGAGTAGTGGAACAGCCGATGGTCGAAGATGATGCCGTGGCCGGCTTTGATCGGCGTCGGGATCATGTAGCGCTTCAGCGTCTGGTTGTACTTCGTCAGCGTGTCGGGCACCGATGCGGCGCGATACGAGGGCAGCGCGCGATGGCTGCCGGGCAGCAGGTAAAAGCAGCCGTTGCGCTCGTCGGTGTCTTCGAGCGGCACCCAGAGATTGAAGCCGACGTAGCGGTCCTCGTCGACGAAGCTGAAATCCTGATGGACCTCGATCTCGCCGGCGCCCGGCGGCTTGGCCATGAAATTACAGAGGA
>Ga0111539_10007826_pt1 | contig 13646 bp, 13 predicted proteins | sample RhiMethybrSRZTD1_FD_79667 | JGI IMG/M metagenome (GOLD analysis project Ga0111539, IMG submission 79667) | Populus rhizosphere microbial communities from Tennessee, USA - Rhizosphere MetaG P. TD hybrid SRZTD1 (version 2) (version 2) | ecosystem: Host-associated > Plants > Roots > Rhizosphere >...
AAGAACACTGACGACGCGGTCATGAAGGTGGTCCGGAAGGTGTTCAAGGAGACCACGCCGGTTCGCTTCGAAGGCAACAACTACGCCGAGTCGTGGGTGAAGGAAGCCGCGAAGCGAGGCCTGCCGAACCTGCGCCGGGCGCCCGAGGGCCTGGCGGAGCTCACCACGAAGAAGGCGCACAGCGTGCTCGTTGGCCTTGGCGTGTTGAGCGAGCCCGAGCTCGAGTCCCGCTACCACGTGCGCATCGAGCGCTACATCAAGGACATGCTGATCGAGATGTACACGTTAGGCGAGATGGTGGACACGATGGTGCTGCCGGCCGTGTACGGGTACGCTGGCACGCTGGCCGCCAGCGCGGCGCAGGCCAAGGCGGCGGGGATCACCGAGATCGCCCAGGTTGACCGCGCCAACGAGGTCGGCAAGCTCGCGAAGACTTTGAAGTCGAAGCGCGACGCTCTGGCGAAGATCCGCGACAAGGCCGAGCACATGCATGAAGATCCAACCAAGGCCGCCATGCTGCTCACGCATGACGGTGCCGACACGATGGCCGAGGTCCGCGCGGCGTGCGATACGCTGGAACTGCTCGTCGCTGACGACGTATGGCCGTTACCGAAGTATCGCGAGATGCTCTTCCCCGTCTGAGCACCGGCGGTTCAGGAAATCTTGAGGGCCCGGCAGAATTTGCCGGGCCCTCATTCATTCCCTCGACCCTCGACCCTCGACCCTCGACCCTATAACACTGCCTTCAATCGCTCCGCGCTCACATTCGCGCCACATAGCACCACGACCACGCGCCCCCTCAGCGTCGCCAGCCGTTCCAGCGCGACAGCCAGTGCCACAGCCGCCGCGCCTTCAATGAGCATGTGTTCCACTTCGACGCAATGCCGCATGCCGCGCGCGATCTCGCCTTCCGACACGTCCACCCATTCGTCCACCAGGTCGCGACACAGCGGGAACGTCAGCGAATCCGGCTCGACGCCACCAGCCGTTCCGTCCGAGAGCGTGGGTAGTGACGGAATGTCCACGACGTTGCCGAGCTTGACGGACTCGCTCATGACGCGTGAGTTCGCCGGCTGCGCGCCGACGACGCGAACGCCGGGCTCGTGGTGTTTGAGGTCCGCGGCAACGCCGGCGACCAGCCCCCCGCCACCCACAGCGACAACGACCGTGTTGATGCCACCCAGCTGCCGCCGAAGCTCGACGCCGATCGTTCCCTGCCCTGCCACGACGTCCGGGTCGTTGTACGGTGAGACGTAGCAACGATCCTCGACCTGGGCGACGCGTCGTGCTTCCAGCTCGGTATCCAGGCCGTCCGTGCCGAAGGTGATCACCGAGGCGCCAAGGCGGCGCATCGCCGCCACCTTGGCCGTCGAGGCAAAGTCGGGAACGTAGACGGTCACCGGAACGCCTAACGCGCGACCCGCGTGCGCGACGGCAATCCCGTGATTGCCCGAGGAGGCGGCCACCACACCGCGGTTGCGCGACGCCGCAGGCAGGTTCGTAAGGCAGTTGGTCGCGCCCCGCACCTTGAAGGAGCCCGTGACCTGCAGGTTCTCGCACTTGAGCCAGACCTCGGCATCAGCGACTTCACTGAGCGCCAGCGAATGCACCACGGGCGTCTCGCGGACGTGTGGCCGGATGCGTGATTCTGCTTCAGCGATTCTGTCGACGAGCGACGCGGTCAATCCAGCATCCAGTAGTCAGTGGTCAGCAGCCAGCACCCAGCACTCAGCACTCAGCTCCAGTCAGTATTTCAGCAGATAATTCTCCAGCTCCCACGCCGTGACCTGCGTGATGTATTCGCGCCACTCCGCGCGCTTTGCGCTCAGGAAGTGTCGGGACACATGTTCACCCAGCGCAGCCATGATCGTTTCGTCTTTCTCGAGCTCGTCGCAGGCTTCGTTCAGGTCGTGAGGAAGGTCGTCGATTCGCAAGCGCCGCTTCTCGCGGTGCGACATCTCGAAGATGTTCGTGTCCACCGGCTCGCGGTAATCGGCCTTCGTTGCAATGCCATCCAGTCCGGCGGACAGCATCACCGCCAGCGCCAGGTAGGGGTTGGCTGACGGGTCCGGCATTCGCACTTCAACGCGCGTCCCCGCACCGCGACGTTCCGGAACGCGAATGAGCGGCGAGCGATTCCGCATCGACCAGGCCACGTTCACCGGCGCCTCGTATCCGGGCACCAGCCGCTTGTAGGAATTCACCAGCGGGTTCGTGATCGCGCAGAACCCACGCGCGTGCTTCAGCAACCCGCCGATGTAGTGCAACGCGGTGTCGCTCAGTTCCCACTGGGCGCCTTGCTGCCAGAACGTGTTCTTCCCATCGCGGAACAGCGACTGGTGCGTGTGCATGCCGCTGCCGTTCTGCCCGAAAATCGGTTTCGGCATGAATGACGCGAGCAGCCCGAACTGCTGCGCGACGTATTTCACCACGAAGCGGAAGGTCGTGATGTTGTCCGCGGTCGTGAGCGCGTCGGCGTAGCGGAAATCGATTTCATGCTGCCCGTGCGCCACTTCGTGATGTGCGGCTTCGACCTCGAAGCCCATCTGCTCCAGCGCATCGACGATCGCCCGCCGCGCGTCTTCACCAAGGTCCGCGGGCGCCAGGTCGAAATAGCTCCCCACGTCATGCGTCACGGTGGTCGGCTCGCCGCGATCGCCCGGCTTGAATACGAAGAACTCCGCTTCCATGCCGGCGTTCATCGTGAAGCCCTGCTCCGCCGCGAGCGCGATCTGCCGCTTGAGCACGCCGCGTGGGTCGCCGTCGAACGGGCTCCCATCCGGTCGATTGATATCGCAGATGAGCCGCGCGACCCTGCTGCCCGAATCGCCCCACGGAAAGACGCGGAACGTTGAGAGGTCCGGAGCGAGCAGCATGTCCGATTCTTCGATCCGGACAAACCCCTCGATCGAGGACCCGTCGAACATGATGTCGCCCGCCAGCGCCTTCTCGAACTGCGAACGCGGGATCTCGACGTTCTTGTTCACGCCGAGAATGTCCGTGAACTGCAGGCGCAGGAAACGGACATTCTGCGCGGTCATGAGCGCCAGGAGTTCCTGGCGCGAAACACCCGTGAATGGCGAAGTCGACACCGATCCCGCTCTTGGTTCGGGGGCGGACCGGACCTTCGGCGCTGGTGCGCAACGGGTCGCGGTCGCGTGGGCAGGTAGCATAGAGCCCCGGCGTCCACCGCTCAACCAGTTCCCTGACAGTCTTTGTGCGATCGCTCGCTATACTGTCTTCCCTTCCCTGATCCCGTCCCATGAGTGGTTCCCGGCCAGCGCCTTCCAATTCGATTCCCTGCCCGTCCTGCGGTGCGCCCGCGTCAGGCCGCTTTTGCACCGAGTGCGGTGCCGTCGTGCGAGAAGCTCGGTGCGGGGTGTGCGGCACATCGCTGACGCCGGGCGCGAAGTTCTGCCACGACTGTGGCGCCCCGGCGGGAGCCCAGGTGGCAACACGTGCCGCCGCTGCGCGCGCGACCCAGCTTCAGCCGCTGCCACGCCGCAACAACCTTCCGTGGATCCTGGGCGGACTCGCATTCATCACCCTGGTAGTGATCTTCGCGGCGCAGCGCGCCGGGCAGGAACCAACCATGCCCGCACCTGGAGCCGCGCCGATGGCAGGCGGGGGAGGAGCGGCTGCGGTGGACATCTCGTCCATGACACCGCAGGAGCGAGCCAGCCGCCTCTTCGACCGCATCATGCGGCTCTCCGAGGAGGGGAAACGGGATAGCGTCGAGCTCTTCTCTTCCATGGCGATACCGGTGTACGAGTCGTTAGGCCCGCTCGACCCCGACGGCCGGTATGACCTCGGCCGGATTGCGCAGGTCAGCGGAAACCTCGACCTCGCCCAGGCCCAGGCGGACACCATCCTTCAGCAGTCCCCCGATCACCTGCTCGGTCTCATCCTCGCGGCGGCCGTTGCCGAAGCGCGTGGCAACGGCGACGTTCGCAACGCCATGCAACGCCGGCTCCTCAATGCCGAGGCCAGCCAGCGCGCCCGGGGCCTGGGGGAGTACGAGCGCCACAAGGTCGACATCGATGCGGCCGTCGCGGCCGCCCGAAGCCGGCGATAACCAACTTTCAATGACTCGCACCATTCACGTCGGACATAGCCCGGATTCGGACGACGCCTTCATGTTCTACGCCCTCGCCGAAGGGCTCATCGATACCGGGGACCTCACCTACAGCCACCAGCTTCAGGACATCGAAACCCTGAACCGACGCGCGTTGCGCGGTGAGCTCGAGGTAACGGCGGTTTCGATCCACGCCTACGCGTACCTGGCAGACCGCTACGCATTGCTTCCGAGCGGGTCCTCGATGGGAGATCGCTATGGTCCCCGGCTGGTCGCACAAAAGCCCGGCAAGCTCAAGGACGCCACCGGAAAGAGAATCGCTATTCCTGGTCTCCTGACCACCGCTTACCTCGCACTCCGGCTTGCAGTGCCTGAGTTCGAACCCGTCGTCGTGCCGTTTGATGAAATCGAGGGCGCGGTCATGAACGGGGCAGCGGACTTCGGTCTCCTCATTCACGAGGGGCAGCTCACGTACGGCGACACCGGACTCTCCCTGATCGCGGACCTCGGTGAGTGGTGGTTTGAACAAACCGGCCTGCCGTTACCCCTCGGCGGCAACGTCGTGCGGAAGGATCTTGGGCGAGAGATGATGTCGCTGATTTCACGACATCTACGCGCCAGTATCGACTATGCATTAGAGCACAGAGCCGCTGCACTCGACCATTCTATGCGTTTCGCGCGAGGCCTCGATCGGAGCAAAGCAGACACTTTTGTCGGGATGTATGTCAATCATTGGACCCAGGATTACGGCGAACGGGGCCGAGTGGCCGTTCGAACGCTCTTGCAGCGAGGAACCGATGCCGGCGTAATCACGCACCCGGTCACCGTGGAGTTTGTCGATTGAGTCGCGTCGCGCCCCCATTGGTCGTTTCGACGCCTGGCCGAAACCTCGGCCTAACGCTGGCGCAGTCACGGAGCGGCTCGGTGTGGCGGTGCGCGAACAACAGGTCAACCACAAAGTTGGGGCCTTGGACCACACCGCTTGACTCTGAAGCTTCGCCATTGTACTAGGGAGTCGCGGCACGCTTGCACGAGCCGCGCAGTGTCCAGTCGCTAGCCAATACGCCGGGGAACTGGAGTCGCCCAGGCGACACAATGAGCCGGACAATTCCCCGGCGTTTCACCGCTTAAGGAGGCACGCATGCTGCGTGACGAGGAAGTCAACAGACCCCTGAGTTTCTCCGATGACGATGACGCGGAGGAATCCGGATACGGTGGTGGTGGTGGGTCTTCGTTCGACGACGACGATGACGAGGAAACAAGTGGTTGGGGGACGGGCAAACAGAGCAGCGATCTTTGGGACGAACCCGAAGAGGCAACGCTCGACGAAGATGAAGAACTGGCCGACCTGACCGAGGAGGCTGCAGGCGGAGACGACGACGAAGAAGTCGTCTTCGGTTCGCCGCCACCGGCACCTCGATCGCGCGCAAAAGCTGGCGTCGCAGCGGCGCCGGCCGCGCCCCCGGCCGCTCCGAAGGCGAAGGCAGCGGCTCCGGTCGCAAAAGCCAAGGCCCCAGCCAAGGCCCCGGCCAAGGCGAAAAGCGCGCCGGCGAAGAAAGTCGCGAAAGCGAAGCCTGCTCCAAAAAAGGCGGCCAGGAAGGCGAAGAAAGTCGCGAAAAAAGCCGTAAAGGCGAAGCCGGCGAAGAAGGCTGCCAAGAAGCCGGCGAAGAAGGCCGCCAAAGGAAAGAAGTAGTTCTCGCCTTCGATCACGGTCGCGGGAGTGGCATCGTCCACGCCCGCGACCGTTGTGTTTCTGCCTAGCGAAGGCTCGACATCGACGCGTAATGTTGCCGCATGGCGGACACGCCACTCGCACTGTTAAGGGCACACGCCCGTCATGCACCCTGGAACGCACGTGGCCTCGCGGCTCACGTGACGGCCTTGGTCGACTCCGCTGGAGTTCGGCCGACCAACGCATCGGCGCGTGCCGCCCCGTCGGCGAGGGCCGTCCGCTTCTACGTCGCGAACAATCTCATGGACCGACCCGATGGCGTCGGGACGTCCGCGACGTACAACTACCGGCACTTTCTTCAGCTGCTCGCGATCAAGCTGCGACAGCGCGAGGGCTCGACGCTCGAGGGCATCAAGCGTGAGATGAAGGACACCACGGGCGACGCGCTCGAGCGCCGCGTCGCACAATCGCTCGCGCCAGTCCTGCTCACGGGACGTCCCGGCTCGGCGGAACTCGATGACGAAGCACCCGCCTCATGGCGTCGCGTCCCGGTAGCCGACGGCATCGAACTCCACCTGCGTTCCGACTCGCCGGCTGCGAGGGATGACACCGTCCTCGCGCTCCGTGAAGCGATCCGGTCGGCTCTGGGTCGATCCGGCGCATGAGCGCGAGCAGCGCGCCTTCGTCGATTCCGGCAGACGAGCTTCGCGGGCGAAGTGTCATCCTCACCGGAGCAGGACGAAAAGGCCAGGCCGGCGAGGTGGTGAGCGCAGCGTTCGCAAAGCGCGGGGCCACTGTTTTTCTCGTCGACCGGGATGCCGAGAGGGTGAAAGAACGAGCGAGTGAACTCGAGCGCGATGGCGCGACCGCCCACGGCTTCGCCTGCGATCTTACGGATCCGGCGGCGGTTGGTGAGCTGGCGGGAAACGTCGCGAACCTGGCGCCACACGGCGTGACGGCGCTCGTCAACCTGGCCGGCGGCTACGAGGAAGGCGCTCCAGTTGCTGCAACGGAACCCGCGACGTGGCACAACCTCTTCGCCATCAACCTCACGACCGCCTTCGTGAGTACGCGAGCCTTCCTGCCACTCGTCAGGCAGGCGCGGGGCGCGATCGTCTACTTCGCGGCGGCCGCGGCACTCCCGGGCGTGTCGGTCAAGAACATGGCGGCGTACGCTGCTGCAAAAACCGGCGTCATCACCCTCATGAGGGCAGTCGCGGTCGAGGAGCGCCCCAACGGCGTCCGTGCCAATGCCCTGGCTCCAACGGCGATCCGCACTGACGAGAACATCGCCTCCATGGGAGCCGCCCGCGAATACGTTGAGCGCGAAACGGTGGCCGCGTGGGTCCTGTGGCTCTGTTCGAGCGTCGCGGGACCGGTAACTGGACAAGTCATCCGACTCGGCTGATGCTGGGACCAGACTCCAACACCCCCCCGGCAACAGGCGACGCAGCCGCGCGACGCGTGCCTTCCCGCGTCGTGTTGCTCGACCGGAGCCTGGAGTCACTGCCGTTATTCCGCTTGAGCGACTCCTCGGACTCGGGACCCGTGGTTCACGCTCCTGAAGCCGGAGGTCGGTGGCGTGTTCTCCCCGCGCCCGGAGACCGCCTGCCCGGCACGTTTGACCAGGATGTCTACGTCGAAGTCTGCAGGCGCTATCACGAGAGCGGCGCACCCGCGGATGGTGGGGTCACGTTCACGCTGCACGCGTTGCTCCGTTCAATCGGGCGTCGAGCTGACGGCCGGACGTACGAGCAGTTGCGCGGTGCCCTCGTTCGGCTTGAACGCACCACGCTCGAGTCAATCGACGCGTACTGGAGTGCTACGTCAGCGTCGCCGGTGTCCATTCGCTTCACGCTGTTTTCCAGCGTCAGCATCGATCGTCGCCGCCAGGCCGACAAGGACCAGCTCTCGCTCTTCGCCACCGTTTCTTCCTCCGAACCCGGCGATGCGCGCGTAACCCTTTCTCCGCCGCTCCGCGCAAACATCGCCGCGGGCCACTCGTCGATGATTCTTTCATCGCAGTACTTCGCGTTGTCGTCCCCCGTCGCGAGGCGCCTGTATCGGATGATCGAGGTCAGTCGGTCGGAAGGCAGCCTGGCGTGGCGTGTCAGCCTCGAACGGTTGGCTGAACGCGTACCGCTCACTCAGCGCTATCCATCACACCTGGTGCGTGTCCTTCAGCCAGCGCACGAAATGCTCCTCTCGGCGGGAATACTTCGCAGCGCGGAGATTCGGCAGCAGCGACGCTCATGGCAGGTGGATTACGTGCTCGCCGGGCGCTCCAAATAGCGGAGTAGCGTTCTCGTCGGGGCACCCCGACGGTGGCGGGTCTAAATGTGAGGTAAATCGCTCCTTGGACTCCTTGCGGGAGTGCACTCGCGAGGTGTTAGCATTCGTTGGGCCTCGGGAGGCGCAACCCGTTGTGGCTCATGACGTGACCGACCCGTTGGTTGCGCCGTCGGATCTCAATAAGAACCCACCGCGGGAACTCGCTGACCCCGGCCACGTACTGACCAGAGGTCAGCTCCTCTACTCCAGGTGTGCCGATGCGTCCATCACGCAGAACAGCTCTGATCGGTGTCCTTCTCGTACCCGCCCTCGCGGGTGCGTTCATCGTGCAGGAACGCTCCGCGCGCGAAGGTGGAAAGTTGTTTGGGCAGGTGCTCGACCTGGTCAATGCGCGCTTTGTCGATTCTGTGAACGCCGCAGACTTGTACGAGAAGGCCGCGCGTGGACTGGTGACGCAGCTGCAGGATCCGTATTCGGAGCTCATGTCCCCGCGTCAGCTGACGCAGTTCAATACGAGCACGGCCGGTCGCTACGGCGGCATCGGCATGCGGATCGAGGAGCAGCCGGGGAAGGGCGTGACAATCGTGACGATTTTCCCGAACACGCCCGCGGAAAAAGCCGGAATTCGCGAAGGGGACGTTATCGTCGGCATCGATACGCTCGCTGTCCGGGGTTGGAACTCGCGTCGCGTTGCGGACTCGCTCACCGGAACACCGGGCACCAAGGTGAACGTCACGTTCGCGCGACCCGGGGTGCCCGATCCAATCAAGGCCACGTTCACGCGAGCCCTGATCCGTGTTCCCGCGGTGCCTTACGCGATCATGTTCGATGGAAAGGTTGGCTACATCCCGCTCCAGGGATTCAACGAGACGTCCACATCTGAACTGGCGCGTTCCGTTGCGAGCCTCCAGAGCCAGGGCGCGAAGGGGCTCATTCTGGATCTTCGCGGTAACCCGGGTGGATTCCTCGATCAGTCGCTCTCCATCAGCAACCTGTTCCTCAAGGAAGGGCAGGAAATCGCCAGCGTGCGCGGCCGCAATGTCGAACCGCAGACGTATTTCGCTCGCGAGAAGCCGATTGCCCCGAACCTCCCGCTGGTCATCCTGACCGACCAGTACTCAGCGTCGGCGTCTGAGATTGTCGCTGGCGCGCTGCAGGATCACGATCGCGCGGTCATCGTCGGCACGACGTCGTTCGGAAAGGGTCTCGTGCAGACCGTCTTCAACCTCGATGGTGGCTATGCACTGAAGATGACCACCGGCAAGTGGTACACGCCGTCCGGTCGGTCAATCCAGAAGGAACGCGTACTCACCGAAGACGGCGCGTGGGTCGAAGTTGACCACGATTCCCTCGAAGGTGCGCAGGCAAAGCGGCCGGTCTTCAAGTCCGACGCCGGTCGCGTCGTGTACGGCGGCGGCGCCGTTACTCCTGATCTCATCGTGAAGCCGGATACGTTCACGACCGCCGAACAGGAATACCGGAAGGCGACCGCGGCCAAGGGGCAGGAGATGTACGTGATCATGTACGACTATGCCTATGAGTTGAAGGGCAAGGTCACTCCTGATTTCACCGTGCAGCCGGCCTGGCGCGACGAGTTGTATCGCCGGTTCACGGCCAAGGGGATCGAAGTCGATCGCTCTCTGTACAACGGGGCGTCGCGCTTCATCGATCAGGACCTCGACGTGCGGATTTCGCGCCTCGCGTTCGGCGATTCAACCGCCCGCCGTCGTACTGCGAATGAGGACCCCCAGCTTCGACAGGCCCTCGAGTTGCTGCGCCGTGGCAACTCGCAGCAGGAGCTGTTCACCCTGGTCACTGCCAAGCGATAAATTCCGGGCATGAAAACATCAGCAATCGGCGCCGCCACGATGCTCGTGGCGGCGCTTCAGTCTGCGGCCTCGCAGCAGCAGCTGCCTGTTGCCTCACAGCCAGGCGAAAGCCACCTGACCAACATCCGGCAGATTACCTTCGGCGGCGAAAATGCCGAAGCGTACTTCAGTCGGGACGGACAGTGGCTGACGTTCCAGTCCACGCGCGAGGGGCACACCTGCGACCAGCAATACGTGATGCGTCTCGATGGGTCGGGACTCAAGCGCGTGTCCAACGGTCAGGGAAAGACGACGTGCGGCTGGTTCATGCCCGATGGGCAGCGCCTCTTCTTCGCGTCGTCGCACGCCCACGATTCAACGTGTCCGCCGCGACCCGATCCCTCGAAGGGATACGTGTGGGGACTGGATCGTTTCGACATCTACACGGCAAACCGCGACGGCTCCGGGTTGCGCAGGCTGACGAACTACAACGTCTACACGGCTGAGGGTGTGCTCTCGCCGGACGGTCGGCGCATCGTGTTCACGTCACTCAAAGACGGAGACCTCGACATTTACACGATGAACGTCGACGGCTCTGACGTGAAGCGCCTGACCACGCAGCCAGGCTACGACGGAGGCCCGTGGTGGTCGCCTGACGGCACAAAGATCGTCTATCGCGCGTGGCATCCGGCCGATTCCGCGGGATTGGCGGACTACAAGGGTCTTCTCGCTCAGCGCATGGTGCGCCCCAGCAGGATGGAGCTGTGGGTGATGAACGCCGATGGGACCGGTCAACGCCAGATAACGAACCTGGGTGGGGCAAACTTCGGGCCTTCCTGGACGCCGGATGGAAAACGCATCGTTTTTTCATCCAACTACAAGACGCCGCGAAGCCGCAACTTTGAGGTGTACCTGGTCAATCTCGATGGGTCGGGACTCGAGCAGATCACGCATCATGAAGAGTTCGACGGCTTCCCGATGTTCAGTCCCGATGGCCGACACCTGGTCTGGGCATCCAATCGCGGCAACTCGAAGCCCGGGGAAACGAATCTCTTTCTCGCCGACTGGAAGAACTGAATCGACCCGGGTCGGTGAAGTTCTACTTACGTGAGGCGCCGTTGGGCCCGTACAATCCACGATCCCTGAGATAGGACGGTCGCATGCTGACGGTGGCGATCATCGGCGGAGTCGTGGTTCTCCTGCTGGCCAAGTCGGTGAAGATCATCGGCCAGGCAGAAGTGATCGTGGTCGAGCGACTCGGCCGCTTTCATCGCGTCGCACGCTCGGGCCTGAACATCCTCCTGCCTTTCATCGAGAGGCCGCGACACCTCGATGTCCGGTACTCGGAAACAGACGTCTCAGGATTGCGGCGGATCACCTCCGGCTCCGCCTCCAGAATCGACCTGCGTGAGCAGGTCCTGAACTTCCCAAGCCAGCCGGTGATCACGAAGGACAACGTGACCATCGATATCGACGCGGTCCTCTACTACCGCATCGCCGATCCGCAAAAAGCGACGTATTCGGTCCAGAACCTTCCGTACGCTCTCGAGACGCTGACGAAGACGACGCTGCGGCAGATCGTCGGTGAAATGGAACTCGACAGCACACTCTCCAGCCGCGAGATGATTAACAGGCGGATGCGCGAGGTGATCGAGGAAGCGTCGATAGGCTGGGGCGTTGACGTGACCCGAGTGGAACTCCAGGCGATTGAACCGCCGTCGGACATCCAGCAGGCGATGGAACTGCAGATGCGCGCAGAGCGAGAGCGTCGAGCTGCAGTGACCACCGCCGAAGCCGGGAAGCGTGCGGCAATCCTCGAGTCGGAGGGCGTTCGCGAAGCCCAGGTGCGACGCGCGGAAGGCGAGCGCGAGGCTGCGATCCTTCGAGCGCAGGGTCAGGCCGAAGCCAGGCTGACTACTGCCCAGGCTGAAGCTGAGGCTTTGCAACGAATCGCCGCGGCGCTTCCTGAAGGCCAGGCCGCGATGTACTTGCTCGGACAGAGGTATCTTGACGCACTTCCCGCGATCGCTCAGGGAAAGGGATCGACGGTGTTTCTTCCGGTTGAGGCAGCCGGAGTGATGGGAGCTCTGGGCGGCCTTCGCGAAATCCTCAAGGGTGGCGGTGCGTTGGGAACCGGAGGGGCAGAACCGCAGCGCACGTTGGGTGCCGGTCCCATCGATCCCAAGAACCCGAAAAAAGAGTAGTCGTTGACGGCTCCAATTGATCAGTCGCGCGCTGAACGAATCGGACGGAGTCATCCGTGCTCCCGCTGCCTCGAGTACAGCTTCAAGAAGCTCGTGGTGAAACCGGCCGCGCCCGCACATCGGGCTGAACTCGGAGCGGCGTGGATCGTTACGCGGTCGTGCGGAGTCTGCGGACTGGAAGAAGAACTCGCGCTCGACGCCGAGGGCGACATCGTCTACGGCTGAGCCCAGCTCGGGATTTCCGGGTTGACTCCAACGCTACGTTGCGGCCACGCGTAGCACGATCCAGTGGCGAAGAACTGGAGCTGCTGCTTCGGTCGCCAGCCGGGATGGGGTGGGACACCACGAAGCGCGCCGAGCACCGTATCTCGTTTGTTGCTGGCAACTTGGATATGGGTCCCAGGGTGGTTAGTTTTCAACACCGGCCGTCCAAAGAAGTGGGTCGGTTTACTGTTTGGAGGAGTCATGCGCAAGCCTCGTCCGGCGACGTACAACCCCGCGCAAGCGCTGCATTTGATCGCAAGCGATCGCACGGGTTCTCCACTTAGCTGCCCGTCCTGCTCCGGTAACATCGAGCGTTCGCCTACGCTCACCCCCCCTGCACCGCACTCTCACGTAACGTTGAAGTGCACCGCGTGTGGTCGGGTGGCCCGCTACATCGCCGGCGCGGCCTGAGTCTGGTCGGTTTACCAACAACCGTTTCTGTCGATGAAACACCTCGCTCCCGTGTCTCATTCCGGGGGCGATTTGTATGAGCACCCGCCGGGGAACTGAGGCCCGGCTTTCTGGTACCCGAACAACCCAGTCAGGCACGGCACGCCGTCGGGGCATCGAGTACGCGTTCTCCACATCAGCCCGATCGGGATCGAGAGGTAGTTGCAATGGCACGAATCACCGGAACCGTGAAATGGTTCAATGACGCCAAAGGGTTCGGATTCATCTCGCACGAGGGTGGCCCGGACGTGTTCGTTCACTTCAGCGCCATCCAGGCGAGTGGCTTCAAGTCACTAGCCGAGGGAGACCGCGTTGAGTTCGAGATCGTGCAGGGTCAGAAAGGCCCGCAGGCGGCGGATGTCGTGAAGGTGTAGTAGTCTCCGATTCGGTCGCGCGCCCGGCTTCCTTGCTGGGCGCGCGATTCTTTTGGAGGGTGAACGACCCGTTTAACCGAGCTGGACAGATGTAGACGGTTATTTACGGTGTTGTCGGAAACGCGGCAGGAGATTAGTCGTCTTTCAGGTAGAAGAACGGCTGAATTTTTGAGCGCCTACGATGCCATCGGACAACACTCTCTATCATCGAAATCTGCCCGGCGGCGGCTATGTGAACGTCGACGTCGATCAGCCGTCGGGATCGGGGACTCATCGCGCGCACGTCGCCGTTGAGCGACGGTCCGACCCGATGCGTCGCGATGGTCATACGCCGCCGATCGTCGCATCGGCAGAGGGTGGAACGCTTCAGGCAGTATTTGCGAAGCTCTTTGCCATCGCCGCAGATAACGTGGCTGTTGCGCGCGCGTTGCTTCGCTGGAAAGGCGACGGGAAAGCCCGCTTCTAGGCGACTGCTGGTTACACGATGCAGTCGCGGGTCCGATTCCT
>Ga0111539_10007827_pt1 | contig 13646 bp, 13 predicted proteins | sample RhiMethybrSRZTD1_FD_79667 | JGI IMG/M metagenome (GOLD analysis project Ga0111539, IMG submission 79667) | Populus rhizosphere microbial communities from Tennessee, USA - Rhizosphere MetaG P. TD hybrid SRZTD1 (version 2) (version 2) | ecosystem: Host-associated > Plants > Roots > Rhizosphere >...
ATTATCGTTCGAGAGTTTCTTTGCCGACTATTGCCAATAGAGTCGCCGACAGCAGCAACAGCGGCGCATAAACTAAGAACGGCACCCCGGGATTGAAGGCATTGGCTAAATAGCCGCCGAGCAGCGGCGCAGCGCTGCTGCCCAGCTCGGCGATCGTGCGGCGCACCGCCTGCAAGCGGCCGCGCGTGTGCGCCGGCACCACGTCGTAGGTCGATGTTGCCAGAGAACCGAGCGATAAGCCTTGCGCCACCCCCACTATGCCGAGAAGAACAGCAAGGTGCGTAAAATTGCTCGTCATGGGAATGAGCAAAAAAATTAAGGCAGGAAGGCCGGTGCTCGGCACCGTGCACCACTTTCGCCCTACCCGATCCATGAGAAAACCGGCGGGAATGATCATCACGAAAACAATCATCCCGGAGATCGTAAAAAGCATCCCGACTTGCGTCGGCGTCAACTGCAAATAATAAACCGCGTAGAGCGGCAGCATGCTCTGCACGATCACTCTTTGAGATTGATTTGCCAAAGTTGCGAAGACGAGCGCGCAATAGGTCGGTCGTAGATCGGGATGGATTTCACGATAAAGATCTTTGAGCGCATGAAGCCTCTTCGTGACCACCACGAGGTTCCAGCCCTTCGCTCCGCCCCTCGGCTTGTCAGGCGCTGGAGGCAACGGCGAGTCGGGCACCAAAAAGCCCAATGGCACCGAGATCGCGCTGGCAACGGCATAGCCGGCGAAAGCGGCCTCAAAGCCAAACCTATCTGTGAGCGAGCCGCCGATAAACGGAGAAAAAGCCGCACCGATCGTGTACACGCCATGTAAACTGCTGACCACCCGCCCGCGTTGGCTGCGATGTGATAAATCGATCCCCGCGACCTCGCGGGCGCTCCCCCACAAACTGTCAGCGCCACCTATGAGCAAAGCCAGTAACAAGATCAAAGACAGCGACGGCGCCCACAGGACGGACAATGCCGCCGCGCACGCCAGCAGCGGCCCGCTGACGAGAGCCACGCGGGTCCCCATCCGATCGAGCAGCACTCCCGCGACCACCGTACCGATAAACTTGCCGATCGCAAAGGCGGTCACGATCTGCGCTGCGCCTCCCGCGGAGACGCCGAATTGCGTCGCCAACACCGGAATTGTCGGGATGATCATCGCCCAGGCGCCCGAAAGGAACGTCCCGGCGTAGAGCGCGCTGAGACCGCGCACGGTTGGGTTCGCAAAGGTGTGCTTGAACATGAAGTAAGTGGTTCGGCTACTTTGACGCGATGCTGTAGCGGGAATTCAATCTCTGCAAGAATTTTTCGGTTAGCTCCGGAGTGGCGTCGCTCGGAAGTTTTTTCAAATCGTCAATAAGCGTTTTTAAATCCGGCGCCAGCTCGGAGAGCTCGGCGATCCGATCAAAAAAACGGTAATAGGCCAAGTCATGGCTCAGCTTCGCTTCGAGCACGGTCGGCGGGTGCTGCCCCCGGATTTGGCGCTCGAACTGACGACGGTACGTTGGATAGCGAGACATCTCCGCCAAAATCTGTTGTTTGGCGTCGTCCACCGGCAGCGTCGCAAAAATCAGTTCGGCCTCTGCCGTCAACGCGTTCAGCTCGCGCGAGAGTTTGCGCTCTTCGGCCACTGCGGCCAGAGCATTTTTCCAAGCCGGCTCATCGTCTTTCTGCCGAAAATAGGCGAGCGCGGCGAGCGAACCCAACGGCGTGACGATGGCTTCTTCCATTTCCCAGGGCAGGGAAAAATTGGCGTCGCCGTGCAGGTCTTCGTGCAGAACCACCATCACCCGGCGGACGACCGGCTCAGCGGTAAAGCCAATGGTCGCCACCGAACGGGAATCAGCGAACTCGTTCCCCTGCCGGTAGTACACGCTGTAGCCGTCGACGCGATAAACCTGCTCGATTCGAAGCCGCTCTTTCTCCGTGCGGAAACCGATCGCCAAACGAATATCCAGGGGCGCGCGTAACGCAAGCGTGCCGGCGCGCTGCAGCCAAAGCCACAACATCGACAGCGCCGGCCCCTCTTCGCTCGTGCGGCTGAGCGCCGGCGTCGGCTCGATGCCGATAGTTTTGCCGAAGGCTTTGACTTCATCGATCAAGTTTGCCGTCTCCTTCAACCGCCCCGTCCCTTCCCTGCCCACAGATCGCATCGTCGCGCAAGACGAAAAGAACAGCGCGACCAAGATTGCTGCGGTGATTCCGGGCCTGGATCTCGGTGCGACTGGCCGGCTGAATTTGGATCCAACCACTTGCGATATTGGGGTGAAACGGCTGGTCACATCGAAACAGTTTCAAAAGCGGCGTTTGACGCGAATCTCGCCGACGGGCAATTCACCCGTGGTAATCTTCTTGTTCCGTCTTGGTGAGCAGGCCCTCTTAATTGAAAAACAAGTTTTTTTTGTAGCATACTCATGCGAGCGCTGCCAACAAATCAAGTTTGCTCCATGTGATAATTTCTGACATATCACTAGCAAACCCGTTTCGCTCCAGCGCAATCGCGCTTTTGGTTGCGCGCGGAATAAATTTGTTGGGACAAATCATCAAACTGATCGGAGGATGGACGTGAGGCGGATACGAGCACTCTTACTGCTACTCCTCGCACTTTCGATTCTGCCCGCAAGCACGATCCAAGCAAAGGAGCGCCTCAATGTTGTCTATGCTTCGATCAGCGGACTTTTCCTTGCTTGCTGGGTGGCTCAGGACGCCGGCTATTTCGATCGCGAAGGCTTGGACGTCAATCTCGTCTACATTCAGAGCGCCAGCACGGCGATCCAAGCCATGCTCGCGGGAGAAGCCCCGATCGTTCTCGCCGGCGGCGAGCCGGTTGTAGAGTCGGCGCTCAAGGGCGGCGACGCGATATACATCGGCGGCATCTCCATCGTACCCGCCGTGCATTTCATGGCGCTGCCGGAGATTCGCACGGTGCAGGACCTCCGCGGCAAGCCTGTCGGGGTAACGCGCTTTGGCTCTTCGACGGATTTTGCCATGCGCCAGGTGCTGCGCAAAAACGGTCTCGAGCCGATAAAAGACGTGCCGGTTCTGCAAATCGCCGGCGGGCACAGAGGTCTGGCGACTTCACTTTTGAGCCGGGCGGTTTTCGCGGCGACGATTGCGCCGCCCAATAGTCTGCGCGCGGAAAAAGGCGGCGCCAAACTTTTGCTCGACATGAGCAAGTCGGGCATCTATTTTCCCTATTCGACGATCGCCAGCACGCGCGGGTTTCTGAAAAAGAGCCGTCCCACTGCGCTCGGATTCATGAAGGCCTATTCCGACGGGGTGAAGCGGATGAACGCCGACAAGCCGTTCAGCATCGGCGTGATCAAAAAATATATGCGCGAAGACGATCCGGAAATCTTGGACTACATTTACAAGTACGGCGTCGAATTCATCAGCCGCGTTCCCGAACCGAACAAAGAAGGTGTCGTCGAAGTGTTGCGCCAAAGTACCGACCCCAAAGCCAAGGTTGCGCCGCCCGAAAGCTTCATCGACGATGGGCTCGTGCGCGAGCTCGCGCAGCGCGGCATGTACCGCTAACTCCGGCAAACCTTTGACGGCAACCTGAATCCCCATGGCGCGCTATCGCATCGGCACGGACATCGGCGGCACCTTTACCGACCTCTGCATTCTCGAAGAAGAGGGCGGCGAGTTCTTCAATCTCAAGGTTCTCACCACGCCCAGGGATCTCGCTCAGGGAGTGATCGAGGCGCTGGAGACCTTCTTTCACGGCGGCAGAGCACCTGAAGACACGACGTCGCTCTTTCACGCGACAACCGTGGCAACCAACGCGCTGCTGGAACAAAAAGGCGGCGATACCTGGCTGGCGATCACGGAGGGCTTTAGCGGCGTCTATGAGACTCCGGAATTGAGTCACATCCGTCCGGGCGCCTACGATTATCTTTGCTATCCCAAGCCACGGCTGCTCGTGCCCCAGCGCAAAACCGTCGAGATCCCCGAGCGCATCGACGCTCAAGGCCGCATCGTCACTGCCCTCGACGAACCCGAAGCGCGCAAGCGTTTGGCGATACTGAGAAACGCCCGCGCGGAATCCGTGGCGGTTTGTTTTCTTTTTTCGTTTCTGAACCCGCTGCACGAGCAGCGCTTACGCGAGTTAATCTACGACATCGTGCCGTCGGCGCAGGTTTACCTTTCCTCGGAAGTGTTGCCGCAGATCCGCGAATATTCCCGTTTAGCGACGACGGTGACCAATGCTTACGTCGCGCCGGTGGTGATTCGTTATGTTGATCGTCTCGAGCGCGCCCTGGCCGAGCGTGGTTTTCATCGCCGGCTTTACATCATGCAATCCACCGGCGGAAGTTTGACGACCGGCGTGGTGCGGAAAATTCCCGTGCAAATCATCGAATCAGGCCCCGCCGCAGGCGTTCTCGCCGCCGCGCACATTGGCGCGTTGACGAGCAATAATAAAATCATCTCCTTCGATATGGGCGGCACCACCGCGAAAGCCGGCCTGATCGAAGGCAACGCGCCGCGCATCGTGTCGCGTTTCCAAGCCGGCGAATGGCTGCTTGGCATTCCTTCTCTCGATCTGGTGGAAATTGGCTCCGGCGGCGGCAGCATCGCCTGGATCGATGCGAGCGGCATGATGAAAGTGGGACCGCAAAGCGCCGGTGCCGACCCCGGACCGGCGTGCTACGCCAGGGGCGGTGCCGCGCCCACGGTAACCGACGCCGATTTAGTCCTCGGTTGGTTGAATGCGGATTTCTTCCTCGGCGGTCAGATGCCGCTAAAACTTGAAGCGGCGAAGCAAGCCGTCGAAACACGCATCGCCAAGCCGTTGGGGCTTGATTCCGTCATAGCAGCGGACGGTATCGTCAAGATCGTCAATTCGCAGATGGTCGAAGCGCTGCGCTTGGTCACGGTGGCGCGCGGCGAAGACCCGCGCGCGTATGCGATGGTCGCCTTCGGCGGCTGCGGTCCCGTGCATGCCGCGAAATTGGCCGAAGAGCTGCAGATCGCCAGAGTGATTATCCCCGCCGCGCCCGGGGTCGCGTCAGCAATGGGGCTGCTCGTTTCCGATCTCAAGCGTGACTATTTGCGCACACGCGTCGCGGACCTCGAAGAGGTCAGCGCCGAAGAGGTCCAAGCGCAATTCGAGGAACTCGAAAAATTGGCGATCGAAGAGTTGGCGGCGGAAAATATTCCCGGCGAGCAAATCCGTTTCGAACGCGCCTTAGACCTTCGCTACGCGATTCAGAAATATGAGCTGGCGGTGCCTGTTGCCGGCGGCACACTGAAGGAACGGGAAAAAATCGCATTGCGCGGTTTATTCGACGAGCGCCACGAGCAACAGTACGGCACCCGCGCCGCCGATCAAAAAGTTGAAATCGTCAACTATCATCTGACGGCGAAACTGCCGTTGCCTCGGCCCGAGCTCCGCAAACTACCATTTCAAGGAGAGGATTCCGAAAGCGCGCTGAAGGGATTCCGCCACGCCTATTTCGACGGTTGGCTCGATTGTCCAGTCTACGCCCGCGACAAACTCGCCTGCGGCAACCGTTTGGCCGGACCAGCCATTGTCGAGCAAGTGGATTCGACGATCGTGATTTATCCCGGCCAAAAAGCGCGGACGGATGAATTCGCCAACGTGATCATCGAGGTGGCGCGATGACGGCGGCCATCGATCCCATCGTCTTGGAAATCGTCAACTCCAAGATCACCAGCATCGTCGACGAAATGCGCATGGTGCTGTTCCACAGCGGCTACTCCACCGTGCTGCGCGAATCGGAAGACGGCAGCGCCGGGCTCTTGGATGCCGACATGCGCACCGTCGCCGTGTCGAAAAAGCTCCCCTTCCATTTCGCTTCGTTCTCCGCAGTCAAAGAGCATTTGCCGCGCTACTTCGCGCCGCAAGATTTGGCCGACGGCGATGTCTTGCTGTTCAATCATCCCTTCGAAGGCAACGTTACCCACACCTCGGACACGATCACGCTGATGCCGATCTTTTTTGCCGGGAAGATCGTCGGCTACAGCGGTACCCTTGCGCACAAGCCCGATCTTGGCGGCATTCGCGGCCTGACCGCGGCGCGGGATTTATGGGAAGAGGGACTCGTGCTCCCGCCCGTGAAATATCATGTGCGCGGCGTCGTGAACCGCGACATCGAGCACATTGTCGGCGCCAACAGCCGCATCCCGATGGAAACTTTGGGTGATCTACGCGGCCAGGTGGCGGCGTGTAAAGTAGGCGCGCAACGATTCCAGGAGCTCTGTAAGCGTTTCGGTGCCGCTACGGTCACCGGCGCGACAAATGAGTTGTTGAAGCGCAGCACCGCTCGTTTGCGCGCCGCACTGAAACGCTGGCCGGACGGAACCCACGAAGCGGAAGGGCTTTTGGATCACGACAATGTAAATCTACAGCGCTCGATCCGCGCGCATCTGGCGATCACTAAAAACGGCGACCGGATACTTTTTGATTTCACCGGCTCGGACGCGCAAGCTCAGGGGGCGGTCAATTTGGTTATGCCCATGGTCAAGAACAGTTGCTACTGCGCAGTGATGGCGATGACCGACGCCAATCTGCCGTTCAATCACGGCTTCGTCGACGTCGTCGAAACTAAATTTCGCCAAGGCACAGTCGTTTGTCCGACGCCTGGAGCCGCGGTCTCCCATTACACGCCGCTCGCTCATTTGGTGTGCGACATGGCGGTGAAAGCGCTCGGCGAGTTCTGTCCCGAGCGCGCCGCGGCTTCGGCCGGCGGCGGCGGATCGATCCGTCTCATGGGGACGCTGTCGTCGGGGAAGTCGTGGGTGCTGATGGAACTTCTCAACACGGCGCAGGGCGCCACTGCCGGGCGCGACGGAGTGAACTTAATCCATGGTCCGCTCGGCGCGGGACAGTTTCGCCCCGGTCCTATCGAAATCAACGAAAGCGAGTTTCCCCTGCGTATCACGCGCTTCAGCGTGACACCGGACTCGGGCGGGCCGGGAAAATTTCGTGGCGGCATGGGCAGCACGCGCGAATATCAGGTACTGGCCGACGCCGTGGTTCCGGTGCGGAGCTTGAAAGGCAGTCTGCGCAGCAAATTACCGCCGTGGGGAATCTTCGGCGGTCGGAGCGCTCAAGTCGGCGATGTGTTCGTCAACGGCGAATCCGTCCCCGACGGTGTGCGCGAGGTTGCGCTCAAATCGGGAGATGTCGTGCGCGTGCAGACCAATGCCGGCGGCGGCCTTGGCAATCCATTTGAGCGCGAAGCCGAACTCGTGCTCGGCGACGTGCTGGATCACTACGTAACCGTTGACCGCGCGCGCGAAGATTACGGCGTCGTCATCGACGCACAAACAATGTCGGTGGACAGCCAAGCCACGCACAGCTTCCGCGCGTCGAAACAACGCGGCCAATAACCCGCTCCTGGCCGCGCAGGAGAAATCGTGACACAAGTTCGCTTCGGTGTCGGCCTCTTCGCCACAGAGAACGCCTGCGACGGCGTGCGCCTCGCGCAACGGGCCGACGCGTTGGGCTTCGACCGATTCTGGGTCGGCGACTCCCACATGATCTGGCGCGAGGCTTTCGTCATGCTCGGCGCCATCGCTTCGACTACCCATAGAATTCAAATCGGTCCCGGTGTGACTCATCCGATCGTGCGCCACATGACGGTCATCGCCAGCGCCATGGCAACCCTAAACGAACTCGCGCCTAACCGCGCTGTACTCGGTATCGGCGTCGGCGCCACGGGTCCGGAGAATATCGGCATGAAGCCGGTCGCCGTCGAGGAATTCAGCACAACGCTCCGCACGCTGAAAAGTCTTATGGCGGGCGATGCGATACAAACGAATGGCCGGGAGGTTAAATGCGTGTTTGCCGCGCCGCCGCCGATTCCGATCTATATCGGCACGCGCGCGCCCAAAGTGATGCGGCTCGCTGCCGCGTTGGCTGAAGGCATCATCTACACCGGTGAAGTATCGACTTTGGCCGCGACGATTGCCACTTTGAAGCAATGCTGCGCCGACGTCGGCCGCTCGCCGCGCGAAGTGAAGCTTGTCTATCGCCTCCCTTGCTGCATCGCGGAAAAGTCATCGGACGCCAGAGAAGAAGTCAAAGGCAAAATCGCGCGCACGGCAATGACGCATTTAGGGCGCTTGCACAAAATGGGCAAGCTCGACGATCCTGAAGACCGCAAGGCCGTGGAGCGCCTTTGGCAGCATTACGATACCTACCATCACATGGGGCCGGAACACTCACATCTGGTGCGTGACGCATGGGTCGAGCGTTTCGCAGTCGCCGGAGACGCGGCCGAAGTTCGAAACCAGGTGGAAAGACTGCTTCAGTTCGACATTGGTGAGTTGACCATTATCCCCTTCGGCAAATCCAAAGAATGCGTGATTGAAAAGTTTGCCGACGGGGTGATCGCAAAACTTTAATTCGAGTTGCCGGGCTACCACTTGTGATTGCGCATGGAGGCAGAAGGCCCGAACATTCCCACGGGAATTAGCTGCTCAATACCAAGGCTTTTAAACGTAACTAGATCCCTTGATTGGTAATCAACGGATCCGGTATCAAACGGCATCTAGGCCAACGCCGATTCGACCTCGCAGGCTTCCATCTCCGCGACGTCCGATCCCAGCTTAATGCCGGCGGCAGCAACCTCCGCCTGGAACGTTTGTTCTTCGCTTCGAGGTCCGCCTATCTTTGTAGCTCCTGATCCAAAGAGACTTATTCTGCGGCCGATTCTCCCAGGTGCCACGGTCTGCCGAAGCGACAAGTCACTGTCACTCTTCGGTGTATTTGTGATTGCGGATCAGATGCTGGGCCATGCGCCAGCGCAGAACCTCGGGTGTCCCCCTCAGTGATCCGAATGCTGCGCAGCTGGCGGTACACCACTCGAGCGGTAATTCTTTCATCAAACCCAGGCCGCCGTGCACTTGAATCGAGCGGTCGACGATCCGGCTCGCCGCTTCCGTAGCGACGATTTTTACCATGTAAGAGAGATTGCGCACGTCTTCGCCGCGATCGGCGCGCCACGCGCATTCATAGACCATCAGCCGCGCCGCGTGCAGCTCCATCGCCGAATCGGCGATCATGAATTGGATCGCCTGGCGGTCGGCCAGCGGCCTGCCGAAAGTTACTCGATTTTCGAATATTCGATCATCATGTCGAGGGCGCGCTGGGCGATGCCGACGCTGCGCGCGCCGTGCCCTTTGATTCGGCCTGAAGTAATCCACTTCTGCCCGAGCGAAAATCCCTCGCCTTCCTTGTCGATAATATTCGCCGCTGGAACGCGGACGTTGTCGAAGAAAATCTGCCATGGCGCATCCCCCATCATCGTATGCCATTGCCGCTCGAGGACAACACCGGGAGTTTTCATGTCGACCATGAAGCAGCTGATGCCGCCGCGCGCCCGTTTCTCCTGATCGGTGACGGCGATCACCTGGGCATAGTCCGCGTGTCCGGCGCCGCTTATAAACCGTTTGGTGCCGTTGATGATGTAATCGTTGCCGTCGCGCACCGCGGTAGTTTTCATGCCGGCCGGATCGCTGCCCGCGTCGGGCTCGGTCTGGGCGAAACAGATGGACATTTCCCCTGGATCACGGGATACAGGAATCGCTGTTTTTGTTCCTCATTGCAGTAAAACAAAATCGGCCGCACGTCGGGACCGAACAACGGATTACCGCGAAACGGTAATGCCACTGTGCGCGATATTTCTTCCTGGATCACGCAGCGGCTGAGCAGATCCAAACCGGCGCCGCCGTATTCCTGCGGCACGTCGAGCATCCAGAGTCCGAGCGCTTTCACTTTTTCGTGCAGTGGGCGCAGCAAATGCTCCGGCATTTCTTCGCCCTCCGGACGATACTCCCGCTACAATGGAATCAGCTCCTTGTCGACAAAGCGTCGCACCGTCGATCGCAGAATTTGCAGTTCTTCAGTTAAATCAAAGTCCATGTTGAAAAGCCTCACTCGCTCTCATAGTTAAATTTTTTCACTGTGGCGCGCACCCCTAGAAAAAGCAAGCACGGCGAGCGCCTCGTCTGATAGGCTCGGCCGAGCCCTAGCTCCTGAAGTTGACGGCTGGAAATGATTCGCTTAGATTAAACGACAAACATGATGCTAGGACTCGACATCGACGGTGTGCTCGCGGACTTCATCACGCCGTTCCTGCAATTGCTTGCGGCGCGAACCGGCAGCGGTCCCATCGATCCGGCTTCGATTACCGATCCGAATCTCATGCAGCATCCGTATCTGACTCAGGAAATTATTTTTGAATGCATGGAAGCCGCCTCGTACGATCCGGAATTTTGGCGCGCTCTGGCGCCGCTGCCTTCGCCGGCACAGTGGCAAACGCTCGATCAAATCGCCCGCGACCACGAAATTGTCTTCATTACCCATCGCTGGGTACGCGATACTTACGATATCGGTCAGGTCACTTGCGATTGGCTCCGCTACCACGGAATGGCTGATCCGATCGTGCATTTTACCCAGGACAAGAAATCCGTGCTTGTGCGCAAGTTGAACATCGGGCTTTTCGTCGACGATCGCCACGAGAACTGCCAGGACGTCGCCACTGAAACCGATGCATTGGTTCTCATGCCGCACCGGCCGTACAATCAAGCCTTCGATCACCCAAAGGTTCGTCGTATTCAGCAACTGGACGAACTCTTCGATTACTTGTCCGATAAATAGAGACGGCAATGGGAGCTATCGACGGCAGGATCGTGATCGTCACCGGCGGCGGTGGCGGCATCGGCGGCGCGATCGCCCAGCGCTTCGCCCGCGAGGGCGCGAAGATGGCGATTGTCGATATCGACACCGAAGCGGCCACGAGCCGCGCAAGACAACTCGCCGCTGAAGGCACCGATGCGATACCACTTGTCGCCGATGTCGCCAACAAACAATCGGTCACCGACATGGTCCAAGCAACGCTCGACCGATGGAACCGTATCGATATCCTCGTCAATGTCGCTGGCGGCGCGGACCGAAAGCCCGTAATCGACATGACCGCGGCGGATTGGGATCGCGTCGTCGACATGAATTTGAAATCGGTGTTTCTTTGTTCTCAAGTGGTTCTACCCGCGATGCTCAAGCGGAACTACGGCAAGATCGTCAACATTTCCTCGATCTACGGTTTCACCGGAAATGCCACCCGCTCCAGCTACGCCGCGGCAAAAGCTGGGGTCGCGGCTTTTACCAAGTCCCTGGCGCTCGAACATGCTCAAGACGGCCTGAATATCAATGCGATCGCGCCCGGCCGGATCGAAACACCGCGGGTGCGCGGACACTACAGCGATGAAGCTTGGGCTGCCGCCGTAGCGCAAATTCCTATGGGCCGAACCGGCACGCCCGACGAAATCGCCAGCGCCGCGCTCTTCCTCGTCACCGACGAAAATAACTACATCACCGGACAAACCATTCACGTGAACGGCGCCTGGCTAAACTGGTAGTAAAAGCGATTTTCTCGTTGCAAGTCCCTCGTTAGACCAGAAACAGTAACTAAATAGAAACTGAATAAGGAGGTTAAAGAGATGTACGGTTGGCGTGCAAAGATCGGTCATGTCGCCCCTTCGCGCGGCGATACTTTGGTTTATGAATTCTATCAGATGTTGCCGGAAGGATTCATGATTCTCAACAGCACGGGAACGATTCGACAATTGGTCGATGCCGACTTCGAGCGGCAATTACAGCGCATCGAAGCAGCCGCTGCGGATTTGGTCGACAACAAGTGCGACTCGATCATCATCGGGGGCTCGCCGCTCTTTACCAAGCTCGGTCACGGCAGCGATATCGAGATGGGAAAAAAGCTCACGGCGAAATTCGGCGTGCCGGTTGCTCCGGGCATCACCGGAGAGATCGAAGCGCTTAAATCGCTCAATATAAAAAAGCTCGTGGTCGCCACGCCGCACGAAGACACGCTCAACGAGCGCATGAAAGCCTTTCTCGAAGCTTCGGGTTTTAACGTGCTGAAAATCCAAGGGTACGGCGTGCGCAAGAACGCCGATTTAACCGACATGGATGTGCATGCGGCCTATAAGATCGCCAAGCGGCTCTACGAGCAGGCGCCGGAAGCCGACGGCGTCTTCGTGCCCTGCCCGCGCTGGCCGACGATCACAGACGTCGAGCTGCTCGAACGAGAAATCGGCAAGCCGGTGATCACAAGTTGTCAGGCGTATATTTGGCACGCGCTGAAGATGGCCAAGGTGAAACAGGAAGTGACGGGCTTCGGCAGCTTGATGGCTTCACTGGCAAACTGACTCAGTCGCTCAAGCGACTGAGTCATCCTGAGCGCCAGCGAAGGATCTAGACATCACGATATTCACCCAGTAAATCGCTGACAGCTATTTTTTGCTACCAAAGACTTCCTTTAGAAGATCGGTGGCGCGCGCCGCGGGATTGGTTCTGATTTTTTTCTCTTCTTGGCCGACGACAAAAAAGATTCCGTCGGTGGCTTTTTCGGTTACATACTGGTTGGTATCGAAAGCGATATTTTTCGAAAACGGCACGTCCTTATACTTGCCGATAAGGTCGTTGTACTGCCGATTGACCCCGACCTGATCCATGACTTCTTTCACGGACGGCAGGAAGGCCGTTTGAAGTTTCTTGGAAGTCTTTGATTTGAAATAATCGGTGGCCGCCGTGTCGTTGCCGTTGAGTATTTTGCGCGCGTCGTCGAAGCTCATCTCGCCGATGGCAGCAAAGAAAATATCTTTGGCAAAAGGCACCGCCTTTTCTGCGGCGCGATTCATGCCAACGATGAACTCATCGATCTGCGGACCGTAGCCGACCATCCGGAGCGGCTTCTCGATGGTTTGCAGCGATTTCGGCATCAAGATTTTGATTGCCTGGTTCATCAGAAAACCGTCCGTCGTCCCGGTTTGGACTACGGCGCTTTCGGTGCCGACCTTCAACACCTCTTGCAAACCGGAGCCGATTTTCGCGTCGCTCAAACCGCTGCCCGAATTGGAGAGATTACCCAACCCCTTTAACATTTTATCGAACTGCCCCCATGCTGGCGCGCTCGCCAAGAAAAAAAACAATAGGGTGGCCGAGGCTCTAATCATGATCTCCTCCCGAGTTAAGTCTCCAAGAATCGAAAGCCTAGCTATCGAGGCGCTTGGCGGCGGGTAGCGTAGCGTGAAGCTGCACAAAGTGCGCGGATGACTTCGGCATCAAAGAATTTCTTTGGATCGCGTCGGTGGAGTCGGTCCTCCGCCCAGATGAAAATCATTGAGCGCTGCGGCGAACATCGCATCGACTAAAAGATTCATGATTTCCTGCTGCGACTGCCGTGGTGAGAGTCGAAAAGCAGTCCGCAGCGGTTGGATCGCATCGCGCCAGCGGCTTTGGCTGATGTAAGCGCGACCGAGATACAAGTAAGCTTCGGCGAACTCCGGATCCCTCCGAGTAGCGTCCTCAAGGTGCTCGACCGATTCGGCAAACCTTCCTTGATTGAAAAGCGACAAGCCGCGATTGAAGCTGTCGTAAGCCGGACCGAAACGGCCAAGCGTGGCGCAGGCGCTCGTCAACGTCACGACAAGGGCTAAAAAGATCATGGCGCATCCATTTTTCATGATATGACGCCCTCCCTCATCGTCGATTAGACGGGCGCAGACGCCGAATGTGAATCGCCGCCGGCAACTATTTGTCGAACGTCGATTTTAGCATCGGCTCGAGCTCGCCGCGCTCGTGCAGCTCATGCACGATGTCG
>Ga0111539_10007828_pt1 | contig 13645 bp, 12 predicted proteins | sample RhiMethybrSRZTD1_FD_79667 | JGI IMG/M metagenome (GOLD analysis project Ga0111539, IMG submission 79667) | Populus rhizosphere microbial communities from Tennessee, USA - Rhizosphere MetaG P. TD hybrid SRZTD1 (version 2) (version 2) | ecosystem: Host-associated > Plants > Roots > Rhizosphere >...
CCGGTCAGCGCGCAGGAACGCCTGGACAAGATCGTCGTGCTGATTGCCGCCAACATGGTGGCGGAGGTGTGCTCCGTCTACGTGTTGCGCGTCGATTCGACGCTCGAGCTCTACGCCACCGAGGGCTTGAAGCGCGAAGCCGTCCACCAGACCGTGCTGCGCCAAGACGAGGGCCTGGTCGGCCTGGTCGCCAGCGAAGCCAACCCGGTCAATCTTTCGGACGCGCAGACTCATCCGGCCTTCGCGTACCGGCCGGAAACCGGCGAAGAGATCTATCACTCGTTCCTCGGCGTGCCGATCCTGCGCGGCGGCAACACGCTCGGCGTGCTGGTGGTGCAGAACCGCGCCCGCCGCACCTATTCGGAGGAAGAGGAAGAGGCGCTGCAGACCACCGCGATGGTGCTCGCCGAGATGATCGCCTCGGGCGAGCTCTCGACCATCGCCAAGCCCGGCGCCGAGCCCGCGGTGCGGCCGCGGCTCAATCTCAAGGGCCTGGCGCTTGCCGACGGCATCGCGCTCGGCCACGTCGTGCTGCATGAGCCGCGCGTCAAGATCAAGAACGTCATCGCCGACGACGCGCAGAAGGAGCTCAAGCGGCTGGACGAGGCGGTCGACACGCTGCGGTCCGATCTCGATCTGATGCTGGAAAGGCGCGACGTCGCCGACGGCGGCGAGCACCGCGACGTGCTCGAGGCCTACCGCATGTTCGCCCACGACCAGGGCTGGTTGCACCGGCTGCACGAGGCGATCGGCACCGGCCTCACCGCCGAAGCCGGCGTCGAGCGCGTGCAGTCGGATACCCGCGCCCGCATGCTGCGCGTCACCGATCCTTACCTGCGCGAGCGTCTGCACGACCTCGAGGACCTCGGCAACCGGCTGATGCGGCAATTGGTCGGCCAGGACCATGCGCCGCCGCGCGAGCAGTTGCCCGACAACGCCATTTTGGTGGCGCGTTCGATGGGCCCGGCGGCGCTCCTCGATTACGACCGCAAGAAGTTGCGCGGTCTGTTGATCGAAGAGGGCGGTCCAACCTCGCATGTCGCCATCGTCGCGCGCGCGCTCGGCATCGCGGCGGTCGGCGAGATCGCCAACATTTCCGGCCTGGTCGATTCCGGCGACCCCGTCATCGTCGACGGCTCGACCGGCGAGATCCATGTCCGGCCGGCGGCCGACATCGAGACCGCCTATGGGGAGCGCGTCAAGCTGCGGGCCCGCCGCCAGGCCCAGTATCGCGCGTTGCGCGACAAGCCCTGTGTCACCAAGGACGGCACCCATTTCGAGCTGATGATCAATGCCGGCCTGATGGTCGACCTGCCGCATCTCGAGGAAACCGGCGCCAGCGGCATCGGCCTGTTTCGCACCGAACTGCAATTCATGATCGCTTCGGCGATGCCCCGGACCGGCGACCAGCTTGCGCTCTACCGCGCCGTGCTCGACGCCGCCGGCGACAAGCCGGTCACATTCCGCACCCTCGATATCGGCGGCGACAAGGTGCTGCCCTATATGCGCCATGACCCGGAGGAGAATCCGGCGCTGGGCTGGCGCGCGATTCGGCTCGGTCTCGACCGGCCCGGGCTGATGCGCAGCCAGATGCGCGCGCTGTTGCAAGCCGCGGCCGGCCGCGAGTTGAAAGTGATGTTCCCGATGATCGCAACGGTCGCCGAATTCGACGAGGCCAGGTCGCTGGTCGAGCGCGAACTCACCCATCTGCGGCGGCACCGCCACAAGCTGCCCGACCGTGTCGAGGTCGGCACCATGGTCGAGGTGCCCTCGCTGCTGTTCCAGCTCGACGAGTTGGTGGCGCGGGCGGACTTCCTTTCGGTGGGCTCCAACGACCTGATGCAGTTCCTCTATGCCGCCGACCGCGGCAACACCCGGGTCGCCGACCGCTTCGACCCAATTTCGGCGCCGATGCTGCGGGTGCTGCGCGACGTGGTGGACAAAGGCCGCGCCGCCGACAAGCCGGTGACACTGTGCGGCGAGTTGGCGTCGAAGCCGATCGGCGCCCTGGCGCTGGTGGCGCTCGGCTACCGCACGCTGTCGGTGACCCCTTCGGCGCTCGGCGCGCTCAAGGCCATGTTGCTGGAACTCGACGTCAAGAAGGCCGAGGCGGCGTTGCGGCCGCTGATCGACAAGCCGCCGAAGGGCACGACCATCCGCGACAAGCTCAAGGCTTTCGCCGAAGCCGAGGGCCTCCAGCTGTGATCACGCTGCCGGAGGCCAAGCTTGACGGACTGCTGTCCCGCCACGCCATGATCGAGGCGGAGCTGTCCCGCCAGGTCGCGCCCGAGACCTTCGTCAAGCTGTCGCGCGAATTCGCCGAGATCGATCCGGTGGTCGCCAAAGTAAAGGCCTATCGCGGCGTCATGGCCGAGCTTGCCGACCTTGATGCCTTGATCGCCGATCCCAAGACCGAACCGGCGATGCGCGACATGGCGCATTCCGAAAAGGCAGTGCTGGAGGCGCGGCAGGCGCAACTGGCCGAGGAGCTGCGGCTGGCGCTGCTTCCCAAGGACGCGATGGACGATCGCAACGTCATCCTGGAAATCCGTGCCGGCACCGGCGGCGACGAGGCGTCGCTGTTCGCAGGCGACCTGTTTAGGATGTACGAGCGCTACGCGTCAAAGCAGGGCTGGAAGGTGGAAGTGATCTCGGAGAGCCCGGGTACGGTCGGCGGCTACAAGGAGATCATCGGCGAGATTCGCGGCCGCGGTGCCTTCGCCAAGCTCAAGTTCGAGTCCGGCGTACACCGGGTGCAGCGCGTGCCCGACACCGAAGGCTCCGGCCGCATCCACACCTCGGCCGCGACCGTCGCGGTGCTGCCGGAGGCCGAGGATGTCGATATCCAGATCAAGGAAACCGATCTCAAGATCGACACCATGCGGTCGAGCGGCGCCGGCGGCCAGCACGTCAACAAGACCGAGTCGGCGATCCGCATCACCCACATCCCAAGCGGCATCGTGGTCGCGGTGCAGGAGGACCGCTCGCAGCACCGGAACCGCGCCAAAGCGATGGCACTGCTGCGCAGCAAGCTCTATGACAGCGAGCAGCAGAAGCTCGACTCGGCGCGCGCCGCCGAGCGGCGCGGCCAGGTCGGCTCGGGCGACCGCTCCGAGCGTATCCGCACCTACAATTTCCCGCAGGGCCGCGTCACTGAGCACCGCATCAACCTCACGCTCTACAATCTGTCGAAGGTGATCGAGGGCGAGGCGTTGAACGAGATCATCGATGCGCTGGTCGCCGAGCACCAGGCTGCCCTGCTCGCCGCCGAGGCCTGAGCTTGCTGGCGCCTGGTGCGACGATAGCGGCTGCCCGCCGGGCATTGGCGGATGCGTTCCGCGCTGCTGATCTCGACGCCCCGGAGCTCGACGCCCGCATCCTGGTCGGCCACGCGCTCGGTCTCGATCACAGCGCACTGGCGGCAAGCGGCGATCGCAAGCTCGATGGCCGCGACAACGACGCGATCGCGGCGTTGGCAGCGCGACGGCTTGCCCGCGAGCCGGTCGCGCGCATCATCGGTCGCAAGGAGTTCTGGGGCCTGCCGCTGCGGGTGACCGCCGCGACCCTGGTGCCGCGCCCCGAGACCGAGACCGTGGTCGAAGCCGCGCTGGCCCTGATCGACGGCTCGGGCGGGCGCTCGCGCCCGCTCAACATTGCCGACCTCGGCACCGGCACCGGGGCGTTGCTGTTGGCGCTGCTTTCGGAACTGCCGCGTGCGCGCGGCGTCGGCACCGATCTCAGCCCGGATGCGCTCGTGGTGGCGCGCGACAATGCCGCGCGGCTCGGCTTTGCCACCCGCGCGGAATTCGTGGTCGGCGATTTCGGCGCTGCGCTGCCGGGCGGCTGCGATCTGGTGGTCAGCAATCCGCCCTATGTGCCCAGCCGCGACATCGCGGCGCTCACGCCAGAGGCGGCCGGCGAGCCGCGCCTGGCGCTCGATGGCGGTGTCGACGGGCTCGATTGCTATCGCGCCATCGCGGCCGACGCGCATCGGTTGTTGGCGCCGGCCGGGCATCTCGTGGTCGAACTCGGTTTCGGCCAGCTCGATTTGGTTACCGCGCTCATAAAGGCGCAGGGGCTTGAAACCGTGTCAGCGCAATCCGATCTAGCGGGTACGCCGCGGGCGCTATGTGTGCGTGTTGCCACAAAGACGCCATGAGAATTGAACATCCCGGACCGGCAAAAAAGCTCTTGGATTATGCGCCGAGACCGACTAGCTTCGGTCCCAGGAATCGACCTGAGAAGGTCACCGCTCGATGCCCGGAGCCCAGGCTCAGCGAGGCAAGCGGCAGGCCAACGGACCAGATCAGAGCCAGTCGGACGGCAAACGGATACGCCGATATCGGGTCAGGACACTTCGGTCGAGCGCGCTTCGGGCTTTACGACGCATTAGCGACGCGCGTTACGCAGGGTTGAATGATGCTGCGATGTGATCGCGGCAGGGGGTCTGCTGCGGCTAACGGATGCAGAAATGGAAAGCGTCGCGCACGGCCTTGATGATTCATCAAGCGACGTGAGATCGCGACTTAGAGGTTGAACGGGAGTCGGCAACAAGGCAAGCCATGAGAAACGGTCAGAATAAGCGCATGCGCGGACGCAATCGTAACAAGGGACACCACGGCGGTCATCACCACCAACATCACCACAACCCGTTGAGTCGCGTTTACGAGTCGAACGGGCCGGAGGTGAAGATCCGCGGCACCCCGCATCACGTGGTCGAGAAATATCTCCAGCTCGCGCGCGACGCGACCGCCTCCGGCGACCATGTGACGGCGGAGAACTACCACCAGCACGCCGAGCACTACTTCCGTCTGATCGCGGCCGCGCAGGAGCAGCTGCGTCAGCAGAACCCCTACTACCAGCCGCAACAGATGCCAAACGCCCAAGACAACGCCGACGGCGGATTTGACGACGGCGACGATGATCAGCCCAACCAGGGGCAGCCGCAGCAGGGACAGCCGCAGCAGGGACAGCCGCAGCAGGGGCAGCCGCAGCAGTTCAACCAGCAGCATTACGGCAATCAGCAGCGGGAACAGCCGCAGCCTTATCAACAGCAGCAGCCGTATCAGAACCGGCCGCAGCATCAGCAGTATCAGCCGCAGCCGCAGCAGCAATCGCATTACCCGCAGCAGCAGCAGCAGCAACATCAGCAACCGCAGCAGCAGCAGCCCAGCAACTTCGCCAGCAACGAGGGCCTGCCGTCCTTCATCACCGGCGCGCAGCCCCAGCCGCAGCCAGCGACCCAGGGCAACCAGCAGAACGGCTACGACAACCAGGGCGGCGGCGACCGCTATCCGCGCCACCGCCGGCGCCGCCATCGCGGCGGCCCGCGCCCCGACATGCAGCCGCAGCAGGATTTCCGCGGCGACGATGCGCCCGAGCCTGGCAACAGCTGAGTTCTGACGATCTGTAAGCGGCATGGCCGGGCCTTTTTGCCCGGCCATGTTCGTTCAGGGGCCGGCGCCACCGGGTGACGGCGTCAGGACCGGCCGCAGCGCCGGCACCAACACGCGCTTTTCGCGCCGCGCCGGGATCGCGCGATAGACCTGCTTGGTCGCCCCCACGATATGCACGCCGGCAAACGGCGCCGACAGCGTCGCGCCGGTGCGCTCCCAGGCCACCGCGGCGCGCAGGAACCAGCCGCGCTCGATCGGCGGCACGTAAAGCGCCTCGCTCCAGGCAATCGGCGTGAACCAGGCGTCGCGCAAGAGCGCGGTGATCTGCGCGCGCGAATAGGGCCGGCCGTGGCCGAACGGATTGTTGTCCATGCGCGCCCAGACGCCGCGGCGGTTCGGCACCACGGCGAGCAATTGGCCCCCCGAGGCCAGCACCCGCCACACTTCGCGCAGCAGGGCGGTCGGATCGTTCGACATCTCGAGCGCATGCACCAGCAGCACGCGATCGACCGTCGCATCCGGCAGCGGCAGCTCCAGTTCCTCGACCAGCGCCGCAAGCCCCGGCCGGGTCGACGGCCATTTCACCACGCCCTGCGCGGCCGGCATGAAGGCGAGACAGCGCTCCGCTTCCTCGCGGAACAGACCGAGATAGGGCGTCGCGTAGCCGAGCCCGAGCACGCGCAGGTGCGCGGTGTCGCTCCAGCGCTTGCGGATGCCGCGGCTGACGAAGTGCCGCGCCACCGTGCCGAGCCGGTGGCTGTAGAAATTGCGCAGGTCGACGACGTCGATGCTCATGTCGGAATTCTAGCACGATCCATGTGCCGGCCGTGGTTCAACTGCGGGCGCTAACCGTGATAGCTTCGGCGCAGCGAGTAGCGAGGACCTGCCATGCCGGCCGAAACGCGCCTGTTCACCTGCCTGAAGGACAATTACGGCGTGCTGCTGCACGACACCGCGAGCGGCGCGACCGCGGCGATCGACGCGCCCGAGGCGGCGCCGATCGAGGCGGCGCTGAAGGCCACCGGCTGGAAGCTCAGCGATATCCTGGTGACGCACCATCATCACGATCACACCGGCGGCATCGCCGAGCTCAAGCAGAAGCACCGTTGCCGCGTGGTGGCGCCGCACGGCGAAGCCGGCAAGATTCCGCTGGTCGACGAGACCGTGCGCGAGGGCGACAAGGTTTCGGTCGGCAAGCTGTCCGCCAACGTGATCGAGACCCCGGGCCACACCGCCGGCCATATCACGTACTGGTTCCACGCCGACAGACTGGCCTTCGCGGGCGACACGCTGTTCTCGATCGGCTGTGGCCGCGTCATCGAGGGCACGCCCGAAATGATGTGGACGTCGCTGAAAAAGCTGCGCGACCTGCCGGGCGACACCAAGGTCTATTGCGGCCACGAATACACGCTGGCCAACATCAAGTTCGCGCAGACCATCGAGCCGGGCAACGCCGCGCTGGTGGCCCGCGCCAAGGAGGCGGCGCGGCAGATCGCGGCCGGCGAGCCGACCATCCCGACCACGATCAGCGAAGAGACCGCCGCCAATGTCTTCCTGCGCGCCGATCAGCCGGCGGTCGCGGCCGCGGTCGGGCTGTCGGGCAAGTCCGCTGCCGAGGTGTTCGCCGAAGTCAGGGCGCGGAAGAACAAGTTCTAGCTCTCGTGTCCCGGGCGAGCGAAACGGGCCCTCCCGGCAACGGCGAGATCGACAGAAATGCGTACGCGAATATCCATAGAGTCCAACGCATAGACCTCCCGACGCGAAAAAAATGTCGCGAAATCGTACTGCGATTCAGGAAGAGCCCTAGTCCTTGGCGCGCTCGACGTAGGAGCCGTCCGCGGTCATCACCACGACGCGGGTGCCGGCGTCGATGAACGGCGGTACCGCAGTACGGACGCCATTCGACAGCTTGGCGGGCTTGTAGGACGACGACGCGGTCTGGCCTTTGGTCACCGGCTCGGTCTCGACCACCTCAAGCACGACCTTCTGCGGCAGCTGGATCGCCACCGCATTGCTCTCGTGCATGCTGAGCATCACCTTCATCTCGGGCTCGAGATAGAGCTTGCCGTCGCCGACCAGATCCTCCTGCAACGTGATCTGGTCGTAGGTCTCTGAGTTCATGAAGTGAAAGCCCTCGGCATCGCTGTAAAGGAACGTGAACTCGCGGTCCTCGACCACCGCCCGCTCGAGCTGGTCGGTGGTCTTGTAGCGTTGCGACATCTTCACGCCGTCACTGATGCGGCGCATGTCGATCTGGGTGGTCGGCGTGCCTTTGCCGGGATGGAAGCTTTCCGCGGTCAGCACGACGCAGAGCCTGCCTTCGATGTCGAGAACGTTGCCCTTGCGGACAGAACTGGCGATAACTCTCAAGGTCTTCTTCCTCTATTGCTCGGCGGGCCGGCTTGGCGGCCGGCCCCTTGTTTTCGGGCCGCACCATACTAATCCTGGGCCGGTTCGCCAGTCTTTTTCGCGTCCGACGAGGCCGATATGACGCTGTCTTCTCCCTGGTGGGACCACAAGGTTTACGCCGACCGACGGCCCTTTCTGGCCGTGCGCCGGCTCATCCAGGTGGCATTACGCGACTGGTTCGCGTCGCATGATTTTGTCGAAGTCGAGACCCCGATCCTGCAGGTCTCGCCCGGCAACGAGACCCATTTGCATGCCATGTCGACCGAGCTTGTCGGTCCCGACGGCGCACGTGCAACGCGGCACATGCACACCTCGCCGGAATTCGCCTGCAAGAAGCTGCTGGCAGCGGGAGAGACCAAGATTTTCACGTTCGCACGTGTATTCCGCAATCGCGAGCGGGGCCCGTTGCACCATCCGGAATTCACCATGCTGGAGTGGTATCGAGCCAAGGAACCTTACAACACCATGATGGTCGATTGCGCGAATCTGGTCGCGGCTGCCGCAAAGGCCGCAGGCGTGCACGAGTTTCGCTACAAGGACAGGTCGGCCGACGCCGCCGCGCTGCCCGACCGCTTGACCGTCGCGGCTGCGTTCCAAAAGTTTGCTGGCATCGATCTGCTTGCGACGCTCCCTGGGGGCAAGCCCGATGCCACCAAGCTCGCGGCCGCCGCCAGCGCGGCGGGCGTTCGCATTGCGCGCGATGACACTTGGTCCGACGTGTTCAGCCGCATCCTGGTCGAGCGCATCGAGCCCAATCTCGGCATCGGTCAGCCGATGCTGCTCGACGAGTATCCGGCACCGGAGGCAGCGCTGGCGCGCGCCGGAGCCGACCCGCGCGTTGCACAGCGCTTCGAGTTCTACGTGTGCGGCGTCGAACTCGCCAACGGCTACGGCGAACTAACCGATCCGGTCGTGCAGCGCCGGCGCTTCGACCAGGCGATGGCCGAACGGCAGCGCCGCTACGGCGAACGCTATCCGATCGACCCGGATTTCATCGCCGCGCTCGGCCACATGCCGCCCGCCTCGGGCGTGGCGCTCGGCTTCGACCGGCTGGTGATGCTCGCCGCCGGTGCCCCCCGCATCGAACAGGTGCTCTGGGCGCCGGTCACGGAGCCGTGACCTGCGCCGCCGCATCGCATTGACCGCTGCGTGCGCGGCCCACTAGGCTCGCATGCGACCATCGAGGGAATTTCACATGCTTGGCTGCCGCCGCGTCGTCGTCGCACTCGCGCTTGCACTGTCGCCCGGTCTCGTCTCGCCGGCGCTGGCGCAGTCCTATCCGGCGCAGAACATCACCAACATCGTGGCGTTTCCCGCCGGCGGCCTGGCCGACATGATCGGCCGCCTGGTCTCGACCAGGCTTGCCGACCGCCTCAAGACCAGCGTCGTCGTCGAGAACCGCGGCGGCGCGGGCGGCAACATCGCCGCCAAGGCGGTGGCCGCCGCGGCGCCGGACGGCTACACGCTGCTGACCACGACCTCGGGACTCGCCGCCAACCTCACCGCGTCGAAGAACCGGGGCTTCGAGCAGAGCGACCTGCGGCCGGTCGCGTTCGTCGCCTACAGCCCCGACGTGCTCGCGGTGCATCCGAGCAATCCGGCGAAGACGCTCAAGGAATTTCTCGCCGCCGCGAAGGACAAGAGCTTTACCTATGGCAGCGCCGGCCCCGGCACCGGCCCGCAGATCGGCGCGGAGTACTTCTTTCATGAGATCGCCAAGGTGAAGTACGTCCATGTGCCGTTCCAGGGCGGCGCGCCGGCGATCAGCGCGCTGCTCGGCGGCCATGTCGATTCGATCGTGCTGACGCTGCCGCCGGTGACGCCGCACATCAAGTCCGGCGCATTGCGCGGTCTTGGCGTCGCCAACGACAAGCGCAACGCCGCCATCCCAGACGTGCCGACCTATGGCGAGATGGGATATCCCAACGTGATCGTAGGATCGTGGGTCGCGGTGTTCGCGCCGGGGAAGACGCCCGACGCCGTGGTGGCGAAGCTCAACGCCGAGATCAACGCTCTGATCAAGGAGCCGGATTCGCTCGATCGGCTCGCCAAAGCCGGTTTCGATCCGGTGGAAAAGAGCCTGGCCGAAGCCAATGGCTATTTCAAAAGCGAGGTCGAGCGCTGGGCCGCCATGGTCAAGTCGATCGGGTTCTCGAACTGAGGCCGATGGCATTGACCGCGGCGGCGGCACCCTCATAGCCTGAACCCGGCAACCTCCGGAGACGCGTCATGTCGGGTTCACGCACCGCGGCCGGCGTGGCCGCATTGGCGATCGTATGCGGTGTCGCTGCGCCCAGTCTGGCGCAGACAGCGCCGTCGCAAATCACGCTGGTGGTGGCGTTCTCGGCCGGCGGCAGCACCGACGCGTTCGCCCGGGTGGTGGCGCCATTTCTTGCCGATCGCCTCGGCACCCGCATCGTGATCGAAAATCGCGGCGGCGGTGCCGGCAGCATCGGTGCACGCCGAGTTCTGCAAGCGGCGCCCGATGGCGTCACCATCCTGGTCACGACCAGCACGCTTGCGGTCAACGACATCTCGCAGAAAAAGGGCTTCTCCAACGACGAGCTGCGGCCGCTCGCAATCGCAGCGTCGACGCCGGATGTTCTGACGATTCATCCGAGTAACCCGGCGAAGACCCTGGATGAGGTGGTCCGCAATGCCAGGACCAAGAGCATAACGCTGGGCAGCGGCGGCATCGGCAGCACTCCTTGGATCGTGGCCGAGTATTTTTTCAAGCTCGCCAAGGTCACGACCGTGCACGTGCCGTTCAACGGCGGAGGGCCGGCCATCGCGGCGGCGATCGGCGGCTATGTCGACGTATTTGCGGGCGCAGTTGCCACCGCGGCCGGTCCGATCAGTCAGGGCCAGCTGCGCGGGATTGTGGTCGGCAGCCATAGCCGCAGCGCGCTGGCGCCGGAGGTTCCGACCTTCGCCGAGGTCGGCTATCCGAACTTCAGTCCCGTCAATTGGGTTGGATTTTTCGTTCCAGCCAAGACACCGGACGCCTTGGTGGCGAAGTTGAACGCGGAGATCAACGTGGTCATGAAAGACCCCGAGGTCCGGCGCAAACTCACGACCGCGGGATTTGACAGCATTATCGCGTCGCATGACGAGGCCGCGGCGATGTTCAAGCGCGACATTGCAACCTGGGCCAAGATGTCCGACGCCATCGGATATAAGCCGGATTAGCGTGACGGCCGGACCCGGTGCCGACCTTGTTGACGTTGTGGACTGCGCGCGCATTGCGGTTTAAGCAACGTCCAATTCCTCGAGGTCACCGCCATGAATGCCGCACCCAAAACCCTGCGCCATCTATCCGAATTAAGCGAAGCCGGCCTCGCGCCGGATGAAAAGCGTGCCGCGTTGGAACGTGTCGCAGCTCGATACGCGGTCGCGATCACGCCCGCGATGGCCGAGATGATCGAGATCGCCGATCCGAACGACCCGATCGCGCGGCAATTCGTGCCCGATCCGGCCGAGCTCGAGGTCCGGCCCGAGGAATCCGCCGACCCGATCGGCGACGACGCGCATTCGCCGGTTCCCGGCGTCGTGCATCGCTATCCCGACCGTGCGCTGCTCAAGCTCACCACGGTCTGCGCGGTCTACTGCCGGTTCTGCTTCCGCCGCGAGATGATCGGGCCGGGCGCGAAGCCGCTGACGCCGCGCCAGCTTGACGCCGCGCTCGGATACATCGCGACGCACCCCGAAGTCTGGGAGGTGATCCTGACCGGCGGCGATCCCCTGCTGCTGTCGCCGCGCCGCCTGAAGCATATCGTGAGGCGGCTCGGCGCGATCAAGCACGTCAAGGTGATCCGCGTGCACACCCGGATCCCGGTGGTCGAGCCGTCGCGCATCACCGGCGAGCTGGTGCGCGCGCTGAAGGCTGAAGGCAAGGCGACCTACGTGGTGCTGCACGCCAATCACGCCCGCGAATTGACCGAGGCGGCGCGCGAGGCCTGCGCGCGACTGATCGATGCCGGCATCCCGATGCTCAGCCAGTCCGTGCTGCTCGCCGGCGTCAATGACGACGCCGTGGCGCTCGGCGCGCTGATGCGCGCTTTGGTCGAGAGCCGCATCAAGCCCTACTACCTGCATCATGCCGACCTCGCGCCCGGAACCGCGCACCTGCGGACCTCGATCGAGCGCGGCCAGGACCTGATGCGGCAATTGCGCGGCCGGCTGTCCGGCCTGTGCCAACCCGAATACGTGCTCGACATCCCGGGCGGCCACGGCAAGTCGCCGATCGGGCCGAATTATCTTTCGCGTGATGCGGCGGGCCGCATCAGCGTTGAGGACTACAACGGAGCGCGGCATTGCTATCCGCCCGCGGCTTGACTGCCGAAGACGTGATCCGGCTGCTCGAGCTCAAGCCGCATCCCGAAGGCGGGCACTACCGCGAGACGTTTCGTGACCCGCGAACGGCCGATGGCGGCCGCGCCGCCTCGACCGCGATCTATTACCTCCTCAGGCGCGGCGAGCGGGCGCACTGGCATCGCATCGACGCGGTCGAGACCTGGCACTGGTACGCCGGCAGTGCGCTGATGCTCTGGATCCATGAGAGCGCCGGCACCGCGGCAATCCGTCTCGGCCCCGATCTCGCGAGCGGCGAGCGCCCGCAGGCCGTGGTGCCGGCGCACGCCTGGCAGGCGGCCGAAGGTCTCGGCGACTGGACGCTTTGCGGCTGCACGGTCGCGCCGGGTTTTGAGTTTTCAGGCTTCGAGCTGGCGCCGAACGGCTGGGAGCCCCGCTAGCTACGCGTAATATTGCCCACCATTGGCCGACAGCGTCGCGCCGGTGATCAGGCCGGCGTCGTCGGCGGCAAGAAACACCACGCAGCGCGCGATCTCTTCGGGCTCGCCGAGCCGGCCGATCGGAATCTGCGGCAGGATGTTCTTCTCCAGCACGTCCTTCGGCACCGCCTGCACCATCTCGGTGTTGATGTAGCCCGGGGCGATCACATTCACGGTGATACCGGCACGCGCGCTCTCCTGCGCCAGTGCCTTGGTGAAGCCGATCTCCGCCGCCTTGGAGGCCGAATAGTTGGTCTGGCCGAACTGGCCCTTCTGGCCGTTGATCGAGGAAATGCTGATGATGCGGCCGAACTTGCGCGCGCGCATGCCCTCGATGACAGGCCGGCACATGTTGAACAGCGAATTGAGGTTGACGTTGATCACCGCCGCCCACTGCTCCGGGGTCATGCGATGAAACGGCGTGTCGCGGGTGATGCCGGCGTTGTTGACCAGCACCTCGACCGGACCGAGATCGGCCTCGACCTGCTTCAAGCCCGCCGTGCAAGCATCGTAGGACGACACATCCCACTTGTAGACGTTGATGCCGGTTTCGGACTTGAACTTCTGCGCGGCTTCGTCGTTGCCGGCGTAGTTCGCCGCGACCTTGTAGCCGGCGGCCTTCAGGGCCTTCGAAATTGCCGCGCCGATGCCGCGCGTGCCGCCGGTAACCACTGCTACGCGTGCCATGTCCACTCTCCCAACGCTCTCTTGTCCCCTCGGCAAATCACAGCTTAGAGACGGCGATGCAAAAGGGCCACGGCAATCCGTGGCCCGTCTTTCGTTGAGTGCCGCAAGTCGGGCAGGCCCGACTTGCGGTGCACAAGGCCGGCCATCGCCATCGCGCGTTTGATGCGGTGCGATAGCAGCGACTAGCGCTCGACGCACCCTCTTGCTGGTGCGTTTTCGCTAACGCTCAACGCACATGGCGATGCCCATGCCGCCGCCGATGCACAGCGTGGCGAGGCCCTTCTTGGAGTTGCGCTTGCCCATCTCGTGCAGCAGCGTCACCAGCACGCGCGCACCCGAGGCTCCGATCGGGTGGCCGAGCGC
>Ga0111539_10007830_pt1 | contig 13644 bp, 14 predicted proteins | sample RhiMethybrSRZTD1_FD_79667 | JGI IMG/M metagenome (GOLD analysis project Ga0111539, IMG submission 79667) | Populus rhizosphere microbial communities from Tennessee, USA - Rhizosphere MetaG P. TD hybrid SRZTD1 (version 2) (version 2) | ecosystem: Host-associated > Plants > Roots > Rhizosphere >...
AAGCCCGCCTACACCGCGCTCCAGCTGACGCTCGCCGGCGCGACCGGCCCGCGCCATCGCGACTTCTGAGCGCACCGCACGTGGGGGGATCCGGCTGCCGCAACGGCCCGGATCCCCCTGCCCCCTACACCAGGCGCAGAACGGCCGTCGCGGCGCCGGGATCGCCGGCGTACGAGGCCGCCTCGACCGTCACTTCACCGACGCCGACCTCGAACCGGTCGCCCGTCCAGACCTGCAGCGGGCGCGTGCTGCACTCGACCGTGACCACGACGCTGGCGCCCGGTTCACCCGCCACGGGCCGGAATCCGACGAGCGCGCGGGTCGGCAGCGTCGGGTGGCCGCGCGGGCTCGCATACACCTGCACGACGCATCGGCCGGCCCGGCTGCCGGTGTTGGTCACCGTCACCGTCGCGCGGAACTGGTCCGGATCGCCGGGCTCGACCGGCTCCACGGTGATCGAGTCGACGGAGAACGTGGTGTACCCGAGGCCGTAACCGAACGGGTAGGCGGCCTTCACCCCGTCCCGGTCGAGCTTGCGCTGGCCGAACCAGCGTGGGTAGTCGACCCGGCGGGCCCGCCAGTCGACCTCGGGCAGGTCGGCGCGCCGGCGCGGGATCGCCACGGGTAACCGGCCGGTCGGCTCGGCGTCGCCGAGGAGCAGGTCGGCCACCGCGCGGCCGCCCTCCATGCCGGGGTACCAGGCCAGCAGGACCGCGGCGACCCGGTCGTCCCACGGCTCGACCATCACCGTGCCGCCGGCGATCACCACCACGACGGTGCGCGGGTTCGCCGCGGCCACCGCGGTGATCAGTGCGGCGTCGTCCGGGTGCAGGTGCAGGTCGCGCCGGTCGCCGCCGGCGACCCCGGTGCGCCGCGCCGCGAGGCCGGTGAGCCGCGCGACGGCGGCGGCGACCCAGCGGATCCGGGCGACGCCGCCGAACAGCCTGGCCGCGTCGGTGTCGATGCCGATCATGGCCTCGCCCTCGTCGGCCGGACCGAGCCCGACCACGACGACGGCCGCGTCGGCGCCGGCGGCAGCCTCAGCCGCCGCGGCCGGATCAGCCGGGGCCGGACCAGCCGCGGCCGGACCAGCCGCGGCCGGACCAGCCGACGCGACGTGCACGACGCGGTCGCCGAGCCGCTCGCGCAGGCCGTGCAGCACGCTGACCGTCGCCGGCGGGCGCACCCGCGACGAACCGGTGTCGCCGAGGTTCGCCGCGTCGGCGAGTCGGCCCAGCACGGCCACCCGGCCGACGTCGGCAGACAGCGGCAGCGCAGGTACCCCGTCGACCCGTTCGTTTCGCAGCAGGACCGCCCCGCGCGCTGCCGCCTCGCGCGCCAGCCGGCGGTGGTCGGCGCCCGCGACGACGTCGCGCGGCGGGGCGGGAAGAGCGCGCAGCGCGAGCCGGAGCTGGGCGGCGATCAGCCGACCGACGGCCCGCTCCACGTCGGCGCGGGCCAGCCTGCCGTCGCGCAGCGCGCGCGGGAGGGTCGCCTTGCGCTGTTGCCGGAACGGCATCTCCAGGTCCTGGCCGGCGGCGACCGACTCGACCGGGTGGCGCAGGCCGAACACGAAGTCGGTCATGACGAACCCGGCGAAGCCCCACTCCTCGCGCAGGATCCCTGTCAACAACTCCCGGTTCTCGCCGGCCCAACTCCCGTTGACCGAGTTGTAGGCGCTCATCACCGCGTCGGCGCCGGCTTCGACCACCGTGCGGAAGTGCGGCAGGTACACCTCGTGCAGCACGTCCTCCTCGACGCGGACGTCGACGGTGAACCGGGCCTGCTCCATCGAGTTGAGCGCGAAGTGCTTGACGCAGGTCAGCAGCCACGGGCGGACGCCCTCGGCGAGCGCGGCGCCCATCGCCCCGGCCAGCACCGGGTCCTCGCCGTAGGACTCCTGCGACCGTCCCCAGCCCGGGAACGGCGGCACGTTCACGCAGATGCCCGCGAACAGGTTGGCGCCCAGTGCGCGGCCCTCCGCGCCGATAGCCGCGCCGATGCGGCGCTCCAGGTCGACGTCGAAGGCGGCGGCGCGGGCGATCGCCACCGGGAACGAGGTCGAGCTTCCCATGACGATGCCGCGCGGCCCGTCGGTGAACCGGATGCCCGGGATGCCGAGCCGGTCGAGCCGGCCGCCCTCGAACGGAACCCGGTTGTAGTGCGCGGACATTTCCCGGCCGCCGCGGATCAGCGTCAGGTCGCCGTCGAGCAGCCACAGCAGTTCGTGGTCGGTGAGCTGCGCGCGCAGGGCGGCGGCGGCCTCGTCGACGGTCCGGCGGCCGCCGCGGACCGCGGCGACCTCGCCGGCGAACGCGGAGCTGGGCGGGCAGACCGGGTCGGTGAGCGGGGGCATGCGGGGAAAGTAGCGCCCGACCCCGGCGCGCAGTAGATTCGCAGGGACGCAGTAACGGGAGCTCGAGGCATCGGGCTGAGAGGACGGCTGGAGCCGCCGTCGACCGCAGGAACCTGTCCGGGTAATGCCGGCGTAGGGAGCAGCCCGTGAGCGAGCGAAGCGAGCGAACCATCAAGCCGGGACGGGATTGCCGCGCGAAGCTCGGCGATCGCGTCGGAGGCGTCGGCTCGCGGAGCGAGGCGACGCCGTGAGCGTTGTTACCGAAGCACCGACGACCCTGACCGAGGCGCCGCCACGCACGATCGGCCTGCGCGGCAGCCTGGGGCTGTGGGGCAACCTGGGCGTGAGCCTGCTGCTCCCGGTCGCGGCGACGTACGTCGTGCTGCCCGGCCGGTCGCTCGCGGTCACCGTCGTGGCGATCGTGGTCGGGGCGGCCATCGGGTCGGTGCTGCTGGGGCTCGCCGCGGCCGCCGGCGCCCGCGAGGGCGTGCCGGCCATGGTGCTGCTGCGCGGCCTGCTCGGCGGGCGGATGTCGTACCTGCCGACGGTGCTCAACATCGTCCAGTGCGTCGGATGGGCCACGTTCGAGATCGTGATCATCGCCGAGGCGGCGTCGCGCGTGCTCGACCTGCCGCGCTGGCCGTTCGTGCTGGCCGGCGGCCTGCTGGCGACGCTGATGGCGCTCCGCCCGCTGGGCGCCGTCCAGGTGCTGGCCCGCTACGCCGTGTGGGCGGCGCTCGCCGCGATCGCGTACCTGTTCTACGAGGTCGTCACGCACCCGCTGCCGCCGATCACCCAGGGCGGCGCGGTGTCGTTCTGGACGGCCGTCGACGTCGTCATCGCGCTGCCGGTGTCCTGGGTGCCGCTCGCGGCCGACTACACCCGGCACTGCCGCGACGGGCGCTCGGCATTCATCGGCAGCTCCGTCGGGTACGGCGCGGCCACGGTGGCGATGTTCACGCTCGGTGCGCTCGCGCTGGCCGCCTACGGCGCGGCCGGCCTGGACGTCGTGGGCGCGCTCCTCGCGGTGCCGTTCGGCCTGGTCGCCGTTCTGGTCCTCGTGGTGGTGGAGCTGGACGAGGCGTTCGCGAACATCTACTCGACGGCAGTCTCGGTGCAGAACTTCGCCGCCAGGCTCGACCGGCGGCTGCTGGCCGTGCTCGTGGGCGTGGCGTCGACGGTGCTCGCGCTGACCTTCGACATCGCGGCCTACGAGCCTTTCCTGTTCCTCATCGGTGCGGTGTTCGTCCCGCTGGTCGGCGTCCTCGCGGTGGTGTACTTCGCGCTGCCGCGCACGGGATGGAACGTCGACGCGCACGCACCCGCCCGGTTCGAGCTGCTGGTGCCGTGGATCGCCGGCTTCGTGGCGTACCAGTTGACCCTGCCCACGTACTTCGCCGGCACCGGCGCCGGCTGGACGGCGTGGTGGACGGCCCGGCAGGAGAACCTCGGCATCGATCCGGCGAACGGCTGGTCGGCGTCGCTGGTGAGCCTGGCGGTGGCCGCCGTGCTGACCGTCCTGGTGTCACTTCCCCGGGTGCTGCGGCGATGACGAGCCTCGGCCGCCTGCACGTGCTCACCGACGCCCGCGCCGGCCGGGACGCGCTCGCCGTCGTGGCCGCGGCGCTGTCGGCCGGGGCGCCGGTGATCCAGGTCCGGGCCAAGGGCCGTACCGACCGCGAACTGTTCGACTTCGCCGCGCGGGTCGCCGCCGCGTGCCGCGCCGCGGGCGCGACCTGCCTGGTCAACGACCGCGCCGACGTCGCACTGGCCGCCGGCGCGCACGGCGTGCACCTCGGCGCCGACGACCTGCCCGTCGCCGCGGTGCGCTCGCTCGTCGGGCCGGACCGGATCGTGGGTGGCACCACGCGCGACCCCGCCTCGGCAGTCACGCTCGTCGCCGCCGGCGCCTCGTATCTCGGTGTCGGTCCGGCCTACGGAACATCCACAAAGGACGGTCTGCCCGACCCGCTGGGCCCGGCCGGCATCGGTGCCGTCGCGGGCGCCGTCGACGTGCCCGTCATCGCGATCGGCGGCATCACGGCCGCCCGGGTGCCGAACCTGCTCGCCGCCGGCGCGTACGGCGTCGCCGTGGTCTCGGCCGTGTCCGATGCCGCCGACCCCGCCGCCGCCACCCGCGACCTGCTCCGCGCCCTCGCCGCGCCGGGGGTGCGCTCGTGTGTGGAGACAGCCGCCGAGTCGTGCCCGCCCACGACAGGATCTCGGGCTGTGCATCGCTTCGGTGGTCAGGCATGACCGGTGTGGTGGTGGCCGGGGGAGGGGTGATCGGGCTCGCCGTCGCCTGGCGGTGCGCGCAGCGCGGGCTTCCGGTCACCGTGGTCGACGACGGGTCGACCGACGGCGCCTGGTACGCGGCGGCCGGCATGCTGGCTCCGGTCAGCGAGGCGGGCTACGGCGAGGAGGACCTGCTGGCCCTGTGCCGCGCGTCGCTCGACCGGTTCGAGGGGTTCGCCGCCGAGGTCGAACGCGCCAGCGGCGTCGCGGTCGGCCTGCGTCGCGCGGGCACGCTCGTCGTGGGCTTCGACGCCGACGACGTGAGCGTGCTCGCCGACCTGCACGCCTTTCACCGCGCGCTCGGCCTGCCCGCGGAGCGGGTCACGCCCGGCCAGGCGCGCCGCCGGGAACCGGGGCTGACGCCGCGGCTGCGCGGCGCGCTGCACGTCCCCGCCGACCACTCGGTGGACGCCCGGGCGCTTCGCGCCGGGCTGCTGATCGCGGCGGGGCGGGCCGGAGCCAGGATCGTCGAGGGCCGGATCGCGCGGCTCGTCGTGGCGGGCGAGCGGGCGCGCGGCGTCGCGCTCGCCGACGGGTCCACAGTGGACGGCGACCGGGTAGTGCTCGCCACCGGCGCGTGGAGCGGAGCGCTTCCCGGCGTCCCGGCCCTGCCGGTGCGGCCGGTCAAGGGCCAGATCCTGCGGTTGCGCGGGGCCGAGGGCCTGCTCGCCGGCACCGTCCGGGCCCTGGTCCGTGGCCAGGAGGTCTACCTGGTACCGACCCCGGGTGGCGGCCTCATCGTCGGCGCCACCGTCGAGGAACTCGGGTTCGACCGCGCGGTCACCGCTGGCGCCGTGTACCGCCTGCTGCGCGACGCGGTCGAGGTGGTGCCGGCGGTCACCGAGCTCGAACTCGCCGAGACGCTGGCCCGGTGGCGACCGGGCACGCCGGACAACGGACCGCTGCTCGGGCCGACCGAGCTGCCCGGGCTGCTGGCCGCCACCGGCCACTACCGCAACGGCATCCTGCTCGCCCCGATCACCGCGGACGCGCTCGCCGCGTGGCTCACCGGAGACGAGCCGCCCGCCGCCGCGGCTGCCTTCACACCGCACCGCTTCGCGGAGGTACACCGATGACAATCACCGTCAACGGAAATCCGACCGGCATCGCCGCCGGCACGACTGTCGCCGACCTGGTCAGCTCCACAGTGGAGGGCCACCGGTTCGTCGCGGTGGCGGTCAACGGCGCGGTCGCGCCACGCGGCACCTGGGCCACCGTGACGCTGGCCGACGGCGACACCGTCGAGATCCTCGTTCCGGTCGCGGGCGGGTGAGCGCGATGACCTCGGTGTCCACACTGGACGATCCGTTCACCGTCGCCGGCGAGTCGTTCGAGTCGCGGCTGATCCTCGGCACCGGTGGGGCGCCGAGCCTGGAGGTGCTGGAACGGGCGATCGTCGCCTCCGGCACCGGGCTCGTCACCGTCGCGTTGCGGCGGGTCGAGGCGTCGGCCGGCGGCGCGCTCGTGGGCGTGCTCGAGCGGTGTGGCGTTCGCCTGCTGCCGAACACCGCCGGCTGCATGACCGCACGCGAGGCCGTGCTCACCGCCCAACTGGCGCGCGAGGCGTTCGGCACCTCGTGGGTCAAGCTGGAGGTGATCGGCGACGAGCACACCCTGCTGCCCGACCCGGTCGAACTCGTCGACGCGGCCGAGCAACTCGTCGCCGACGGGTTCACCGTGCTCCCGTACACCAACGACGACCCGATCACCGCGCGCCGCCTCGCCGACGCCGGTTGCGCGGCGGTGATGCCGCTGGGCTCGCCGATCGGCAGCGGGCTCGGCATCCGCAACCCGCACAACATCGAGCTGATCCGCGCGTCGGTCGCGGTGCCGGTGGTGCTCGACGCGGGGATCGGCACGGCGTCGGACGCGGCGCTGGCGATGGAGCTCGGCTGCGATGCGGTGCTGCTGGCCTCGGCCGTCACCCGCGCCCACGACCCGGAGCGGATGGCGCTGGCGATGCGGCAGGCGGTGACGGCGGGGCGGCTGGCGGCCCGCGCCGGACGCATCCCGCGCCGCTGGCACGCCACCGCATCGACTCAGGTTGCCGGGATGCCCGAGTTGTGAGTCCGCCGCCGTTGCTCGTGCTCACCGACCGGGCCCAGTGCCCGGGCGGCGACCTGCGGTCAACGGTGGAAGCCGCGGTCGAGGCGGGCGCCCGGGCGGTCGTGCTGCGCGAGAAGGACCTGCCACCGGCCGAGCGCGGACGGCTGGCGGCCGAACTACGCACGCTCCTCGAGCCCGTCGACGGTGTGCTCCTCGTCGCCGGGCCGGCGCCACCCGGCGTCGCGACGCACCTGGCCGCCCGCGACCCGTTCCCGGCCGAGCGGCCCGCGCTCGTCGGCCGCTCCTGCCACGACGCCGCCGAGTTGCGCGCGGCCGCGGCCGAGGGCTGCGACTACGTGACGCTGTCGCCGGTGTTCGCGTCGGCGTCCAAGCCCGGGTACGGCCCTGTGCTGGGCCTCGACGGGCTCGCCGTACACGTGGCGTCGGCGTCCGGAACGCCGGTCTACGCGCTCGCCGGCGTCCGGCCCGACGACGTGCCCGGCTGCCTCGCCGCCGGCGCGCACGGCGTCGCCATAATGGGGGCCGCGATGCGCGATCCCGGCGCCGTCACCGACTACCTCGCCGCACTGTCAGGAGCAACCGCATGAACCCGCCCGTCGCCTTGACCATCGCCGGCTCCGACTCCGGTGGCGGGGCCGGCATCCAGGCCGACCTGAAGACCTTCGCGGCGCGCGGTGTGTTCGGCACGAGCGCCATCACCGCGCTCACGGCGCAGAACACCCTCGGCGTGCGCGGCGTGCACGAGGTGCCCGCCGCATTCGTCGTCGCGCAGATCGACGCCGTGATGCGCGATTTCACCGTCGCCGCCGTCAAGACGGGCATGCTGGCCACCGCCGAGATCGTCGCCATCGTCGGGAAGCTGGCCGCCGCCGGCCGGCTGCCGAACCTGGTGGTCGACCCGGTGATGGTGTCCTCGACCGGGCACACGCTCCTGGAGCCCGACGCGCAGCGCCGCTACCTCGACGACCTGCTGCCGCACGCCCTCGTGGTGACGCCGAACCGGCGCGAGGCCGAGGTGCTCCTCGGCACGGAGATCAGGACGCTGAGCGACCAGCACGCCGCCGCACACGCGCTCGGCCGGCTCGGCGCCCGCGCGGTGGTGGTCAAGGGCGGCCATCCGGTGGACGACACGGGCGATGACGCCGTCGACGTGGTGTGGGACGGCGAGACCACGTACGAGCTGCGCAGGCCGTGGGTCGACACCGGCAACAACCACGGCACGGGCTGCACGTTCGCCGCGGCGATCGCCGCCGAACTGGCCAAGGGGGCGGAACTGCACGACGCGCTGGCCGTCGCGAAGGAGTACGTGTCGGCCGCGGTGACCGGCGGCGGCACGTGGCGGCTCGGTGCCGGCAACGGACCCCTCGACCATTTCGTTGGATATTCACGCTCATGACTGGACTGGTCGGCCCGGATGCGGTCGACTGGCGGCATGACACCACACCACCACGCGGACTCCGCCGGCCCGCGTCTCGGGCGACGGTCCCTCCTCGCCGCCGTGGGTGGCGGCCTGCTGATGGTCGCCGCCGCACCGGGCACCGCCAACGCCCGGCGCACGGGCACGGCGTCGCCGATGGCCGGCGCCGCCCGGGCCTCGGCGATCACGCAGGGCACCCGGCTCGTCCACGCGGACCTGCACAACCACACGATCCTGTCCGACGGTGACGGCGATCCCGCGCTGGCGTTCGGCTCGATGCGTTCCGCCGGCCTCGACGTCGCCGCGATCACCGACCACACCACGCTGTTCGCCATCGAGGGCCTGTCCCGACGCGAGTGGGACCGGGTCGGCGTGCTGGCCGACGCGGCCGACGATCCCGGCAACTACACGGCGATCCGCGGCTTCGAGTGGTCGCATCCGTTGCTGGGGCACGTGAACGTGTGGTTCACCCCGGACTTCACCGATCTCGGACAGTCCAGCGGCATGGGCCGCCTGTACTCCTGGATCACCGGGTCGGGCGGCGTCGCGGGGTTCAACCACCCGGGCCGGGAGATCGTGCGGTTCAACGACTTCGCGCTCAACGCGTCGGCACTGCAGCCGATGGTCAGTATGGAGATCTTCAACCGCGGTGACGACTACCTCTTCGACGGGTGGGGCGACGGCCGGACCTCGCCGCTGAACCGGTGCCTCAACGCGGGCTGGCGCACCGGCCTGACCGGCGTGACCGACGAGCACGGCACCGACTGGGGGTTCCCGGAGGGCAAGGGCCGCACCGGAATCTGGGTCACCGAGAACACCCGCGCCCAGATCCAGGCGGCGATGCGGGCCCGGTGCTTCTTCGCGACGCGGGTGTCCGGGCTGCGCCTGGACGCGACGGCGAACGACGTGCGGATGGGTGGCGAGATCCCGCTGGCGGCCGGCGACGTGCGATTCCGGGTCGACCTCGACCGCGGGCCGGACTGGGCCGGCAAGCCGCTGCGGATCCAGGTGCTGCGGCCCGGCTCGACGGCGCCGACGGTGCCCGAGATGATCGACACCGAGGCCAACCGGGTCACCGAGTTCACGGTTCCGTTGACCGTGGCCGACGGGCCGTGGGTGGTGCTGCGCGTCTCCGATCCCGCGCAGGCCAACGCGAGCCCCGGGCCGGCCGGGCACCCCTGCAACGACTGGGCCGTCGCCTACTCCAGCCCGTGGTGGCTGCGCCCCTGACCGGGCGGAGCGAGGTCCGGTCAGCTCGATCAGATCAGTACGCCCGGGTTGAGGATGCCGCGCGGGTCAAGCGCCGCCTTCGCCGCCCGCAGCGCGGCGTCGAACGGCGCGGTGCGCTCGGCGTCGTACCACGGGCGGTGGTCGCGGCCCACCGCGTGGTGGTGCGTGACGGTGCCGCCATTGGCGGCGATGGCGTCGTTGACCGCCGTCTTGATGGCGTCCCAGCAGTCGACCTCGCCGCCGCGCGGCGCCGCCGCGAGGATCGTGAAGTACGGCGCGGGCCCGTCCGGGTAGAGGTGGGTCACCCGGTACGTCACGTGGGTGGCGCCGCGCGGGCCGGCCGAGCGGGCGGCCCGCACCACCGCCGCGTGCAGGGCGGGGAACCGGTCCCAGGTGCACGCCGTCTCGACGGTCTCGATGAGGACGCCGAGGCGCACGAGCGCGTCGCGCACGTAGGGCGCGCGCAGGAACGACTCCCGCCAGGCACCCGACGTGCTGCTCCCGGTCGGTTCGGTGGTTCCGCCGTGCGCGCGGCAGATCGCGACGGCGTGGGCGGCGAGGTCGTCGACGGGTGCGCCGGCGCTCTCGAAGGCGAGCAGCAGCCGGGCTCCGCCGTCGCGCACACCCGCCTGCAGGGCCGCCTCGACGGGGTCGAGCAGCCGGCAGTTCGCCGGTTGCAGTCCACTGTGGACGATTTCGCGGGCCGCCGCGAGGCCGGCGGTGTCCCCGTCGAATCGGATGGTGGCCGCGGCCGTGCGCCGCGGGCGGGGCCGGACCCGCAACCACGCCGCGGTGATCACGCCGAGAATGCCCTCCGAGCCGAGGAACAGACGGTCGGGCGCCGGGCCGGCACCGCTCGCGGGCACCCGCAGGGACTCGCTGACGCCGATCGGGGTGACGACGCGCACCGCCTGCACCAGGTCGTCGATGTGCGTCGGGCCGGTGGCGAAGTGCCCGCCGGCCCGGGTGGCGATCCAGCCGCCGACGGTGGAGAACTCGAAGCTCTGCGGAAAGTGGCGCAGCGTCAGGCCGTGTGGCTTGAGGCCGGCCTCCAGCGCCGGGCCGAACGTGCCGCCGCCGGCCCGCGCGGTGAGCGTCGTCTCGTCGACGTCGGTGACGCCCGCGAGGCGGCCGAGGTCCATCGACAGCCACGGACCGTCGCCGCGGTACTCGACGCCGCCGACGACCGACGATCCGCCGCCGTACGGAACGACAGCGATGCCGGCGTCACCGGCCCAGGCGAGCAGCGCGGCGACGGCGGCCTCGGTGTCCGGGCGGGCGACCAGATCCGGCGGGTTGTCGAGTCGTGCGGCGAGCGCCCGTACCACGTCGCGGTACGCCTTGCCGTACGCGTGGGCGACGCGATCGGCGTCGGCACCGCTGACGGCGGACGCCAGCGACGCCGGCGGCCGCACGCGCGGCGGCGGCAGCGCGGGCACCGGCGGAACCGGCGTCACCGCGCCGTCGAGCGGCAGGAGCGGACCGACCCGCTCGGCGAGGGCGTGGATCTCGCTGTCGGTGAGCGCCCGATCGGCGAGACCCCAACCCCACCAGGATCGCTGGGACATCCGCACACGATAGGTTTCAGGGCAGCCGGATGGCCAACTCCACGCGACGGTTGAAGGCGCGGCCCGCCGTGCTCGGCGATCCGTCGGTGTTCGTCTCCTCGACCAGCGGCCGCGTGCTGCCGAACCCGATCGCGGTCACCCCCGAGGAGTTCACACCGTGCCCGGTGAGGTAGGCGCGCACGGTCTCGGCCCGGCGCTCCGACAGTGCCTGGTTCGCCGACGCCGAGCCGGTGGCGTCCGTGTGACCGCGCACCTGGATCGCGCTTGCGCTGAAACTGTCGTTGATGAGCCGGATCGTGGCGTCCAGGGTGTTCGACTCGTTGAGCTTGTCGCTGCCCGTCGCGAACAGGTTGTCGCTGTTGAACACCACGACGACCACCTTCTTTCCGGCCGGATCCCGACCGGTGACGAGGGAGCCGGAGATGTTGGTGAGGTCCGCCTCGAAGGACGGCAGCCGGTACAGGGAATCCTTGACCAGCCGGGTGCCCTCCTCGGGACCGTTGGCGTTGCCGATCTCGCACGGGATGCGCAGCACCAGCCCACCGCCGAAGTCCTGCGTCGTGCAGGTCGGATCGGGGGTGCCGTCGCCGTTGTAGTCGTCGAGGCCGGGTTGCGCGCCGGGCGGCAGCGACACGTCGGGCGCCGGCTCGCTCGCCGTCGCCTCGGGTTGCGCCTGCGGCGTCTTGTCTTCTCCGCCCTTGTCCTCGCCGCAGCCGGCCAGTACGGCCGCGACCACGACGACCAGCGCGCAGATCCTCCAGCGTGTCACGGACGCAGCGTACGGGCGCGCCGATCATGGCACCGGCGTCGGACGCCTTGCCGACACGGAGTTCATCCCACCGGGTCGGGTTTATCGGCTTGCCGGTCAGGCGCCGGCGGCCGATAGTCGCACCGTGCTGATCCGACGCGAGACCGATGCCGACGTTCCCGCCATCCGGGCGGTCGTTGCCGCCGCGTTCGCGCGGCCTTCCGGTGCCGACCCGGCCGAGGCCGGTCTGGTGGACGACCTGCGGGGCGGCCCGGCGTGGCTGCCGGCGCTGTCCCTGGTCGCGGTCGAGGGCGGCGCCGTGGTCGGCCATGTTCTGGCCACCCACGGGCGGGTCGGATCCGTGCCGGTGCTGGGCCTCGGTCCGCTGGCTGTACGTCCGGACCACCAGCGGCGCGGCGTCGGCTCCGCGCTGATGCACGCGGTGCTCGGCGCGGCCGACGCGCTGGACGAGCCACTGGTGGCCCTGCTCGGCAGCCCGGCGTACTACGAACGGTTCGGCTTCCGGCTGAGCGACGGGTACGGCATCGCGCCACCCGTGCCCGAGTGGCAGCCCCACTTCCAGGTTCGGACGTTGACCGCTTACGACGCGCGCCTGCGCGGCCCGTTCACCTACCCGGACGCCTTCGACGGGCTGTGAGCCCGACCAGGATTGCGGCCCGGTCAGGCGTTGGCCAACTCCAGGAGGACGTCGCCGTGGCACGGGCCGACGTCCGGCGGGCAGCCGGGGCACCACAGCACCCGGCCGCGCAGTTCCGCCCGCGCCGCCGCCTGGAGATCCGGCGTCACCTCGGTGCGCCGGTAGGCCGCGATGGCGTCCACCCGGTCGGGATGCGTGGTGCCGGCCGGGCACGCCGGACAGGGCTCGCCGAGCGGATGCGGGTTACCCCAGCGGCTCGGCCGCCCGATCACCGTGACGTACGCGGGCTTCTGGCCACCCTTCACCCGCCAGGGCTCGCGTCCGCCGTTGCGGTGGGGCGTCGCCGGGATCCCGTAGTCCGTCATGGAACAGAACCTAGCTGTCGATCCGGCCCGGCGCCGTTCGTGTAACCGGTGAGCGGCCGGCACGAGGCGGGCCGCCGGGACGGAAGGAACCGGCTCATGCGCACGCTGTCGGTAGTCGAATTCGTGACCCTGGACGGGGTCATGCAGGGCCTCGGATCGCCCGACGAGGACCGCGAGGGCGGTTTCGCGCACGGCGGCTGGGCAGCTCCGTACGCCAGCGACGACCAGCAGTCGGCCGCGGTCCGGAGCATGTCGGCGACCACCGTGTATCTGTTCGGGCGGCGCACCTACGAGAAGATGAACGAGTTCTGGCCGCACCAGCCCGACGACAACCCGATGGCGGCCCGCCTCAACGCCGCGCCGAAGTACGTCGCCACCCGCACGCTGTCGAGCGTGAGCTGGCGGAACGCGGAGATCCTCGACGGCGACCTGGTGCCGGCGGTGGACCGGCTCAAGAAGCAGGGCGACGGCGCGATCACCGTGCTCGGCAGCGGCGTGCTCGTCCAGGACCTCATCGCGAACGACCTGGTCGACGCGTACCACCTGTTCCTGCACCCGCTGCTGCTCGGCACCGGCAAACGGCTGTTCCGCGGGATGGACCGGCCGCGTCGGCTGCGGCTGACCGCCTGCACGCCGACCAGCACGGGCGTGCTCATGCTGACCTACGAGAACGGGTAGGTGGGGCCTGCCGGCGCGCCGCGGTCGTGCCCGGGGCGCCACGGGCAGGGTGCGGCAGGGGTTCTGCGGGTGCGCCGCCGCCGATACATTGGCGTCGATCACGTGACGGTGCGGTCCGGGTCGAGGAGGTCCAATGTCCGGGTTACGCGTGCGGATCGTCGTGGTGGGGCTCGCGGTCGGGCTGCTCGCCGCCGGGTCGGGGGCGGCGCCGGCCCTCGCCGACCCGCCCAACCGCCACGGCGACCACTACTGGGCGAAGATC
>Ga0111539_10007833_pt1 | contig 13643 bp, 14 predicted proteins | sample RhiMethybrSRZTD1_FD_79667 | JGI IMG/M metagenome (GOLD analysis project Ga0111539, IMG submission 79667) | Populus rhizosphere microbial communities from Tennessee, USA - Rhizosphere MetaG P. TD hybrid SRZTD1 (version 2) (version 2) | ecosystem: Host-associated > Plants > Roots > Rhizosphere >...
CGCACAGCAAAAGAGTTTAACGTTAGGTATAACAAGTTGGACCTTCTCAAGGCAATAAAATCTCATTATAAATATTTGAAATTAATGGGAAGTAAAATCAGTTGATCATAAATCGTTATCGTTCCTAATTGTCAGCAACTTCCATTATTGGAAGCCGCGTAAAAAAAATGCTAGATGGAAGCCTATATGAAGATTAATTAACTTTTAAATTGGACTGCCGTATATACTGGCATTAGGCGACCATGGTAACAAACGCGGAAAAAACAAAAATGGACAAAAGGGTAAAATTCGACTTCGAAATATACTTTACGAATGGCGGCAGCATTAAAGGTGAAGACTTTCGGCTTGACATTCTGGGCGATAAGATCTCTGACAAGGAACTTGCAGACTATATCGTACAAGATTTAAGACTTCTTATGGTTGGGGAAACAAAAATCCTCAATAAAGAAATTTTAACGGAGCCACATAAAAGAAAACCAATCAACGAAAAAGTTGATGGGGATTTGTTGATTGATTTAAGTCATACAATAGAAGATGGTCTTGTAACTTACAAAGGTTTACCAGCACCTATTATTTGCGACTACTTGAGCAGAGAAAACTCAAGGAAGTTCTATGCCGAAGGAACCGAGTTTCAAATCGGCAAGATTGAAATGGTAGCAAACACAGGAACCTATATTGACTGTCCCTTTCATAGATTTGAAAATGGGAAAGACTTATCTCAAGTTGGACTAGAATGCTTTACTGACCTTGACGCTATCGTAATAAGTGTTCCGTTCTCAGAAACATTAGAAGTAACAGAAGCGCATTTGAAAAACCACGAAGTAAGAAATAGAGCCGTATTAGTTCATACAGGCTGGGACAGTAATTGGAATACAGAAAAGTACTATGATAACCATCCTTATCTGACGGAAGGTGCAGCCAAATACTTAAGAGATTGTAGTGTTAAATTAGTTGGTATCGACTCTCATAATATTGACAACACCATAGGTAGAACAAGACCTGTTCACACAACGCTTTTAGGAGCTGAAATTTTAATCGTTGAACATCTGTGTAATTTATATTTATTGCCCAAAGACGGTTTTACATTCAGTGCCATACCACCTAAGTTTAAGGGTGTGGGGACATTTCCTGTAAGGGCGATGGCCAAACTGAGTAAGGCACGAGAAGGTTAAAAACAATGAACATTGCACATAGCTATCTCAGATTAACTGCCAAATTGAATACTCCCAGTTATGGCCAACACCGACCTTTTACTAAAACTAAACTACATTTTAACATTTCATCCGCAGCTGACATAACGCGGTGTTCGTGATTCGTGCATTTTCAAAGGACCGCAAATGTCATAATACGAACTATTACGATGAAGCATAATTTTTGGTAAATTCACTATCAAAAACGGACAATTGTTTAATTATTACGAAAGAGTAAAATCGCGACCGGGAATTTATAGCCAACTAAACTGCAGAGAGCTTTTGTTTGTACATTATAAATGTCCGATGGAAGAGAAGATGCAGGATTTGTGGTCACAGCAAAATTATATCCAGTATATTCTAAGCGGTAAAAAGGCATTCCACACTCCCGTTCGTTCCTGGCTCATGAAAGCCGGGGATGCGTTTTTTGTAAAAAAAGGAGCCACGATTGTCGAAAAATTTTTTGAAGAGACCCTCTGCATTATCACGTTCTTTATACCGGACTCTTACTTGCAGTCTTTTATGCGCGAGAATCGTTCATTGAGAGCAACTTCTCCTTTACTGAAACCGCAGAATGAGTTGCTGATCCCGCTGCGTGTTAACAGCATCATGACCGCTTATTTTGATTCACTCATCCCTTATTTTTATTCCGATACAAAACCAACAGAAGATTTACTGGAATTAAAATTCCGGGAACTGCTACTGAACATTCTTGACAATCCTGAAAACATAGATCTGAAAAATTACTTGCTGCATCTTCTTTCGCCGCAATATGATCCGCTGCAGAGGGTGATGGAAGCCAATTGTCTTTATAATCTTTCCCTTCAGGATTATGCCGAAATGCTGAACCTTAGTTTATCTTCTTTTAAACGGCATTTTATTTCCGTTTATAAAACCACACCCGGCCACTGGCTGCAGGAGCAAAAACTGAATCACGCCTTTAAACTTCTTATCAACACCGATAAGCCGGTGACTGACATTTCCTTTGAAAGCGGTTTTGAAAGCAGCACTCACTTCAGCCATCTCTTTAAAAAAAGGTTTGGTCTTTCGCCTCTGAAATACCGCAAGGAAAATGAAGCTTCGCAGATCTCCTGAAATTGACCTTTTCTAATAGTTAATTGAACTTTTCGAACACGCCATAGGCTAATGTTTGATTTAATTTTATGACAGCTCTTCAGCAAGTGCTGCAAAATTAATTTCATCATTAAAAAAAACTGTGTTATGAAAAGTCATCAGGTATATTCAATTTCATTTTTCATTGCCTTGGTTTTTATATTTTCTGCGGAGGAATCAGGCAGTGACGAGAATAACAAAAGTCTTTTCTCTGCATACTGTGTCAATGAAAATCATTCAGCGCTGACAAATGCTTACGCATCGGAGTTGGTTCTGCGGTGGATGGATATGCAACTGGAACTGATACGCACTAGTTCACCATTCATCGGAGGATTACCGCCATCTCGTCCTTTTGCTTACGCCGGCATAGCGTTGTATGAAGCTGTTGTGCCAGGGATGCCTGGTTACCGGTCGTTGTCAGGACAACTAACTGATATGCCGGTCATGCCGAAAACAGTTCCAACGTATGCTTATCATTGGCCGACCTGCGCCAATGCTGCACTTGCAGCCATGAACCGTAATTTTTTTCCGAATGCTTCTGATGCAAATAAAGCTGCTATCAATGCATTGGAAAATGAATTAAATACAGCGTATCAATCAGAAGTAGATCATGCGACTTTTCAAAGATCCGTAGATTTTGGAAAAGCGGTAGCCGAATTAATATTTGATTGGTCAAAAACTGATGGATATGGCACCAATATCAATAAGCCTTATACACCTCCTGCAGGCCCGGGGTGCTGGGCACCTACGCCTCCTGGCTTTGCGCCGGCTTTCGGACCCTATTGGGGAAACCATCGTCTATTTGTTGCACGCAGTTTAGACGGCACTGCACCACCGGCTCCGCCTATATACTCTACAGATCCTTCTTCCAATTACTACAAGATGGCAAAGGAAGTGTATGATACTTCACAGAAATTGACGCCGGATCAAATTGCTCTTGCACTATTCTATCGTGATTATCCCGGTTTCGGCGACGGCCATTATATATCTATATTAAAACAGTTATTGAAACAGAAACAACCCACTCTTGATTTTACCGCCATGGTTTGTGCAAAGACCGGTATTGCCTGCGTAGATGCAGGTATCGGTTGCTGGAAAACTAAATTTCAGTATAACCAGGAACGCCCTGTCAGGTATATAAGAGAAGTGCTTGGTCACAGGGAATGGAAGCCATTATTTGACACGCCGCCTTTCCCGGATTTTCCATCCGGGCATTCCACTATTGCCGGTTCATTTGGGGAAATACTCAAAGATTTTTTCGGAAACAGTTATCCTTTTTCCGATCACACTTATGATTATCTCGGTATGAAACCCCGTACTTATAATTCTTTTCATGAGCTGGTAAAAGAGATATGCGACTCAAGAGTGTATGCAGGTATTCACTATACTTATTCCTGCACCGCGGCCGCCGAGCAGGGAAGAAAAATTGGACAGAATATTAATAACACCCTTATGTTTAGAAAGGAATAAGAATATTCAATTTGAATCGCCGTGAGTAAAATAGCAGTCAGGCAGACGAGCCAACAGATAGAGAAACACTTGACGGAGCGAAATCGCCACATATTGGTATGATAATTGGAATTTTAGCTTCACTTTCTAAAAGCTCAAAACGGACAACAGAAATATAGCTGCAAATGTTGAACTCATACCGGCAGATTAATTATAATTCTTAAATTGTCTGCCGGCACGCGTTGTATGCCAGACGTTGTGTGCCAGTTTTCCAACCAAACCGGACAATTAAGCGTCTTCAATTTAGACACTGATGAGCAAACAAAATTTAGCCGAATTTTTCAAAGGAGAATTCATCGGAATGTTTGATATGAATGGAAAACCAATTCATGAAGGTGATTCGGTTCAATTATACTATAAGGGCGAATTTGTGATCTGCAAAATAATTTATGCTCCAGATTGGGCAATGTTTTGTCTTCAATGGCCTGATGGCTATAAAAATAAATTCCCAATGGATCCAGGGAAATATCAAGTAGTGACATCTTTATGACAACGATGGCCATAGAATGTTAGTTAAAGGGATCATTTGACTTAAACAACTTCGAACGTCAACCACTTCAAACCTCGAACTATACCAATGAAACCAGTCTTTTTTGCCAACCAATCCGACTTTAGAAAGTGGTTAGAGAAAAATCATAAAAAAGAAACTGAGTTAGTAGTCGGCTTTCATAAGGTTGACAGTGGAAAGCCTAGTTTGACCTGGTCACAATCGGTTGACGAAGCACTGTGCTTTGGATGGATCGACGGTGTTCGTAAATCTATAGACAAAGACCGTTATCAAATTCGGTTTACCCAACGTAAACCAACGAGTACATGGAGTGCGATAAACATCAAAAAAGTGGAAGGCTTAATTCGACAAGGACTAATGCAACCAGCAGGACTTGAAAGTTTTAAAAAGCTAAATAAAAGCAACTCCAAAATCTATACGTACGAAAATGAAGAAGTAAAACTTTCACCTGCCTTTGAAAAAAGATTTAAGGCAAATAAAATCGCATGGAATTATTTTCAGTCTCTTGCACCGTCATACAAAAAGTATTCAAGTAATTGGGTAATGCGAGCCAAACAAGAAGCCACAAGACTAAAAAGACTCGATCAACTTATCGCCGACAGTGAAGCAGGCACGAACCAGTGGAAGGATAATAAATACAAGAAAAAATAACAGAAACCCAACACCATAAAAAAAGAATATGAAAGTTAAACGAGTTTTACGAACCCTTGTAATTGTGATAATTTTGATTTCAAATGTTGGCTGTGATCAGATATCAAAAAATATCGTGCGAAAACGGATTCACTATAACGAAGAAATTAGCTTGATGAATAATTATTTGACGTTGACAAAGATTGAAAACAAAGGGGCGTTTTTTAGCCTTGGACATTCTTTGCCACAGCCAATAAAATTATTGCTGCTAACTATTTTACCAATGATTGCACTGGGGCTAATCTTCATTTACTTATTAACAAAAAAGAATTTAACGAACACGGCAATTATTGGCATCTGTTTTATAATTGGTGGTGGTGCTGGAAATATCTACGACAGACTTGTCTATGGTTCAGTTACCGACTTTTTGCATATCGATTTTGTGATTTTTCAAACTGCCATTTTTAATATGGCCGACGTTTCAATTATAACTGGCGTATTTATGATTGTAATTGATGCAGTTAGGTCAAGATTCAATTACTTGAAAATTGCAAAGGGTAATCGGTGATCGGTATTCGTTATTCCCTGCCTGCCGGCAGACAGGGATGGTGTTTCGTAGGCAAGAGAAAGGACGTTATGGCTATGATTTTTTTATCGCTCCCAAGGTCGCAAAGACGATCCCCTTTTTTAAAATCCCAATGCCGGGATGAGTTCGTGCAATAATAAAACGTATATTTATCTCCTATCCCAAAAAGGAAGATTAGAACACTCCGGTTGTCACGGCTAAATGCTTCCTCAAAAGTCTTATGAATACCACCACACAACAAGGCTTTTTGATTATAGCGGACATCACAGGCTTTACGCCGTTTGTTGCCGATACGGAACTTGAGCACTCCAACGAAATATTGCACGAGATGTTGAAGGGTATCCTTTCTTACCTGACACCCACGTTTACCTTAGCTGAAGTAGAAGGAGATGCAGTATTTGTTTACGCCCCGATTGAAAAATTTCCGCGCGGCGAAACGATACTTGAAGTCATAGAATCATTTTATACTGCGTTCAGAGATAAAAAAAGCTCCTTCCATAGAGTAAGAACCTGCGGTTGCAAAGCTTGCCAGATGGCTCCATCATTGGACCTGAAATTCATCGTCCACTTTGGAGAATATATTATGAATAATGTTAGCGGTAAAAAAAAACCACTCGGGGCCTCCGTAAATGTTGCCCACAGACTGCTCAAGAACAGCATCAGTGAAATAACCGGATGGAAGGCTTATATGCTTCTGACAAAAGATTGTGCGAATGCGATTGGGGTCGATTCAAATAAGTTTCATCAACAAACAGAACGGTACGATCATATTGGAGCTGTCGAAACCTTAAGCGTTGATCTTGATGCGTTGTATAGAAATGCACTTAAAGACCGAAAGGTCTATCTTTCAAAGGAAGATGCCGATACCGTTATTGATAGAGATTTTCCAATTCCCCCGACGTTGTTATGGGAATGGCTGAATGACCCTAGGCAAAGAACACGCTGGACTCCGGGATCCGATTGGAACATAGGACTAAGACCAAGGGGACGAATGGGGAAAGGCGCCACCAACCATTGCGTAAATAGTAAGATGATGGAAAAAATTCTGGATTACCGGCCATTTGATTATTATACTTCATCCATGGGTAGAGGATTCTTTCAAATAATGCTGACCAGTGAATTTAAGGAAATCCCCTCAGGCACACGGTTGTCCTGGCATCTAAAATTAAATAGTATCCTGCCAAAAGGTATTTCCAGGTTTCTATGCAGACTCATCATCAAAAAAGGAATGAGGGTCGATAAATCCTTTGATATCCTTTCAGAATTAATTCAACGTGATCAACTAGCCAAGGAAGTTTTGGTTTCTTAAACAACATCAGAGTCACCGGTTTCCGGGACTCTGACGCTTAGACTTACGGGACTGCCTATATTGCGCTAGGGTCGCTGACAAAGAACCATGAAATTCGAGACAACCAAAGAGCATTGGGAAAAAATCTACGCCACCAAACAGCCAAATGAAATAAGCTGGACGCAGGACAATCCAAAAACCTCCCTGGATTTCATTCATAGTTTTAACCTGCCCAAACAAGCGAGCATAATTGACGTTGGTGCAGGAGATAGCAAACTCGTTGACAAGTTACTGGATGAGGGGTTTCAAGACATTACAATACTTGACATCTCAGAACACGCTTTAAAAAAAGTAAAAGAACGACTTGGGGAAAAGGCTGACAAAGTAAATTGGATTGTAGAAGATGTGACAGAATTTAAAACCAACAAAACGTTTGACTTGTGGCATGACCGGGCAACATTTCATTTCTTAACTACGTCCGAACAAATTGAAAAATATTTAGGGGCTGCGAGAAGAAACATCAAGTACAATGGGTTTTTAACAATTGGAACCTTCTCAGAAAGCGGGCCAAAAAAATGCAGCGGACTTGAGACTAAGCAGTATTCCGAAGAGACATTGCAACACCAATTGAAAAAGGGATTTGAAAAAATCAAATGCGTCACCGAAGATCACAAGACGCCGTTTAATACATTTCAGAACTTTCTATTTTGTAGTTTTAAAAGGCACCCATGATCCTAAACCCCATTAGAGTCACTGGGTTCCGAGACTCTGACGCTTAGACTTCCGGGGACTGCCTACATTGCGCTAGTGATCACTGCGCAATTACCGTGGACTCGAACTTTCAAAGCAGGAAATGGTTGAAACACAGGGCCCAGGAAACCGGTGACTCCGAGGGGCGTTAGTGAATTTAAATAAAATCCATTTTCATCGCGACACTATGCAAAATGATGCAAAACTTATTGTAGTTAAAGTCATGCACACGTTGATATGGATCTTCTTCAATTTCGTGATATTCTACATGCTATATGCTGTAATAAAAGACAGCATTGATATTTGGGTATGGATTGGTTATGGATTAATATTTCTTGAGGGCATTACTTTGCTCATCTTTAGGTTCTTTTGCCCGCTGACTTTAATTGCTCGCAAATATTCAGACTCGACAAAAGACAACTTTGACATTTATCTTCCAAACTGGTTAGCTAAGTATACGAAGTTGATTTATACCTCGATTATGGTAATTATTATTATCTTAACAGTTTACCGTCTCTTGACATGAGTAGTATCGCCAGCATAGTGTTCCCTCAACAATCATCTCTGACAACGCGATCGCAAAATTACAGTTCATTAAAATAATGATAGAAACAGAACTAACAGATGCTGACAAAAAGAGAGTAAAGACCGAGATCAGGTTGACGTTCATTATTATCATTCTCTTTACATTGGCCTTAATACTTCTCGTCGGAATTGGATTTGGAATTGCCAACCTGTTTGGGGTTCACCCGACAGAGGCGTATGACAAAAGAGTGTTGCTAGGAGCTGGTTTACTTTTTCTGCCATTGATGCTAATCTCATGGAAAAACATTTTGAAATTCCTTGATATCAAAAAGTCAAAAAAAGTGATCATAACACTGACTGATTATAAAATCAAAAGCGAAAAAAACGGATCGTTGCTTGTTACAAGTGGGAAGCCGAAATTTAGGTTTGATATTTATAAGAGTCTTGTTCCTTTATTACGGCCACCGGAGCTGATAACCATAGAGGTTTCGAAACTGAGCAAGACGCTTTTATTTATCTCACATAACGATGAAAATCTTATTGATAAGGTTGAGGCAGAAGAAGCGCGCGTGACCAACGCGCAAGAGAAGGAACAATGAAAGGCGAAACAGGCATCTTGGTAAGGTTGAAAAAACCGGAGACCCCCACGTGACTCTGAGTGGCATAAACCTTTGTTTTTTTTTCAAATTACGTTTGGTCCCGCAGGACAGTCATGCGTATCTTAATCCTAACACTTGCTGGTTAGAACAAGCACCCTAAATTTTATATAACAAAGGTATATGGCCTTCAAAAACTCCCCAGTCTATGAAAACATTAATTTTCCTATCATTTACGATCCTTTCTGCAGCGCTCACCGCGTGCCAGAAAACGAAAGTTGACCCTGTAGCAGAAGGCGAAAAACTTATGCAGGTAAGTCGGGAATGGTCACAAACTGTGCCCACTAAGGACTATGAAAAAATGCTAAGCTATTGGCGGGACGATGCTGTGATTATAATGCCCAATCAGGCGCCCATTAAAGGAAAAGAGGCGATTCGTGCCATGGTGGAATCAACTTCGAAAAACCCCGCGTTTAATATAAGTTGGGAACCAATTGAGGCACATATTTCTGACGATGCAAGCATGGGATATCTCATTGAACGTAATAAGGTAACACTGAATGACTCTTTGACAGCTTACCATAATGTGATAACGGTTTGGCGAAAAACGGAGGATGGAACCTGGAAGAATGTTGCTGATGTGAGCACGCCTGATACTTCAAGAAATTAGCGATTGGACGGCAGTGATTGTGGAAACCGATGGCTTAAAAATAGCCAATCCTCAGTACGCCTTAGATTTTAGTCAAGCTATTGAATCAATAAGAAAAATATCATCACTGGATATTGATCGGTTATTTTATTATCATGGCGGTGTGGTTGAAGGAGACGTTAAAAAGAAATTGATGAAACTGTTAGGCAAGAATCAAAAACAGCCAAAGTCTATTAGCAGTCATTGAACTTCCTAAAAATAAATGGAGCAAGCCTACACGCACGACAAAACATTTGACAAGAACGATTTCACACAAACACCCTTGTCAAAAGGTGAGTACGAAAACTGCACGTTCAAAAACTGCAACTTTAGCGACAACGACCTTTCCCACTTCAAGTTTACAGACTGTCAATTTATCGGTTGTAATCTAAGCCTGGCAAAACTGAACAAAACTGCGCTGCAAAACATAAAGTTTAAAGATTGCAAAATGCTGGGACTGCGTTTCGACACTTGTGCCGAATTCAACCTTTCCTTCTCCTTTGACAATTGCATGCTTGATCACTCATCATTTTATAAAACAAAAATCAAAAGGACGTTTTTTAAAAACTCTCAACTACGGGAGGCCGACTTCACGGAATGCGACTTGACAAGTTGCCTGTTCGAAAATTGTGACCTGACGAGAGCGACATTTGATAATACGATCATTGAAAAAGCGGACTTCCTGACTTCCTACAACTATTCTATTGATCCAGAAAAAAATCGTCTCAAGAAAGCAAAATTTTCCCTCCATGGTGTTTCAGGACTTTTGGACAAATACGATATTGAGATTGGATAATCGGTATTCGGTGGTGCTTCGTACGAGGGTATAGTTGGTGTAGGAGATTCGCCGCTTTGTGAAACTTCGTGCCTTCGGGACTCCGTGGTTAAGTGAATTAGTAATCGTCTTAACAACTTCGCATCCTTTCGCGCCTTCAAAGCGTTACAACCATATTGTCCCATAACTTCTAAAATCACTTTTCAAATGGACGAATCGATACCCAGATTTCCAACTTTATATGAATGGCTCGGAGGAAACGACACGTTGGAAAAATTGACGAAATTATTTTATGACAAGGTGCTAAAAGACGAACTGCTTTCTCCTGTGTTTAAAAATATGTCCCCAGAGCATTCAAGACATGTTGCTCATTTTATAGGCGAAGTATTCGGCGGACCAGAACTTTACACCAAAGGTGATGATGGAAGCCATGCGCACATGGTGGAGCATCATGTGGGAAAAATGCTGGATGAGCAAAAACGCAAACGCTGGATGCAGCTATTGTTAGAAAGCGCAGATGAAGTTGGCCTTGCTGATGATCCTGAGTTTCGTTCTGCTTTCGTCGGCTACCTTGAATGGGGAAGCCGACTGGCCATTATCAATTCAAACTCCAAAGATAATCCTATCAAGGAATCAGAACCTATGCCCAAATGGAATTGGGGCGCAACGGGTGGGCCGTATATCCCGCCCGGTTCCTGAAAATCAGAAGTTATTTTTGAAAACAATCAGACGTAATGGAATTATAAAATTTTGACAATTAGTCGTTGAAACCGATAAAATACCCTTCTCCGAACATAGTTGTTACGACAAAGACTGCAGACACTGCAATACAAATGGGAAAGAGATAGCTTTTTATTCCACTATACGTCGTGGACAACCTGCCAACGATGTAGCTGCCTGGTAGCAGGCGAGTAAAATCCTTAACTTTCGCGCAAAATTTGCCAAACCAGACCTCCTCTATGAAAGAATTTGTTGCCCGAAATCTTATTCGAATTGCGATAGGTGTCATTTGTATACTTATAATCCTTAGCGTAAGCTTATCCCTCTATAATGGCAATATCATGCGCCGTGCCTTGGTGCTAAAAGAGCAATCAAATTTCGGTTTACGCGAAGTGGAACGCGTTTATCAGAACATTCAGCTCATGGACATTAGCTCACGAGGATATGCACTCATCCGGCAACCGGAATACCTGTTCTGGACGGTGAAGATGGCACGTGACCGAAACACCGAGATATTCCGTCACCTTGACAGTATTTTTGTTGCGCAAAATTTCACTAATCCGGACCGGTACGCGGAAGTAAAAAAAGGCTTAACAGAATACACGAATATGTATGAACAAATGGTAGTTCATCTTGAGGCAAATCAAGATTCTTTATACATCGACATTTTGAAGAAAGACATGGGCAGATACTTCTGGGATGTTTTTAATCCTTTTTCCAAAAATGTAAACGAGTTTGAGGCGAAAATCAACGAGGAGTCAAAAAGCTCTTACCAGCGGGCATATACCAGCAATACCGTTGTACAGCTATTATTATTTATCATGGGAATACCAACCATGATCTTTGTCATTTACCGCTTAGTACAGGAAGAACATGCGCGAAGGGCTCTCCTGCGCAGCGTTGCTGACAACGATAAAAAATATCTGTTCGATGATGGACAACCAGCAGCGTCAGATGCAAATGGTATTATAGGAAGTCTTATTAAGGAGCTACAGAAGTCCGCAACATTTGTTAATGAAATCTCCGGCGGCAATTATGAGGCACGTTGGGAAGAGCTACAGAGCAACCTGGAACGAAATAAAAATACGCTTGCCGGACGGCTTCTGTCCATGCGCGATGAAATGAAACGCCAGAAGGAAGAAGACAACAAACGCATGTGGACGACACAAGGTCTTTCAGATCTCTCCCAGCTGATTCGCGAACACCAGAACAACATTCAGGAGCTTACATACAGGGCCGTGACCTTTATAGTCAATTACGTTCAGGTCCAGCAAGCATCCCTATTTGTCTTGGAGCGTGACGGCAACGATGAGCAATTTCTTAACCTGAGCGCGTGTTATGCTTTCAACCGGAAGAAACGTTTGGAAAAGCGTGTGAACGTCGGAGAAGGTTTGGTAGGTCAAGTGTACCTCGAACGTCAAACAGTAGTGCTGAAAAAGGTTCCCCATGGTTATACAACCATCACCTCAGGACTTGGCGACGCAACACCAAGTTATCTTATTGTTGTTCCCATGAAATACAACGAGGTGGTTGCAGCCGTGCTTGAGCTTGCGGGCTTTCGCATCCTGGAAGATCACGAAGTGGCTTTTTTAGAGAAGGCTGGGGAATTCATCGCCTCGGCCATTGCCAACGTTCAAAACACAGAAAAGAGCAAGGCGATGATTGATCAGATGCGTGAGCAAACCGAGCAGATGCGGGCACAGGAGGAGGAGTTGCGTCAAAATCTGGAAGAGCTCGAAGCAACGCAGGAAGACATGAGAAGGAAAGGATTGAAAGCTAGCAGCGTATAGACGAATTCACGGACTCCGTTAATCCAACATTATCCATACGCGTCGCCATCAAACCACTTTATAAATTTTTACAGGAGTTCCAATTCCCCGAAGGGGTTCTTCGCCAAGGTAAGTAATCGGCATTTTGCCTTTCGCGATCTGATCGTGTACCTGCCCTGAAATCAACAGTTGCGTTCCATACTTTTTATTGAGTTGCTCAATTCTTGAAGCAACGATAACTGGCGTTCCGCTAATTGAAAACTGCTTCCGGTTTTCATTGCCGATATTTCCCGTCACCATCAGCCCGCTATGAAGACCAATACCAACGGTTGTCGGAGGAATTACATTTTCCGCAGATGCTTGTTCCACCTGTTTCAAAATTCTAAGACTGGCTTGAAACGCCATATCTGCATGCAGCACGTTTTCACCCGGTGAGCCAAAGCATGCCATCAATCCGTCGCCAAGAATCTGAAACACCACACCTTGATGCTGATTGATAATATCCATCACCGGACTGAGAAACTGGTTTTGATAATTGATTACCTCTTCGGCGGTATGCGCGTCAGCAAATGAAGTAAAGTTTCTAATATCCAGAAACATGACGGTTGCCTCACGTTTTTTAGTTGCGCCTTTTTCCTCGATCAGTGCCTTTGATACTTCCTTTGATACTTGCTGACCAAATAGTACTTCCAGCTCGTTTTTCTTTTCCTGAAAATCAAAAGTCGTTTTAATCCTACTTTTTAATTCTGCTGCAACGAACGCTGCCGCTGCTCCTGATAGTACCATGATCACGGCACGTATATAGTGAGCAGCTTCCGGCGTAGCAGGTTCGTATCCTCCCTCAAACATTGCGAAGCGAAATCCGTAGTAGATTAGAAATACATATTGTATTGCGGAAAAGGTCCCAGCAAAGATGCTCACCCTGAAATCCAGGTGTAAGATCGAAAGTATAATGAACAAGAAATATAAAAGGAAGATCGGCGAATCTAAATATGA
>Ga0111539_10007835_pt1 | contig 13640 bp, 13 predicted proteins | sample RhiMethybrSRZTD1_FD_79667 | JGI IMG/M metagenome (GOLD analysis project Ga0111539, IMG submission 79667) | Populus rhizosphere microbial communities from Tennessee, USA - Rhizosphere MetaG P. TD hybrid SRZTD1 (version 2) (version 2) | ecosystem: Host-associated > Plants > Roots > Rhizosphere >...
AGGAGCACATGGCGTCGCTGCTGGCCGACGCCAACTGGCCCATTCGCGTCTTCGCCATCCTGCGACTGGAGCGCTACAGCGGCCCCGAGCCGCAGCGCATGATCCGCCAAGCCGTGGACGACAAGGACTGGCAGCTGCGCTGCTTCGCGCTGCGGGCCGCCTCGCGCATGAACATCGCCATCGATCCCGCGGCGCTCAAGGACGAGAACGATCCGAAAGTGCTGCGAGCCGCGCTGCGCGAAGGCATCGCGCTGCCGGCCGATCAGATCAAGCCGCACGCCCTGCGGCTGCTCAAGACGCGCGGCATCGAGGAACTGGTGCTCGGCCTGGAACTCGCCGCCTGCTGCGACATCGACGAAGTGCGCCAGGAAGCCCAGAAGCGGGCCGTACGCCTGATCAAGAACATGGATGACTCGGTGGCCCTGCTGATCTCGCGCCGCCTGGCGCTGGTCGTCGGCCTGGCCCGGCCGCACGAGAATGCCCGCGAGTGGCGCGCCTGGCTGGCCAGCAATGGCGAGACGCTCACGCTCGCCACCGCCGACTCCATGCGCCAGCGGTTCAGCCGCGCGGCGACGCCGCTGATCACCGGCATGGAGGATGACGCCTTCACGCGGCTGCTCGATTACCTCTCCAGCCTCAAGCAGCGCGACCTGGACCTGGTCATCGTGATGGATGCCACCGCCTCGATGATTCCGATGGTCAACCAGGCCCGGGCCGGCGTGGACAGCCTGATCCTGTTCATGGGCGACATCTCCAAACAGATGCGGCTGGCCTTCGTGGCGTATCGGGATCACGACAACGAGCCGGTGTGGGATGGGCACCCCTTCACCACCGACATCACCTCGATCCGCAAGTACCTCTTCGAACTGCGCATCACCGGCGGGGCCGATTACCCCGAGGCTGTGCTGGAAGGGCTGAGCGCCACCAGCAAACTCGGTTGGAACCCCAAGGCCGAGCGCGAAGTGGTGCTGGTGGGCGATGCCCCGCCGCACGACCAGGACATGTACCAGGTGCGCGAACTGCTGAGTTCCATGCGCAACGGCGGCGTGACCGTGCACGCGGTGCACGTTCCGATGGAGTATCCGCCGGGCATGTACGAGCGCATGCCGCCGCCCGAGGCCGAGGAACGCCGGCAGTTCCTGGAAAACTACAACGCCTCCACCGCCCGGACGTTCCAGGAGATCGCCGAGACCGGCGGCGGCGAGATGACCGAACTCAAGGGGGCCGAGGCGCTCGTGCCGGCGATCATGCACTTCACCATCGAGGAAGGCTGGTGGAGCGCGTTCGACGAGTTCTACACGGTGTATCTGGAGATGTGCCGGTGACCCTTATCACGGCGCTGACGGCCGATCATCGACGATCAAGGGCTGCTCGGGCAGAGGCGGCCAGAGGATCCAGTCGCCATCCCACTCGTTGACGCTTCGACCATCCGCAAGCACCGTCGTGCGCTCCTGGCGCGCCTTCACCTGTGAGGGTGACATCCACTGCTGGGCGTAGAACTGGCGCGAGCCAGAATTCGAGGCACCAAACGGCGGCAGGACCCCGCCATCATCCTCGCGATCGCTGCCGACCGAGTACACCATCGGCGCGCCATCCTTCACGGTGAATCGCAGCGGCCGGCCATCGAATCGATCGACGGGCATCACCGGCAGAAGCGACGGCACCAGTTGATCCAGCGTTGCCGGCCAGTTGCCGTGCTTGCGCCGATACAGGTTCAGGGCGATGGCGGTGAGCGTGGCGTCGCGCCGCATCTTGGTCATCTCGGAGTTGATGGCAGCCTTGCCGATGGCCGGCATCATCAGGCACAGCGGCAGGTGGCGCATGCGCTGCACGGGCGAGGCCATCCACTCATGCAGAATCAACTCGGCCGGCGAATCGTCGCGCAGCCAGAGCGGAGTCGCGGCTTCGGCCTCGTACATGCCGATGAGGCGCTCGTACTGCTCCTGCATGTCGCGCCGGCCGAGCATCACCGAACCCAGGGCCGGGCCGCCGATGGCCATGAGCGCTTGCGTCGTCTCATCGTCTACGCCGTCCGAGGCCGAATCCAGCCAGCGCAGACCGCGCGGCGTCAGGCGGCCGTCCCCCGAGCCGTCATCGGTGTACATGCGCTGCAGGACATCGCCAAAGAACAGCCGCTCGCCGCGCAGGCTGATGTGGAGTGTGGCATCGTCGAAGGCTGCGAGGGCGTGCGCCGCCTCGATCCACTGTGCATCGCTGAGCACCTCGGGCGTCTGGGCCAGGATCGCATCGATGCGATCGCGCCCGATGGCGAACACCGCCAGGCCCACGAGGTCGCTGATGAGCGTCGACGTTTCGCGGCAATTGCGGCTGATGGCGAGGATGGCGCGCAGGTCGGCGAGGACGGTCGTTCCATCGCCCGCGGCCGCCGCCCGCTGCATGTCCCAGCCGAGTGCGCGAGAGAGCCTGCGCAGGGAACCCAGGTGCGGCAGGAGTACGCTGATCATGCCGTAGCCATCCGGCGAGATGAACTCCTGCTCATCGACGATCGATTCCGGCCACAGCCGCTGGTCCTCGGGACTCCATGGATAGCCCACGACAAATCCCATGCCGTGCCGCTCGCCGGCGTGACGTGCGAATTCAAGGGCGGGCGCGGCGTCGCGCAGATAGGCTTCGACGGTGTCCCAGCCCTGCTCGCCCGGGAGCGGTGCGCGGTTGGAGCGCGAGTTGTCCATGGCTTCCGGAGCATTTTTCGGCAGCGCCAAAAGGGCCTCGCGGTACAGCGGCCAGGCGCGATCCTGCTCCGGCACAGCCTTGGCAGCGGCGTTCATCGGCACACGATAGTCCGACGAAATCGTTGGCCGGCCGAAGTAGAACCGTGCCGCCATCAGGCCATAGAGCAGCAGGATGGCGAGCAGCGCCGCCGTGGTGGCGCGCAGCGCGAAGCGCATGGCCCGCCACGGCCAGCGACGATTGCGCTTGGCGGCACGGCGGAGCAGTCGCGCGGCCTGCACCGGATCGCCGAAGTCGGCAAGAAGTTGCTCGGGGCTGCAGCCGGATTCGAGCCCGTCGAGAAAGTGCGCCGAGAGTTCGCGCTTGATCTCGCGCTGCTCGCCGGACCACAGGCGCGTGTGCGCGACGACGTCGGCCACGACCGACTCCAGAATCGCCGGGAGCGCAATGGGACCAGCCGCCGACGCGCGAGAGACTGGTCCAGTTACGCGGCCCTGCAGCAATTCGCCGATGGGTGTCCACAGCAGCAGGCGCCAGAACGGCGTCTGGGCCGCGCCCGGAGGCGCAGCGCCGGAGTCAGGAGGCAGTTCGACGGCGTCGCTCATGTCGGCACCACCTTCGTTGACACTCCCGCCAGAGCCGAAACCGCCGCCTGATCGATCACGCCCAGCCCGGCCATGGCCTTGGCCAGCGCGTTCCACTGCCGCGTCTCGCTGGCCAGGCGCGTGCGGCCTCGATCGGTCAACGTGTAGTACTTGCGATCGCGCCCGCCGTCAGCGTTCTGGGCCGTGCGCCAATGGGCCTTCACCAGCCCCTTGGCCTGCAGGTTGTACAGCAGCGGATAGAGGGTGGACTGACCCATCGCCAGGACGCCGTTGGACTGGCGCGCGAGGGCCTCCACCAGCTCGTAGCCGTACATCTCGCCGCGTGAATCAAGGAGTTTGAGCACCGCCACCGGGCCGGCGCCGCGCATCAATTCGCGTTCAACTCGCATGGAGTCAGCTCCTGTATCCGAGCGATACTATGTCTCGCATAGTATTTACGGCCAAGGATAGGGCCAAGATGCAGGAATCCTGCCGATTGGCGCGCCAGTTACACTCAAGGGAGCAATGCCAGCCGCCAGATCACTCCGAATCCTGATCGGGACGATGCTGGCGCTACTGCTGGTCGGGGCGGCCCCACCAGAGACTCCGCAGCAGGTTCCGAAACCGGCAAGCCAGCCTGGCGCCGCGTCGCCCTCCGCGCCCGCAGTCGCTGCCGCAGCCCGTCCGGTGCTGGCCAGCGCGCCCAAACCCGAGCGCGATGCCCTCGATCATCTTCTCAAGCATTCCTCATGGGCCCGCCGCGCCGTGGCCGTCATGCGCCTCGAGCGCTACGGCTGCGAGGAGAGCCGGCAGATGCTGCTCAAAGCCATGACCGATCCGGCGTGGCAGGTGCGGGCCTTCGCGCTGCGCGCGCTGGTACGACGGGGCGACAAGATCGACCCAACGCTGATCGCCGACGAGACCGAGCCGCGCGTCATTCGCACCGCGCTGCGCTACCGGCTTGGCTTCGACATCGCCCGCCTTGGCCGGGGCATACGCGTGCTGGCCCGCTCCGAGGATCTGGAAGACCGGATGCTCGCGGTTGAACTCGCTGCCGCCAGCGGCGATGACGACCTGCGCGAACTGGCACGTGAGACGTGCAAGTCCGTCATCCTCAAGATGGATCGCGTCGAGGCCGGTGTGCTCTCACCCCGACTGGCCGCGCTCACCGGCCAGCGGCACCTGCGACGCTTCTACGAATGGAAAGATTGGCTGCTGAAGACCGGTCGGCGCTTCAGCGTTTTGCCGGCGTTTGCCCTTGACGAAGGGGCCGGCCCGCAGCCGCCTTCGCTCATCGCGCAACTGGAAAGCGATCAGTTCGCCGGCATCGAGGCGTACATGGCCGGCCTGTCGAGCAAGGACCTGGACCTGGCCATCCTGCTCGATTGCACGGCGAGCATGTTCGGCGAGATTTCCGCGGCCCAGGGCGGCATCGACGACATGATGCGCTTCGTGGGCGACATCGTCTCGTCGGCCCGTGTGGCCGTCGTCGCCTATCGCGATGATCACGACGAGTGGGAAACCATGCATTGGGACTTCACCGGCGACATCAACCAGGCCCGCGAAGCCCTGTGGCGCCTGACGGCTGACGGCGGAGGCGACTTTCCCGAAGCCGTCTATCCCGCGATGAAACTCGCCTTCACCAAGCTGTCCTGGCGCAAGGAGAGCACGAAGGTTCTGGTGCTGGTGGGCGACGCGCCGCCGCACGTGGGATTCGGCGCGCAGTGCGTGGACATGGCTGAGAGGGCCCGCGGCTCGGCCCAGGTGACCACCCACGCCATTCAGGTCGAGGGCAAGGATGTCAAGCACTTTCCCGAGATCGCCAAGGCCGGCGGCGGGCGCTGCGTCTCGCTCGCGGATGACGATTCGCTCATGGCCGAGATCACCGGCTTGACCCTGGCCGATCGCTTCGAACAGGAGTTCCGCGAGTTCTTCCAGGTGTATCTCGAACTCTGCCGCTGAGGCGCGCTTGACCTTCGCGCTGCGCTGCTGCAGGATGCGCGGATGATTCGAGATCGCATCGTTCCGCTCATCATCGCGTTGCTGGTGGCGCTTGCAGGCTGCGGCTGCGCGAGCACCGGCGACAGGCCGGAGATCACGTATTCCACCTTGCCGACGCGCGAGGTGCAGGGCGTCTATCCCATGGAATTTGCGCACGTGCACGCGACCTGTCAGGAGGTCCTACGAAACGCTCTGGGGTTCAACTCGGTCAACAGCACTAAGGATGACACGACCGGCCGCGGGCGCATCGACGCCACGGACGCCGATGGAGCGAGCGTGCGAATCGAGACCGAGCGCAGCCGCAATCTCGAATCCACCAGTGTCAGGGCGCTCGCCGTCGAGCCTGGCGCGACCGAGGCGAACGCGGAGCGGGCCAAGGCGATACTCCAACAGATCGAGAATGCCCTTTGGCCTGCGGGCACGTGAGCCGATTTCCATGCGCTTCAAACTCCTTGCCACGGCGATCTGCGTGCTCGCGCTGAGCGGCTGCGCGGGTTCGCCGCGCGTCGGCGATGCCGACCTGCCGAATTTCCGCCAGGTGACGCCGACGCTCTATCGAGGGGCCCAGCCCACCGCTGCCGGCCTGGCGCGGGCGCGCGACATGGGCATCAAGACGGTGGTGAATGTTCGGGAGAGCGACGATGATCGAGGCGCGGCGACAGATCTCGGGCTGAACTGCGAGCAGCGCTCGATGTCAGCATGGAGTCCCAGCGATGACGACGTGGCATGGTTTCTGAGCATCGCCACCGATCCGCAGCGCCAGCCGGTGTTCCTGCACTGTCAGCATGGAGCCGACCGCAGCGGCTACCTGATTGCGATGTATCGCGTGGTCATTCAGGGCTGGGATCGCCAGCGCGCCATTGACGAGATGACGGCCGACGGCATGGGATTTCACGACATCTACCAAGTGCTGGTGGACTACGTGCGCAACGCCGACGTCGAGCGCATTCGCGGGTTGATGGCGGCAGAGTGATCCAATCCAGAATCGCCTACGATCCGCCCATGGATTTCAGCCTCCTGTTCACCGCCGAGAACGCCCTGGCGCTGCTCACGCTCAGCGCCCTGGAGATCGTCCTGGGCATCGACAACATCGTGTTCATCGCGATCCTCTCCGGCAAGCTGCCGCCGGATCAGCGCAACAAGTCGCGCAAACTCGGGCTCCTGGGCGCGATGGTCACGCGCATCCTGCTGCTCTTGTGCATCAGTTGGGTCATGGGTCTGACCAAGCCGCTGTTCACGATCTCCTATTTTGGCGGCGCCGGCGCACTGTCCGGCAAGGATCTGATCCTGCTGGTGGGAGGACTGTTCCTGATCGCCAAGGCCGTACACGAGATTCACAACAAGCTCGAGGGCGAGGAGGACTCCGCCGGCGACGGCCGCTCGTACGCCAGCATGGGCTCGGTCATCGCGCAGATCATGGTGATGGACATCATTTTCTCCCTCGACTCGGTCATTACCGCCGTGGGCATGGTGCGGGCCGAAGGCGACCGGCCGCTGTCCATCGCGCTGACGATCATGATTGCCGCGGTCATGATCGCGATCATGGTCATGATGATCTTTGCCCGGCCCATCAGCGATTTCGTCGAGCGGCATCCGACGGTGAAGGTCCTCGCCCTGTCGTTCCTGGTGCTCATCGGCGTGATGCTCGTGGCTGACGCGTTCGATCACCACATTCCCAAGGGCTACATCTACTTCGCGATGGCCTTCAGCCTGCTGGTGGAACTGTTGAACATGCGCCTGCGCAAAGTGGCCACGCCGCTGCACCTGCGCGATTCGCACATGCCCGAGTGATCGCAGGCTTCGGACAGGAGCGCATGCCGCGTGATCATCTCGCGGGCCGCGCGGCTCGATCGCTATCATGGCGCCATGCCCGTCACGACCGATGCAGCCGATCTCAGCCGCCTGCGCGCGGCGCTCGAGCGGCACGGCCAGGCACACGTCTTGGCGTTCATCGATCGGCTCGACGACCAGCAGCGGCAGCACGTTCTCGCGCAGATCAGGTCGATCGATCTCACCGCCCTCGACGGCCTGATCAGCCGCTACGTGCGGCAGCGAGACCGCTTCGAACTGCCGGCCAATCTCGAGCCGGCTGCGTACTACCCGTACGATTCGAGCGACGCCCGTCGGCCGTATGACGCTTCGAAGTATCGCGCGCATGGCGAAGATCTCATCGGCGCCGGCAAGGTCGCGGCCTTCACCGTCGCCGGCGGCCAGGGGACGCGTCTTGGCTGGAACGGTCCCAAGGGCACGTATCCCGCGACGGTGGTGACCGGCAAGCCGCTCTTTCGTGTTTTCGCCGAGCAGATTCTCGCCACGCAGCGGCGCTACAGCGTGCGCATCCCCTGGTACATCATGACCAGCGATCTGAACGACGCCGACACGCGCCGCTTCTTCACGGACAACAACCACTTCGGTTTGCCCGATCCGCGTCAGAACGTCTTCATCTTCCCGCAAGGGTTGCTGCCCTCGATCGATGCCGCCTCCGGCAGGATCATGCTGGCCGGCCAGGGCGAGATCGCGATGAACCCCGACGGTCACGGCGGTTCGATCAAGGCTCTGCGCGATTCGGGCGCGATCGACCACATGCGCAGCCGCGGCGTCGAGCACATCTCCTATTTTCAGGTGGACAATCCGCTGGTGCGAGCCATCGATCCGCTCTTCGTCGGCCTGCACGCCTCCGCGCCCGATTCATCGGGCGAGATGTCGAGCAAGATGGTGGCCAAGGCCAATGCCCAGGAGAAGGTGGGAGTGTTCTGCCGCGGCGGGGCCGATGGCAAGACCATGGTGATCGAGTACAGCGACCTGCCTGTGGAACTCGCGAAACAGACGAATGCCGACGGATCGCTGCGTTTCAACGCGGGCTCGATCGCGATTCATCTCATCTCGGTCGAGTTCATCGAGCGGTTGACCGCTGATGCCAGGCGCTTCGCCCTGCCGTATCACCGGGCCGACAAGAAGGTGCCGCACATCGATATCGCCAGCGGGGCGCTGGTGCAGCCGACATCGAGCAACGGCGTGAAACTCGAGGCGTTCGTCTTCGATGCGATTCCGCTGGCCCAGTCATCGATCGTGTACGAAACCAGCCGACTTGAGGAATTCGCGCCGATCAAGAACGCTGAGGGCGTCGACTCAGTGGTGACCTCGCATCAGCTGCAGAGTCAGCGGGCTGCCGGCTGGCTGGAGGCGGCGGGTGTGCAAGTTCCCCGCAACGCAAGGGGCGAAGTCGAGGCGAAGATCGAGATCGGCCCCTTGACCGCGCTCAGCGCCGAGGATGTGCGCGGACTGGGATCGAAGTTGCCGCGGACCATCGAGCGCGGCGCGGAGATCGTGCTCTAGCATCGCGCGGTCGATCAACTCAATCCGCGCACCACCGCCTCGGTCAGATCGGCGATCAGCGTCCTCGCCTCGCGCCTGGCGCGATCCTCGCCGAATCGATCGGCGAGGCTGTGATACGCCGACAACCCCTCAGGCCCGATGCATTTTTCAGCGCCGGGGCCGGTCGTTCCGACGATGGCGATGGTGGGCACGCCGAGGCGGCCGGCCGCGGCGGCCACCCCCAAGCACGCCTTGCCCTGCAACGACTGGGCATCCAGCCGGCCCTCGCCGGTGATGACGAGGTCCGCGCCGCGACAGGTCTCGTCAAAGCGAACCATTTCGAGCACAAGATCGATGCCGCGCTCGAGCGTGGCATTGAGGAACGTGGCGAGCCCGTACCCCGCGCCGCCCGCCGCGCCCGCGCCGGGGGCGTTGGGGTCGCCGCCCGCGGCCTTCGCCAGATGCCCGAGTCCTTCATCCAGAAGGCGAACCTGCTCGGGCGTAGCGCCTTTTTGCGGACCGTAGACCGCGGCCGCGCCGTTGGGCCCGCACAGCGGGTTCACAACATCGCACGCCACGCGCACGCGCGGCGGGCCGCGGTCCGCGAACATGAGGTCATCGACGCCGCGTTGCGGCGGCTCGATGCGGGCGATGCGCGCCAGCGCGCCGCCGCTCATGAGTCGCAGTTCCTTGCCTTGATGATCGAGGAAGTGCCAGCCGCATGCCTGGGCGATGCCGGCGCCGCCATCCACGGTGGCGCTGCCTCCGATGCACACGATGACCTCGCGGCAACCAATGCGCACGGCCTCGGCGATCAATCTGCCGGTGCCATACGTCGTCGTGCCCATTGGGTCGCGCTGCGAAGGCGGCACCAGCGCCAGGCCCGAAGCCTGCGCCAGTTCCACGATGCCAGTTGTGCCATCATTGATCCTGCCGAAGCGTGCGCGCATCCGCTCGCGGCGCGGGCCGGTGGCGTCCACGGTCATGAAGTGTCCGCCTCGGGCGCTGATGATGGCCTCCATCGTGCCTTCGCCGCCGTCGCCGATCCGGCACTGCCGGGCGATCATCGAATCGGAGACGCGCGCGATGCCCTCCGCCATCGCGGCAGCAACTTCTGCAGCCGGCAGCGTTTCCTTGAAACTGTCGGGGGCGAGGATGATCGTGCGCGGTCGCATCGCCGATGTGCCGATCGCGTACACTACCAACGCCCGACCCGATCACGTTCATACCCGATGGGCAGACTGACGAGCATCCTCACGGCGCTGGCGTTGATTGTGGCCGCGTTCATCCTCGCAGGCGCGGCGGGGACCGGCGGCGGCGCGACGACCGCAGCAAGTGGGGGGGCCGGGATGGAGATCGACCAGCGCGTCCTCGACGCCATCAGCAACTACGGCCCAATCGCGGTGCTCGTGCTGCTGATCATGCCGCTGATGGGCGAGGACATCATCATCATTCCGGCGGGCTTTCTCATCGGCCAGGGGCACCTGCCGTGGTGGAGCACGTTCTTCTGCGCCTGGATCGGCGCCATGATCTCCGACGGCGCGTGGTACTTCCTGTGCTATCGCTTCGGCACGCCGCTGCTGCACAAGAAGTGGTTCAAGCGTCTGGCCCACCCGCGGAGGCTCCTGCAGGCCAAGCATCAGATCGAGCGGCGCGGGGCGTGGCTCATCGTCACCGCGCGATTCGTGCCCGGCAGCCGCACCAGCACCATGATCGTTGCCGGCCTGATGCACATGGCCCCGTGGAAGTACCTCACGATCAATGGCGGTCTGCTGCTGGTCACGGTCGCCCTGCAACTGGGATTCGGCTGGCTGGTGGCCCATCACATCGTCGGGTCGACCAGCATGCTGGGCAAGATCCTCGGCATCGTGGGCCTGATCGCGGTGTTGCTCATCGGCGCGTTCGTTCTGAACTGGTGGCTGAACAGCCGGCAGAGCCGCACGCGCGCCCCGCGGGCCAAGGTGACCTGGCTCAAGCGCTTCCGCTCGCCGCGCGCGCGGCGCGAGGCGAAACTGAAGACGGAGATGTGACCGTCAACGGCTCGTCTGATATTCTGTGAGGAAGCCGACGAACTCGCGGCGATGCTCCTGCTCGTCCGCGAGGATCGTTATCGCCATTTCCTGCGTGACGTAGTCCACGCCTTCGCAGGCCTTGATGATGGCCGTGTAGATTTCGATGGCGTCCTCCTCGGCGGCGATCACGCCCTTGATCACCGACACGACATCGGTTGATTTCGCCGGCGGCTGCATGCCGCGCTGCGACCACTTCAGGGCCAGCGAGCCCGGCACGCAGCCGCCGATGGTCTTGATGCGCCGCGCCAGCGTCTGGGCGTGACCGAGCTCGGCGGGAATGTCGGCCGCAAGCGAGGCCTTGATCTGCTCGGCCCGCACGCCGTCGAGGTTCACCGAATTCGCAATGTAGTTCATGACCGTCTCGATCTCGGCGTTGTAGGCTTCGATGAGCAGGTCAACGATGGATGAGGCTTTTGCCTGACGCTTGGCCATGATGCGATCTCAGGTTCGCAAGGCTGCGGGTTCGAAGCATAGGCGCATCGATCGCGCACAAAATGGTTCCTCGCCGGCGCGGGGAATCTCCGGGTCACCTCAGATCACGTTTCGTCGTCGCTTGCCGACCCGGCCACTGCCGTCGCGGCGTCCTGCTCGGTCTCGTCACCGCTGGTGTCGTCGGGCTCCTCCAGCACGGCGCCGGGACGAAGCGTGTACACGCCGCGGCCGGTTTTCTCAAACAACTGATTGTTCGAGAGCGACATGCTGATGACGCCGCGGAAATTCGTGGCGTTGCTCTGGTAGCCGGTCGCCTTGACGCCTTCCATGATCTCGTTGATCGACAGCGGCGTGGGGCTTTCCTTGAGCACCTGGGCGATCACCTGACGCAGCGGCATCTCGTTGCGGGCGATGCCGCGGGCATTGCGAATGGCCCTGCGGACGATCACGGTCTCGGTCGGCTGCAGTTGCCGGATCTGGCTGTTGATGCGCTCGATCTCCTGCTCGTGGCGACGAATCTCCTCGCGCAGGCGGGCGATGAGCTCGGCCCGCAGGTCGGCGGCGGACATTTCCTTCAGCATGTTTCTTCGGTCGATGGACATGGCACTCTCTCGCGGATGCGGATGGCTTTGAATTGCTGATGATGTTGCAGTGAAGCGACTGCGTCGGGCACGAGCCGAGAGCATCGCCTTGGCACGGCGCATCCTGCGCCGCTGAGAAACGCGATCATGGCATTGTGCGACGGGGCGCATGCTAAGCGACCCGCCCGCGATTTGCCAGTGTGATTGCACACTGCAAATCAAGGAGTCATCGCCCGTCACGCTGCTGAATGAAGGGCGGAACATCCTCAATTTCCCTATACTCTCCCAATTGCACCGACCCGGCAGCCGCATTGCGGCTCACGCCAGCAGGAGCCTGCATGCGCGCCATTGTCACTGGTCAGATCGGGATGGACAAGAAGCGGTATCTGAATGCGGCTGCTGACTTTGCGGGTGAGCGCGGCCGGGCCATTGAGATCTTTCATGTCGGCGACATGATGTATGGCGAGGGCCGCGATGTGCGACCGGGGCGCATTCTGGACTTGCCATTGTCGCGATTGAATTCGCTGCGGCGGGCCGCCTTCAAGGACATCATCGCCGCCACCAGTCCCGCCGATGAGCATCCCAACGTCGTTGTCAACACCCATGCCACGTTCCGCTGGCGGCATGGACTGTTCAGCGCCTTCGACTTCGACCAGATCCAGAAGTTCGAGCCCAACATGATGATCTGCCTCGTGGACAACATCGAGGTGGTGCATCATCGGCTGCACGCCGAGCACGAGATCGACGCCACGCTCAAGGACTGCATGGTGTGGCGCGAGGAGGAGATTCTCGCCACCGAACTCATGGCCCAGGCCTGCGGCTGCCACAACAACTTCTACGTGCTCAGCCGCGGCCGGCAGGCGGAAACAGTCGAATCCTGCGCCCGGCTGATTTCCCGGCCGGACATGCGCAAGGTCTACCCCTCGTTTCCCATGAGCCACGTTGTGGATATGCCTGACGTGCTGGCGGAGATCGATCATTTCCGGGCCGAACTCGCCAAACGCTTCATTGCTTTCGATCCCGGCGATGTGGATGAGAAACTGCTGCTGGAGCGGGCCATCGTCGCCACGCGCGAGGGCAAGGAATGGCTGGACGTCACGCCGCACTCCTTCGGCGGGCGCAAGGATGCCAAATCCATTCGTGTGCGCGTGCGCGAGGTCATGGAGATCGCCGGCGACATCGACGGCCAGATCTACATGCGCGATTTCAAACTCATCGATCAGTCCGACATGATCTGCTCGCTGGTGCCGGAACTGCCCGGTGGCGTGCCGGGACTCTCCAGCGGCGTGGAGCGCGAACTGCAGCACGCATGGGAGCACACCAAGGAGGTGTACGTGGTGTGGAAGCCGAAGAAGAATCCATCGCCCTTCATCACCGAGACCGCCACGAAGATCTTCCGCAGCGTCGATGAAGCGCTCAAGCACTTCGAGAACAAGGGCATGTTCCCAGAGCGCGACTTGTTCGGGAACTGAACCGTTGAACGCCGCGGCGCGTGGAGCGCCGCCGAACGATGCCGTCATGGCGTCCGATCCTGCTTCCAACCCGACAACCATCGCGACGCGACGTCATCGCGCGCTGATCATCGTGCGCAGCATCGCGCTGTTGCTTGGCATCGTCGGCGCCATCGCGTTGTGCCAGCAGGTGGGCCTGATGATCGCGATGCAGGACCTCATGGGCTGGACAGTGATGTGGGAGGACGGCAGCTGGTTCGCGCGGGCCCTGGCGTTTCTCGTGCCGGCCCTGCTGCTGTATCTGTTCGACCGCCGCATCGTGCGCTGGTTGATTCCCGTGCAACGCCGCGAATGCCACGAGTGCGGCTATCCGCTGCACGGTCTGCACGGGGCCACCACGCGCTGTCCGGAGTGCGGGACGACGATCGCCTCCGCGCCCTCTGACCAGACCGCCGCGCGGAAGTGAGCAACGCACGCATGCCGCGCTACCGGATCACCATCGCCTACGACGGC
>Ga0111539_10007836_pt1 | contig 13640 bp, 8 predicted proteins | sample RhiMethybrSRZTD1_FD_79667 | JGI IMG/M metagenome (GOLD analysis project Ga0111539, IMG submission 79667) | Populus rhizosphere microbial communities from Tennessee, USA - Rhizosphere MetaG P. TD hybrid SRZTD1 (version 2) (version 2) | ecosystem: Host-associated > Plants > Roots > Rhizosphere >...
CGCCGCCGCGAATCATCAACGGCACCGCTGTCAGGGAATCCGTTGTCCCCGGATAGTAGGTACGCCGTGCGAATTGCTGCTGGGGGTCCGCATACTCGGCGCGAAGGTAATACTCTCCCGGTGGCAGCCAGGGAATTCGATACTCGCCACGATTATTAGTGGCCACCGCCGGCGTCCCGGCAGCAAATACCGGACGGCCGTCCTCGTATTGCAACTTCATCGCGCTCATCTGGACGCCGGCGATGGGGAGGCCTTCCACATCGGTAATGGTTCCGGAAACCACGGCGCCTGCGATCAGTGTGATGAGGATGCGATGCGATGTTGCCGCGTCGACGGTGACGTTCGCCACGGGGCTCGGCAGGGGATTGCCTTGAGGAGAATTGAAGAAACCCTCACGATTTGCCTGAACCACGTATTTGCCGGCGGAAAGGTTCTCAAAAACAAAACTGCCCTGCGCGTCCGATGTGGTGCGCATCCGTGTGCGGGTGTCACTGGTAGTGAACAGGGAAATCTCGACACCGCCAACGGGTTCCGAGGTGCCGGCGGTGATGACCGTGCCCTGGAGAATACTCGTGTTCTGCGCGGCAAAAGACAGCCATACCGAGAGCAGGAGCGGGAGCATAGGTTACTTAGACACCGCGTAAGGAAGCGAGTTCCCGTTGCGGAAAGTGAAAACAAGCACGGGCTGAACCTGGCTCCCAAACCCCTCTGAAGCCGCAGTCTCTGTCATTGACGTTCTGAGGCGGGAGGCAGCCAGAACGATGTTCCTTCTTCCCATTTGTTGTGGGTGACGCGCATCGTTTTTCCATCGCTGAGGCGCTGGATGAAGATTTCTCCGTACATCTGCGGCGCGAAGACGACTTCCTGTACCACGGGCTCTTCGTCGTTGATCCCTGCGCGTTCGCTGGAAAAACTGATCCACTTTCCGTCCGGCGAAAAGTAGGGATGCGAGTCTTGGCCGAGGTCGGTAGTTACTCGTTGAATCGAGCCCGGGGTACCGTCCGGATTCAACTGAAGGATGTAGTTGTCGAAAGTCCGGTTGCCGCGAATATCCTTCGGGCCATCGCGATCCGACGAAAACGCGATGGCCTTTCCATCCGGCGAGAATACGGGAAAGTTGTCACGCCAGGGTCCGCTCGTCAGTTGACGGACATTCCTTCCGTCGGCATCCATCACGTAGAGATTCATATTTCCGTTCCGAGAACTTCGGAAGACGATTCGCCTTCCGTCCGGCGAAAACGTCGACATTCCTTCGTTCACTTTCGCTCCAGCTCCGGAGGACTCACTGAGATTCAGGCGATCTGCGGCATCGGGCCGCATTCTCCAGACACTGGCCGGATCGGTCAGCCCTCCGGCAAAAACCCCTTGAGTGTAGGTAATGAGACTGCCGTCGTTGGAAAACTTGATGTCGAACAGACGCGTCCGGCCATCCACAGCGGCGACAATGCCGATGCCGGGAACAAAAAAGAGGTCCGATTCCCCAGAGCCGTCGAAGTTCGCGCGGACGAGGCGGCTGCCTTTTTCATTTTCCACAGTGACGACGACTTCGTTCTTGAGCGGATGTGGAGCGAGGCCCGTCGTGTGGCGCATCGGATAGAGGGCGAGCGAACCACCGGGTAGATCCGTGCCGGCGAGTTCGACAGGAAAGCCGGGCGAGAGCAACGGACCGGGGCCCAGGATCGCTTCCACTGCTTGTGTCTGAGCCTCAGTTGGTCCGGGGCCGTGGCAGAGCACCGCTTCTGTTTTCGGATGGGCCGCGGGGTTCCAGAAACTCGTCTTGCCATCCGTTTCGGGACGCATGTTCGATCCATCGAAGCTCACCGATGCGAGGCGCCAGTCCTTGTACGTATCGCGTGTCGCGAACAGGATTCGGCCGCCAGCCGACACGGAAGGCGACAATGCTTCCACGCCTTTCGGCGTAATCCGTCGTTGATTGGCGCCGCTCGCGTCCATCGCCCAGATCTCGAATCCGCCTTCCTGTCCGAGTATCGGGCTGGTGGGCGGTCCGACCGTGTGATCGCGTCCGGAGTAGAAGAAGATCGTTTTCCCGTCCGGAGACCATGCGGGCGAACCATCCCAGTTGACCGCATTTGTCAGCCGTCGAAGATTGCTTCCGTCGAGATCCATGATGTAGATCTCGCCTTCACGATGGCGCGTGAAAGCAAAGATCGGATGACCCGCCGTCGGAGTATCGCGATCGGAGGAGAAGGCGATCTGTTTTCCGTCCGGCGAGAACGCCGGTCTGAAATCGCCGCCGGAATGCCGGGTCAGATTTGTTGCCTTGTCGAGCGACTGCGTCGACTCAGGATCGAAAGGAAGAGTGTAGATGTCCGCGTTCCCGTCGTGACTGCTCACGAAGGCGATGGAGGTGCCGTCAGGTGAGATCGCTGCCTGATCTTCCATAGCCGGACTGTCGATCAACAGCCTCGGACTTCCACCCGCCTGAAGATCGAGCGCATAGAGGTCCGGGTTACCCCGGCGCTCGGAGGTAAAAACAACCCAGCGGCTATCGGGAGAGAAGACCGCATCATAATCCGGTCCCGGATCGTCAGTCAGGCGCCGCGGCTCAGCCTGCGGTCCGGAAAAGTAGTACACATCCCAATTCGTCGGTTTTAGCGCCTGCCATACGAGGCGCTCTCGCCCGCCCGAATCGTGAGTCGAAAGTGGACGTACACTCGGAGTCTGGCTCGCGCAAGCGCCGACCGTCACACTCAATGTCATGAATGCCAGGACGCGTCGCAGTTTCATACTACTCCACACCAAACGTCTCAGCCGACACACGACTCTACACACTCGCTCTAAGAATGTAGATGAATTTGTAGCTGCAAGATTCTGAGTTGCCAAGAAGCGTTTTCGAAACGTAAATGAAGTTGTAGCGGCAAAGTTCCGATTCCAGAACCCGTTACATCGTCATGATTGCAGTAACCGTCGTTCGATAGGCTACCTGCGTGTACGCGTCCAGCATGTCTCGGAGAGGGACGACAAGGGTTGCGAGCGCTCGGGAATTGAACTGGCTGTTCTCCAGGTAGCGAACGAACCGCGGAATGTCGCGCAGCGGACTGGCGCCGCCGGCCTGGCCGCCATGGTGCGTGACGCCGCCGATCGAAAACAATGTCCCGGGAAGGGTGATATTGCCGCGGACCAGGCTTGTGGTGATGACATGACCTCCGAGTGAGCACATCTGGTACGCCTGCTGCATGGGCAGTATTCCGCTGGGATCCGGCCCTGCTTCCAGCTTTGGTGGAAACTGATCGGCGCCAGCCGCTTCGATGACAAAATCCGCGCCGGCGCCGGGGCGGCGTCCTGCGGGATTCCTGCCTCCAGCCCACAGCCGGTCGGTCGGCCAGACAGTGAGCTCCCTTACCTTTTGAATAACCATGTCGCGTTCGACATTCGGGTCAAGGGCATGTGTGGCGCCAACGCGAAGGGCGAGTTCGCGCCGCACGCGAATCGGATCGATGGCGATGATTGTGGATGCTCCGGCGATCCGCGCTCCCTGAATGGCGCTGAGTCCCAGCGGTCCGCAGCCCACAACCGCCACGCCCGCCGCGGGCTCAACCGGCGCAAGATTGGGCGACGTCGCAGCCGCGAGGCCGGCCACGCTCACACAACTGCAGACCATCCCAAGTTCTACTGTGTCGGCGCGGGTGAACAAGGGGACGATCCACTCTTCAGGCGCGACCATCAACTCGGCCAGCCCGCCGATATGGGAGTTCTCATAGACCGGCGAGCCGTCGCCCAAATCCCCGATCGCGACAAGGTCGTCTGCACCGATAGCACTCAGGAACTGGCACATATCCGAACGTCCCCTGACGCATCGATAGCACGAGCCACACTGCGGTGTTCCGGAAACGCAGACGCGATCGCCGACCTGAACACGACGCACTTCCGGACCGACGGCTTCAACCACACCGATGCCGCCGTGGCCTTGAATCACTGCCAAATCATTCATGCGGCGCGCGCCGGAAGGCGCCGCGAGGACAGACTGCGGCGCCGGCGTGCCAGTGGCCTGCGCCTGACCCAGCACAGCCGGAGCGTTGGAATAACAAAGATTGGTCGCTTCCGTACGCACCAGCACCTGCCGGCCGCTGATCGGACGCAGCGAAACTTCTTGAAGCGATGTCCGGCCCGGTCCGTCGCCCCGCGAAATCCACGCGCGGAATCGCCGCCGAGTGACCACCGCCGGCGCTTGTTGCGGTTCCGCAAGCAACGTCGCCCCGGCGGCAACGGCAGCGACGCCGCCTCCCAGAAGTTTCCGTCGCGTCATACCCTGAGTCCGTTTCATGAGGCGCCCCCTGACGCAGCGACAATATCAGAAATTGGATGGCCACGACCGACCGGAAAAGCATCGCAACATAAGTCACATGTGCGTGCATTGAAGGAACCGCCGGATTTTTGATGCGACGTAGCAAGCCGGATCACGTGGTGGGGAAGGTGATGCCACATTTCTCGAGAAGAGAGCGGGCGACGCAGCGCGAAGACTCGGGGAACTGGGCGAGGTTGGAGAATCCCGACACGCAGTCGTCTTCCACTACAGGACAGATATCGGCCTGGGCGTGGGGACAACGAAACTCTCCTGACCGGAAGAGAAAGTCACCAAGCTCCATAAGCATGAAGTGATCGAGAACCTCGTTCGTCATTTTGAGGTTCGTCTGCGTGTCAAGGATCCGAAGACCCCAGTCATGCTTCACGAAACCCCGATCCTTATGGAGGTAAAGGATGGGAGCCTCCATCGAAAACAAGAGCGCGGCATCGCGTCTCGGCATAAGAACGCCATGTTGAAGACGATATTGGCACGCACCCCGCCGGATTTCGGCCACGATGCCGGTGTGGACTTCGGGATCCAGGGCATCAACCCAGGCCTTCAGGATTTCTTCAGAAGACGGATAGCGGAACGGCGAATGGGACAGCAGGATGGCCTCCGCGTCCGCTGGTTTTGCCGCAAGCGCGTTCCAGAACTGGGTCATCTCGGCTCCCTGGAGTTGCTGAAATGCGATGAGCAGTCGAGCGAACTTGACCGTCGGGTCATAGTCGTCCGGGTTCTCCGATCGCGCCAGGATCCAGGCTGGAGGAGGATACTCGAGAGCCGAGTCTACGAAGAGGCCGAAAAGGCCTGGCATCCATCGTCGCGCCTGATCTTCATCCATGTCGGTGTGGTGGACTAGCACGTTCTCAAGATATACGAACGCCGTCCAGTACTCCGGCCCGAGGGAATTCCGGTCGTAGAGAGCTGTGTTTCGCTCGCGGATTGCCCTTTGGACATCGGTGGTGTGGAGTTCGTTCAGATGATTCAGAACGGTCAGGGCAGCGTCGCTTTCGAGCAGCGACTGAGTGGACAAATCGGAGAGGAACTCGTCAGGAATGGGGCGATTGAAGTCTTTCGTAAGGATGCCCCGTATGCTGTCGCGACGTGTCGAGGGAGTTTTTTCAAAGGGGTAGTACCGAAGCTGCCCTTGAGCCTTAGCGACAAACGAATCCTCCTTCTCGTCGAACCAGGGCGGAGTTCCGGGTTGCCGCAACGGCGGCCGCGCCGAACGGCCATCCGTATCGATAACGATGGAAGCGTATTGAAGCAGGCTTACAGTCTCTTTCCGATGCGTCACGTAGTCTGAATGACCGAGCCCCGTCGTCAGATCCTGAGCCAGGTGGGCGATCTCATGGAGAAGTGCGACGGTGGCGCGGAGTTCGTCGTCCGTAGTCCAGGGCGCCGCTTTCGCAATCAGCGCCGCGATGGTCTTCAGAAAAGTGTCTTTATCCACGGGAGCGGCGGGAGAGAAGCTGCAGAAAAGCGTCCCCCAGTGATACTGCGCCAGCGACGGCGAGTTGAGATCGAAGAGCATCGCGCTTCTCAGGGAACTGGCGTGAAATCGATGAACTCCGGCGCCCGTGTGAGAAGCACGTGGGCGTCGAGTCCCCGATTCTGGGAGCCTTTGTCGGCAAGCATGGGAGAGCCGACCTTGTCATTGAAGGGAGCGATGGTGCGGATCGCCCCGTTTGCCAGGATTCCAACACTGAGACAGGTAAACGCGAATGTCAGTCGTCGTTCTGAACTGAAGGCAAGATGTTTCGAGTCTGTGGCGCTGACTTCGATCTTCGCCCCAGCCAGAGCCGACTGAAGCTCCGCAATGTTCGCTTTCAACCCGACATCCCCGTCACTGCCCGACTCGATTTCGAAGCCTGTCGACGTGATGACCGAATCAATGAGAAGGACCTTTGTTTTGGGGTCGAGCAGAGTTTTGAAAAGCAGATTCTTGCGGTCGAACGACTTGCCGGCCAGGAGCTGCCCGATACGCGCCACCTCGACGTAACGCCGTCGTACTTTTGGGAAGTTGAACCTGATGGTTTTTTCGTTCTTCATATGTGCCGATATCTCCGGGGCCGCGCTGTTACCCATCCCCGCCAGCAGACCGGAAAGGACCTGTGCCCCGACGTCGCCGCTGAGAGCCCGCGAGCGCCGATTGGTCAGATCCGCCATATCGGATTCCTTGAGATCTGCGGGCAATGTCGTTGGCACGGGTTCCGCCAGGAGTGACGCGATCTCGCCGAGAAAGCGCACGGATCCTTTTGTAGAAGCCAGGACCGTCAACGGAACGACCCGTTCTTCGGGAATCCTGAGGACGTTTGCCTTGAACACGTCGCGAAGCTGCGTAACAACCGGATCGCCAGGGCAGAGATTGAGAAGTGCCATAAGACCTCCGAAAAACCTGATGAAATTTGGAGCGAAACTATCCTGATTTGGCATCCGGCGCAAGCATTGGGAATGTGCATTTCAACAGACTTCATAGTTCGCGAGACCCGTTTCACACGCAGGAGGTCATCGGTTCGAGAGGAATCAGCGACGATCGAGGATATCGTCGAGCAGTGCGGGAGTTCCGTTGATTCGCTCCAATCGTGGGTAACGCAGACCGCCGTGATAGTCGACCTTTATGGAACGGTAAAGATCTCCCTGTTTGATCAGTAGTTCGATCGGTGGTCCATTCTCCTTCGTGGCCTTAACGGCCGCCTTCAACTTTTCGCCATCGTAGGCAATGCTGTTGACGGCAACAATCTGAACTGCTGTCGTCACCCCGGCTTTGAAGATAGGACTGTCCCACATCACAGAAGTGAACTTGCCGGTGCTGTCCACCACGGCGCCCAGGGAATACGTCAGGTCGGTAACCTTGCGGCGCGTTTCGTTGGCTTTGGCGAGGTCCGTTGGCGTCTCGCCGTAAACCAACCGATAACCGCCACGCTCCAGACCATCGAGGGGAGCCCTTGGCGTGGTCTCATCCAGACGTGTCCGCAAGAACGTTGCCCAGTCATGGGGCTCGACGGCGTTCAGTGCGCGAACGATATCCTCGAAGGTGTAGGTTACCTGCCCCCAGTCGCCGTCGTTGATTCCGAAGAAGGCGCGCGCGACTGTGTCGAGAGATCGCCGTCCTCCCGATCGCTGTCGGATGAGGGTATCGACGTCGAGCCAGAGGAGGAGCCCCTCCTGGTAGTAGTCTTCGCTACGCTGCCAACTCGTCCAGGGAATGTTACGGCGGCTCGCAATGATGGGATCGTTTGTGGTGTCTTGCAGATTGCGCCAGGTTCGACCTGCTCTCACGTCATACGCGGCTGCTGTGCCGGCGAGGCCATCGAGCGACTGCTGCTTTGTGAGGAAGCCGGCGCGAGTTTGCAATACCCACCCGTAGTACTGGGTTTGGCCCTCATAGACCCAGAGCAGGCTGTCCCGCATCGGCACATTGAAGTTGGGAGTCCAAAGATCGGCAGGCCGTCGGTACTTGCCATTCCAGGAATGGTTGTACTCGTGCGAAAGCAAATCGCGGCTGAGGAAGGCCGTATCCCATGTGGTGAAGTATTTCGGGTCGGCGCCGTTGTCGCTGGAACGCTGGTGTTCGATGCCGGCTCCCCCGAGCCGATCGCTTAACGACAGTAGAAAATCGTAGTGATCGAAATGACGGGCGCCGTAAAGCTTGTCTGCCTGTCGCACAAGCTCGCGGTGGATCGCGAGGACCTTCGGACTCACTTCAAGAAACTCTGGCTCGTCCGCCATGACATTCAGTGTGACTCGCGAACGGCCTCCGGGATCGAGATCGATCTTCTGGAAGTACTTGCCCGCGATCACGGGCGAATCGACGAGGGTCTCGAACGACACCGCCTTGAATACGGTGACTGGCCGCACTGTCGAAGCGGTTTCCAGCGCCGTGGCAAACTGCCAACCTTCCGGAAGCTTGAGGCTCGCCTCAACCTGGATCTGCCTTGCGAAATATCCCGCCGGGTAAACCGCCGTGGCGTACCAGTTCAGTCGCAGCATTTCTCGTGTCATCGCTGCGCCTCCCTGAGAACTCTCGACCGGCGTCAGGTACTGCGCTTCGATGTCGAGCGCCTTCGCGCCGGACGGAACATCCACATGAAAGGCGTAAACATCGGCGGGGTCGCGGGTCCACTTCACGGATTTGCCTGCAACGGTGATCTTGATACCGGCGAAATTGTGTAGCGGTCCGTCGGGTGAATGCGTTCCTGGAATCCAGCGCGCGTAAAGCAGGACCATCGGACCGGACTTTGCTACAGGGATGGTCTGTCGGATGTGATAAATCCGATGATCCAGATCGGTGGCATCAACCTCCAGGTGCATCATTCCCGGATAAGGAATGTCAAGCGGTGCCTCGATCGGAGGCGGCATCGTCGCAGGCTGCGGCGCGCTGCGGGGACCCTGAGCTTGGGTCAACCCCGCGACGAGTAGTAAGACATAAAGGCTGCGCAAAGTGTGCCTCAATGGAAAAACTTGGCTGCAAGGATAAGCGAATAGGCACTCTGATTGAACGAAAACTGCTCGCTACAGGATTTCACGGAGGCGAAGTTACCCAATCTACGTGAGCGTTCTTCCTCCTCGCTTTCACTACGATGGGCCTAGATAAAGGAGCGCACCATGAAACCAAAGATCAGTGCGTCCATTCTGTCTCTGGTGCTGCTAATCGCAGGAACTGCGTTAGCCAAGGATTCACCAGAACAGAAGCGGGAGAAATCCCGCCAAATGGCCGCTGAAACTCTCCAGGAGCTTTATAAACATCAACCGTCGGCGGAGTCCGCAATCCAGAACGCGTCGGGTTATGCCGTGTTCAACAATATGGGCACGAACCTGCTGCTGATAAGCACGGCGCGCGGCGCCGGTATTGCAGTTAACAACAGGACGAAAGAAGAAACCTTCATGAAGATGGATTCACTCGGAGCCGGCCTGGGTGTGGGCGTGAAGGAGTACAGGGTAGTTTTCGTCTTCGAGAACGAAGCCGCCCTGAACCAGTTCATCGACTCGGGATGGGAAGGCTCCGCACAGGCGGACGCGGCAGCCAAGGCCGGTCATACCGGAGGCGCTTACTCAGGAGCCGCGGAAATGCGCCCCGGCGTCTGGGTCTACCAGATCACCAAGAACGGACTGGCGCTGCAGTTAACGCTGCAGGGCACCAAGTACCGCAAGGACGATAATCTCAACAAGAAGTGACTCACGCTCTCAGAATCCCAGAGGAACTGGGAAATTGTTCGTTGTTCAGTGTTCAATTGTCACTTGTCACGAAGGTACTCATTCATTCTCTTGATCATCAAGAAACGAAAGTACCGCAAATGACAAACGACAATTGAACATTGAACAACGAACAATTTCCCAGTTCCTCTGGGGTAGTTCACGCAATCCGCAACTCCTGGGCGAGTCGCCCTCCCGTATTCCCATCAGAAATGATGTTGACGATAGGGCCCTGCACCAGCGATAAGGATCTCCGATGAAGCCAGTCTCTGCGAGATCGAGGGGGCCATCGCCCGGGTGATCCTCGTTGCTGTTACAGCACTCATTAACGCGTACTCAGAGTTGTTGATACTGTGAGCTCGAACAAGACCGGCGGAGTGCAAGCAACCTCATGGTGCGCGTTGGCAGCGGTTATCGGATTGGTCAAGCTGGTCGTTTTTGTGTTGGACTCCAATCCCCAGGTTCTGCTCGGCGACTCGATGAGCTACCTCACCACCGCGATTCAGGGTTGGATCCCGCACGACAGATCTTTCCTATACGGTTTTCTCGTGTATATCGTAACGGCCAGAGCACTCTCGTTGAGTTCACTGATCGCGGTCCAGACCTGCGCGGGAATTGCGACGGCCCTCCTCACGGCATGGATCCTGATCCGCTTTTTCCGGGCTCCCTTCCGAATTGCTGCGGCCATAGCGGTGATCGTCGCCCTTGAACCCCAGCAACTGTTGTATGAACGGTTCGTTCTGACAGAAAGCCTGAGCACGGCCTTATTCGCCGGATTTCTATGTGTCGCGCTGGAATACATCTATGCAAGGCAGTGGTGGTCTCTGCCTGCGACTCAAATTGGCGGGGTGCTTCTCATTGCGTTGCGAATGACATACCTTCCCGTTGTTGCAGCCACCACGTTAATCGCGCCACTCCTGGCATGTATGCCCCTGCAAAACCGGGCTCGCAAGCTGGCCATTCACCTGTTGATCAGCGTCTCGCTGTTTGCGGTTCTGCACACTGCCTATCGACAGTGGAACGGATACCTTCGGGGCCAGCCAGCGGCCTATCTCTATGCCGATGGATTTTTTCTGATTGGGACAGTTTCGCCCTTGATCACGGCTGCGGATACGGACATTCCGCAGTTGGCCCCGGTACTCTCTCAACCGCTCGTCTATGCGAAAGGCGAGGACCGGGCCATCTACCGCGCTGCAGAGCTCTACCTGGATGATGGGCTGGTGACGAGGATAAAAGTCGCGCTGAAGGATGATTACCGGGCGAATGCGGAAGCCAAACGTATTGCTTACCGTGCAATCCGACGAGATCCTGCCGGCCTTATCCGCCTGGCGATGCAAACCTCTCTCCTCATCTACTCCTGGAACTACATGAAGGACAGCATGCGTCTGGAAGCGGGAATGCGTGAACTTGAGCCGGAGCACCTCCGTGTTCTCTCCCATTACCATCTGGACGCGCGCGAGCTGCCGTTCATGAAGACGTTCACGCGGCAATACTACCTGGGATCCTGGCCATGGTTTCTACTGGTACTGCACACACCGTTAGCGCTGCTGGCGTGCGCCGCCGTGGAACGTCCGGGCGCACGCCGGCTGATCTGGTTCCTCGCGCTCACCGCCTGCGTGCAGGTTGGAACTGCACAGCTGTTGCAAGTTGAGCCCAGTACCCGTTACCTGCACCCGACCGCCGTGCTGTTTGCGATTGCAATCGGCGTCTTTATGTCCAGGCTTCGCGCGCGCAGACTGGGCCGCGACCTGAAAGTTTCCTTCTGATCGAAGAGCTGATGAATTCGCCCGAACGCCGCTGGCGGCTTCAGCGATTTGTCCTGTTAACCAGATCTCGGCTGCGTCGTTATAGCTCCAAAGCGTCTGTTTGAAACAGGAGGATGCATCCTATGAAATTCAGACCCATTGCGGTGCTCGCGCTCTTTTGCTGGTCCAGCGCAACCCTGCTTAGACAGGATCTTGCCGGTACCTGGCAGGGCACTCTGACCACATCCGCCAGCAAATTGCGACTTGTCTTCAAAATTAGCACTGGCGCGGATGGCAAATTCACGGGACAGGGTTTTTCGATCGATCAGACCGGTCAGCCCATCGCGATGAACTTGATCTCGCTGGACGGGCGCACCGTCAAATGGAAGTTGGATTCCCTGAACGCCAGCTACGAGGGTGCTTTCGCAGCGGACGGGAACACCGTTAACGGGACCTTCACCCAAGGACCCAGCCCCAGGCCGCTGAACTTATCGCGCGCAACTCCAGAAACCGCGTGGGCAATTCCTGAGCCGCCGCCTCCTCCCAAGCCGATGGATCCGGCTGTGGATCCCGGGATAGAGGTGGCCACAGTCAAACCTAGCCCGCCCGGCACTCAAGGGCGAGGCCTCGGCGTGCAAGGTGGTCAACTGAGAGCGAACAACTACAACGTGCTAGACGCGATCACTTTTGCTTACGATTTACATGAACGCCAGATTTCCGGCGGCCCGGCATGGTTGTCTACGGACAGATTCGAGATCGTGATCAAGCCGGACATCCCAGGCCAGCCGAATCCCCAACAAGTGAGGCGGCTAATTCAAAAGGCCTTGACCGAACGGTTTCAACTCCAATTTCATAGCGAAAAGCGTGAGCTATCCGTTTATGCCATCACGCTCCCGGCGAACACGAAGCACAAATTGACCGAGTCTGCCCCAGGCCAAAACCTTCCGGATCTCCGTTTCACGCGCCTGGGACTGCTTCCAGCGCGCAACGCCACCCTGGACGGGCTTGCTCAGGCGCTGCAGCGCTCGGTGTTCGATCGTCCCGTGATCAATCAAACCAAAATTGAAGGCAAATATGACTTCACACTCGACTGGATGCCGGACCAGTTCCAGTTCCCTACTGCGGGCGCGGCGCGGCAGCTTCCGGATAACGGAAAGCCCAACATCTACCAGGCATTTCAGGAACAGCTGGGCCTGAAACTCGAAGCCACGAAGGCGTCAGCCGACGTCTTCATAATCGACAAAGTCGAGAGGCCTTCGGAGAATTAAAGTTCACTATCGGTTGATGACGAGCACTTCAACGGGGCCACGTGCAGGGATGCTCTGTCCGGGTCGACACTTGGGGGGCTCCGCACTGTAGTCGTGGTCTATAACCGCGCCCGCAGTCCTGCAGTTTTCCGACACAATGCAAGATGCGGACCCGATCAAATGTCGGCGGCGCTCACCTCAGTCGTTTCGAACGATCACGCCACCCTTCATCACGAACTTGACGCGCTCCATTTCGGTGAGGTCACTCAGAGGATTTCCTGAGACAGCGATGATGTCGGCGAACTTTCCCTTCTCAAGGCTTCCGACCTGCTTCTCCCAGTCGTAATTGAGCATGTGGGCCGCAGGCAGATAGGCGGTCTGCAAGGCACGGGCCGGACTCATACCCCAGTTGGCGTAATACTTGAACTGATCGGCCTGCTTTCCGTGGGGAATGGCCGCCGAAGTGGCGCCACTGCCAAAGATGATCGGCACACCAGCGGCAAGTGCACGCTTGAAACCCTGCTCGGCGAGCCGAAGACGGCTGTTTCTTCCGCCGGTATCGCGCAGGTCATCCTTTTCCTGTGCGATCAGGTCATCCAGCGTGACGACAAAGGGAAGCTTCTTCTGGATGAGAATCTTCACACCCACATCGTCCAGTTCGAGCAGATGGTTCGGGGCATCGACGCCAGCCCGCAGGCAGCTCATCATGCCTTCGCCGCCATACGTATGGCAGGCAACCTTCAATCCGAGACGATGCGATTCGTCGACAATCGCCTCGACTTCCTCAAATGTGAGGGAAGGACTGGCCACAAGCGTGGCATCCGGCTTCCACATGTGCATGCTGCCGACGAAGTCCTGCGTCGTATAAATCTTGATCCAGTCGACGCCGTGCAGCTTTGCCTCACGAACGGCCGCGCGTGCAAGCCAGGGAGAATTGACGTTCTTGTTTTCAGTGAAGCCTTCGAGAAAGCGGACCGATTCGGAATCCGGATAGTAGCTGTTCGCTCGCTGGTTGAGAGATTGACCGACCACCTGCATCCGCGGTCCCTGGACCAATCCGGCATTAATCGCATCGCGAAGATCGACGGTATTGAATCCACCGCGCGAATCCATATCCAGCACGGTCGTGAAGCCGGCATCCAGATC